>Ga0184625_10000792_pt1 | contig 12576 bp, 12 predicted proteins | sample PLM3_30_b1_FD_133151 | JGI IMG/M metagenome (GOLD analysis project Ga0184625, IMG submission 133151) | Groundwater sediment microbial communities from an aquifer in East River, Colorado, USA - PLM3_30_b1 | ecosystem: Environmental > Terrestrial > Soil > Riparian zone | place: USA: East River... | reverse complement strand
ATCAAACCGGCCGGCGCTCGACGGCGGAGGACTGCCCGTCTGCCGCTGCCGTTCGGCCTCGTCGAACCATAGCGCCTGCTTGCCGCCGATGGAGAACTCCAACACCCGGCCGCCGATCTCCGGACAGAGCACCGCCCGCGCCTGTCCCAGCGTCAGCTCGACTGCCTTTTCATAGCCGTGCGAGGCCACGATTCGGGCCGTGCCCGTTCCCGCCCGCGGACCTTGCGGCTGGGCCGCGGCGACGGAACAAAGCAGCAGGACAAGGCAGGGGAATTGTCGGCACATGGTGAATCAAGTGTTGAGAGGTTGTCTTCCTCGTTTGACCCGGAGCCAGAAGCGTCGGCTACGAATTCCTCTCTGGGTCGCGGTAAACGAGAATGCTGGCTGGCAATGATCGCGGGTTGGTCGAGAACAGACGCCTCCGGCTCCAGGTCAAACGACATGATGACTACGCCGCAGCCTGGCGGCAACGAGGGTCAACGTTTGCCGTCTGACGGTTGCTCCAGAATCACCGCGAGGCTGTCGCCTTGCTTTACCGACGGGAATGTCCGCAGCACGAGCACCATTCCGGCTTGCGTCGAGAGCACTTCGCGGCGGTCGCGGCCCAGCGGATCGACGACCCAGCCTAGCGGCTGCCCGACTTCGACTGTTTGTCCTAGCTCGACGGCTGTCTCGAAGCAGCCAGCCAGCGGCGCCGGATAGCAGCGTTGCATGTGACCGGAACCCGGCCGCGGGTCCTCGACGGTAGTAGGCACCGGGGCACCCGCGGAGCTGGTCGGTGTGCCGTCATTTGCCAATAAACTCTCCACTTCAGGCGACGGCACACGGAGTGTGCCTACTACTTTCATCACGCTCAAACAACCCGCGACATAAGCCTCAACACCCGCCGGCGAGCAGCCGCCGCCGCCCAGATACTCGCAATAGATCGCCGGCACATTCGCGTCGCGGGCGACCGAAAGCGAGCGGCCCTCGAGCCGCCAGTCGGTCCCCCAGATGACGTTCAGGCCAAAGGCGCGGGCCATTTGCCGCTGCTTTTCGAGGACGTCCGCACGAGGGTGCAGGACGTAGCCCACGAGTGGAAAGACGGTCAGCGCTGTGCCCCCGGTGTGTAGGTCGATGTAGTAGTCGGCCAATCGGATCAGCTGCGTCAGGGCGTAAGCCGTCCGCTCGGTGATCGAGCCGTCCGGCTTGCCGGGACAGGTGCGGGCCAGGTCGAGGCCGTCATCGGCGACGCGATTGCCGCGGACGAAAGCCGGTTCATTGACGACCGGCACCAGCGTCAGCCGGCCGCAAATATCCGCCAACTCCGGCAGCCGCATCAGCCGGCGGATCGCCACCATCGGCTCCCACTCGTCGCCGTGTACGCCGCCAGTAATCAGCAGGTGCGGACCGAGCTGCTGGCCTTCGATAACGTGCGTCTGGAGCTGGATCATTCACATCGTAGTTCGAACCCATTGGTTCGAACGAGGCGCACGAACCAAATGGGTTCGTGCTACGTCATTGAGGCGCCAAAGTCAGGCCGAGCTTGCTCGAAGGACCCAATAAGACGATGAGCGACTGGGCGGCGCGGACGCGGACGTCGAGCGTCGTGTCGTCGAGCAGCTTGATGAGCTGCGATTGGAATTCGACGCCGCGGCAGTAGCCGCAGAACTCGGCGGCATAGGTGCGGACGGCGGGGTTGCTCGATTGCAGGTTCTCGCCGAGCAGCCTGCGGCCAGTGGAGTCGCCCAAGCAAGCCAGCGCGTGGACGCAGTAAGCCTTGGTCAGCTCGTCCTTTTCGGCCGCCATTGCCGCGTGGACGGCCGTTGCGTCGGACGCAGCGCCAAGTTGGCCGATGATCCAGATCGCCGCTTTGCGAGCTTCGAGATCTTCGTGTTTCAAATGCTGACGAACGACCTCGAGCGCGCCGACGTCGCCGCGGCGGGCCAGCGCGGCAGCGGCCATCAGCTTCAGCTTGAGATCGGCACTCTGTGACATTGCCTGTCGCAACGCTGCGCCGTCGCCGGTCTGGGCGACTTTGTACAAGCTCTCGGCGGCGTGCGTGTGGCCGATCGAACCTGGCTTGACGAGAATCGCCAACAGCGCCGCCGTCTTCGCGCCGTCGCCAGCGCGGACGGCCTCGCGGGCTAGGCCGCAGGCTTGCTGGTCATCTGCTGCTGATCGCTTGGCGAGCGCCGCCAGGACCTCTTTCCCAGCACCGGCGAGCGTCAATGCTTCAGCCGCGTGCATTGCGGGCCAGAACTCCTCGGAAGCCAGCCCGGCGCGAAGCACGGCCAGGCAGCGCTCGTGAAGCGCCGGATCGAGAGCGGAAGCCTTGCCGGCCGACTCGCGGGCGGTTTTGATCTCGCCGGCCATCGCGACCAGCTCCGCAAGCAACTTGTCGGACGCCTCAATCTCCAGCCGGTTCGTGCCCAGCCACGTTTCGTAGCCGCCCAGCTTGTGGTGCCGCGGCGTGGGCAGGTAGCCGAAGGAGCCGTTGGCCAGCTCGACGAAGAACGCGGGTTTGAGCGGCGAGACCTGCCGCCACTCCAGGCCCGTTTCGGTGAAGACTTCGCAGGGCATTGTGCCGATCGACACGTCGCCGATGGCCAGCACCTGAATCGGAACCGTCGTCGTTTCCGGATACTCAGCCAGCCGCAAGGCCCGCTCGGCATACAGGTACGGCAAGTCCGCGCCGCGGGCGACTTTCACACCTTCCGCGTAGCGCTTCTTGGCTGCCGCCAGCTCGTCGGCATTCGGTCGTCGCCATTTGAGCGTCGGTTCGCGGAGGCGGGCATCGAGCCGGACGTTGCTCGTGTATTCGACCTTGGCCAGCGCCGCGTGGACCTTGGCGGCGATGTCGCCCGCCACGTAGCGAATCTGTTCGTACGGCTTCTGAGCCGGCCGCGGCTGCTTGAAATTGATGTTGTTCACGTCGCCGCTGGTGCCGTTGGCCAACAGCGCGACGAAGGGTGGGTCGAGGCGATCGGCGCTCTGCAGCCGCTGGATTTCGTCGGCGAAGACGGCAAAGTAGTCAGCAGAGATCGCGCCGCCACCGGTGCCGCCGACGTAGTGCAGGCCATAGGCGGCGTAGAGCGAGATCGGCCGGCCGCCGGGCTCGCGGATCGCGAGGAACGAAATGGTTGGATCGGTCGGGCCGGCCGGCTCGACGAGGTTGGGCCCGCTGCCGGGGTTCATTTTCACCTGATCGATGCCGCCGAAGGGATTCTCGGGCATGGTGCCCGGCTTGAGATACCAGCGGCGGTTGAAGAGGTGCTCCGGGGCCTGCGCCGTACCGTAACCGATTTCCGCCGGCCGCAGATTGGTCACCGCCCGCCGCACGCCGTCCACGATCCGCTGCACGACGAACTTCTGATAATCGTCGAGCGACTCGGTGTGCTTCAAGCGGTCCTGCCCCTGCACGCTGGCTGCCGAGTGCGTGTGCGTCGCGGAAATGAGCACGTTGGCCGGCGGAATGCCTGCGTGCTGCTGAATCTGTTTCTTCGCTTCTTCGCAGACCAGGCGATGGACGCCGACAACGTCGCACGTGACCAACGCCAGCTTCGTCTGCCCGTCATCGAGCACCAGGCAGCGGACGTGCAATTCATCGTGGACGTGCGTCGAAGGCACCGGCAAGTGGCCGCCGACGATCTCCGCGCCAATCGGCGGCGTAATGTTGCTCGTCGCCGCCCCGGCTTTCAGGCTTTGGCCGCTGGCTGCCGACGTAGCCGCTGTTGCTAGAAGGCAGAGGACCAGAATCTCACGCAGAGACGCAGAGGCGCAGAGACCGGCAGAGAAGGGTATGGATTGGATGCCTTGAGTGCTTCCTCTGCGCCTCCGCGTCTCTTCGTGAGACACCTCTTCCGCGGTGATGACAAGCATGGCTGTTCCTTAGCGAATTAGTGATTTGGCGATCGCAGTGGTTGAAAGCGCATCGCGCAGTTGACGTTGCTGAGTCTCAGTCAGCAAGGCCCGCGGGGCGGCGCAGTGCGGGTGGTCGATCAGGCCTTGCCAGTAGAGGATTTGCTTGCTGGCGGCCAGGCCTTGCGACATGAGGAGCGGCTCGATGATGTCGTTGGCTTTCTTCTGCGCGGCGACGGCCTCCACAAACCGCCCGGCGCGGCAGTGGTTGTAAACCTCCATGATCAGCTCCGGCATGAAGTTGTAAGTCGTGCCGATGCCGCCGTGAGCGCCGACTTGCAAGCCCAGAGCCAGCGCTTCGTCCTGGCCGTTGTAGAGCACCTGGTCGGAGCTGAAGCGGGTTAGCAGCCGCTGCATCGTGTAGAAGTTCGGATCGGTGAACTTGAAGCCGGCGATATTGGGCAGCTTCAGCAGCGACGCCAGATTGACGATCGAATGATGCTGCCCGGTGAGGCCGGGAATATAGTACGCCACGACCGGCAGCGGACTCTGTTTCGCGAGGTCGGCGTAGAACGCCTTCACTTCGTCGAACGAATAGCCGCCGGCAAAGGGCGGAATGCTGCTGACCGTGTCCGCACCGACCTTGCCCGCGTGCATGGCCAGCTCCAGCGACTTGGCCGCTTGAATCGCGCCGACGTGGACGATCACGTTGCCGCGGCCCTTCGACAACCGGCAGGCGATCTCGACGATTCGCTTGCGAATTTCAAAGTCGAGGTAAATCCCCTCGCCGGTGCTGCCGGTGACATACAGCCCGCCGACGCCCTTCGCGTACAAGTGCTCGATCAGCCGCTCGGCGCTTTTCACATCGAGTTGCCCATCGGGCAACAACGGCGTGACGAGGGCGGGGAGGATGCGGTTTTCGTTTTGCAGTAGTGGATTGGACATGGGTAATTGGTTGGTTATTGACGGAGGGCGGAGCGACGGAGTGATGGAGTGTGGTGAAGCGGAGTCGTGGAATGAGGCGCGTCGTACCAAGTTCCGAGTACCGAGTACTTAATACTGAGTACCGCGTATTAAGCAATCAACGCATCGGCTATTGCTCTGTCATATCACTCCTCCATACTCCATACTCCGTCCCTCCGTCCCTCCTTCCTGCCCCGGCAGCGGCCGTTTCATCACTTCCCACCACGTAAACGCGCTGCCCTTGTGCTCGCCGCCGGGTTCGATAAGCAGCGACAGCACCGCCGCCAACCCGAAGCCTAAGACGCAGGGGACCGCGATGGCCCAGGAAATCGACAGGTCGAAGGGTTTTTCGAAGTAGGGATCCAACAGCCGCCAGACCAGCGGGATAGAGCTGAATTCTTTGAAATAGCTCCAGCCGATCGAGACGGCCAGCGCGGTAAGCACGGCGATCTTTGCCGAGCGGCCGGTGGCCCGCGGCAGGAACATGCCGATCATGAACAAAGCGCCCAGCGGACCCAGGAACATGTTAAAGGTCCGCGGCATCAGGTCGTAGATGTTCTTGGCCGAGGAATGCGCCAGCACTGCCACGCCGAGGGCCGTGAGCGTCGCCGCCGCGCCGATGCCCACCGTCAGCAGCCGCGCGGTGGCCAGCCGGTTGTGGCCGGTCTTTCGCGCGGTGCTGGCCTGAGACATAGTTCGGCTGTGCTCCAGCACGTCCTGCGAGGCAACGGCGGTAATGCTGTTCACGCCGGAAACGAGCGTCTGCATCGCATCGCACAGGAAGTTGGCCAGGATCAGCCCGGCAAAGCCCATCGGCAGCTGCGTGGTATAGAAGTAAGGCATCAGTTTGTCGCCGGCGCTGGTCGCGGTCATGCCCGCGGGCAACTGTCCGGGGTGCTGCAAGTAGTAATAGAGCAGGGCCAGCCCCGACAGGCCCAGCAGCGACGTAATCGCCAGCAGGGCCACGACGTTGGTCAGGTAGCTCTTCGTGGCCGCGGCCAGCGACGGCGTGCTGGCGTACCGCTGCAGCACGACCTGGTCCGAGCAGTGCGTGCAGACCTGCCAGAAAAAGCCGGCCATGAGCGACGTGCCCAGAGTGATGCGTACCGTCGGGTCGAAGCTGAACCAGCCCGGCTGCGTGTGGGCCTTGGAATGCTCGCCGGCGGCCCGCCACCAGGCCAGCGGCCCGTCACCCGTGTCGATCCAGACGGCCAGCACGATCACCGCCGCGCCGCCGAAGAGCATGATCGCCTGCAGCGCGTCGGTCCAGACGACGCCCTCCAGGCCGCCGTAATACGTGTACAGCGTGGCCGACATGCCGAGAATGGCGATCGTGAGATAGAAGTTCCAGCCCGCCATCTCCGAGAGGGCCAGCGAGCCGCTGTACATCACCAGCGACACCCAGCCCAGCCGCAGCAAGAGGAACAGCGTCCCGCCAAGCAGCCGCGTGCCGTAATCGAAGCGATGCTCCAGGTATTCGTAGGCGCTGGTGAACCGCAGCCGCATGAAGAACGGAATGAACACCGGGATGACGATGAGGGCGGCGGGCAGGACGGCGACCTGGCCCAGGAATCCGGCGACGCCATTCTTCACGATCTCGCCGGTCAGCCCGAGGTAGGTCAGCGACGAGAGCAGCGTCGCCATGATCGACAGGCCCACGGCCAGCCACGGCAGCCGCCGGCTGCCCAGGAAGTAGTCCTGCGTGGAATGCTGCCGTCGCGAGGCCCAATAGACGATGGCCAGCGTGACGAGGACGTAGGCGACGACGACCAGAAAATCTAGCGCATCGAGACCGGTGATCGGGCGGCTGGCAGTCGGCACGGACGGTTCCCAAGAGGGGTGGCTGTGGTTGGCGATCGCCAACCACGGCAGGCTTAGCGAGCGGCGTCCGTTGCCCGATGCTAACATAACGGCACGCCGCCGGGCTGCCAAGTTTCCGCCCACTATCATGCCATGCCGGATTTGAAGGCGCTATCCGACCCCAAGTTCCGCCCACTGATTGTTGCGGTCGGCATTTGCGTGCCTGCAGCAATGTTGTTGGCGAGCGGCTGCCTATGTGTTGGCGGCTGCCTCCTCTATCGGGGCTCGACACCCGAACGTGATCTCGTTTTCACCAATGGCCCGGAATATGGAAGTGGCGACACGATCACGTTCGATAATGACGTTTGGAAATCCACCGACGAGATTACCTTCGGAGTCGGCTTGATTCCGGGAAGAATCTACCGTCCCGTACTAGCGGAGGACGAGCGACTAAATGACCGTCTTCTTGTCATGCAGCGAAAGCCCGACGATCCTGGAACAATTCGAAGGCAGCTGATCACGGAACGCCTTATTGCCGAAAAATGGGTCCGGAATGGCCTCTATCAGGACTGGACGCGGGACGGAGAAACGAGCATCGTGCGGTATGTCGGGGGGGGAACCTGAGGGCGAATGGACCCATTACTTTCCGGACGGAAAAGTAGAAATCGTCACGCGATACAAGGCAGGGCGGGAACACGGTCTTTCTGAACGTTGGTGGCCGAACGGCCAAAAGCAGTACCAGATCGAATTCAACTCCGGCCAGGAGATTTGGGGGAAGACCTGGGACGAACATGGCAACAGGACCGATCGACCGGGTAGGTCCGGTGGCGAATGAGACCGCGGCTAGTCAGAACTTGCTCGAACCACGTCGAATGGGCGTTCTCGATCGCTTCTCGCTGAAGGGCCGCGTGGCTTTGGTCACCGCGGGCGCGGGGCCGCTCTTTGGGCGGAGCATTTCGTGCGCGCTGGCCGAGGCGGGGGCAACTGTGGTTACGGCTTCGCGGTCGCGCGAGCGGAACGAGGCGTTTGCGGCCGAGTTGCGAGGACACGGGCACGACGCGCATGGGCTGGCGTTCGATCAGGAGGATCTGGCGTCGATTGAGGCTCTGCATGCCGACGTGCTAAAGCAATTCGGCCGGCTGGATGTCCTGGTGAATAGCGCGCTGGCTCGTGACGGGCATGTGGGCGGCTTCGAGGCGCAGAACGCCGAGACGTGGCAGCATGCGGCCAGCGGCGATTTTGCCGGGCTTTTCCGGCACTGCCAACTGGCCGTCGCGGCGATGAGCCGGCAGGGGCGGGGGTCGATCATCAACATCGCCAGCATCTATGGCGTGGTTTCGAACGATCCGGGGCTGTACGCCGGCACGCAAATGGTGCAGCCGCCGACTTATAACTTCGTCAAAGCCGGGATGATCAATTTCACGCGGTATCTGGCCGCGTATTATGGGCGGAAGGGCATTCGGGCGAACTCGATCAGCCCTGGCGGCTATTTTAATGAGCAGCCGCGGGCGTTTGTCGAACGGTATGAAGGCCGCGTGCCGCTGGGGCGGATGATGGGCCACGAAGATTTGCAGGGGGCGGTCGTGTTCCTGGCTTCCGATGCGTCGGCCTATGTGACCGGCACGAACCTGATGGTCGATGGAGGCTGGACGTGCCTGTGAGCAGCTTGATCGTTGGCGGCGGCTCGATCGGCGAGCGGCATCTGCGCTGCTTCCAGCAGCTCGGCTGCGACGTGGCCCTGTGCGAGAGCCACGCCGAGCGGCGGCACGAAATGTCGGACTGGTATCACCTGCAGCGGACATTCGAGACGACCGAAGCCGCGGCGGAACAAGCGTGGGACGGCGTGGTGATCGCAACGCCGGCAAATCTGCACGTCCAGCACGCCGCGCAATTCGCGGCCACGACCAACGCGCTGTTGATCGAGAAGCCGCTTTGCACGCGACTGGAGGACATCGAGCCATTGCGGGCGGCGACTGCGGACAAGGTCGTGCAGGTCGGCTACGTCCTGCGGGTTCACCCGGCGACGCAGCGGGTGCGGCAACTGCTGGCCGGCGATGAGATCGGCCCGCCGCACCAGATCACGGTCGTCAGCGGCCAGCATTTCCCCTCGTTCCGCCCGGCCTATCGGCACATCTATTACGCCCGCCGCGAGACCGGCGGCGGCGCGGTGCAGGACGCCGCCACGCATCTGTTCGATTTGATCCAGTATCTGGGCGGCCCGCTGGACTGGGTCTATTGCGACTACGCCCATCAGGTCCTGGAAGACGTGGAGGTCGAGGACACGGTCCACCTGCTCGGCCGAGCGGGCGGCGGGCGTGTGCTCGTCTCGCTGGCCTTGAATCAGTTCATGGCCCCCAACGAAACTCACGTGCAGCTCAACGGCAGCAAGGGCAGCCTCGGCATTCGCTTTCACGAGCAGCGGGCCGGCATGATCCTCCGCGGCGATCCGGGTTGGACGTGGACCGAGCCGCTGATCGCCGAGCGCGACGATCTGTTCCGCGCCCAGGCCGAAAGCTTTCTGGCGGCGATGGTCGGCCGTAGCCCGCCGCTTTGCACGCTCGACGACGGCGCGTCGGCCTTGCGAGTGAACCTGGCCGCGCTCCAGTCCGGCGAAGAGCAAAAGCCGGTGGAGATCGCGTCGCGAAGGCGATGAGGAATGACTGGCAGGAATATGGATGACAGAAAGATGCGGATGGACTTACTCTCTTGCCCATGTTCTTGTCAGTAATTTTCTTGCCAGTCGTGCGTTTGGGAAGGATGTTTACGGGCCAGGTCCTGGCCCAGGTCCCGGTCCCGGTCCAGGGCCTCCACCGTGACCAAAGTCATGGGTTGGTGCGACGTAGGGCCTCCAATACTGCGTGCGGTCGTTGAAGTCGTAGGTCGGGTAGTGGCCGTCGAGCCAGGGCTGGGCGAAGTTGACGGCGGGGCCGTTGAATCCTCCTCCGCCGCCGCCGGGAAAGCCCCCCGGAAATCCAACCGGGCCAAAGCTGCCGAAGCCGCCGAATCCACCGAAGCCTCCAAAGCCGAAGCCGCCGCCGCCGCTATAGGGATAGCCGCCCGTGCCGCCGCCCAGGCCGCCGAACGGCGGGCCCCATTCCTGATAGGGCACGGAATAAGGTCGAGCCGGGAACCGCCACTGTTCGTAGGGCACGACCGGTGCGCCCCACTGCTCGACGATGTGCAGATTGTCCGAGCTGTTCCCCAGGTCGATCGTGCTGCGGTACTGCCGGTAACCGCTCTTCAAGTAGTCGGGCCGGCTGTAGTAATAAAACGGCCCGATCGGCGTGTACTGGGCAACGCGTTCGCCGGTCGAATGGTCGTGCGTATAGAACGACGGCGCGGTAATCCAGTCGGCAGCGCCGGCGGGAGCAGTGAGCACGATGAGAACCAGAATGGGAACTGTACGCATGGAGAGCCCGCTTGCTTTCCATGCTAATTAGCAACGGCCGTGCCGCTACTGCTTGCGCGGCCGTTCGACGCCCAGTTCCTTCGTCTCCGGGTTCCAGACGTACTTCTGCCCTTGCGGCAGCACGGGCAGTTTCCGGGTTAATCCCAGTGGATCGAGAAACTGGGCCTTGAGGTCGTCGAAGTTCTTCGGCGTCTCATTGCCGCTGGCTTCCCAAATCTGATAATTCTTTGGGAACTCGGCCTCGAAGAAGGCCCGCTCACGGGCCGAGAATAGGGCCTTTACCGGCGTCACCACCACGCCCTCGTATGGATCCAGGCTGCGGCCCGCTGCGCCCACGCCTTTGCCGGCTTTTACGACCTCGGTGTCGCCAGCGGGTGGCGGAGGAGCAGGTTGCGGCTGCGGGGCATTGGTTGGCGCAGCCAGGTCATCCAGACTGCCGGCGAATACGCCCACTTTCGTTTCAATTGGCAAAGCCGGCTGCGTAGGCGCGGCAGCCGCTGGCACAGCAGGCGCGGGCGCTGCCGGCGGCGATTCGGAACCAGGCGGCGGTGGTGGTGCGGGCGGCCCGCTAGTTTTTGTCCCACTCGCCACCGGAGCTGGCTGATCGCACCCCGTAAGGACGAGGCCCAAAAGCAACACCAACGGCAGAATCGCAACATAGCGTTTCATAGATGCCTCTTTCTGTGCTCTGCTGCTCCGTCCGAATTCTGGCGAATTCGGCTACGTCGCGGGCACGCTCAGCCGCCAGCGCTCCATCTCGGTTAGCACCGGCTGCTTCGTCATATTGTACTGCAAAGGCGTGAGCGTCACGAAGCCTTTGGTGAGGGCGGTTAGGTCCGTCTCGTGGCCTTCCAGCGGCGGCGGCGGCTCGTTGGTGGCCCAGTAGTACGACCGGCCGCGGGGGTCGGTCCGCTTGATGAACTGCTCGCCATACCGCGAAACGCCCATTGGCACGACCCGCACCTGCGCCGCGCGCTCGCAGGCCACCGTCGGAATATTCAGATTGTAGAGCTGCGGCTCCGCACCCTTCTGGGCCAGCACCTGTTCGATGATCCCGCGGGCGATTTGTGCCGCCCGCTTGTAATTGGCGTGGTCGTTGAATTCCAGCGAACAGGCGATGCTGGTGATCCCGAAGAACGCTCCTTCGATCGCCGCAGCGACCGTGCCCGAATAGAGCACGTTGATTCCCGCGTTCAACCCGCCGTTCAGGCCGCTGACTACTACATCGGGCCGCCGCGGGCAGAATTCAAAGATCCCCAGCTTCACGCTGTCGGCCGGGCTGCCCTCGACCGCCCAGCCCCGCAGCCGATCGCCGTCGAACACCTGCTTGGCCACCAGCGGCTGCAAGAACGTGATCGAATGCCCCACGCCGCTCTGCTCCGTCGCGGGGGCCACCACAATCACGTCCCCCAACTTCCGCAACTCCGCTTCCAGCGCCTGCAAACCCGGAGCATAGATGCCGTCGTCATTGGTGAGCAAAAGCAGCACTTGTCAAAATCCAATAGCCGGAACCAAACCTGGCTCCGGTGAATTAGGTTAGAGCTTAGTCGTTTTTGGAACGCTCATTAGACCAAAGGCACCCGGCCGCTGGGGAGTGGAGGCACTTGCGGTGACATCCCCTGGGCCATCGGAGCTGGCAGCCGAAAGACCGCGTTCATCCCCGGCTGTGTGGGTGCTCGCCGTCGTTCTGCTCAGCGCCGCCGCGCTGCTGTTCGTGCCGCTCGACAACGAGTACCGGGCGGTGTGGTACGGCGAAGCCACGGACGCGTGCCACGTGCCCCTGTTCTTCCTGCTGACGCTGTTTCTGGCGCAGTACCTGCCACGGCGCTGGCAAATCCTGTCTGCCTGCATCACCGCGGCACTGGCTTTCGGCGTGGAAGTCGTGCAGCCGCTCGTCGGCCGGTCGGCGAGCTGGCGCGATTTGGCTTATGGCGTGATCGGCGTCTCCGCGGCGACGGTTTGGCTGCAGCAAAGCTGGCGCTGGCCGCTGCGGCTTGTGCTGATCGCAGTGCTGGTCGCCTGGCCAGCCTGGCGGGCCGGACCGGCGATGTTCGATGCAACTTCGGCCTGGCGGGCATTCCCGGAGTTGGCCGCCAGTGGCAGCCCGTTCGAGCAGCGGCGGTGGTATCTGCAAGACGCGCGGATGTCGCGGGCTGGCCGCGCCGTGCAGTTCGAGTTTCCTCCCAACGAGCAAAGCGGCAGCGGCGCGATCCTGTTTCCCGTCGTTCGCGATTGGACCGCTTACGAAACGCTCGACGTCACATTCGAATTCGAAGGCGAGCCGCTGACGTTCTTGATCTCCGTCCGCGACGGAAAGAAGCTGCCGCCGGAGCTGCCGCGATTTGACCTGTGGCGTCGTTATCCTCCGGGGCGGCACGACGTGCGGATCGACCTGGCGGAGTTGGCCAAGGGCGGCAGCTTTCCGCCGATCGAGCTCGACCGCGTGCAGAGCCTGCACCTGGTCGCCTACAGCAACCGGCCGCAAACGGTGACTGTTCACCGAGTCGCGCTAAGCGGCCGCAAGGGCCGCCCCGCTCAATAGGCGATCTTCGTATTCGGCAGCT
>Ga0184625_10000791_pt1 | contig 12583 bp, 12 predicted proteins | sample PLM3_30_b1_FD_133151 | JGI IMG/M metagenome (GOLD analysis project Ga0184625, IMG submission 133151) | Groundwater sediment microbial communities from an aquifer in East River, Colorado, USA - PLM3_30_b1 | ecosystem: Environmental > Terrestrial > Soil > Riparian zone | place: USA: East River... | reverse complement strand
GAGAGGCCGCAGGTACGTATCCAGCTCCTCGGCGAGGTCGCCGTCGAGCTGGTACAGCTCGCGCGCCTCCTCGTAGTCGCGGGTGAGCGACTCGTAGCGCTCGAGCCGCTTCGCAAGCCGGGCCTGTTCCGCAGAGATGTCGGCGGCTCGGCGCTGGTCGTCCCAGAAGCCGGGCTCGCCCATGGCGGCCTCGAGCTCGCCGACGCGCGCCCTCAGGACGTCGGGGTCAAAGGTAATCACGGACCCAGGCGAGCTGGGTCCCGATCTCCTCCAGGCGTTCGTCGACGGTCTGCGTGGTCTCGGCCATCGCTTTCATGCTAGTGCCCCTCAGCGGGGTCGGGCGACTTGCTGATCAGGACGACCCGCAGTGCGGGTCAGGCTCCGTGGCACTTCTTGTACTTCTTGCCGGAGCCGCAGGGGCACGGGTCGTTGCGGCCGACCTTGTCCCACTCTGAGGCGACGCGCTGCTGCGGTGTTGCGACGGCAGTTGCGCCGCCGCCGATTGCACCGGCAGTGACGGCCGAGCCTGCTCCAGCGGCGGCGATTGCATCGGCGCCCGCGAGCGACTCGTGCTGATACGCGAAGTCGCCGTCTCCGTCCCAGCCGGTCTCCTGCATCTCCTGTAGTGCCCGCGCGTCTTCCTGCTGCACCTCGGCGTGGAAGAGCAGCGAGACGACCTCCTCGCGGATCTGGCCGCCCAGCTGCTCGAACATCAGGTGGCCCTCGTGGCGGTACTCGACGAGCGGGTCCTTCTGTGCCATCGCGCGGAGGTGGACGCCCTCGCGGAGGTAGTCCATGTTCTCCAGGTGCTCGCGCCAGCGAGCGTCGACGACCTGGAGGATCACGTAGCGCTCGACCTGGCGCGCGATCTCCTCGCCCCATGCCTCCTCCCGCTCTCTGTACTCCTCCTGGGCGGTCTCGCGGAAGTCGTCCACGAGCGCCTCGCGGCTCAGGTCGGGCATGTCTTCGCGCAGCTCCTCGACGGTGATGTCCGTGCCAAACGCGTCGTTGACGGCCTGGACGAGTCCGCCAATGTCCCATTCCTCCGGGAACTCCTCGGCGGTGTACTCCTGGACGATCGCCTCGACGACCTCGTCGATCCACTCACGGACGTCGTCCGAGAGGTCATCGCCTTCGAGGACGCGGCGGCGCTGCTCGTAGATCACCTGCCGCTGGGTGTTCATGACGTCGTCGTACTTGAGGACGTTCTTGCGCATGACGAAGTTCTGCTCCTCGACCTTCTTCTGCGCGTTCTCGATCTGCTTGGAGAGGATCGAGGCCTCCATGGGCTGGTCGTCGGGGAGCTTGAAGCGCTCCATGATGTTGTAGATCCGGTCGCCGGCGAACAGGCGCACGACCTGGTCCTGTCCGGACAGGTAGTAGCGCGACTCGCCGGGGTCGCCCTGGCGGCCCGAACGGCCTCGGAGCTGGTTGTCGATGCGGCGCGCCTCGTGGCGTTCGGTGCCGAGCACGTAGAGCCCGCCGAGGTCGACCACACCCTCGCCGAGCTTGATGTCGACGCCGCGGCCGGCCATGTTGGTCGCGATCGTCACCGCCTGCTTCTCGCCCGCGTCCTTGATGATCTCCGCCTCGCGCTCGTGCTGCTTCGCGTTCAGCACGTTGTGTTCGATGCCGCGCCGCTGAAGGATTTGCGAGAGGTACTCGGAGGTCTCGACGTCGATGGTTCCGACGAGCACCGGTTGCCCGGCCTCGTGCCGCTCGACGATGTCTTCGACAACGGCGTCGAACTTGGCTTCCTTCGTCTTGAAGATCAGGTCGTTCCGGTCGTCGCGCGCGACGGAGACGTTCGTCGGGATCTCGACCACGCTGAGCCCGTAGATCTCCACGAACTCCTTCTCCTCGGTCTTCGCGGTGCCGGTCATGCCGGCGAGCTTGTCGTAGAGCCGGAAGTAGTTCTGCAGCGTGATCGTCGCGAGCGTGACGTTCTCCTCCTGGATGCCGACGCCCTCCTTGGCTTCGATCGCCTGGTGCAGGCCCTCCGACCAGCGGCGCCCTTCCATGATCCGGCCCGTGAACTCGTCGACGATCTTGACCTCTCCCTCCTGAACGACGTACTCGACGTCACGGTGATAGAGCGACTCCGCCTTGAGCGCCTGGTTCAGGTGGTTGACGAGCTGGATGTTCTGCGGGTCGTAGAGGTTCTCGATCCCGAGCGCGTGCTCGACCTTGTCGATCGCGGCCTGCCCCGGTGAGACCGTCTTGTGCTTCTCGTCGTAGGTGAAGTCGGCGCCGGACGCCTCCGTCTCGTCGATGCCCTTGCCCGCGGTGTTCGTGCTCTGGAGGCCCTCGAGGGTCCGCACGACGCGGGCGAAGTCGTAGTAGGTCTGGGCGGCCGTCTCGGGCTCGCCGGAGATGATCAGCGGCGTGCGCGCCTCGTCGATCAGGATCGAGTCGACCTCGTCCACGATCGCGTAGGTATGGCCCCGCTGGACGATGCCGTCGAGCGAGACCGCCATGTTGTCGCGCAGGTAGTCGAAGCCGAACTCGGAGTTCGTCCCGTAGGTGACGTCCGCGTCGTACGCGACTTTGCGCTCCGAGAACGGCATCATGTTCTGGATGAAGCCGACGCGCATTCCCAGCGCATCCCACACGGGCTTCGTCCACTCGGGGTCGCGCTTCGCGAGGTAGTCGTTCACGGTCACGAGGTGAACGTTCTGGCCGGTGAGGGCGTTCAGGTAGAGCGGCTGGACCGCGACGAACGTCTTTCCTTCACCGGTCTTCATCTCGGCGATGTCGCCCTCGTGGAGGACGATCCCGCCCATCAGCTGAACGTCGAAGAGCCGGACGCCCATTGACCGCTTGAACGCTTCGCGGACGGCAGCGTAGGCCTCGAAGAGGATCTCCTCGAGCGGCTCGCCGTTCTCGATCCGCTGGCGGAACTCGGGGGTCTTCGCGGCGAGCTCCGCGTCCGAGAGCTTCTCGAGCTCGGGCTCCAGCGTCCCGATGTACTGGGCCTGTTTCTTGAGTTGCTTAAGACGCCGGCCTTCGCCGACGCGGAGGACTTTCTCGAAGCTGCCAAGCTGCGACGCCACGAACCTAGGGTATCGGAGCTTTACGGCGAGACCGTGAGCCCCGACGGCCGCTCACAGAGGATTTACCTGGACCGCCCAGAGGTCGCCGTCGAGCCGCTCGGCGTGGAGGACGAAGTCTCGGTGGCGCTCCCGGGCGAAAGCCTCCAGCGTGGGCACGTCTCCCCAGCCCGGGCGTTCGTCAACGAGCAACGTACGCTCGCCGCCCTGGACGGCGAGACTCACGGTGTCTCCCTCGATCTCCGGAGCCTGGACGACTTCGATTCGATTCCCGGCGACTGCCCAGACGTCGCCCTCTCGGCGCACGGCTCGGGCTCGGTAAGGGGTTTCGAGCTCCTGGCCGAGCGCCTGGGCCAGGGGCTCGAGAGCGCCTTCCGGCAGGTCATCGTCGACGAGCAGCGTGCCATCGCCCAGGGCGACGAACCCGAGCTCGTTGCCGGGGAGCCCCGGCGCGTCGGCGGTGGCCACGGCATCCCAGGTTCGCTGCCGATGGATCCCGTGGATCCCGACCTCACGAAAAGCGGCGAGAAACGGGATCCGCTCGTGCGGCTCCAGCGGGGCCCCGGGATCGAGCGGCGGCTGCGTTTCCGCATCGAGGTCGATCCCGGCCTCCCGGGCCAGCCGCTCGTGCGCGGGTTCGTCGTCGCGCCGCCAGAAGGGCATGCGCCAGAGCCTAGATCTGCGGCTCGATGAGGCCGTACGCGCCGTCCCGCCTGCGGTAGACCACGTTGACGTCCAGCGTCTCCGCGTTCTGGAAGACGAAGAAGTCATGGCCGAGCAGCTCGAGCTGGAGCACGGCCTCCTCCGGGCTCATCGGCTTGACCGGGAACCGCTTCGACTTGACGATCCGAAGCTCGGCGTCGACCGGGATCGCGTCTTCGGGCATCCGAGGCTCGACGCCGGATCCGCGGTGGTTCCGCCGCTTGGCGCGGTACTTCTTGACCTGCCGCTCGAGCTTGTCCACCAGCTGGTCGATCGAGGCTTTCATGTCGACGTTCGCCTCGCGGGCACGCAGGATCGGCCCCTTCGTCCAGATGGTGGCCTCCGCGACGTGGTTCGCTGAGATCGACGGGTTCCGCTCGACTGCGAGCTCGAGCTCGACGCGCGTCGGATCCGCGAGCTGGCGATCCAGCTTGCCGAGCTTCTCCTGAGCGTACTGCCGGATCGAGTCGGTGACCTCGACGTTCTTACCCTTTACCTGGAGTCGCACCAGACCTCCCGAAGGTTGACGGCCGGTCAGCTTCGCTGGCTTGATTCTATTGACCGTACCGCTCTTGCGAAGGTCACGACCTCGACACGCCGGGCACCCACTCGGCGAAGCGCCGAAGCGGCCGCGGACGCCGCGGAGCCGGTCGTGTAGACGTCGTCGACCAACACGAGGCTTCTGGGAACCCTTCCGTTCGCTGTGAACGAGCCGGCGACGTTCCTACGCCGCTCGACGAGGCTCAGCCCACGCTGGCGCTTGGGCGCGCGGGTCCTTCCGAGCGGACCGATCAGCGGCAGGTCCCAGCACCGGCTCAGCTCGCGCGCGAGTTGCTCGGCGGGGTGGTAGCCGCGCTTCACGCTCCGGTCTCCGTCGCGCGGGACGAAGGCGAGAGCAGCCACGGAGGGACTCTCGAGCGTATTCGCGATGACGGCTGCCGCCTCGTGCGCGAGGGCGCGTTGGCCGCGCTCCTTCCAGGCAGAAACGAGCGGCCGCACGGGTCCCTCGTAGGCGACGGCGGCACGCGCGGAGGCGAACGCGAGCCGTCGCCCCGAGCACTCGAGGCAGCGGGTGACCGGCCAGGCGGTGGGCGCGCCACAGCGCGCGCACGCGGGCCCGTGAAGCCGCGGGAGGGCGGCGCGGCACCGGTCGCAGAGCAGGAAGCCGAGTCGGCCGCACGCGGCGCAGCGGCGAGGAAGCAGCAGATCGAGCAGCACATTCCGTCGACCGTAGGCGCAAAAAACGCGCGTGTGGGTGACGAATGTGTGCCGAAAGTGGAACTAGGGCTCGAGCGAGTACTCGTCCCGCGTGGGAAGCCCGAGCCGGGCGCGCATGCGGTTGTCTGCCTCCAGCAGCTGGTCGCGGTCGCCGATGTCGAACCACTCGCCAGAAATGCGGTACCCGTAGACGGGCGCCCTCGTGTGGAGCCAGACAACGAAGTTGCCGGGTGCGTCGGGCGGATTGCCCGCTTCGAGGTACTGCGAGATCAGAGCGCCGTACTCCGCAGGGTAGAGGTACGTCGCCGTGGCGGCGAGGTCGCTCTTGGGGTTAGCAGGCTTCTCTTCGATCGAGATCACGCGGTCGTTCTCGTCCAGCTCAATGACCCCGTATTGCTTGATCAGCTCCCGATCGGGGACGCGGTGCACGGCGATCGCCGCGCCCTCGCCCTTGCCGCGCCAGAAACCGACGAAATCCTCGAGCGGGTACTCGATCAGGTTGTCGCCGGCGAGCACCATGAGGTCCTCTCCCTCGAGCCCGGCCCGCTCGATCGTGAAGCGGATGTCGCCCACTGCGCCCAGGCGATCCTCGTTGCTCCAGGTCCCGTCGTTCCAGACCGAGATGGGCTTCCGCCCGACGCCCCTCGAAGAAGCCCAGCGTTCGAAGTCCTCGGCAAACCGCGCGTTCGTGACGACGTGGATCTCGTCGATCTCGTCGACGGGCTCGATTTGTTCGACCAGGTAGTCGAGCATCGGCCGCCCGGCGAGCGGCAGCAGGGGCTTCGGAATCGTGTCGGTTAGTGGGCGCAGCCGCGTCGCGTAGCCGGCTGCGAGAACGATCGCCTTCAGGGCTCTACGTGCCTTCGTCCCAGGAGGCCAGGTACCTGGCCTGGTCCTCGGTCAGCCGGTCGATCGAGATGCCCATCGTCTCGAGCTTGAGCCGAGCGATCTCCTGGTCGATCTCCTCCGGAACGGGGTAGACCTTGCGCTCGAGCTCGGCGGCGTTTTCCACGGCGTACTCGGCCGAAAGCGCTTGGTTCGCGAACGACATGTCCATGACGAGCGCAGGGTGGCCCTCGGCCGCGGCCAGGTTGATCAGCCGCCCGTCGCCGAGCAGATAGAGCCGCGTCCCGTCCTCGAGCGTGAACTCCTCGACGAACTCTCGCGACTCACGGGTCTCGGTCGCAAGCTGCCGGAGCGCCGGGATCTCGATCTCGACGTTGAAGTGGCCCGTGTTCGCGAGGATGGCGCCGTCCTTCATGCGCACCATGTGCTCACGCGTGATGACGGACTTGTCGCCGGTGGCCGTGCAGAAGATGTCGCCGACCTCGGCGGCCTCGGTCATGGACATGACCTCGAACCCATCCATCGCCGCCTCGAGAGCGCGGACGGGGTCGACCTCGGTGACGATCACATGGGAGCCCATCCCCTTTGCCCGCATCGCGACCCCCCGGCCGACCCAGCCGTAGCCGGCTACGACGAACCGCTTGCCGGCGAGGAGGACGTTGGTCGCCCTGACGATGCCGTCGATCGTCGACTGGCCCGTGCCGTAGCGGTTGTCGAAGAGGTGCTTGGTCTTCGCTTCGTTGACCGCGATGATGGGGAAGCCGAGAGCGCCGTCGGCCTCGAGCGCCTTCAGGCGGATGACGCCGGTGGTCGTTTCCTCCGTCCCCGCGATGATGTCGCCGAGTTGCTCCCGCCGGTGCGAGTGGAGGACGCCGATCACGTCGGCGCCGTCGTCCATCGTCAGCTGGGGTTTGTGGTCGACCGCCGCCTCAATATGCTGGTAGTAGGTGTCGTTGTCCTCGCCCTTGATTGCGAAGACGGAGACGTCGAACTCCTCCACCAGCGCTGCGGCGACATCGTCCTGCGTCGAGAGCGGATTGGAAGCGCAGAGCACGACGTCGGCTCCGCCGGCCTGGAGCGTGCGCGCCAGGTTGGCCGTCTCCGTCGTGACGTGAAGGCAGGCGGAGATGCGATAGCCGGCCAGCGGTTGCTCGCTCTGGAAGCGTTCTCGAATCGCGGCGAGGACCGGCATCTGCCGGTCGGCCCAGGCGATGCGGCGGACACCCTCGGGGGCGAGCGAGAGATCCTTGACGTCGTAGCGCTTCGTGGTTGCCATCTGCTCTTTCCTCTCGAAGTCGGGAGTCTAGGTTGGTCTACGCGGCGAGGAGCCGCTCGTGCTTCCGCTGCTCCCAATCGACCCAGTCGGCGGCACCGACGTCCGCGCCGGCCAGCCAACTGTCGACGACACCCCGCAGCACGGGCTCGCTGCGCAGCCGCGCTGCGAATGCGATGTCGGTGAGCTCGACCCCGTACCGGCTACGCAACCGGCGGAGCGAGCGAAGCTGGTTCAGCTCCCGCAGTCCGTAGACGCGGTAGCCCGACGAGGATCGCTTGGGGACGACGAGACGGGCCTGCTCGAGGTACCGAAGCATGCGAGCCGACCATCCGGTGGATTGGGCAGCCGCTCCGACTGTCAGACCGTCCATCGCGGAAACCTTAACCCAAGCGTGTCAAGGTTGCTCGGTGTCGGTGCGGCCGTACTGATCCTCGAGCCGGACGACGTCGTCGAGGTGCGGGGTCGAGACCTCGAGCATGACCGAGTCTTCGAGCGCCCGAATGCGGTGCACGGTTCCAGGTCGGATCCGGAACGCCGCGCCTGGAACGATCACCTCCGAGATCGTCACCCCCTCCCCCGGTCCGGCGAACTCCACCTCCGCGCGACCTTCCAGGAGGTACCACGACTCGTCCTTCTGTCGGTGGAACTGAAGCGAGAGCTTATGGCCGGCCTTGACCGAGAGAAGTTTGCCTGCGTACTCCTCTGAGAGCGCCCAGATCAGCTCGTGGCCCCACGGTTTCTCGACCCTCTGCGGCTCGAAGGCGAAGCGGTCGAGGCTCTTCACATTGGGCGACGAAAGCGGTCCGTCCGACATACGCGCATCATCCCATTAGGAAGGCAGGAGACGGTCCGGATCGGCCCTCACGAACTCCTGGGCGATGCGCAGGTCCTTCGGTGTGTTGACCGTCAGCCAGAGGCCTTCGTGTCGGAACGCGCGTAGACGGCCCTCCTCCGCCAGCTCGGGGAACGTGGTCGTCTCGTGGTCGCCGCGCTCGGGCAACCTGGCGATCGCCTCCCCCTCGAGCACATACAGGCCCGTATTGACCCAGAAGGGCAGCGTCGGCGCTTCGCGGAAGCCGCGGACGACATCGTCCTCGTCGACGTCGACGATGCCGAGATTGCTCCGCAGCGGCGCGACCGTGATCGTCGCCGCCCCATCCTTCGTCCGATGTGCGTCGAATAGCTCGTGGAGGTCGAGCTCGAAGAGCTCGTCGCCGTTCAGCGCGTAGATCGGCCCGTCGCTCTCGCGCGCCGCGGCAGCGAGCCGCAGGCCGCCTCCCCGCCCGAGCGGCTCGGGCTCGCCGACGACCACGACCTCGACGCCGAGCCCCTCGAGCTCCCATTCGAAGAGATCCTCCTGCCCCGCCGCGACGCTGAAGATCACCCGCTCGACGCCTGTCCGTCGTAGGAGCGCGATCTGGTACGCGGCGAGCGGGCGACCCTCGATCGGGACGAGCGCCTTCGGCCGTCCCTCGGCAGCCTCGCCGAGCCGCTCGGCCTTGCCGCCGGCGAGGATGATCGCCTCGGTCGGCGTCATCAGACGGTCGATGCCACGATCTCGCGCGTCCGGCTGCACGATCTGACGCGTCTGGGCCGCTCCTGCCAGCTCGCGCCCCGAACCTGCGAACTCGTGGCAGCGGCCATCTACGCGCGCTCGTGCTCGGGTTCGGCCGTCTCCGGCAGGCCCGAGAACGACGAGCTCACTCGCCCGATGCCCTCGTACGTGAAGCCGGCCTGCTCCGCGGCCCGCGGATCCAGCAGGTTGCGGCCGTCCACGATCAGCGGATTTCGCATCGTCTCCCGGACCTCCGTCGAAGCCAGGTTTCGGAGCTCCTCCCACGCAGTGACGATGACGGCGGCATCCGCGTCCCGCACGGCGTCGAGCACCGTGTCGTGCAGGTCGACGCCCTTCATCAGCTCGCCGGGTCGCGCAACCGGATCCCAGCCACGCACTTCGGCACCCTCGGCGAGGAGACGCGAGGCGAGGACGATGCTGGGCGATTCGCGCATGTCGTCGGTGTTCGGCTTGAAGGAGAGGCCGAGCAGAGCGACCCGCTTGCCGCGCAGCTTGCCCAGATGCTTCTGCAGCTTGGCGATCACGCGGCGCTTCTGGAGCTCGTTGACCTCGATCACCGCCGAGAGCAGCTGGAAGTGGTAGCCGGAGTTCGATGCGAGCTGTTTGAGGGCGGACGCATCTTTCGGAAAACATGAACCTCCGTAGCCAATGCCGGCCTGCAGGAAGTGCGGGCCGAGGCGGTGGTCGAGCCCGATCCCCCGCGCGACCTCTTCGACGTCCGCGCCGACCAGCTCGCAGACGTTCGCGATCTCGTTGATGAAGCTGATCCGCGTCATCAGGAAGGCGTTCGCGGCCAGCTTGATCATCTCCGCCGACGCGACGTCCGAACGCACGACCACTGCGTCGAGCTTCTCGTGGAGCTCCTCGACACGGTCGCCGTCGTCAGCATCGAACGCGCCGATCACGATCCGGTCGGTGTTCATGAAGTCCCGAACCGCAGTTCCCTCCGAGAGGAACTCGGGGTTGGAGACGTAGCCGACATGCTTGAGGCCGCGGGCGTCGAGGGCGACGCGGACCGTCTCGCCCGTCCCGACGGGAACCGTGCTCTTCATCACCAGCATGGGACGCCCGGAGAGCGTCGGCAGGTCGTCGAGCACGCTCCAGACGGCGGAGAGATCGGCATCGCCGGCATACGTGGAGGGCGTCCCGACGCAGACGTAGAGGAACTCGGCGCCTTCGGCGGCCTCGGCGGGGTCCGTAGTGAAGTGCAACCGCTCTCGATTGGCCTGGACGAGCTCGGGAAGCCCCGGCTCGTGGATCGGAATGTCGCCATCCCGCAGCGCCTCGACCTTCTCGGGCAGCACATCGCGAACCACGACGTCGTGTCCCAGCTCCGCGAAGCAGGCGCCCGTGACGAGACCGACCCAACCGGCCCCGAAGATCCCGACCTTGCTCACTGCCGCTTCTTCTTCCTCTTCTTCGTGCCGTCGAGCGGCCGCAGTCCGCGGGCGATCGAGAGCATGGTCTCGTTTGAGAGCGAGTCCCGCAGCGTGTTCACGACCCAGTAGGTCGCGTCATCGGTCTTGAGCACGACCATGTGCAGGTCGGACCCGTCGAAGTAGAGGTCGAACTCCCTCCCGCGGATGCGTCTCGTGACGTTCTTACTGTCGAGGATCGGCGCGTCGTCCCACGTCGTCTCCTGGACCCCCCAGTATTCGGCCGCGCCGGTTCGGAACGTCAGCCGCACGGCCTTGTCGTCGTTCGTGATCGGATAGATGCGCACCGGCTTCTCGCGGTCGATCGAGGAGCTGCGCTCGATCAGGCTCGGAACCATCAGCGGGAAGCCCGCGCGCCGCTTGATCAAGCGTAGGTAGCTGAGGCTCGCGCCCGGGTTGCGGTAGACGTTCGGCGGCCGGCGCTTCGGCGTCCGGTCGACGGGCGCCGGAGCCAGGTTGCCGTGGAAGGTCTGCCCGACGACGACGACAAGCGTCGCAGTGTTCGCAAACGGAGCGATCTGCGGCGGCATCGCGCCCTTGACGTCGGCCGAGCCGAAGAGATTGCGGACGGCTTTGGCCGCGGCTCGCGAGCCTTTCTGCGCAGGATCGAAGTAGACCGTCGTCCGGAACGGCCAAAGGCCGCGCGGTGCGTTCGCGAGCACGCCCTCCGGCGGAGGCAGCGTCTTGTAGCCCCGGCGGCTGAGGAGGTACGTGGCGTTCGCAGCCGAACCGGTGATCCCGTTTCCGTTGAGGACGACGATCGAGGTTCGCCCAGGCGGCGGCGCGTTGCCGGCCTTGAGCTTGGGCCGCTGGCCGAGTGCTGCTGCGGTCGCCTTTTCGCCGGCCTCGACGTCGGGCGTCTGAAACTCCTCGACGGCAGACTGGATGTTCGATGGATCCGTCGTCAGCTGGTTGTAGCCGACGAGGCCCTCGATCCGGGATTGAAAGATCCGTCCGGCCGGGAGCTTCTCCGCGAAGAGGGCCCAGCCGAGAACGGTGTCCGGCGTCAGCGACTTGCCGCCGCCGCGCCCAACCTGGACGTTCTGGCGGACGACTTTCATCAGGCGAGGCAGCGTGCGGAGGTTGAACGAGTCCGACAGCCGTTCCTTCAGCGCCCGCATGAAGAGGCGCTGGCGCTCGATGCGGTAGAGGTCGGAGTCCGTATGGCGGAAGCGCACGTACGAGAGCGCCTCCCGACCCGTCAGGCGCTGGTATCCCGGCTTGAGGTCGATTGGCGGAAACGTCGGCCCGCCGCCCGAGTTGTCGTTGAAGTAGCGGCGGTCGATGTCGAGCCACACGCCGTCGAGCTTGTCCACCAGCTGGATGAAGCCGCGGAAGTCGACCGTGACGAGGTAGTGGACCGGGAGTCCGGTCAGATGCTTGACTGTCTGGAGCGTTCCCTCCACGCCGCATTGACCGAAGGCCGAGTTGATGGGGCCGCGGCTGGGCGTGCGTCCTGGGCAGTAGATGTCGACGAGGAGGTCGCGCGGCATCGACAGCATCGAGAGCGTCCCCTGCTCCGGGTCGGCGCGCAGGAGCATGACGGTGTCCGAGCGCATCCCGCCGCGCTCGTCGCCCTTGGCGAAGCGGCGCAAGTCCGTCCCGATCACGAGCGCGATTGCCGGTCGCCCGGGGAGCTGGAGGTCGAGCTTCTTCGCCGCCTTGACGAGCTGCGGGTTCCGCTTCGAGCTCTGGTCGATGTCGACCACGGTCTGCTCGAAGTCGAGATAGTGACCGCCGGCGATCCCGAGCAAGAGCGATGTCGCCACCGCGAACACGAGAAAGAGGATCCGCCCGATCGTCGCGAGAACGCCTCGGCGTTTCCCGGGCTGCTCGTAGCGGGTGATCGGCGTGAGTGCGGTGTGCGATCGTCGACCTCGCCCATTGCCGTCGACCTCCGCGGCGCGCCCGATTCCTCTTTTCAGGGTTGTTCTCATCGTGAAGACATGCAAAACGCCCTCGCGGGCGCCACGCGGGGAGGATAGCTCAGGCGACGGCGGGAGCTGTCACCGGTTCGTAAGCCAGATTGGGGCGTAGCCAACGCTCGGCCTCGGCCACGGTCATTCCCTTCCTCGCGGCGTAGTCCTCCACCTGGTCGCGCGCGATCCGCCCGATGGAGAAGTAGCGCGCCTCCGGATGCGCGAGGTAGATCCCGCTGACACTCGCCGCCGGGTAGGTGGCGAATGTCTCCGTCAGCTCGAGCCCGACTGCCTCCGCGTTCAGGAGCTCGAACAGCTTCTGCTTCTCGCTGTGGTCGGGGCAAGCGGGGTAGCCGTAGGCCGGCCGGATGCCGCGGAAGCGCTCGGCGATCAGCTCCTCTTTCGGGAGCTTCGCGCCATCCTCGTACCAGTCGCCTCGCGCCCTCTCGTGAAGGAGCTCCGCGAACGCCTCGGCAAGGCGGTCGGCAAGCGCCTTGACCATGATCGCGCGGTAGTCGTCGTGCTCGGCCTCGTAGCGCGCGGCGAGCTCGTCGGCGCCG
>Ga0184625_10000790_pt1 | contig 12594 bp, 11 predicted proteins | sample PLM3_30_b1_FD_133151 | JGI IMG/M metagenome (GOLD analysis project Ga0184625, IMG submission 133151) | Groundwater sediment microbial communities from an aquifer in East River, Colorado, USA - PLM3_30_b1 | ecosystem: Environmental > Terrestrial > Soil > Riparian zone | place: USA: East River... | reverse complement strand
TTGTCGGTCGGGGCGACATTGACGGTGACCGTCACCGTCGCCGTGGCGGAGCCTCCGTGGCCGTCGCTGATCGTGTAGGTGAAATGGTCGGTCCCGGTGAAGCCGGCCCCAGGGGTATAGACAACGAGTGAGCCGTCAAACGTAGCTCTGCCGCCGCTCTCTGGCGTGCTAACCGACACGATGGTGAGCGACTCATCGGCGTCGGGCGCGGTCGTGTCGTTCGCCAGGACGTTGATGAAGAACGTACCGGGCGCGGAATAGGCGAATGCCGCGTCGTCCACAGCCACTGGCGGATGATTTGTTTCCCCAGGCTCACCGGGGTCGCCGGGCTCGCCAACGACGAATTCGACGAGCTGGATGTCGAACTCGTCCGCGGTCGTCGTCCTCGCAACCCCGCGCACGCCGACCTGGACCTGGAAGCGGCCGGTAAATCCCTCGGGCGGCGTGATCGTCACCAATCCGCTGTCGTGGTTCACGTCGAGCGTATAAGGAATCGTTTCGAAGGATGGCTTGACGGCGTCGAAGAAGCTCGGGTCGCCCTCCGCGTCGATTGCGTGCAACTGCAGGCTGATGGGCCCGCCGCTTTCGGCAGTGATCGTGTCCGGCATCTCGGCCAGGAACGGAGCGCTGTTGGCCGTGTCGGGACTCACCGTGACACGAAACACTTGAGAGAATACATGTCCTTCGGCGTCCGTCACGCTCAGCGTCACGTCCGATTCACCGCTGGCCCCCTCGGCGGCTTTGAGCATCAGCGCCGCATTCTGGGTGTCGTTGATAATCCGGCTGCTGGTGATGACGATATCCGTTGGCGGCGGACCATCCCCGCTGGCGCGGGCCATTTGAATCGCTTGCCGCACCGACTCCCCTTCGGTGAGCACGCCGAAGATCGAATAGTTGAAGTCGAGGAACCGCGACGGAGCGCCGGTTATGAAGATCGCGGCGTCGTTGGTGTCGTCGTTGGCCTTGCCGATTCCCAACAGGCCGGGCGACGTGAACTGCAAGTCGAGGTGGTACTCGTCGTCGAATGGACCTAGCGGCGAAGAGCCCACGTATTGCGGTCCGCCCTGGATCAAGAAATCGCTGCCGTCCATGAAATGCGATATGCGGTGCCACTTCACCGGTAGCCGCGGGTCACTGCTGAAGTCGCCGCGTTCAACGAGCGACTTGATGTGTGCGGTTGACTGCGGGGTGAGGTGGTCGAAGAGTTGGAACGTCATCTGGCCGTAGCCGAAAACGTCCATCTGCAGGCTGCTGTTCGAAGCTGGCGTGAGGCTGGCCGTCAGCAGCTCGGGATTGCTCACCGACACGGTATAGGTCAGAGAGCCGCCGCCTGAGTCCAATCCGTCGATCCCCAGCCACAGCGGTGCGCCGCCCAGGACCGTCTGCTCGTGAATCGGCACAAACGCCAGATCAGCTGCCAGCGCCAGCCGTGCTTCCAGCGACTCTGGCGCACTGCATCGGCGCCCCGCTGGACGGGGAAGCGAAACCGGTCGGCGCGATCGCCAACGACAAAGAGCAGCCCAGAGAGTCGCGACGATGCCGTTCATGGGAGCCGTTCCGAAGGGTGGTCAGGCAGTTCCCCAAGCCGCGGCCAATGTAGAATCTGTCTGGGTCCAGAGCAAGCAAATAGACAGCTCCGAGCCTGACTTTCGTCCTCTGGTCCACTCTCCCTTGGGAGAGGGTTAGAGTGAGGGTGGTCGCGGCACGGCGTAACTCGCGATCTGCCAACCACTTATGGGCCTTGGTGGGCACAGCCCACCCGACACTCCCGTAGGCCATGATTGATTCCACTAAACCCGTGGCTGGTGCGGCTAGCGACGACCTAACCGACGCGGGCGGCGTTGCGCTGGGCGCTGGCCGCGCATCGGAATTCTGGATTCTGCCGCCCAGGCCACGGATTAACGCGGCCTGGCTCATCGTGCCGTGCCTGGCGTGCGACTTCCTGATGATGCCGGTTCTTACGGCGGTGTCGAATGGGCTTGGCATGGCCATTGCCCTGGGCATCGTGGGCTGCGTGCTGGCTCAGGGCAATTTGCTGGCGGCGTGGCTGGTGTGGAGCGACGAGCCCTTCCTGCGGCGACTGCTGAAGCACTGGAAAATCGCCGCCGGCCTGTATCTGGTTTGGCTCGTGGGATTTGGGCTGGCGGACCTCGGCGGCAACCGCGTGCCGCCAGAAATGGTGTTCATCGTTGCGCTGGGTGTGCCGCTGGTCAGCCTCGCGGCCCAATTCCCGCTGTGGGTGGCGCGGCAATGGTTTGGCTGGCGTCTGGTGCGAGAGACTGCCGACGCAACTCAGACCCACGAGCCGCCCCTCTCGATCCGCGATTTGATGGTCGCGACGCTGATCGTAGCCACGGCACTCGCACTGGCCCGGCTGTCGCCATCGCCTGACGCTGGCGAAATGTGGCCTGTGTGGGGCTTCGCCGTTTTCGTCGCGAGCGCGATTAGCTCCATTGCGCTCCTACCCGCCGGGCCGCTGCTCATGCGTATGGATCCGATCAGCCGAGCTCTGAAGTGGAGCGCCCTCTACGCGGCGGCGTGGATCGCGTTGCCCTGGTTCATCGTTGCCGGTCTGCGCTGGCACGGCTCCGTGAACCTCCCACCGTGGCTGGCATTCGCCGGACTTTCCGGCCTCATGCTCACCTTCGCCGCGACACTCACGCTCACCGCCGTCATCGCCCGCGACCGAGGCTATCGGCTGTCGAAGGCAAGAAGGAAATAAACTGCTCGGCCATTACTTTTTGCTGCCATCCGCTCAATTTGCCTGGCTGACGACCACGTGCGGCCGCGGCTCAATGTTCCCGGCGGCGTCTGTCGCCTGGGCGGTTAGATTAAGGGCGGCGGCGGGAACGGTGACTTCCCACTCCGAGTAGTCGCCGCGGAGCGATTTGGCCGGCTGGCCGTTCACGGTCACGGTTTTCACTTCGCCGTTGTCGCTGGCAATGCCCCGCACCAGCCGCTGGCCGTTAGCGGCACTTCCCACGAAGGTGACAACCGTCTGCGGCGGCTGATCGTCCTTGAACTTTGTCAAATCGGGGAATTTGCTTTCGTCGTTCGGCTCGCCGCTCACGAACGCATAATGTGTCTTGTCCGGCACATCGCTAAAGGACACGTTGCGGTAATAGTGGTCCTTATATTCCGGCCGCCAGACGCCGTACTCGGCGTTGTGGATTGTCATCGCATCGATGAGAACGGATGGCGAAACCGGATTGATGCCCCAGTGGACATTCCAGAGTTTCGTGTTCTTGATCAGGAACGGATGCTGCACGTCGGGGCCGACGCCCGCGGCGTTCGGCGGCCCGAACGGCGCGCCGCCGCCAATATTGAGCGAGTGCCGCCGTTGGCAATGTGACTCATTGTCGGCAAACCGCACGAACGGCAGCGTGCGGATATCGACCTTTCGCGATTTGCCGTCGGGCTGCTGAATTTCGAGCTCGGGGTCGAAGTCGGCGGTCTTCGTGACCTGGAAGAAATAGCCGTACTCGTCGCACTCGGCGGCCGTGTTGCGGGTGAACGTATTGAGGCTGTTGGCCCACCAAAAGCCCGAGCCGTCGTTTTTGTCGTAAGGCAGCACCTGCTTGGGCAGCGGCTTGCCGATGTAGGCCTGCACGGCCAGGTTGTGGTCGAGCACGTTGTACGACTCGGTGCCGTCTTCCATGAAGAACCCGTGGCCGACGCTCTGATAGCCGACGCAGTCGCGGACGACGAGATAGTTGGTGCCGTGGATCGTGATCCAGCGATTGCCGCTGTCCCACACTGAGGCCCCGATCACGCTCGCTCCCCGCATCGTGTCGCCGACGAGATGGAAGTGGATGCTGTAGCGACCGAGCACGTTCTCTTTGCCCAGATGGCGGAATTCCGCATAGCCGATCGAGCCGGCCGAGTCGCGGTGATACATCGTGTGGCCGCGGGCCACGCTCGGATCGGCCGACTCCACCACGACGTTGCGGCTGAGGTTCGCCACGTCGGCCCGGTAGTCGCCTTCCGCGGCGTGAGCGAAGGCCAGCGGCTTATCGAGCGTCAGCTTGTTGCCGTCGATGGCCGTGATGAGCCGCTCTTCGGTCTGGCCGCCGCCACTTCGCAGCGTCGGCTGAAAGGTCTTCTTCACCTTGTTTTGCCGCGTGGTCGCCGTGACGATGACCCGATCGCCGACGCGCCAATCGCCCACGACGTCCACGGCTGTGATCGACGCATCGCCGGCGGCGGCGGGCGCTGCGAGCTTGGTCCAAGTGTGGGTCAGCGGCGCGCCCTGGAACTCCATCCGCCCGCCGCAGCAGACGATGGCTGGGCAGGAGTCCTTGTTCATCCCTTCGTGATAAGTCAAGCGAATCACGGCGGACTTGCCCACGGCGATCGGCTCGGCGGCCGTTCCGACTTCCAGGGCCGGTCGAGTTGCGTGTGCGTCCTTATCGGGCAGGTGAGCGTCGCAGTCAAAGCCCTCTTCGCTATACATCTCGCCGGGATGCACGCGCAGCAAGCCCACATTGAGCAACGTGTCGCGGCCCTTGGCAAAGGTGAGCGTGCCGCCGATTTGCACGGTGCGGATCGCCGCGTCAGACTTCACGTCGTAGGTCACTGTGTGGGCGGGCCGGACCAGCACCTTGGCCCCCGCGCCGGGAACCTTGTCGCCTTCCCAAGTCGCCGCCGCCGACCACAGCCCCGATTTCGCCGAGCGAATCACGCCGCCGGCGTGGCCGGCGGCATCGTGCGCCGACAGCGGCTGGAGTGCGAGGAAAACAGCGGCAAACGCAGCAAAGAGCCTGGACATCAAGGTTCTCGTTCTAGGTGGGCTGTTGGGCGGGCAGATCGTATGCTAATCCGAGGACTTGCGATCTGGCAATCCGCCATCTACTGAAAAACCCGTAGCCGCGGCCCAAGCGGCGAAGGCGATGGCCGCCGTTTCTAGCCGCAGGATCGCCGGACCCAGGGAAACTCCACGCCAACCCGCTGCTTGTGCAGCGGCCATCTCCGCGGAACTGAAACCGCCTTCGGGGCCAATGGCGGCAATGACGGCTGGCGCATTGGTTGGTGCTGCCGTCAGCGGCTCGCCGCGCGGCTGGCCGATCAATCGGCACGCCGATGTCCATGAGCCGATTCCGGCCACATTGCTTGGACGCCTCGATCACGCCGCGTCGCAGGCGCTCGATGGCTTGCTCGGTAGGCTGCGCGACGCCGTGCTCAGTGACGAGCGGGATGATCCGGCTAACGCCAAGCTCGGTGGCCTTTTCGATGAGCCACTTTTGCCGCTCGCCCTTAGGCAGCGCCACCGCCAGCGTGACCGGCCGCGGCAGCTCACGCGAAATTTCGCCTCTCTCGATGATCTCCAGTTTGACGGACGACTTGCCGACGCTCAGCACGCGGGCCCGGAACTCCGCCCCGCTCCCGTCGAACACAACGACCTCGTCGCCCGACCTGGCTCGCATCGTCGCGGCCAGATGCCGTGCCTCGTCGCCGCGCAACTCGGCGAAGTCGCCGGCGATCGGCGGCGCTACAAAAAAACGCTCGGACATGAAGTCTGACCGCAAAATCGGCAGAATCGCTAATGTCAGCCGGCCATTCTACCGATGCCAGACTGAGATACGCAGCGGTGTGCGCCGGGCGTAATCCGTAGCCGAACTCACCAGAGTTCGGACGGCACCCTGCAAATCCGAATTCTGGCGAATTCGGCTACGAGGAACGCCATGTACCAGGCCTACTGGGGACTCGCCCGCTCGCCTTTCTCGGCGGCTGCCGCTCGCGCGGCGCTGGCCGACAGCCCAGTCCACGCCGAAGCCTTGGCACGCCTCGAATTCCTGTGCGAGAGCCGCAGTTCGCTGGGCCTCTTGCTGGGCAAGAGCGGCAGCGGCAAATCGGCCGTTCTCGCCCAGTTCGCCCAGCGAGCGACTCGCAGCGGCACGCTCGTTTCATGTCTCGCAGCCGCCGCGGCCGACGAACAGCACCTGTTGCCGAGCCTGGCCGATTCGCTGCAAGTTTCACCCGAAGGCGAGATTGCCGCCCTGTGGCGGCGCGTTGCCGATCGCCTCGCGGAGCTGCGATTTGACGGTCTAAGTGCGGTGGTGCTGCTCGACGACCTGGACCGCGCCGCCGGCAGCACGCTGGCGCTAGTGGAGCGGCTCTTGTCGCTGCCCGATGCTCCGCTGACGATCGTCGCTGCCGCCCGTCCCGAATCGGTGGCTCGGCTCGGCGGGCGAATTGTCGAGCAGATCGCGCTGCGGATCGAGCTGATGCCTTGGAGCGAAACCGAGTCGCGCGACCATCTGGACCGCAGCCTGGCAGCGGCCGGTCGCGTGCAGCCCGCGTTCGCCGAGCCAGCCGCGCAGCGCCTATTCGAGCTCTCCGGCGGAACGCCGCGGCGCGTCAATCAGCTCGCTCAGCTAGCACTCTTGGCCGGCGCCAGTCAACGCCTGGCAATCATCGACGACGAGACGATCGACGCCGTGCATCAAGAGCTGTGCGCGACCCTATAGCCGACTTATCGGCGCCGCGGCTTATCGTTTGCTCTACTCTACGCAGAATTCTGCTTTGCCGCGGAATCTCGTTTGCACCACGGTCGGAACGAATGTCTTCCGGCCCACTTGTCGGGAGACGTGCTTCGGTACGGTTGCGGAATGTCGCGTCATGATGTCAATATAGCGTGACTTTGCCGACGAACGTCCAGGAGTTTTTGCGAGTTTTAGATTGCCCCCTGCTGGTCAAGCAGGGCAATGTAGGATAAGTTTGCGGGCCAAGGCGTGAATCCATTCACTTCACTGAGGAGGTTACCAATGCGACGATTCATGATGACTGTTGCAAGCACTGCGGTGGTGCTCGGAAGCTCAATGTTGGCGGTTGGTCAGGACAAAGTTCCGGCCCAAGCGCCGGTCGCCGTCCAGGCCCCAAAGGCGGTGCAGGCCCCCGTTCAAGCGCCCGGCAAGGCCGTACAGGCTCCCGTGCCGGTGCAGGCCCCCGTTCAGGCCCCGAAGGCCGTTCAGGCCCCGATGGTTCCGGTGCAGAAGCCGGTGCAGGCCCCCATCCAGAAGCACTCGGTGGCCCAGGTTCAGTCGCCCATTCAGAAGGGCGCGGTCCAGGCCCCGCTGAAGACCGCCCGAGTTGGCGTGTTCGCCCGTTATCGCTAATGCAATCGCTAGTCCCCGCCTGATCGGCCGGCGGACTGCTCCTGACGAAGTCCACCGGCCCTCGGAGCCGCACGCCTTTGCTCCGAGGGCATTTTCGTCGGCTATGATTGTCTGACTCTTTCGTGGCCCCCTAGGAATCTCGCCATGTCGTCTGCGGCAGTTTCGCTGGCTCTCGTTGTCGCCACCCTTGGTCAAAACCCCAATCGCTATGGCAACAGCTACGGGACCATTCAAACGGATGAGCTCTCGTATCAGCAACAGAACTTCAAGCAGTGGTGGGGCGAGGATCTCGTGCTGAAACTCGCGGACCTGCCGGCTGAAGGCAAGGTGCCCGATTACCGCGTGCCCTATTCCGGCCACGACTATCCTGCCCAGGCCGGCGGCACAATGTCCGCGCTCTCGAAATACGACCGAGCGTTTCACAGCGGTCGTATGCTGGCCACTGACTTCGAACGCAACGACATCGGCGGCCATCGTGGCGGTCGCCCGTCCGGAGTGGGGCTTTTCGGCCGCATCCGCCGCAGTCGCACTCCCGGCTGGTACGGCCACTGCAATGGCTGGACGGCTGCGGCCATCCGCCACGCCGAGCCGCAGAACAGCGTCGTTCGCAATGGAGTGACGTTTACTCCGGCCGACATCAAGGGCCTGCTCGCCGAAATGTACATGTACACGGAATCGGAGTTTTTGGGCGGTGTCGATGCGGCGATCAATCCCGCCACGTTGCACCTGACATTGACGAACTGGCTCGGACGCGGCTCGCATCCCGTCGGCATGGAAACGGCTGTCGGCGAGGTCGTCATCAACTATCCGATTTTCTCGTACAAGGCGAAGGTCAATCGGCTCTCCGACCGGCAGTCCGAGGTGCAGATGACGATTCGCTACTCGGTCAACATCGGCCGCGAGATGGATAAAGGGCCGAAGGACTATAACCGCACGTTGTTTTTCCACTATGTCCTGAACACGAACGAAGCCGGTGAGATCCAAGGCGGTCAGTACCAGCGGGACAGCAACCAGATCGACATGCTCTGGACGCCGCTGCAGCCGGCGCAGGGCGGCCAGGAAAAGAATAAGCGAGGCAACCCGCACATGGACATCAAGGAGGTCCTCGCCCTCTGGCGTGAGTCGGTACCCGAAGACCTCCGCAAGAAGTGGTTCAACATCGATCCCACCGAAGAAGACCGCATCGTGCCAACCGAGGCGATTGCTGCTGCTCCGACTGCGGGCGATCCACCGCCACAGTCGCCGCCCGCTGCCACGACCTCCTCCACCTCGGCCACTGCCGAGCCAACCGCGCCAGCAACGCCCACCACCACCGCGCCGGTCAATCCAGTGCCGGCCGCGCCACCCCCAGCCACACCCGCGACACCAGCGACCGGCAACTCCGACTAGCAACGACAAGTCTCCTGGCTTGTCCATTTGCTCCAATGTCCCGCGATTGCGGGCTCTTTTTGCGGCTGACCGCATCTGTCCGGCCGGTTTCTTTACAGAATCGCAAGCACTCGCCATACTGCCCGCTCGCTTGGGGACCGCCAGCGGCGGTCGGGAACAGGGCAACGGAGCACGACCGGGATGGTTCGGCTGGCGATCAGTGAATTGACGACCCTCCGCTGGTCGTTGGAAGAAGACGTTGCGCAATACTGTGCCACCGGAGCCTGCGGCATCGGCGTGTGGCGGCCGAAGCTCGCCGACGTGGGCGACGAAAAAGGGGCGGCCCTGCTCGGCCGCTCGGGGCTGACCGTGTCCAGCCTGCAATGGGCCGGCGGCTTTACCGGCAGCGACGGGCGGTCGTTCGAAGAAAGCCTCGCCGACGCCCGCCTCGCGATCCAATCCGCCGAAAAGCTCAAGGCCGCCTGCCTCATCATTCACAGCGGCGCCCGCGGCGTTCACACGCACAGCCACGCCCGCCGGCTGATCCACCTGGCCCTGGCCAAGCTGCTGCCGCTGGCCGAAGAGCGGGGCATCAAGCTGGCGGTCGAGCCGATGAACGGCGACTGCGGGGCGGAATTCACGTTCCTCAATTGCCTGGATGAAACGCTGGAGCTGATCCGGCGCTGTGACTCGGCCGCATTGGGCATCGCCTTGGACACGTATTACTGGGGCCACTGCCCGGCGCTGCTCGACAAGCTGCCGCAGCTCGCGCCGCATCTGGCGCTGGTGCAACTGGCCGACTCCCGTGAGCCACCCTCGGCCGAGCCCAACCGCTGCCAGCTCGGCGAAGGGGCCGTCCCATTGGCGGCAATCGTTCGCCGGCTGCGGGCCGCCGGCTACGACGGGTTCTTTGAAATCGAGTTGATGGGCGAGGAAATCGAAGCAGCCAACTATCGCGAAGTGCTCGCCCACTCGGCGCGAGCCTATCAAGCCTTGATCGCGCCGTGAGCCTATGCCGCGCGCCCATAGGCTCGCCGCTCGCCCGGCCAGGCATAGCCCTGCCGGCAATGCGGGCTGAGCAACAGTGCCTCGACTTCGCGGTAGTTCTCGATCTGATCGGCGAAGCTCCGCGTGTTCTGTTTCCGCATCGCCGTCTCGACGTGCCCCGCCGCCGCACCGACCAGCGGGCAAATCTTCTCGCCCAGCCAGTACTGCGGATCGGCGGTCAGCTCTTCGTAACTGAGCAGCGCCGCCCGCTCGGCGAGCCCCGGCGTCGCCAGCAGCGTGTCGTAGTAGCTCTTGATCTGGTCGCAGTACGCCCGTAGCTCGGCCCGTTCGATGCGGATCTGCGCCATGCGGGCTTCCTGCCCCGGCAGCAGCACCCACTGATTCGTTAGCGACGCGGTTTTGAGCGAGACGAACTGCTCGGCCAGCGATTGCCGGTAGAGCACGATGAACCGTGCACCGGCAAAAGCGTCCGACAGGTCGTCCACCGTCAACTGGCACCGCTCGATCTGGTCGAGCATCAACTTGCAGCCGCGAATCGGGGCCGAAAACGTCTGCAACGAGCGGCGGATGTGATGTAGTGCGGCGTGCGGCCCAGTGCGGCGCGACAGGGGGCCGAATGAAAGCGTCGGGCAGAGCACTTCCGAATGGCACGAAATGCCGCCGGCCCGATTCAGGTAATCGATCAGCAAGTTGCTGCCTGAGCGATGCGTGGCCAGCACGAAAAAAGGCCGATACGACGTATGCGGCCAGAGCCACCAATGGCGGAGCAGCTTGAGCTCGTTGCGCAGCTTCGCTGCGGTCAGCCGCCAGCTGGACTTGGGGGCTTTGCGCGGCGTCTTGGGCCGCTGCAGCGGAATGGTAGCAGGAGCGCTCATCCACGGATCCCGCGCGGAGATTGGCCATCCCTCCCCGGTGGCCCTATGAAAAACATCGGTGAGGGGAAGTCCACGCTTGAGACAGAATGTGCCAGCAAGCGGGCAGGAGCCGAAATGGCAAGGTCCTGATCGGGAGGAAAGGCATTTTCCAATTCGACTGAGCAGGTCCCCAATCGGGTGGGCTGGCCGTTGCTTCAGACGCTTTTCTAGTCTTCCTGCCTTGTCTATGGTTTTTCTAATACGAGACTTTTCGCGAGGACTCAATGCTGTCGTTTCGCAGGCCGACCGATGAGCAAATTCGCCAGTATCTGGCGGAGCAGGGGCGGCAGCCGTTCTCGTATACTGCGATCGGCTGCACGCGTGGCGAGCCGCAGCCGCGGCGGGGCTGGAACATCGACCGCAATCGCGTTTTACTCGGTCGTGGCCGCGACTTGTTTGAGGCGGCAGCGCGGGCCATCGACCAGTGGCGGATGTTCCCGCCTGCGGTGGCGACGGTCTGCTGGCCCGCGCAGCCGCGGGAAGGCGCGGTCGTTGCAGTGCGATATTTCGCCGCGCCGCTGCGGCTGTGGATGCTGTTTCCGGCGCGGATCGTATATGTATTGGCGGACACGATCGAGCGAGACGCTCGGCGGATCGAGCGGCTGGGATTTGCCTATGGAACTCTGCCCGACCATCCCGAGCGGGGCGAAGAGCGTTTTGCGGTCGAATGGAACCAGGCAGACGATTCAGTCTGGTACGACCTGCTGGCCGTTTCGCAGCCCGCCCACTGGCTCGCCCGTGTGGGCTACCCCTACACTCGCTGGGAACAAGTTCGCTTCCGCCGCCTTTCAGGCACTGCGATGCAAACGGCCGTGATGCCAGCGACCGTCAGCGAGGACTAAATCCTGTTCATCTTCTGCCGCGACCGCCGCCGGGCCTGGCTGCACTGCTCGCACACGCCCGTGATGATCAGGCGGTGGCCGACGACCTTGAAACGGTGCTCGCGCCCCAGCTCCTCGCGCAGCTTCACTAGTTGCTCGTTCTCGAACTCGAAGAGCCGGTTGCACTCGGTGCAGTGAAAGTGGTCGTGCTGCGGGTAGCCATAGTCGTGCTCATAGACGGAGCGGCCATTGAGCACGAACTTTCTCAGCAAGCCCGCATCGACGAACTCACCCAGCGTGCGATAGACGGTCGGCCGGCTGACGTGCCCCGGCTGCCCGCTGAGCGGAAGCTGCTCCATGAGCTGGTCGGCGTCAAAGTGCTCGTGCCGCGAGAAGACGTGATCGACCAGGGCCAGCCGCTGCTGCGTTACGCGCATTCCGCGGCTCTGCAAGAACTCCACAAACCGCTCGCGGGGCGAGAGGGCGACCGGCACGTGGCCCAGCGATTCGGCTTCAGGCATGGCTTATTGAGACGGCTCAGGTTGCATTCGACGAGAAATGCAGGAAAACTATGGCAACCGGCCGCAACCTTTGTATCAATAAGATTGTAGGTCGATCGTCGCTTTGGGCAAGCCCGCACCCAGTCGAACTCACCATGTATCTCCGCGACCTGGCCCTTTACGCGTCGGACGAAGCGCCATTGTCCGACAACCAGCGGCTGCAGATCAACCAGAGTGCGTACACGCCGGTCGAGGCCTACCTGGCGGCCTTGCCGCGCCGCACCGTCGTGCTCGGCGACCTGGCCAAAGTGAATGTCGCCGTCGGACCGCGCGGCAAGAGCCAGGCGTACTGGGACGCCCTGAATGTCGCGATCATCTACTGGCCTCGGTTCGATTTCCCGCGCTACTTTCAATTGTCGCGGGCCCGGCAGCAACTGCGGATTCTGGAGGTGCTGCACAAGGCCCTGCTGAACATCGCTCGCCGCACGCAGTCGGATCGCTCGTGGTACGATTCCGCCTACGTGGCCATGCGGCAGCAGTCCTTTCCCTTGCCTGAGATCGAAGAGCAGGAGCTGCTCCGCCGCTGGGGTCTGTTGCCGCGAAAGCAGCGCCAGAAGCCGCGTCGGCGCAAGGCGCCGCAGAGCGACCGAGGAAAAAAATCGTGACGGGCGACGCATTTAGGAAGCTCGCACTGAGCTTTGACGGGGCGGCGGAACAGTCGCACATGGGCCATCCGGATTTCCGGGTCGGCGGAAAGATCTTCGCGACGCTGGGACCGGACGAGGATTGGGCGATGGTCAGGCTCACTCTGGAGGACCAGGCGTCGTTCATCGCGGCCCAGCCGGAAGTGTTTTCGCCCGCGAGCGGT
>Ga0184625_10000788_pt1 | contig 12604 bp, 12 predicted proteins | sample PLM3_30_b1_FD_133151 | JGI IMG/M metagenome (GOLD analysis project Ga0184625, IMG submission 133151) | Groundwater sediment microbial communities from an aquifer in East River, Colorado, USA - PLM3_30_b1 | ecosystem: Environmental > Terrestrial > Soil > Riparian zone | place: USA: East River... | reverse complement strand
CGACAGGGTTCCTTTGGTGGTCTTCGCGGGAAAGGAATATGGCAGCGGGTCATCGCGTGACTGGGCCGCGAAAGGTTCGGTGCTGCTTGGGATCCGCGCCGTGGTCGCGCAATCCTTCGAGCGCATCCACCGTTCCAATCTGGTGGGCATGGGCGTCATGCCCCTGGTATTTGAAGAAGGAACTTCGTGGCAGTCCCTCGGCCTAAAGGGCGACGAGCAGGTCACGATCCGTGGATTGCATGGGGAGCTCAAGCCTCACCAGCGGTTGATTGCCGAGATTGTGTCGGGCAATGGGACGCTCAAGCGCGTCCCACTCATTTGCCGCATCGATACTCTGGATGAGCTGGATTACTTCAAGAATGGCGGCATCTTGCAATATGTGCTGCGCCAATTGGCCGGTTGACTGGCAATTTGTTAAGGGTCAGCAGTAAAAGGGGCGCCACTCACCGTGAAGTGAGTGGCGGGTGATCGAGGGGCCGATCTATAAATCGCCGGCGAGGCAAGGATTGCGGTATCGGTATGAACTATCGCCACATCACCTTTGCGTTCGCGTTGATTTGTAGCTCCTCGTCCGCACCGGCCGGCGAGCCCCGCGCGGTCGTAGAGCTATTCACGAGCCAAGGTTGTTCGTCCTGTCCTGCCGCTGACAAGTTGCTCGGCGAGCTGTCGGCCGACCCGTCCCTGGTGACGATGAGCCTTGCAGTCGACTATTGGGACTATCTCGGCTGGAAAGATACGCTGGCACTGCACGGCCATTCCGAACGGCAACGCGCGTATGCCGCCGCGCGCGGTGACCGCGAGGTCTACACCCCGCAAGTCGTCATCAACGGCATTGTGCATGTCCTTGGAAGTGACAAGGCAGCCATCGAAAAGGCCATTGCGCAAACGAAGAGCAATTCTGCCGTCCTTGCGCTACCGGTGAGCGTGGCCGTGGCCGACGGCAAAGTGACGGTGAATGTCCCTGCAGCCAAGGGTGAACACCACAGCGGTGAAGTTTGGCTGTGTCCGGTCACAAGCAAAGTATCGGTACAAATTGGGCGTGGCGAGAACCATGACCGAACGCTCACCTATCACAACGTGGTGCGTCGCTGGGTGAAGCTCGGCGATTGGAACGGAAAGACGCAGTCCTTCAGCTTCCCGCTCAGCGAAATTCCAAAAGGCGATTTCACACTCCAGGACATCGACAAGCTTGATGTCGTCGTGCAAAGCGGCGTGGCTTCCAAGCCAGGCTTGATGCTGGGCATAGCGTCGGCAGCGTGCTGCGGCGCGCCGGCAAACTAGTCGCGGGAAAAGAGATCTCTGCTGGAGAATAAAAATCGGGCCGGCACCGAGCCGGCCCGAAGGCATTAGGGGATTGAACCGTACGCGGAACTCAACTGGCCCGGCCGATCGAGCCCCGGGGGGCTGGGGGGCTGAGGAATCCGGTGCTCAAACCGGACCGGGCCTTGAGGCAACGCTAGTCTTATCCCAGTCCAGAGTGACCGGCGATTGACGGAAATTGGGCGTTATTGTGGGAGCGTTTAACGAGTTCGTGATCGTCTAGCCGCTATTTCCGCGAGTTTTTCAATCATTTCGCACGCAAAGGAAGCACTTGCCGCGGGCGGTTTCCGGCGCGATCATTGTCACAACTGCAAAGGAGGCGCCGTATGACGTTCGGTTCCGGCGAACCAGATCCCAGCCAGTCTCTCGGGGGCAGCGGTAGCCCGGTGCGCATCGCCCCCACAAATCAAGTGACCTTCAGCCGGCGCGAGCTCAACCGCATTCTCGATCTTTATGGCCGCAAAGTCGCTGCCGGTGAGTGGCGCGATTATGCAATCGACTTTCTCAAAGACCGTGCGGTTTTTTCCGTGTTTCGCCGCTCGTCGGAAGTCCCGATCTATCGCATCGAAAAAAATCCGAAGCTGGAGCGTCGGCAGGGCGTGTACAGCGTGATCTCGGCAACCGGCTTGGTCGTTCGCCGCGGTCATGAGCTTGAGCGCGTCTTGCGTTCGATCGACCGTTCGATCGCGCTGGTCGCAAACTGATCGATCAAGGCGGCGTGGTTGCACCGGGTCCGAGCGCGCGTTGCATGAGCACCGTGTCGAGCCAGCGATCGAATTTATAGCCGATATTCTCGAACACTCCGACGTGCTTGAAGCCGGTTGCTTCGTGTACGGCAATCGAGGCCGCCTGCTTCGAGTCCCCAATAACGGCGATCATCAGACGGAAGCCGCGCTTGGCCGATGCTTCGATCAATTCCTCCAGCAGGGCTTTTCCGACGCCGCGACGGTGCGCATCGGACGCCACGTAGACGGAGTTCTCGACGGTGAAGCGATAGGCTGGTCGCGCGCGGTAAGGTCCCGCGTAGGCATAGCCCGCCACTGCGCCGCCCAGCTCCGCCACAAGGTACGGAAAATTCCGGGATAGCAGCTCATTCATGCGGCGGGACATCTCGGTCTCATCCGGCGGGTCTAGCTCGAATGAGGCTGTGCCGTACTCGACCGCATGCGCGTAGATACGCGTAATTGCAGGAATATCAGCAGGCGTCGCTGGGCGGATCCTTTGCTTGATCATTCGACAGTCCGCACGCGGGGAATGAACCCGCGCCTCCATGATGACGCTTCACGACGCTGTTTGTTTAGCGCGCCATCTGGATTGCCGGCTCACCCCCGGCAATGACCATAAACAAAGCGCCCCGGCACGAGGCCGGGGCGCAAAGCAAGTCCGTTCCGTTGTGCTTAGCGGCGGTCGCCGAGGAAGCGCAGTAGGAACAGGAACAGGTTGATGAAGTCAAGGTAGAGCGTCAGCGCGCCCATGATCGCCTTGCGGCTTGCGACGGTACCGTCGTCATTGGCGCTGTACATCTCCTTGACCCGCTGGGTATCCCAGGCGGTCAGCCCGGCGAAGATCAACACGCCGATCGCCGAGATCGCGAAGTCGAGCCCGCTGCTCTTGAGGAATATGTTGACGATCATCGCCAAGATCAGGCCGAACAAGCCCATGGTCAGGAATGAGCCGACCGGGGAGAGATCGCGCTGCGTGGTGTAGCCGTACAGGCTCAGTGCGCCGAACGATGCCGCCGAAATGAAGAAGGTGCGGGTGATTGACGCGCCTGTATAGGCCAGGAACACCGACGACAGCATGAGTCCCAGCAACCCGGCGTAAACCAAGAACAGGATCAGGGCCGTGCTTGGCTGCAGGCTGTTGATGCGGAAGCTCATGAAGAACACCAGGCCGAGCGTACCCAGGAACAGCACGATCGCCAGTGGTCCGCTGAAGATGGCTTGGCCGAACGGCGTCAGTGAGGTGATGCGTCCAGCCGCATCAGTCACCACCGCGGCGTTGAAGGTAAGCCACGCGACGACGCCGGTCAGAGCGACGCCGGCGGCCATATAATTGTAGACGCGGATCATGTAGGCGCGCAGGCCTGCATCGATCGCGATAGCACGCGTGGCGCCGAGGCCACGGGCAGCTACGTTACGGTCGTAGTCCGACATCGAAGTTTCCTCTCTCATGTCCCGGCTTTACGCCGGCCACGTCACGCGCGCCGGCACGGTGCCGTCGCGCTCGTGGCCCGAATCTAATGCTTGGCTAGCCTTGGCGCCAGATATGACTTGATGATGACGCTTGCACCATTGCGGATCGTTAACATTCGGTGGCGGTATTATACCCCAAATGGCGGTAGCGGGGCCTGCCCGCCCGCTCCGTGGCGGAATGTCGCAAACCTACAGATTTCTCAATATCGGCGCGGGTTTTTGGCCAAGGGCCAGGTAAGTGCCGGCAAGTCCGAGCGTTACCGTAGCCACAACTGCGGCCAGCGCGGCCGCGAGGGCCGGCAAAGGCAGCCATGTGAATGACAGGTGCATGAGCTGGGCGACGATAAGCCAGGCGGCGAGCGAGCCGCCGATCATCCCGAACAGAGCCGTGGCTGCGCCGATCAAAAAATATTCGATGCTGTAGGCGGTGAGCAGTCGAAGGCGAGTGGCTCCAAGCGTCTTCAAAATTACGGCGTCGTAGACCCGGGAGCGATGCCCGGCGGCCAGCGCGCCGCCCAGCACCAAGGCCGCGGCGATCAGGGTGATTGCACTGGCGCCGCGGATCGCGAGCAACAGATTGGCAACGATGCTGCCGACCGCGTCCAAAGCGTCCTTCACGCGCACTGTTGTGACCATTGGGAAGCTTGCAGCCACGGACCGAATGAGTGCCGTCTCTTCGACCGGCGTGCCGCCGTCCGGATAAGCAAGGGTGGCAAGATGGGTGTGCGGCGCACCGCGTAGCGAATTCGAAGAGAACACCATCACAAAATTGATGCCGAGGCTCTCCCAGTCGACCGTGCGCATGTTGGCGATCGTGGCCGTGATATTGCGGCCCAGCACGTTGACGACGACGGAATCGCCGAGCTTGAGCCCCAGGCCGTCGGCGATACGCTTCTCGAACGAAACCAGCGGTGGTCCATCATAGTCCGCAGTCCACCATTTTCCCTCCACCAGCCTTGAGCCGGCGGGAATCTCGTTCGAGTAAGTAAGCCCTCTGTCGCTTTGAAGCACCCATGCCGCGTCCTCCCTTGGCTTGAGATTCTCGGCGGTCGTCCCGCCGGCGGCAACAATGCGCCCACGCAGCATGGGCACTTCTTCCAATCGCGCGGACGGAGCCCGCGCGCGCACGAAACTTTCGAAACGCGCTGACTGATCCGCCGGAATGTCGAGGAAATAAAAAGATGGAGCCTTCGTTGGCAGCTCGTTGGAGAATTGCCGGCTCAGATTGCCGTCGATTTCGATAACGGTAACGAGCAGCGTGATGCCCAGGCCCAGCGAAAGCACGATGGTGGGCGTTAGCGCGCTTGGCCGATGAATGTTGGCAATGGCCATTCGCAGACCGGTTGCCCTGGCGCGCGGAGCGCGCCGCGCCAACGCCATCATCAGCGCAGCAACGATGCGCAGCAGCACGAACACGCCTGCTGCTGTGGCGACATAGATCAGGGCGACGCGGCGGTCATATGCCAGTCCGACGGCAAAGGCCACTAAGGCAAGCACGGCGGTGGCGGTGAAGGCGATGTAGCGCTTGCGGGGCCGGCGCGGCTGGGTCGCCACCATGTCGCGGAACAACTCCGCCACCGGCACGTCATGCGCCCGCCCAAGCGGCCACAGCGCGAAAACAAGCGCGGTCAGCAACCCATACAACAGCGCCAGCAGCAATTCTCCAGGATGCAAGGCGGGCGCCAATGGCAGCGGAATGATTGCGCCGAATATCCAGGAGATCGCGAATGGCAGGAGCGCGCCGAGCGCCACACCTACAACGCCACCAGCAAATGCCATGAGCAGGACTTGCGTCAGATAGATCGCAAACACCCGGCGACCGCTGGCACCAAGCGCCTTCATCGTGGCGATCGTCTCACGGCGCCGGTCGAGATGGCTTTTGACGGCGTTGCCGACGCCGACGCCCCCGACCAGAAGCGCAGTCAACCCGACGATGGTGAGGAATTGCGTGAAGCGCTCGACGTTGCGCTCCAGCTGCGGCGAAGCATTGCTGCGACTGCGGATATCCCAACCGGCTTCCGGGAGTTGTGCGCGCGCTTGCGCGGTGACTGCTTTCGCGGCGGTGTCGGAAGCATCATTGGCAGGCAAGCGCAGCCGATAGTGCCAGCGCACCAGGCTGCCTGGCTGCAGCAGCCCGGTGGCCCGCAGTGCATCCTGACTCACCAGCAGGCGCGGACCGAAGCCGATGCCTCCGGCGAGCTTGTCGGGCTCGCTTGTCAACGCCGCGTGAATCTCGAAAGTCGCATTGCCGATTGAAAGGCGGGCGCCCGGCGCAACCTCCAGCCTCGCCATCAACGTAGGGTCGGCGACGGCGCCAAAAATGCCGTCGCGTTGCGCCAAGGCTTCGGCAAGCGCACCGGGCGCATCGAGATTGACCTGCCCGAAAAGCGGGTAGGCCGTATCCACGGCTTTCATCTCAACCAGCGTTGCCTGGCCGTTTGCCGCGCGCGCCATGCCGCGCATGGTTGCCGCGCTCGATACCTGGCCGTGCGCTTGCAGGAATGCGCGCTCGTTTGGCGCGGCTTCGCGTTGGATCAATGTGAAGGCAAGATCGCCGCCGAGGATGACGCGGCCTTCGCGCGCTAGGCCGTCGGCAAGACTTGCCGCCAGCGAACCGACACCGGCGATCGCCATGCTGCCCAGCGCGATGCAAACGATGAAAACATAAAATCCGTGCAAGCCACCGCGCAATTCGCGCAAGGCGAACCGCAAGGGCAGCCAGCGGCCCGGGGGTTTGGTCATTTTGCGTGCGCTCATGGAGAACTCACGCCATCGACGCGCCCTGAGCGCAGCCGCACTACGCGTGCGCAGCGTTCCGCAAGCCCATGGTCATGCGTGACAAGCACAAGCGTGGTCTTGCGCCTGGCGTGGCCGGCAAAAAGCAGGTCTATGATCTGTTTTCCGGTGTCTTCGTCGAGGTTGCCGGTAGGTTCGTCCGCCACAACGATTGCCGGATCGGGCGCGAGCGCGCGGGCAACGGCGACGCGCTGCTGTTCGCCGCCCGACAATTCAACCGGGTAGTGGCTAAGCCGTTCGCTCAAGCCAACGGCGGCAAGCTCGTCGCGCGCGCGCTCGCGCGCATCGGCAATCCCAGCCAGTTCGAGGGGCACTGCAACATTCTCGAGCGCGGTCATGGTCGGGATAAGATGAAAGGATTGGAAGACAATTCCTATATGGCGGCCACGAAAACGCGCCAGCGCATCCTCGTCGAGTGTGCTCAGGTTCTCGCCGGCAACCGAGACCGTTCCCGTATCGGCACGTTCGAGCCCCGCCATCACCATGAGCAAGGTGGATTTGCCGGATCCGGACGGTCCCACCAGTCCAATTGCCTCGCCTCTGCCTATATGCAGGTCGATATCTTTGAGGATATGTACACGGGCCGCACCCTGCCCGAGCGAGAGATTGACACCGGCAAGTGCGATGGCCGGCCCCGCCTGGGAGTTATTCGTCATGGGACCTCATTCTTCACAACCCCGCTCATATGGGACGATCCCGGTCCGGGTCCAGCGTCTTGCGGCGTGGGTATTGCTTGTATTGTCTTGCCTGCTTACCCCGAATGGCGCAGTGAGCGCAGCCGACCGGCCCGTCAATATTGTCGTGCTCGGCGATTCACTCACTGCCGGCCTCGGCCTGCCGGTGGGGGATGCTTTCCCCGCCAAGTTGGCGGGGGCACTTAAGGCTAAAGGCATTGCAGCCACGATCGTCAACGCCGGCGTATCCGGCGACACGGCGTCCGGCGGGCTTGGCCGGCTCGATTGGTCGGTGCCGAACGGAACCGATGCGGTCATTGTCGAACTGGGCGCAAACGATGCGTTGCGCGGGCTCGAGCCCGGTCTCACCAAAATGGCTCTCGACAACATTCTGCGCAAACTTGCGGACCGTCGCATTCCTGTCCTGCTCGCCGGCATGCGGGCGCCCCGCAACATGGGCCCCGAATACACGCGCGACTTTGATGCCATTTATCGGGAGCTTGCCTCGACTCACCCGGTCGTCTTTTATCCTTTCTTCCTCGATGGCGTTGCCGCCGATCCCAAGTTGAACCAAAGGGACGGATTGCATCCCAACGCCGCCGGCGTCGACGTCATCGTTGGACGCATGCTGCCGCTGGTCGAGGAGTTGGTTGTCAGGGCGCGCGCCGGGCGCTCATCTTGAGAGTTTCGCAATGCCGCGTCTTTTTACCGGAGTTGAAATTCCCTCCGACGTTGGGCAGGCGCTTGCGACGTTGCGCGGCGGGTTGCCGGGGGCGCGGTGGATCGACCCCGAGAACTATCACCTGACATTGCGGTTCATCGGCGACGTCGATGACGACGTTGCTCACGAAGTCGCCTCCATGCTTGGACGCGTCAAGCGCGGACCTTTCGATTTGCACATGGAGGGTCTGACCTCGTTCGGCGGGCGCAAGCCACGGGCGGTTGTCGCGAGCGTCTCGCCGGCACAAGCACTTATAGACGTGCAGGCCGAGCATGAACGGCTGATGCAGCGCATCGGGCTCGAACCTGAGGGGCGAAAATTCACGCCCCATGTCACGTTGGCCCGCCTGCGGGAATCCTCAAGCCAGCAGGTCGCTGAGTATCTTTCGGCACGCGGTTATTTCCGAACTTCCCCGTTCCGAGTCTCGCGCTTTGTTCTGTTTTCCTCGCGCGCCTCTGTCGGCGGCGGTCCGTACGTGGTAGAGGCGAGCTATCCTTTCAGCGTCTGAGGCGTTTCGCCGAATAAGCGCGATTGCGCTTCGAGCCAGGCACTCGTCACACCATGCGCGTCGGCGACGGCCTCTCGCATCAAAGACAGCGGGGTATAGCGCGGCGGATCGACCTCGCCGACCACGCTGCCAAAATCGAATTTAAGATCAGCCTCGAACTTAAGGGCGAGTTGCTGCATGCGCCTGTTGTCGGCCAGGCAGTGCATCTGCAGCGACTTGATGCCGCGATTGCGCGCACTCAACAGCGTGCGTTCGAGGAGTACGGTGCCGACACCATGGCTTTGCCAAGGCTGCTCGATGCTGAAGGCTGCTTCCCCCGCACGCGCGAAAACCGAACCCACGGATCGAAGTTCGGCTGCACCCCGTAAGATGCCGTCAACGAAGAAGCCGTGGAGCACCACACCGTACTTGCCGGCGGAGGCCGCGTGGTTGGCGATGAGTTCATCCGCGACCGCGCCCGAAAAGCGCCGGTTCCGGCTTTCACGATCAAGACGCAGCAGATGTTCGCGATAGGCGTCGGTTTCGCCGATCCACAATTTGCGGATCACGCCGCCTTCGGGCAATGGCTCGTCCATGTCAGTCCTCCGCGAAGCATTTCTTGGTCGCGCACGCGACCGAATCGCCCTGCAACAAAATATATGGTGCAATGCAGCAGGAATTCGACTGAAGTCAGGCCGCGGAAACCCTCCCACGCGCAAAACGCATGCCTGCCCAATGTGTTACCGTGCGTTTGGTGCGCAAAAATGATGCAATTTCCAGCCGTCTGATTTAAAGAGGCCACAGTTCCCCATAGGTGTCGCAATGGCGCCTTGGTTCTTTCACCCATTCATCCTGATCGATGTCGGAAACCTTCAGCACCCGTTATGCGGCATTGGTCGCCGCGGGAAAGATCGAGGCCGATCCAGGTCAGGCGATATTGGCCCGACACCTGGCAGCGCTCGAACGGCGGGTCGACCAACACCACCTCGCTCGCAAATCATCATCGCTCGGCTGGCTGTTCGGAAGGCGCGAACAAGTCGGGGCTCCGCTTAAGGGCCTTTACGTCTACGGCGAGGTCGGCCGTGGCAAGACCATGCTGATGGATCTGTTCTTTGAGACCAGCGCGGTCGTTCGCAAACGGCGAGTTCACTTTCACGAATTCATGTCCGATGTTCACGAGCGCATTCATATCTACCGCCAGGAAATCAAGAATGGAGAAGGCAATGAGCAAGATCCGATTCAGCGCACCGCAGCGGCGTTAGCTGAAGAAAGCTGGCTGCTGTGTTTCGACGAATTCCACGTCATCGACATAGCCGATGCCATGATACTCGGCCGTCTGTTCACACGGCTGTTCGAGCTCGGGGTGGTTATGGTTGCGACGTCCAATTTGGCGCCCGGCGATCTTTACAAGGACGGCCTCAACCGCGCTCTCTTCCTGCCTTTTATTGCCTTGCTGGAACGTCATTGCGAAGTCGTGCGGCTTGAGGCTCGCACTGATTTCAGGTTGGAGAAGCTTACAGGCGTGCCGACCTGGTATGTGCCCGATGACGCCAGGGCCGATGCTGCTCTCGACGATGCCTGGTGGAGGCTCGCAGGCGACGCTGGCGTCCCGCACGAACTGGTCGTGAAGGGCCACGTCGTGCACGTGCCGAAAGCGGCGATGGGCGTGGCACGATTCTCATTCGACGATCTCTGCGCGCAGCCGCTGGCAGCTGCAGACTACCTCAGGATCGCACATGAGTTTCACACCATCATCGTGGACAACATTCCGGTAATGGATCATGCGCAGCGTAACGAAGCCAAACGCTTTATTATTCTGATCGACACGCTTTACGACCATGCCGTGAAATTGCTGGCTTCGGCGCGGGCGCAGCCGGATCAGCTTTATCTTGCCACCGAAGGCTATGAGGCCAGTGAGTTCAAACGCACCGCCTCGCGCCTGATCGAGATGCGCTCGCAAACCTATCTTGGTCTCCCGCACGGCGCGCGGCAGGGCCCCTTTGTCGAGACAGCGAAAATCGTGGAAACTTGAGCGTGCGGCCGAACGGCGCTCAATGCTTGGGTGCGGTTTTCGACCCAGTCACCTCTGGACTCCGGACCATTGTCTGCTGGTATAATGTATACAAGACGTACCCTCCGTCTTTCCCGCTTCTTGTCGGGCCAGACCTAACCGGTTAACCACCACCCGGGCCGCGTTCCGCGGCGATATCAAGTCGAGAGTTTTCCCACCATGGCGCGTAACAAGATTGCGTTGATCGGCGCCGGCCAGATCGGCGGCACACTGGCCCACCTCGTCGGATTGAAAGAACTCGGCGACGTCGTGATGTTCGACGTCATGGAGGGCATCCCGCAGGGCAAGGCGCTCGACATCGCCCAATCGTCTCCCATCAACGATTTTGACGCGAGGTTCACCGGCACCAACAGTTACGACGCGATCGAAGGCGCCGACGTGTGCATCGTGACCGCCGGTGTACCGCGCAAGCCCGGCATGAGTCGTGACGATCTGCTCGACATCAATCTCAAGGTCATGGGCCAGGTCGGTTCCGGAATAAAAAAATACGCGCCCGACACCTTCGTGATCTGCATCACCAATCCTCTCGATGCCATGGTCTGGGCGCTGCAGAAAAGTTGCGGCCTGCCGCAGCAAAGAGTTGTCGGCATGGCCGGCGTGCTCGACTCGGCACGTTTTCGCTATTTCCTTGCCGACGAATTCCACGTATCGGTCGAAGACGTCACGGCTTTCGTGCTCGGCGGCCATGGCGACACCATGGTGCCGCTCATCCGCTATTCCGCCGTGGCGGGCATTCCGGTTCCCGATCTCGTGAGAATGGGTTGGACCACGCAAGCGCGCATCGATGAGATCGTGAAGCGCACCGCAAACGGCGGCGCGGAAATTGTCAATTTGCTCAAGACCGGCTCGGCCTTTTATGCACCCGCTGCTTCGGCGATTGCGATGGCGGAAAGCTATCTGCGCGACAAGAAACGGGTTCTGCCCTGCGCCGCCTGGCTTAACGGCGAGTATGGCATCAAGGATCTTTATGTCGGGGTGCCGGTGGTGATCGGCGCCAAGGGCGTCGAGCGCATCGTCGAGATCGAACTCAACAGCAGCGAACGCTCGATGTTTGAAAAATCGGCCGCCGCGGTGCAGGGCCTTGTCGACGCCTGCAAAAAGATCGCGCCCAATCTCGACAACTAAGATTAAACCGGCGCCTTCGGCCGGGAGCATGGCATGAATATTCACGAGTATCAGGCGAAAGCAGTATTGCGCGAATTCGGTGTTCCGGTGCCGCGGGGCGTTCCGGCGTTCAGTGTCGACGAGGCGATAAAGGGCGCACAGGAATTAGGTGGGCCCGTTTGGGTGGTGAAGGCGCAGATCCACGCCGGCGGGCGCGGCAAGGCCGGCGGCGTGAAAGTTGTTAAATCCATCGACGATGTAAAAAAAGAGTCCGCGCGCATTCTCGGCTCTACTCTGGTTACCCATCAGACCGGCCCGCACGGTAAGAAGGTGAACCGACTCTATATTGAAGAGGGGTCGGCCATCGACCGTGAATTTTATTTGTCGGCCCTGATCGATCGCGAAACTTCGCGCGTCGCCTTCGTTGTCTCGACCGAAGGGGGCATGGATATCGAGGAAGTCGCCCACAAGACGCCTGAAAAAATCCTCACCTTCTCGGTCGATCCCGCAACGGGGATCATGCCTCATCACGGCCGACGCGTGGCGCAGGCGCTCAAGCTCACCGGCGATCTCGCGAAGCAGGTCGAAACGATTCTGCCCAAGCTCTACTCCGCGTTTACGACGAAGGACATGAGTTTGCTGGAGATCAATCCGCTGGTGGTGACCAAGGACAACAAGATCATCTGCCTCGATGCGAAAGTCGGCTTCGACGGCAACGCGCTCTACCGTCATCCCGACATTGTCGCGTTGCGCGACCTGACGGAGGAAGACGAAAAGGAAATCGAGGCGTCAAAATACGATCTCAATTACATCGCGCTCGACGGCTCGATCGGTTGCATGGTCAACGGCGCCGGTCTCGCGATGGCGACGATGGACATCATCAAGCTCTATGGCATGGCCCCGGCCAACTTCCTTGATGTCGGTGGCAGCGCCACCAAAGAAAAGGTCACGGCGGCGTTCAAGATCATCACATCCGATCCGAACGTGAAGGGCATCCTCGTCAATATCTTCGGCGGCATCATGAAATGCGACGTGATCGCCGAAGGCGTGGTTGCAGCGGTGAAGGAAGTCGGGCTGAAGGTGCCGCTAGTAGTGCGTCTGGAAGGCACCAATGTCGATCTCGGCAAGAAGATCATCGCGGAGTCCAAGCTCAACGTGACGTCGGGCGACGATCTCGACGATGCCGCGCAGAAGATCGTCAAGGCGGTCAAGGGCAGTTGATGCGGTTTAAATAGG
>Ga0184625_10000787_pt1 | contig 12626 bp, 13 predicted proteins | sample PLM3_30_b1_FD_133151 | JGI IMG/M metagenome (GOLD analysis project Ga0184625, IMG submission 133151) | Groundwater sediment microbial communities from an aquifer in East River, Colorado, USA - PLM3_30_b1 | ecosystem: Environmental > Terrestrial > Soil > Riparian zone | place: USA: East River... | reverse complement strand
TCCGACCTGCCTCGCCCGATGCGGCTCCAGGGCGTCTTCGTCTCCGATCCGGAGATCGCGAGGGTGGTCGACCACTGGAAAGCTCAGATCGAGGACCCCCGCTACGACATGGTGATCATCGAGACCGGAGAGGATTCGGCGGGTTCCATCGACGATCTCGCCGATGAGGACGCAGATCGCCTTTTGCCTGATGCCATCGAGGTGATTCGGGAGTACGATCGTGCCTCAGCGTCGCTCCTCCAGCGCCGCCTCAAGGTCGGGTATGCGCGCGCGGCCCGAATGATCGATCAGCTGGAGGCGCGCGGCTATATCGGGGCGTTCGATGGGTCGAACGCCCGGCAGGTCCTCCGCCGCGACGAGGCGGCGGGATCGGGCGGACACGACGTCCTCGACGGGGAAGACGTATGACGACGCGAGAGCAGATCAAGCGCGCGGTTCGGGTCGATCGCTCCGACACCGACCGCGGCGGGACGGTCGACCCCGGGCCGAGCCTGCCGGAGCGTCTCTACACCGCCCGCGAACGCAAGGGCGTCGACCTCTACCGCGCAGAGCGCGATACGAAGATCCGGGCTCGCTACCTCGGTGCGCTGGAGCGCGGCGACTACAAGGAACTGCCGGGCGCCGTCTACACCAAGGGCTTCCTGCGCAACTACGCGCTGTACCTGGGCCTCGACCCCGACGACGTCCTGCTCCAGTGGCGCAAGGAGCGGGGCGACGTCAAGGAGCAGGCGCCGGCCATCGTCGTGCCGAAGCCGATCGCGGCGCCGCGCCAGGGCCTGACGTTCTCGCCGAGCATCGTCGTCGCGGCGCTGCTGACGGTCGTCGTGGTCGCGTGCGGTGCGTATCTCGGGGTCCAGGTCCTGCGTTTCGCCAAGCCACCGACGATCGCGGTCACGCAGCCGGCGACGGCCGTCATCGATGTCGACGAATCGACGACCAAATACACACTCCGCGGCGTCACCCTGCCTGGCGCGACGGTCTCGATCGCGACACCGGCGCGTGACCCGTACCAGGTCACAGCGACGTCCGACGGCGAATGGTCGGCCGAGGTGGACCTGCGTCGCGGCCGCAACCAGTTCGACATCAGCGCCCTCGACCCAGACACGGGGAAGCGTTCCGAGCAGACGATCCCGGTCTTCATCACGGTGCCCTTCCTCCAGATCGAAGCGCCGACGCTGACCGTCGACCAGCCGTCCGACGGGGCATCCTTCGAGAACGGGGCCATCCCGGTCGCCGGTCGGGCCACGAACGCCGAGTCCGTCGTGGTCAGCGCGGCGTACGTCGGGTCCTCCGGGCCCGCCCCGGTCGCAGGCGAGGCTACGCCTGCGCCGCCGCCGGTGCCGACCTCGGTCACGGTCAAGGTCGCCGAGGACGGATCGTTCAGCACCCCGTACGAGCTGACCGCCGGACGATGGACGCTCACGGTGACCGCGAAGAGCCCGGAGGGCAAGACCGCCTCGCTGACACGCAACGTCACGGTCGCCTACAAGGGCGTCAACCTCGTCGTGACAGTGAAGGGTGGCCGTGCCTGGATCAAGGTCTGGGTCGACGGCAAGATCGCACCCACCGTGGGAGCCGCCGGACTGGTCATCTCCAACGGCAAGACATTGACCTTCACAGGCAAGGAGTCGATCGAGGTCCGGAGCGGATCGTCGGGGGTGACGTACTTCACGCTCAACGGGACGTCGCTCGGCGCGCTCGGACGCTCAGGCGTCCCCGAGACCTGGCTGTTCGCCCCGCCGGCGCCCCCCGAAAAGACCCAGCGACGGTAGCGGTGGCGGAGGTCTCGGGCGCCGACCCCGCCGAGGTCGCGGACGACGCGAGCCTCGCCGTCCTCGCCGGCCTCGCGGCTCGCCTCGGGGAACGCTGTGTCGCGCTTGGCGTCCACGTCGCCACCGTCGAATCGTGCACCGGCGGGCTGGTCGGTGACCTCATCACGGACGTATCAGGGGCCAGCAACTACTTCGTCGGTGGGTTCGTGACCTATTCGGACGAGCTCAAGCGCGAGCTCGTCGGCGTGCCGCATGACGTCCTCGCCGCGCATGGCGCCGTCTCCGCGCAGGTCGCGATGGCGATGGCGACGGGCGGGCGGGCCCGCACCGGCGCCGACCTGGCGGTCTCGGTCACGGGCATCGCCGGACCGGACGGCGGAAGCCCGTCCAAGCCCGTGGGGCTGACCTACGTGGCGGTCGCGGATGCCGTCGGTGTCGCGGTCCGGCGCCACCTGTGGACCGGCGACCGGAGCGAGAACAAGCGACGCAGCGCCGGGGCCGCCATCGAGCTCCTGCTCGAACGGATCGAAGCGGCCGCAGCGCAGGCGTCCGAAGCGGCCACGCCCACGGCGGAGCCAGGGTGACATCGGCGGCCGGTCGTGTCGGGGCCGGGCTCGCCGCTGCCCGTGATGCGCGCCCGATCCGGCCCCTCGAGCGCATCCACGTCGTGGGTGCGGCGGGCGCCGGGGCGAGCGCGGCCGCCCTCCTGGCGGCCCACGCCGGGGCCGTCGTCAGCGGCTGCGATCCCGGCGGGCCGTCGCCGTACACCGCGGCGCTGGAGGAGCTCGCGATCGCGGTGGCCGGCGAACATGCCGCGTCGCACGTCACGATCCCGCCCCGACCGGAACGGCTCGCGGTCACCAAGGCGCTCACCGCGATCGACCCCGATCAGCCCGAGCTCGCCGCGGCACGCTCGGCGGGCATCCCCGTAGAGCCGTGGCAGCAGGTCGTGGCCGATGCGGCGGTCGGCCGCACGCTCGTCGGGGTCGCGGGCACGCACGGCAAGAGCACGACCGCCGGCTGGCTGGTCCACGCGCTCGTTGGGGCAGGCGCGGACCCCTCGGCCTTCGTCGGCGCGCTGCTGCCGAGCCGATCGACCGGCGGCGTGCCAGCCACGGCCCGCCGCGGCGACGGGCCGGCGTTCATCGTCGAGGCCGACGAATACGCCGGCAATTTCGATCCATATCGCCCGGACGTGGCCGTCCTGACGAGTGCGGAATGGGATCACCCCGACGTCTTCGCTGACCGGGTGGCCGTCGAGGACGCCTTCGCGACCTGGCTGAGCCGGATGCCTCCCGGTTCGACCCTCGTCGCGAACGTCGGTGACCCGGGCGCCGAGGCCGTGGTCGATCGTCTGCTGGGCCTGCCGATCCGGATCGTCGCGTACGCGGTGGTGGACGCCTCGCCGGGTCGTGGCGGATACCTGCGCGGGCTGCGCGAACGATTCACCACGGCGAGCGGACCGGCGACCCCGCTGCTCGGCCGGATCGTCGCGGCGGACCCCGCGGGCACGACCCTCGAGGCCTACGGCCTCGACGAGCTTGCAGGAGCCGTCTCGGTGCGTCTCGAAACGGCCGGGCGGCACAACGCGGCGAACGCCCTGGCGGTCGCCGGCGCGGCGGCGGTCCTCGGGCTCGGGCCCGCGGCGATCGTCGCGGGGCTCGGGGGCTTCAGCGGTGTCGGCCGTCGCCTCGAACGAGTTGGCGAGGCCGCCGGGGTCGTGGTCTACGACGACTACGGGCACCACCCGACGGCCATCCGCGAGACGCTCGCCGCCATCCGTCAGCGCGAACCACGCCGCCGCGTCTGGGCGGTCTACGAACCGCTCACGTACCACCGGACCGCCGCGATGCTGGGGGCGTTCGCCGATGTCCTCGCCGAAGCCGATGCCGTGGCGATCGCCGACATCTGGGCCGGCCGCGACCCGGACACGACGATCACCTCGGCCGCGGCGCTGGCGGCGGCCGTGACGAGCCGGCGGCCGGGCATCCCCGTCCTCGCGCCGGGTAGCGTCGAGGCGACCGCGGATGTGCTGGCCGTGAACGTCCGGCCCGGTGACGCGGTCCTCGTGATGGGTGGCGGCCATTCGTATCGGATCGGTGCGCGCCTGCTCGAGGGACTCGAGGCGAGGCGATGATCGACTACGCGACGGGCGCCGACCTGCTCGAGGCGTACGGCACGGCGTGGCAATCGTTCGACGGCGACGCATGGGTCGCGCTCTTCACCGATGATGCCGAATACCATGGAGACCCGTTCGGCGCTCCGCTCGTCGGTCACAACGCCCTTCGCGAATTCATGCTCGAATCCGCCGAGACGCAGCGTGACGTCGACTTCACGGTGGAACGCCACTGGGTGTCGGGGTCGACGGTGCTCGCCGCGTGGCACGCGTCGTGGATACGTCGCGACGGCGGCGATCGCGTCCGGACGGCCGGGTTCCTGACGGCCGATGTCGCGTCCGACGGCCGGATCAGCCGCTTTCACGAGTGGTGGATGATCGCGCCGACGTCGGCGGGGTAGGGGAAGGAGGTTCGATGGCCGGAGACCAATCATTCGACGTCGTGAGCGATTTCGACGAGCAGGAACTGCGCAACGCGCTCGACCAGGTTCGTCGCGAGGTCGGCACGCGGTTCGACTTCAAGGGCGTGACCGTCGACCTGAGCCAGGCGAAGGACGAGTTGATCCTGATCACCGACGACGAGCATCGGGCCGCGGCGGTCAAGGATCTGATCGAGTCGAAGGCGATCCGGCGCAGCCTGTCGCTCAAGATCTTCGATTGGGGCAAGGTAGAGGAAGCGGGCGGAAACAAGGTCCGCCAGCGCATCGGCCTCAGACGAGGCCTGTCGGAGGAGATCGCGAAGAAGATCACCAAGCTGATCCGGGATGAATTCCCGAAGGTCAAGTCGCAGATCCAGGGTGACGCCGTCCGCGTGTCAGGCAAGAGCCGAGACGACCTCCAGCGCGTCATCGCCCGGCTGCGCGAACTCGATCTGGCGGTCCCGCTCCAGTTCGAGAACTACCGCTAAGCGGCCCCGGCGAGGGGCCCGAGACATCGAAGGAGCGCTGTCGCCATGACCGAGCTCGACGCCGCACCCCCCGACGAGCGCGACGCAGAGGCCCCCGCATCCGAGGGCGAGGCCCCGGAACCAGCCTCCGCCGAGGCTCCCGCACCCGACACCGCCGCCCCGGACCCAGCCGCCGAGGCCATCGAACCCGACGCCGAAGCCACCGCGCCGGAGATCCCCGAGACCTTCGCACCGCTCGGCGAGCCTCTCGGGCTCGATGTCGACGGATCGCCGGAGACGCCCGACGCGGGCATCGAGGCCATCGCACCACCCGAACCGGAGTCCGAGCCCGAGCTCGAGCCGCTCGTCGACGTCGGCCCGCGGACCGTCGGGCGCTACATCGCCGACGCCCTGCGTGCGGCCGGTGTGCGTTACGCGTTCACCGTCCCGGGTGAGTCGTTCCTCGGCCTGCTCGACGCGTTCGAGGGCGCGGGGATAAGGGTCGTCGCGACACGCCACGAGGGCGCCGCCGCGTTCATGGCCGAAGCGCACGGGCAGCTGACCGGTCGGCCGGCGGTCTGCCTCGGGACCCGGGCCGTCGGCGGAGCGAACATGGCCATCGGCGTCCACACCGCGCAGCAGGATTCGACACCGATGTTCGCCGTGGTCGGCCAGGTCGAACGCTCCCTGCGCGGCCGCGAGGCCTTCCAGGAGGTCGACCAGGTGGCGACGCTCGGTGGGTTGGCGAAGTGGGCGGCCGAGCCACGGTCCGCGGACGACATCCCGGCCGTGATGGCGGAGGCGGTCCGCCAGGCGATCGGTGGCCGGCCCGGCCCGGTCTACCTGTCGTTCGCCGAGGACCTCCTCGACGAGCCGATGTCCGACGACGCGCGACCGGAGGGAGCCCGTCCGGCCGTCGCCCGCGCGACCGACGAGGAGATCCGGTTCGTCATCGAGTTCCTGGCGTCCGCCCGACGGCCGGTCATCCTCGCCGGCGGCGGCGTGCTGCGCGCCCGGACGTCCACGGAGCTGACCCGGTTCGCCGAGCTCCTCCAGGTCCCCGTGATCGCCGCCTGGCGCCGCGCCGACGTCATCTCCAACGACCACGCGCTCTATCTGGGGATGGCCGGGTTCGGGGCCGCGGCGTCGGTCCGCGAACGGCTCGATGCGGCTGATGCCCTCGTCGTCCTCGGCTCGCGACTCAGTGAGCCGACGACTTTCGGCTACACGATGCCGCGGGCTGATCTGCCGTGGATCCATGTCGACCTCGCCCCGGGCGTCACGTCGGGCTCGCCACCGCCCACGATGTCGATCGCCGCCGACGCGAAGGCGTTCCTGAAGGCGGCGAACGAGCGGCTCCTGGGCAAGGCGGTCCTCGACGCCGCATTGGTGGCGACGCGACAGGCGAACAACCGCGAGGATCGCGCCGCGTGGGAGACCGCATCGGTGGTCGACGCGATCCCGTGGGACGGCCCAGGGGTCCACCCGGGTCGGACGATCGCGACTCTCCGCCGGGTGCTGCCCGACGACGCGATCCTGACGACCGACGCCGGCAATTTCGCGAGCTGGGCCGGCCGCGGCTTCGCGTTCCGGCGCCCGGGGACGTTCTTGGGTCCGACCTCTGGAGCGATGGGTTATGGCCTGCCGGCGGCGATCGCGGCGGCGCTCGTCCATCGCGACCGCCCGGTCGTCGCACTCGTCGGCGACGGGGGACTTGCCATGACGATGGCGGAGCTGGAGACCGCCGTCCGAGTCGGGGCCAGGGTCGTGGTCGTCGCCTTCGACAACGAACGATTCGGGACGATACGGATGTGGCAGGAGCGGCGTGGGACCGGAGTCGGCGTCGCGACCGAGCTCGGTCCGGTCGATTTCGGCGCGATCGCACGGGCGTGTGGCGCCCGGGGCGTGCGTGTCGAGCGCGACGCGGATTTCGAGCCGGCCCTGCGCTCCGCGCTCGCTGCGGACCGCGCGACGGTCATCCAGGTCACGCTCGACAAGGCGTGGCTATCGATCGACCAGCCGCCGGTCTGATGCGGACGACGTTCCACCTCGTCCCGGAGGCGATCTGGTCCGCCGCCGACGCCGATGCCCCGTACGAGGCGGCGTCCCTCGCGACGGAGGGGTTCATCCATTGCACGGATGGGCTCGAGGAGATGGGCGTCACCTTCGACCGGTATTACCTGGCCGATCCACGTCCATTCCTCATCGTGACCGTCGACCTCGCCGCCCTCGATGTCCCATGGCGCTATGACGTGCCCGGTTCGCCGTACCCGCACATCTACGGCCCCGTCGCGCGTGCCGCGATCGTCGCCGTCAGACGCATCGAGCGGGACGCCGACGGACGTTTTGCCGGGTCGTCGCCGGCCTAGCGGCCCTTCCGACCGACGACCGAGAACGACAACGGGACCCTTCCGCGCTCGTCCTCGCGCACGTCGGCGTGGCCACCCCACCAGTCGATCGGGTGTTCCGCGACCCGTTCGAGCCGCAGGTCGGCGCCGAGGAGCGCGGTGATGACCTCACCGAGCGTCCAGGCTCGGGCGAACTTCCAGCTCTGCTCGGGTTCCGCGATCGACAGCCGATCGATGTATGCGGGCGCCCAGCCCTTCGACGCCTCCGCGCCCCCGAAGTAGTCGTAGTCGGTGGCGATCCAGCGCCCATCATCGCCGGCATCGAACAGCCACTCGGCTGGATGACCCTCGAACAGCACGAACCGACCCGTCGGGGAAAGGAGTCGGGCGATCACCGCCGCCCAGGCGTCGAGGTCGTGCAGCCAGATGAGCGAGCCGCGCCCCGTGTAGACGAGGTCGCCGGTCCCGTCGAGCTCGTGCGGCGTGTCGAGGACGTCCGACAGGATCCATCGGGCCGGGGCGCCGGTCGCGGCCGTGAGGCGCGTCGCGAGGTCGATCATCCGTGGACTGAAGTCGACGCCGACGACTTCATCGGCGCCCTGGTTCCAGATCGAGAGCGTGTCGCGACCGGCCGCGCACTGGAGGTGGATGGCCCGCCGGCAGCGGCCGTGGAGGTCGCCGATGAGCTCCGTCTCGACTCCGAACAGGTTGGTCCCGCCCGATCGGATGAGCGCGACCGCCTCGGCGAACCAGCCCTTGTACCGTTCCGCCGCCTCATCCCATGCGGCGCGGTTGGCAGCGTGCAGCGCGGGTACGTCGCCGAGCTCGTCCGCGGTCGGCCGGCGGATGAGCTGCTCGTCGTCATCCATTCGTGGAGCGTAGTCGTTGCGCGGGTGGACGGCGACCAAGAAACAAACAGTTGCGTAGTCAACTACTACGCTGCTATGATGCGTTCAGACAACCAAAGGAGTCGCACCACCCATGCCAGCCGTCGTCGTCGATGACATCACCGTCCTGCCAAGGATCCCGGAACCGGATCCGACCGTAGCCCGCCAGCGTCCCGTTCGCAGCGTCACGAGCGCGCCGCGCGGCTTTGAAGGGGAGGGCTTCCCGGTTCGACGTGCGTTCGCCGGCGTCGACCTCACCGACCTCGATCCGTTCATCCATCTCGACCAGATGGGCGAGGTGGAATACGCGCCCGGTGAGCCGAAGGGCACCCCCTGGCACCCGCACCGCGGGTTCGAGACCGTCACGTACATGATCGACGGGGTCTTCGAGCACGCCGACTCGAATGGTGGTGGCGGCGTCATCACCAATGGCGACACGCAGTGGATGACTGCGGGGAGCGGGATCCTGCACATCGAGAAGCCGCCGGAGTGGCTCGTCGTGAGCGGCGGCCTCTTCCACGGCCTCCAGTTGTGGGTCAATCTGCCGGCGGCCCAGAAATGGAGCCCACCGCGGTATCAGGATCTGCGCGCCAGCGAGGTCGCCCTCGTGTCGTCGAAGGATGGCGGTGCACTGGTCCGCGTCATCGCCGGCGACGTCGCCGGTCACGCCGGCCCGGGGTCGACCTACTCGCCGATGACGATGGTCCACGCCACGCTCAGCCCGGGCGCCAGGCTGGTGCTGCCGTGGCGTGCGGACTACAACGCGCTCGTCTACGTCCTGGCGGGGCAGGGGAGCGTCGGTGCCGAGGGCAAGCCAATCGGGACGGGTCAACTCGCGGTCTTCGGTGAAGGGAACGCGGTCACGATCGCGGCTGACACGATCCAGGAGAGCCGCAGTCCGAACGTCGACGTCATCGTCCTCGGCGGCCGCCCCATCCGCGAGCCGGTCGCCTGGATGGGCCCGTTCGTCATGAACACGCGCGACGAGGTCATGCAGGCGGTCGCCGACTACCAGGCCGGGCGGCTCGGCTCGATCCCTGCCGTCCACAACACGCCGACGACCATCGTCGAGGCGGGGCAGGCGCTCGATCCGTCGTAACCGCCTTCGCGGGCGTCGTGCGCCCGTGCATACTGCACGGCGATGCGACTCGAACCGAACCCGCCGCGGCTGATCACCGTCGCGATCGCCCTGGTGCTCGGCGCCATCGGGCTGGCGTACGCGTGGCCGATCGATTCGCTCGTGCCGATCCTGGATCCGGTCAGCGATCTGCTCGCGAACGTCGGGTTGGTCATGGATCGTGAGCTCGGCTACCTGTGCCTGTTCGCCTGCCCGAGCCTGCTCGTGGTCGGCTCCCTGCTGCCGGGGATCTAGGCGATGGGCCGCACGAACTTCGCACCCACGGCGCGCACGATCATCGTGGCCCTGATCCTCATCATCGTCGGGCTGCTCGGGACGTACGGCACGATCCTGCCCGACAGGGTGGGGATCGTCGCCTTCGTCGCGGCAACCGTCCTCCTGATCCTCGGGATGGTCTTCCGGGGGATCTGACCGGCGATCACGCGATCCCGGTGGCCGGCTCCTCCCGACGAACGGCGCGGCGCCGCATGGAGGCCCAGACGACGACCGCACCGACCAGCGCGCCCGCAGCGCCGCTGATCGCGATGAACCCCGCGGCGTCCGCCGGTGACACGGCTGCGGCTGTCGGTTGCTTGGCCGCCGAAGTGCTCGTCGTGCCCGTCCCTGTGGTCGTCGATGCAGCGCCAGCTGCCGCGGCGGCCCCCGTCGTCGCGTCACCCACCACGATGACCCCGGACATGCCCGGGTGGAGCGCGCACGCGTACGGATAGGTCCCTGCCTTCTCGAATACGTAGGCGACGGTCCTGTTCGGCTGAACCTCGACGTCGGGTGAGCCCCAGGCCTGGTTCGCACCGGTGATCAGGTGGGTGAACTCCGGCCCGTTGTAGAACGTCACCGTCGCGCCCACCGCGACGGACGTCACGGTCGGCGAGAACGCGCACGGCGCAAGCTTGATCTGTGCGTCGGTCCCCTTCGATGGCGCCGGCATGGTGAAGCCGTGGAAGCACGGGTTGCCGGCCGACACCATCGGGACGGCGACGAGACACAGGGCGAGTGCTGAGCACAGGACGGCGAGTCCGAGGAGCGGTGCGAATCGACGGAGCACGGCAGTGACCTCCCGCATGTTCGTGGCTGTCGACTTCCATACACCGCCCGACACGCACAGGTTCCCGACTGGCACCATGTGGGCATGTCGGGAGCCCAGACGCCGGTGGTGACGCTCAGCAGTCGCGCCCTCAACCGTGCATCGCTCGAGCGGCAGATGCTGCTGCAGCGATCGACGATGAGCGTCGTCGAGGCACTCGAACGACTCGCCGGGATGCAGGCGCAGACGCCGCACACGGCGTACGTCGGGCTGTGGGGCCGGCTCGAGGGGTTTCGACCCGAGCAGCTGTCCGACCTCATCGAGGATCGGTCCGTCGTACGGATGGCCCTCATGCGCGGGACGATCCACATGGTCACCGCCCGCGACGCTTGGGGGCTGCGGCCGCTCGTGCAGCCCGTCCTCGACCGGGTCCAGAAGGGCCAGTTCGCGAAGCGACTGGTCGGCGTCGACATGGACGCCCTGGTGGCCATGGGCCGCGCGTTCGTCGACGGGCGACCCAGGACGTTCAAGGAGCTCGGTGATCATCTATTGACGCGCTGGCCGGACCGCGATCGGCTCGCTCTCGAGCAGTCGATCCGGACCGTGGTGCCACTCGTCCAGGTACCGCCACGCGGCCTGTGGGGACGCAGCGGGCCGATCGCGCACACGTCGATCGAGGCATGGCTCGGAGCGCCGCCCGCGGAACGACCGACGATCGATGCGATCGTCCTCCGATATCTCGGCGCCTTCGGGCCGGCGAGCGTCATGGACGCCCAGGCGTGGTGCGGCCTGACGAGGCTCCGAGAGGTCTTCGACCGCCTCCGCCCCGGCCTGGCGATCTTCCGCGACGAGACCGGCCGTGAGCTGTTCGATCTGCCCGACGCGCCGCGCCCAGATCCCGACACGCCGGCCCCGCCGCGGTTCCTGTACGACTACGAGAACCTGCTGCTGTCATACGCCGATCGCTCGCGCGCCATCTCACCGGCGATCGTTCGCGGGTTCTCGAACGACTCGCAGGAGTCGTTGAGCACGTTCACGCTCGATGGGGTCGTGGCGGGCCTGTGGGCGATCGAGCGTGAGCGCCGGACCGCGACCCTGGCGATCACCCCGATCGCGCGCCTCTCCAAGGGCGACGCCGCGGCACTGACCGACGAAGGCCTCGGACTCCTCCGATTTGCCGCCGCCGAGGCGTCCGACCACCATGTCCGGATCGCGGCTCGCCTCAGGGCGCGAGAAACGCGACCGTGATGCAACCCGCCGAGTCTTGCCACGTGAGAGCCGGTCATGCCACAATCCGGCAACGATGACATCGATCGTGCACGCCTGCGGCTGTCCGTGTCCCTCTGCCATGCAGGGCAGGTGGTGTAGCTAGGCGTGCGATCGCGATCACCCGCACGCCGGACCGACTCCACACCCCTGCCGTGGCAGGGGTTTCGTTTTGCCCACGACCCACGCAAAGGAATCCGACCATGACGACCATCTCCACGACCGAACTGCGCGAGGGACTCGACGACCCAGGACTCGCCATCGTCGACGTGCGTCCGCTCGCCGCGTACAACGGCTGGCGACTCGAGGGCGAGCCACGCGGCGGACACATCCCCCGTGCGAAGGCGTTCCCGGCCGCCTGGTTGCGCAGCGTCGACGAGGCCGAGATCGAACGCCTGCTCGACGAGAAGGGGCTGATCGCCGGTCGCCGGATCGTCGTCTACGGCTATGGTCCCGACGACGCGACGGCACTGGCGACGAAGCTCCAGTCCCTCGGAATCGACGACGTCCGGATCCTCGATGGGGGAGCGCAGGCCTGGGCAGCCGACGCGACTCTGCCGATCGAACGACTTCCTCATTACGAGAAACTCGTCCACATCCCGTGGCTGCGCGACGTCCTCGCGGGTGGCCGGCCGGAAGCCGCCGCTGACGGCCAGTTCCTGCTCTTCCATGTCAACTTCGGGGTGCCGGAGGAATACGCTGAGGGCCACATCCCGGGCGCCCTCTACCTCGATACGAACTGGCTCGAGGACCCCGCCGACTGGAACCGGCGGTCTCCGGAGGCGATCGAAACCGCACTCCGCGGCCTCGGCATCACCCGTGACACGACGGTCATCCTGTATGGCCGCGACACGGAGGGCCATGCGAACGAGAAGTGGCCGGGCCGGCGTGCCGGGCAGATCGCGGCGACGCGCGCGTTGATGATCCTGCGCTACGCCGGGGTCGATGACGTCCGGCTGCTCGATGGCGGCTATGACTGGTGGGTGCAGGGGCGCAACCCGCTCGAGACCGTCCTCCGCGAGCCGTCGCCCGTCGACGCGTTCGGGGCCACCGTGCCGGTCCGTCCGGAGGTCATCGTCGACATCGAGGAGGCCAAGGAGATCCTGGCCGACCCGGCCGGGGCCGCCCTGGTCAGCGTCCGGACGTGGCGCGAGCATATCGGCAACGTCAGCGGCTACAACTACATCGG
>Ga0184625_10000786_pt1 | contig 12627 bp, 3 predicted proteins | sample PLM3_30_b1_FD_133151 | JGI IMG/M metagenome (GOLD analysis project Ga0184625, IMG submission 133151) | Groundwater sediment microbial communities from an aquifer in East River, Colorado, USA - PLM3_30_b1 | ecosystem: Environmental > Terrestrial > Soil > Riparian zone | place: USA: East River... | reverse complement strand
GCATGCCGGAAATGGCGATCCACGAGAGCATGAAACAGACTGCGAAGCAACTGAACGTCACGGATGGCCCCACGCTGGCGAGCAAAGCGCCGCCCAGCACCGGGCCCAGGATCGCGCAGTTCAGCCACGTGCTGGACAACCACGCCGAGGCCATCACCATCAGCGGCGGCGGAATGATTTGCGCCTCCCAGGCGGAGATGGCCGGTTCGGCAAAGCCGCGAGCCAGGCCGGCGATGAACACCACCGCGTAGAGCACCGCCAGCGGCAGTTTCCCCGAATGCATCGCCGCGACGACCGCTATGCAGACTGAGCAAAGAAAGAGTATGCCGAGCGTGATTCGCAAGATGGTCTTGCGGTCGTGCCGATCGGCAATGTGCCCACCGTACAAGGCCAGCGACAAAGCGGGGATCGCTTCGATCAATCCCAAGTAGCCCAGCGCGAAGGGGCTCTTGGTCAGGGCGTAAACCTGGTAGCCGACGACGACGGCGAGTGCTCGGCTGGCCAGCGTGGCGCACGCATTGGCGGCCAACAGCCGGCGGAAATCGGACAACCCAAACAGCATCGCGAGCTGAACATTCTTGTCGCCGGTCATCGCGGGAGAAAATCGTGGAGTGGGCCGAGCGGTGCATTCTACGCGAGACGCTCGACTCGGTTGTCGCTGCCGGCTCTGCGTCCTAAAATCTTCGGCTAGAGGCTCTGATCGCATTCACTCGGAGAACTGCCATGCACGCCGACGCACTCAGCCTGCTGCCCAAGACGGAATTCAGCCGCCGCGGATTCGTCGTGACGACGCTCGCCTCGGGCTTCGCCCTGGCGGTGCAGCCGGTCTCAGCCCAGACGATCACCACGAGCAGCGAAGGGCTCCAAGCCGGTGAATTGAAGATCCCGGTCAAGGACGGCGAAATCCCCGCATACCGCGCCATGCCGGACAAGGGAGGCCCGTTTCCGACGGTGCTGGTCGTGCAGGAAATCTTCGGCGTCCACGAGCACATCAAGGACATCTGCCGCCGGCTGGCCAAGCTGGGCTACCTCGCCGTCGCGCCGGAGATGTATGCCCGGCAAGGCGACGTGTCGAAAGAGACTGACATTCAGAAGATCATTTCGACCGTCGTCAACAAGGTGCCGGATCAGCAGGTGCTGAGCGATCTCGACGCGGCCGTCGCGTGGGCAAAGAAGTCTGGCAAGGGAGACACGGCGAAGCTGGCCGTCACCGGCTTCTGCTGGGGCGGCCGGATCGTTTGGCTTTATGCCGCTCACAACCCCGATCTCAAAGCCGGCATCGCCTGGTATGGCCGCCTCACCGGCATGGCCGACGAGCTGCATCCCAAACACCCGCTCGACTTGGCCCCGAGCCTCAAGGCGCCCGTGCTGGGCCTGTATGGCGGTGCCGACACCGGCATCCCCAACGACACCGTCGAACAGATGCAGAAGGCGCTCAAAGCCGCGAACAAGCCCAGTGAAATTGTCCTCTATCCGGAGACGCCCCACGGTTTCCACGCCGACTACCGGCCGAGTTATCGCAAGGATAAAGCCGAGGATGGCTGGAAGCGGCTGGTGGCTTGGCTCAAGGCGAATGGGGTGGGCTGAGTTCGCTGCGGTTTGGCGGGGGCGGAGAGGAACTAGGATTAGGAGTAAGATTAGGATTAGGAACTCAAGCTGTTGTCTTTCGCTTCGGTCCTAATCTTAATCGAAATCCTAATCCTAATCCTCCGCCGACTGCAGTCGCAGCGATTGCGCCTGCTGGGCCTAACCTTGACACACCCTCCCACCCCCCTAGAATCCAAGTTGACAAGCACTCGCGTCGAATGAGTAGGGTGTGTAAGCGGAGCGCAACACACCTAGGTCGCTTGTGGTGCATTGCGCTCCGCTTATGCACCCTACGGTGCGGGCTTCGCTATGAAATGCCAGCAATGCGAGAAGCCGGCGACGTTTCACATCACCGAGCTGACCGGGACGGAGCCGCAAGAGCTGCACCTCTGCGAGAGCTGTGCCAAGTCGTACCTGACGCAGGGTGAATCGGCGGCCCCGGTCGCCCCGACGCTAGCAAACGTGCTGGCCAAGCAACTGCAGATCGGCAAAGCGGCCGAAGAGCTGGCCAAGCTCGACCAGCGGGCCTGCCCGATGTGCGGCATCACCTTCTTCGAGTTCCGCAATCAGGGCCGCCTCGGCTGCCCGCACGATTATGTCTTTTTCGAGAAGGAGCTGACGCCGCTGATCGCCAATATTCACGGCGAGTCGCGGCACGTCGGCAAGCGGCCGCCGGGCCACGAGGGCGGCAACGATTCGCAGACCGAGCTGATTCGCCTGCGGCGGGAAATGGAAGACGCCAAAACCAAAGAGCATTATGAGCGGGCGGCCAAGATTCGCGACCAGATTCGCGAACTGGAAAAGCAGGTCAAACCCAAACGCCCGGCCGCGGGCGAAGGTCAGGCTTAGGACGCGGGGTAGGACGAAGCCCTGCTGCGTCTGTAGAATAAGGACAGACGACGAAGCTCGCCTTCGTCCTACACTATGCCCACGCCCCAGTTTCAAGATCTCGCCAACCGCTGCGGCGAATGGCTGCGCGGTTCCGGCCCGCAGAGCGAGATCGTCATGTCCAGCCGGATCCGCCTGGCCCGCAACCTGGCGGAGTTCCCGTTCATCCGCCGCTGCACCGAAAGCGACCGCCTGGCGATCGAGAAACAGTTTCAAGACGCGATCGGCTCCGTCGGCGATTGGAAGGCCCTGCTCTTCAGCGACGTTGCCACCCTGCCCTCGGTCGATCGGCAATTGCTCGTCGAGCGGCAGCTCATCAGCCGCGAGCTGTCCGAAGCGAGTGGCCCGCGCTGCGTCTATATCGACCCCGAGGAACAGTTCAGCTTGATGGTCAACGAGGAGGACCACCTGCGGATGCAGGTCATGCACAGCGGACTCGACATGGAGACCGCCTGGGAGCAGATCAACCGTATGGACGACCTGCTCGGCGAGCGGCTGAACTTCGCCTTTCACGAACGGCTGGGCTACCTCACCGCCTGCCCCACGAACGTGGGCACCGGCATGCGCGTGAGCGTGATGCTGCACCTGCCGGCCCTGGTCATCACGCAGCAGATCGAAAAAGTCTTCCGCAGCCTGCAGAAGATGGGCCTCGCCGTCCGCGGCCTGTACGGCGAAGGCTCGCAGGCGATGGGCGACTTCTACCAGATCAGCAACCAGATCACGCTCGGCCGCAGCGAGCTCGACCTCGTCAAGCAAGTCGGCGAAGTCATCCCGGTCATCATCGATTATGAACGACAAGCGCGAGCCTTCCTCGTGAAGGAAAGCCGCAAGGACCTGCACGACCGCGTCAGCCGGGCTTATGGCATTCTCTGCACGGCGCAGACAATCTCCAGCGAAGAAACGCTGCACCTTCTGTCGAGCGTCCGCATGGGCGTCTATCTCGGCCTGATCCAGGACCTCGAAATTCCCACCATCAACAAGCTCTTCATCCACACGCAGCCGGCCCATCTGCAGAAGCTCCGCGGCGCCGAGCTGCCCTCTGCCGACCGCAACGTCGAACGCGCCATGTACCTGCAGACCCACCTCCGCCGCAGCAACAACGGCGGCAGCGCGACGGACAATTAGCGCAGCAGGGAACGCTCTCCATGCCGTTCGGCACCGGACTAATGCTCTGGGATCGCGATCTCAGCAAGCGACGCCGGCCAGTGGCCGCGATGGAGGACATTGCGAACGCGCACCCCTGAGGCATCGGCATAGCGGAACAGCCCGAGGATTCGCTGTTCATTGGGCGCCAGTGCGTGCCGGGCGACTTCGGCGCCGTTGACGGTGACGGTGACATCGCTGCCCTTCAGCGCCAGGAGGACCTTGTTCCATTCGCCGGTTCTTAGCGGTACGGGCCTTGCGCCGTTTAGCGGGGCCGAGTTTTCGGGGGAAGTCCCCGTCCGATCGTATTGCGCATCCGTCAGCCAGTGCAGTTGCACGCCCTCGGGCCGCAGCAGGAACGCCGCTTGGCCCAAGGCTGGATGCACCTCGGTTTTGCCCGGCTCGTAGAAAAACTCGTACTCGACTTCGCCGTCCTCCAAGAGCGGGCGGTGATACTGCAGCAAGCTCTCGCGAAAACTGCCTTCGGCATTGGGGACTTTGGCCGCGGTGATTTCGTTGCCGCTCTTCGCCCAACTTGCGACTTGCGCGTCCACGCGGACAGATTCTGCGTAGTAGTCCGCGGACCAGCCCGACAGCGTCGGGCCGGCGGTCAGAGAAATCTCGCGGGGAATCGTCGGTTGGCCGAGGATCCGGACGTGCTGCACTGCGCCGGCGAGCTGCGGTTTCCGGGTATCAATTGCCAGCCAGGGGTCGGCGTCGGAAGGCAGCGGCTCGCTGAGCAGCTTCTGCCCGTTCACCTCGATCGTCAGCAGGCCGTCCTGCACGAGCAGCCGATAATCGATCTTCGCCCCGAGGTCCTTGATCGGCTCCGGCAGCGGGGTTGCGGGCAGCGACCTGGCGCCGATGGCGTGCCGGTGAACCGCGTGCTTCTGGCCGTCGAAGTCAAACGCCGTCGCGGCATACAGCGGGCGGAGGGCCCGCCACGACTCTCCGCCAGCTTGCTCCCAGCGAAGCTCGAAATTACCTCGCAGCGGGACGGCGAAATACAGCGCCTCGCGGGAGTTGCCAGACAGGAATTCGACGCTGTCGTCCTTCAGACGCCAGGCGGATGGTGCGTAGCCTTCGCCCCGCGCCTGCGCCGTGGGACGGTTGACGACGTGCCACTGCTTCGCGGGCGCGGCCGCTCCCAGCCGCAGCTCGGCGGTGGCCGCATCGTTCCGCCAGCGGGCCAGCGCGAGGAGCTGCGCCGTGCGCTGTTCCCATCCCTCGCTGACGCGGCGTTCGCCGCTGGCGTCCCGCGCGAGCTGCTCGGCCAGCTCCAATCCAAGCTGCCGAGTCGCCGGCTGAGCGAGCGCTGCATAGGCCGCCACGTATTCCGCATGCCGCTCGTGGACGGGGGTTTGCGCCGGCTGTTTTTGAAGGAAGTCAAGCGCCAGCTTCTGCCGGGCGGCCGCAGCGACGGTATCGCCGCGGGCGATTGCCAGGAGCATTTCAAACGCGGCAATGTGGCGCGCTTGATCTGGATATTCCTTGACCGCAACTGCCGCCGCCGTGGCCAACTCATCGAGCTTATTCAGGTCCCTGGCCAACGCGATTAGATCCATTGCGGGCGATACCAACTCGCCGCCTCGGTCTTGAGCCATTGGCGCGCGGCCGACCGATGCATTTCGCGGATCGGTCGGGGTCCAATCGGCAGTCAGCCGAAACGTGGGATGCGCGTCGCCGGGCAGGACCCAGTCCTTAAGCAGCGACCAGCGCTCAGCGGGAGCGAGAGCGGTCGCGCTCTGCCAAACGGCATAGGCGTCGCTCGTCAGCAGCGCTTCGCCGGCAGCGGCGCTCCTGGCATGCAGCACGGCCGTGCTCACGGGCTGCGGCGAATGCCTGGCGAGGTTTGCCATGTCGCCAGCGGAAAGCGCCTGCGGCCAGTCGCCCGACATGACGAGATTGCGAACCTCCGCCGCCAGCGTCTTGTTGCGGAACAGGCCGAATCGCCGGTCGTTGGTCGGCTCGATGGAATGTTCGCAGACGAGCTCGCCGTTGAGACGGACGCTGACGGCGTCGCCTGCCACCGCCAACTCCACCTCGTTCCAGTTATTCTCCTTAAGCGGCAATCTGGCTGGCCCGTGGCGGCTGGCTGGCTCGTCGATGGCATTGGTGGGGTCGATGGCGACGCCCTCACCCAAACCAGCCGCTGCAGACGTAATCCAGTGCAACTTCACACCTTCGGGCGTCAGCAGAAAGGCGACGCGTCCCAGCGCCGGATGGACCGCCGCCGAACCCGACTGATAGCGGAACTGATAGCGAATCCGCTCGCCGCTCAGGAGCGGACGGTGATAGTAAAGTCGGCTTTGCGTCGTGGGGGCGGCCAGCGGATCGGCAACGCCGGTCAGCACTCCCTGCGCGACCGACCAATCCATCGTCGTCTGCATCGCAGCCGACACCAGGTTGCCCGCCGCGTCGTAGTAGTAGCCTGTTCGAATCGGTCCGCTGTTGGGATCGACCGGGGCGATGCGCTGCGGCAACCGTTCGCCGACCGCGATCCAGCCCTCCAAGCGGTCGCGGTCGAGCAGCGAGATTTCGCGGGGAATCACCGGCTGCCCGCTGAGGCGGAGGTTTTTGAGCGCCGGCCGCTTGCCGCCCGGCGATTGAAAATGCAGCCAGGGGCTGATGCGGCTGGGATCGGTGTCGGCATAGGCCAGATGACCGTTCACGAAGTACTGCACGCCGGCGGCGCTGGCGCGGACCGACAACCTGTTCCAGCCGGTCTGGTTGAGCAGCGCCCCGGCGCGCCGCGCCGTTTCATGCTCCATGACCGGAGAGACGCCGGTCCCGCCGCTCGCAGGCGTGCACACGAGGCCGGCATAGGCCAAACCGAATTGGCTGGTGGCGCCGTTGGTCTCGCAGGAAAACTCAAACTCGCCGGTGAGTGGATACCGCAGGTAGAGCTGGTCCCACGGGTTGATCAAAGCATGCACGACGTGGCCTTCGTGGGCGATCCACAGCCCGCCATTGCCGGTCATTTTGGGCTCGCTGCCGGCAAACCACAGCGCCGGAGGCGCAGCGACGAGCGCCCGCTCCTGAGCCGGGACGGCGCGGAGCAAGTGTGAGAGCGTGATCTCCTCCAACGGCCGCGTGAAACCGCCGCCGTAGCGCCGCGAAAGATCGAGCAGCACTTGGGCGGGCGCTGCGGCGGCCGCCGCAAACTCCGGCTCGGCCAGGGCTGCCTCGATCGGCAGATAGTCGCTCCATTCAATCGGCACCGGCTGCCGCTCCGCGGAGCTAAATCGAGGTCCGATCGGCAGCGGCGACTCCACAGGCTCGGGCGGAATGCGGCTGCGGATGTCGTCGGCCAGGCGCGCCAGGGCGGGCTTCGCTGCCGCGTCTTTCTGGGCAATCATCACGAGCACGAGCAGTGCGGGCGCCGCGGGGATCTTCTCGGCCGCCAGCGGCTCGGCGAGTTCGCGCAAGTCCGTCAGTTGGCCGGCCTCGCGGGCAGCTTCGACGAGCAGCGTCAAATTCGACAGCGTCGTTTGCGCCGGATCGTAGGGACGCTCTCCTGGCCGGAGAAATACCGAGGGCACGCGCTGGCCCCCGTCGAAAGCTGCCAATAGCCGCACGCTGCGGCGCTCGCCCGTTGGCAACGACCAATCGCGAAGTTGTTCATACCGCGCGGCCGCTGGCTGCTTGCGGCACAGGTCCGCCAGCCGCCACAAGGCCGCACCGGCCCCGGCGTCGCGCTCGCGGCTGATCGGCACGTCGGCATAGCGGCCGAGGGCGGCCAGCGTCGCCGGCAAGTCGCCCGAACGGGCCAGCTCGTTCGCGGCCCAGGCCAGGTCGAGCCGCTGATAGTACTGGCCAGAGTCGCCGCTATAGCGGGCATACAGCTCCTGCCGCGATTGCAGATAGCGGTCGATCACCGCACGAGCTGCCGGCAGGTCGCTCCGCTGGATGTGAAACCGCGTGAGAATCGTCACGGGCGAATACGCCGTCGGGGACGCCGAAGAGAGCACGCGGGCGTTGGTCTGAGCGGCGAGCTTCTCCAGGATCGGCACCGCGTCCGCAAGCAGCCGCTCGTCGCCGACGGCGGCGCTGGCTGCGTGAGCCGCCAAGGGGACCAACGAAGCCAGTTTGCTCGTCTGAAGCAGCTCGACGAGTGCCCGCAGCTGCTCCCGAGCCGGCGCCTCTTCACGGCGGGCCGCATGCAGCAAAGTCAGCAGCACGCGGCCGCCGACCACGTCGGTGGGCGTCGCCTGCCGCGCGGCGACTTGCCGCTTGAGCTCTTCCTCACGCTGGGCCTGGAGGGCCCATTCGACGAGCAGCTTGCCGATGCTCCGCGGATTCGACAGGTCCTGAGTCAGGGTCTGCTCATAGAGCACGACGTCGCCCGGCCGCGCGGCGGGAAACACCAGGCCCTCCAGGAACTGGCAGACGCCGGCCGGCGGAAACTGCTGCTGCTTCCAGACGATCGACAACTGCCAGAGCCGCAACGACAGCTCGACATACACAGCCTGATCGATGTCGGCGCGGCTGCCAACCGCAGTGCTGGGGACCGTTCGCACGGGCCGCGGCGCGCCGAACGGATCGGCGCCCGTTGTGGGCAGGTCGGGCACGGGCAAGCCGCCCGACAACGCCTCGCGCATCGCCCGCAGCGAAAGCTCGACCATTCCCGACTCTGCCGCAACCTGAGCCACGGAAGCGGCCAGCGTAAACTGCGACAGAGTGGCAGGAATCAAGGTGCGCTGCACAGCGGCCGGGTTGGTCGCGACTGCGACGATCCGCGGCTTTCGCGGTTCGATCAAGGCCAGCTCGATGAGCTCGTTCCACAGCCGCTCGGCGGCCGCGCGATCGCCGGCGGCCAGTGCCAGTCGTCCCTGCTCGTAGAGAATTGACGTGAGCTGCTCGGGACCGAGTTGGCGGCGCGCGGCGGCCAAGGCCGCAGCCGCCAGTAGCTCGCCGCGGGCCCGCTCCGCAGGGTCCTGCAAACAGGCGCGGGCCACCAGCCACAGGCCGATCTGCTGCGCGGCCGCAGCCCGCTGCCGGGCGTTAGGCCGTTTGCCGGGAGGCAGCACTTCGAGCGGCGTCGCCTCCACGACGGCGCTCAACCGGTCGAGAGCGACCTTCGATCCAGCGGCGTCCTGGCCCTCCAGGGCAAACATGGCTGCCGCGATGTGAACGCTCAAGTCTTGCGGGTACTTTTCGGCCAGCCTGGCGAGCTGCGATTGAATCGCGGCGACTCCATCCGGGCTCAGCCCCTTTGGGCGGATCAGCCTGACCAGCGAGCTTTCGAGAGTCGGCAAGCGATTGGGCGCGGCCGGCCGCGCGGCGATCATCAGATCGACTATCGGCGAGCCGCTCGGCGCGTTTTCCGGCGGTGCGAGCAGCGCTTGGGCCACGTCGGCGCTCGGCCGATCCGCGAATTTCTTCGTGACCGCCTCGATGCCGCGCTCGGCCATTTGCCGCAGATAGTCGGGCGAATTGCCGGTGTAGTTGCTGATTTGCGGATCGGAGTATTCGGGATTCGTGAGCAGCTCCCGATACATCTTGAGAGCGTCCGCCGGCAGCTCCAGGTCCTGAAACCGCTGACCCAGCGAGAGCAGGTTCTGCGCCTTCTGGGCCAGGTACGACTGCGGGCTGTAGCTCCTGCGGCCCGACTCGTCGTCGCGGGCCACTCGGAGGAGCAGCTCACGGGCCTTGTCCTTCTCGCCCCGCTCCTTGTAGAGCGTCGCCAGCCGGTTGGCCGGGCCGTATTCGAACTGGTTCAGCCTATCGTCGGTCGGCATCGCGGCCCGCTCGTACAGGCTGATGGCCAGCTCCCGCAGCTCGGGCCGAGCCTCAAGCTCCTGGGCCGCGATCCACTGCGTGTAGCAGAGCCGGTAGTCGCGCCCCTCAGCTTCCAGCAGCGGCTTGACCGCCTCCGCTGCGCCGGCCGTGCGGCCCTGCCGCGCATCGATCAAGGTCAGTAGCACCGGGCCGGTCAGCCAGGCGGGATGCGCGGCGCTGGCGGCGGCGATTTCGCCCTTGAGCTTGCCGAGCTGGCTCGACTGCTCGGAGGCATCCAAGACGCGCCCCAGCGCCGTGATGATCCGGCCATCTGATCCGAAATTCTGGACGCTGCCGTAGAGTCCATACCACGGATCGCGGCGGACCAGGTCCGCCGTCGGCAACAGTGACTGCTTGCCGTATTCGAGCACTTCGGGCAGCTTCCACGTCTCGCCGTCGCTGAACTGCGACATCAGATTCGACCGCTCCGTGGGCAAGTCGTTCCAGGCCTTCTTAAACAGTGCCAACCCGGTCGGCCGCCCGGTCGGAGTCTGCATCAGGTAGAAGATCAGCTCCGTCGCCATGTACGGCTGACCCAGCGTTTTCAGGTCGATGCCTTCCAGCGCTTTGGCCAATTCGACCTCTTGTTTCGCCCGCTGAAACGCCTGGACCACTTCGTAGTACCGCCGCGAGAGGAGCTGCGGCTGCTTCTTGACGACGACCTTGTACTGCTCGCAGGCCTCGGCGAACTTGCCGCGGCGATAGAGGTCCTGGGCATAGCGGTAGCGCAAATCTCCGTCGTCGGGCCGGAGCGAAATCAGCTTCGCCGTCAGGTCGAGGCTCTTCTGCGGCTCACCGGCGGCCGTGTAATACTCCGCCAGCGTTTCGAATAGTTGCGTCGCTTGCGGCGAGCGCTCGAGTTGCTGCTCGATCCCGGCAATCAGCTCTTTCAGTTTTCCGGCCTGGGCCAGACAGGCCAGCGCACTACTGCGATACTGCGAGTCGGCGGTCGAATAACCCTGAGCGACTTGAGCGGCCGGCGCTGTCCGGGAGCGGCGCAGGATTTGAAACGCGGCCTGGGCCGCAACATCGTACTTGCCATCGGCCTGATAGCGACCCATCAGCGCAGCCAGCGCCGATAAACGGCTGCCCGCCTGACGCTGAGCGCGGGCCAGCACCGCCTCGGCCTCTTCGGCCATGCCCAGCCGCCGCATCTGTCCCGCCAACGCCACTTGCGTCTCGGCATCCAGCCGCAGGCCGAACAGCCGTTGGGCTGCCTCGCGGGCCCGCTGATGATCGCCCAACCGCACGGCCAGGTCCAGCGCCAGTGTTTCGCGCTGCTGCAGCGTCCGCTGGTCGAGCGGCCGAATCGCGTCGATGAGGGCCAGCGCCTCCTCGAGCTGCTTCATCTCGACGTGAAGCTGCGCGATCTCCAGCCGCAGGTCGAAGTCTTGAGGGGCCAGTGCCGCCGCCCGGCCGAGCGTCGCAATCGCCGCTTCGCGGTCGTCGGCCCAGACCTGCACGTAGCCCAGCGCCAGCAGCTCGAACAGACCAATTGCCGGCGCCGACTGGGCGGACCGTGCATCGAGATGAGCCACGAGATCGCTGACCAGGTCCTTGACGCGGAAGATCTCAAACGCCGTTCGCAGCAGCGAGATCGCCCCTTGATCGTAATACTCGCCGGGCAGCGGATACGCCATGGCGACCGAGCGCACCGCGCTGCTCGACCAGACATTGACGTAGCCGCTGGTGCGTACGCCAGCCGGGCGAGCAGCAGGCCGATAGGTCGGGCTGCTCCGCAGCTGGTTGACCTTGGCCGCGTGGTAAGCGATGTAACGGTCGAGAGCTTGGAACACTTCGTCGGCCGACGGATTGGACTGGCCCAAGTGCATCGCCATCAGCTCGGCCGTCTGCGCCCGCCGCTGGATGTTCGCCACCGGCTTTTGACCAGTCTCCTGCAAGTCCTGAGTGGTCATCCGGTCGAACAGCGCCACAAAGGCCGCACGGTCGCGGCGTTGCTGAGCCAATTGAATCGCCGCCGCCAACTCGGTGCTCGTTCGCGCCCGGTCGATCGTCGCGCGAAAGAGCGCTCGCTCCTCCTCCACGCGTCCGGCCCGCCGCAGCTCGGTGAGGATCGTGTTGGTGGCCGACAGAATGTAACTATGGTCATACGCTTCGTTCGCCGCGGCCGGCTTCCGCAAGGCCGCATAGCACTGTTGCGCCAGAGCCAGCTCTTCGGGCGAGAGCGGCGGGGTCGTGTCCTTGGGCTCCGGGCCGCTCGTTCGGCTGATTGGCGTCGGCCGGCCGCGGCCGGCGAGTTGCGATAGATAGAGATTCTGCTCGGGCAGGCCGCCTTTTTCGGCCAGCCGCCGCGCGATCGGCAGCAGGTCCTCGCGCTCGTTGCGGAGGCTTTGCAAATACATCCAGTCCCACAGCTCGCGCGGAGTGGCATCCGCCCCGCTCGCCCGCGCTTGCCGCGCCGCGACGAAGGCATCGGCGGTCTTTTCGCTCGTGGCGATCTTGTGCAACCAGCCCAGCGCAGCTTGCCGCGCCTGGGCGAAGTCCGCGGGAGCCCACAGGGTCGCCGCTCGCGAAATGCTCGCGCTGGAATAGAGAAAGGGGTCTCTTTCCAAGCCAATCGCCCGCCGGATGGTCAAGGCCGATCCCAGCCGCGAGATCCGCGGATCGGGTGTAACGGCGGTCGCCGCGGACGCGCCAGCCATCCGCCGTTGGTTTTGCAGCCGGTTCTTCGTAGCGATCGCCAGCTCGTCGTCCGAGGTTGGCAAGTCGAGCAGGGCCTGGAATCGACGGGCCGCCTCAGCCGGCTGATTCCGCATTTGGGCCACCCCGGCTCGGTAGAGCAGTTCCCAGTCATCCGGCCGCTCGCGGAGTCGGGGCTCCAGCACGGCGAGCGCCGTTTCTTCCTGCCCGCTGGTCAGCAAGCCGTCGAGATTGCGAAGCAGCTTCTCTTTATCCTCTTCCTTGATCGCCAGGCGGACGAGAATGGCCGCCGCCTGCTGCGAATCGCCCGAGCGGCCGAGTAGCGTGGCCAGGCGGAATTCGGATTCGGGGCCGGGGGCCAGGCGGGCTAGTTGGTCTTGGTATTTGACGGCGCTGGTGAGGTCGGATTCGCCTTCGGCCAGCTTGGAGAGTTGCAGGAGGAGTTGGGTGTCGCGGGTGTTTTCGCTGAGCAGGCGTTCCAGCTCTTGGCGGGCCATGCCGTAGTCGCCGGCGGATTGATAGGCCTGCGCCAGGCAGATGGTCAGCTCGCGGCGGCGGTCGGCTTCG
>Ga0184625_10000784_pt1 | contig 12642 bp, 10 predicted proteins | sample PLM3_30_b1_FD_133151 | JGI IMG/M metagenome (GOLD analysis project Ga0184625, IMG submission 133151) | Groundwater sediment microbial communities from an aquifer in East River, Colorado, USA - PLM3_30_b1 | ecosystem: Environmental > Terrestrial > Soil > Riparian zone | place: USA: East River... | reverse complement strand
TTGTCGGCGAAAACGTTTCGATCATTCCAGCTCGTGATGACCGGGCCAATGTGCAAGTCTTCCGCCTTCATCAACAACTCGATCTCTTCCGGCGACCGGTGGATGTGCAATTCGCCCGACCACCAGCCCTCCTTTTTCATCTCGACGAACCGCACCATCTCCACGCTCTTGGTGTCGTTGCTGTCCTTGTCGAGCGTAAAGTTGCCGCTGCCCAGCTTGTACTCCGGACCGCATTCCATCTCGAACGTGTACGTCCCCGGCGCCAGCTCCAGCGTCACCGAGCCGTCGAACACAAAGTGGTCTTTCCAATACGGCACCTTAGCCGTCGGCTTCACCGGCTTGCCCGCCGCGTTCTTCAAATGGACGCGGGCCGCCAATGGCTGGCCGTTGGCTTTGTCGATGGCTTTCAACTCCAGTTGACCGCCCTGGGCGACGCTGCCAAGAAGCGCGACGGCCAGCGAGGCAGCGAATAGAGAATACGGAATCTGTTTCACTTGCGCGTTCTCCCAGCCCCTTCTCAATTGCTAACACTACTCGATTCTACGACCGGTTCGGACGGTTGAGATGGCTCGCCTATTCAAACCGGAACGAATAAAGCTCCGCGTCCTGCAGATTAAACCGCAGACGCACACTCTGGCCGGCGAGCGACGCCAGGCTGCTGCCGCCGTGCCACGTGGCAACCGCCGCGAGCTCGTCCCGGGCCAGGGGGCGGCAGTCGCCGATGCCGAAGCCTTTGAGCGGCTGCCCTACGGCGTCCTGCAGCTCGACCCGCAGGCAGCCGCGGGCTGGCGAGCGGTAGTTGAGCACGAGCTTGTCGCCGTCAAATACCAGCGGCCGCGTGATGGCGTCGCCGCCGCGCTGGTCGGCGACGAGGGCCACGAGGCGGTCCGGGCGAAACGTGAATCGCCTCAGCCGGCTACCCGCGCCCGCGTAATAGGCTTCCTTCGCATACACCGACCACTCCTGCTCGCCGGGGAGTTGCAGCAGGCCCCAAGCCATGTAGTTGCTGCGATTGCCCGCGCGGTCGGTGGGGGCCGTCGGCGGAATCACCGGATCCAGGTGGCGGCGGAATGACTGGCCGTCGCGACTGACCATGAAGGTCGGCTCGGTCTGCTGCGTTGGCGGCAAGAACCGCGTCGGGAAACCGATCAGGATGTGGGGCGCGCCTGGATACGGACGAACGGTGTTGGTGTAGAGATGCTCGGGCGGTGAACCGGGATAGTCGAGGAACTGCGGCTCGGTCCAGTTCACGAAGTCCGTTGACGTGCCCGTCATGATGTCGCGGACGCCGCGGAACATGCGGTGATATTCGCGGTACTGCCCGAGGTGTGGATCAAAGAATGCCAAATTCTGCGAATCGAACGCGCCCTTGGTGATGACGGGCTTGTCCGTGATTTTCTGCCAGTGAATGCCGTCGGCCGATTTCAGGGCCAAGAGGCCGCCGGCGACACGCGTCAGCGCCTTGTAGCGAGCGTCACTGGCGGCGGCAGGGTTCGTGTCGAGAAACGGCGTGAAGCAGTGCGTGCCTTCGTGGTCCCAGACGATGTTGTTCTGCTTGGAGCCGTTGAACTCGAACAGGCCGAGGTTGGGCTTGGTCCAGTGAACGCCGTCGTCGCTCTGGGCGTAGCAGGCGACCTCGCGGTGGACCGCCTTCTTGGTCGCCTCGTCATAGTGCGAGCCGCGATAATACATGCGGTACTTATCGCCGTCCTGGAATACCGTGTAGTAGGCGCTGGTGTTGCCTTCCCACGGTGCATCAGCCGTCAAAACAACCTCGCGCGGCGTCGGCTGCTGCACTTGCAGCTTTGCCGCGCCTGTCAGCCGATCGATCAGGTACTCATCGACCAGCGGTTCCAGCCGGCGGCCGATCGGCTCGGGCGACAGCGGCAACTTGATCTTGGCGAGGTAAATCGACGTCTTGCCCTCGTGCGATGAGTAAAAGCTCATCCATAACAGGCCGTCGTGCCAAACGAGGCCGGGGTAACTGTTGTCGCCACTGCTCTTGAGCGTCAGTACCGGTTCGTAGTCGCCGGCGGCCGTCATTTTGGCCACCACGGTTTTCGCTCCGCCCGGATAGCTACGGCCGGCTGCCAACAGCTTGCCGTCGGGCAAGCGAATGAAATTCGGGCCACCGAGCTGATGTTTAGTCTCCTTCCAAGTCCATTCCTTGTACGGCGCGGCGCTGCGGCCAATCCAGCCGAGCTTATTGCCGCCTTCGCGGCGGACGAGAGCGACCATTTCGCCGTCTGGCATGAACCGCAGCGTGGTTTCGTTCGGATGGCCGGGCACGTCGAGGTGCGTGACCAGGTCGTATTTCGCGCCGTCGCTGCTGGCTACGAGCTTGAGCTTCCACTCCGCCGGGCCGGGCGGAGCAACTCCCGTCTTGGCCGCTTCCGCCGCCGCCGGACTCTTCCGCTCGTCGGCATTGTAGGAAATGCCATACGCCTTGCCGCCATGCCAGGTCACGCGCCACAGCCATTCGCCCTCGGTCAAGACCCGCTGCGGCGGCGTCCACTCGCGGGCGTCCTTCGAGAACGCCACTCGCGGCTGCCGGCCCAGCAGCGTCGTGCCTTGATAGACCGAGCCGCCCGCGGTAATCATCAGCCGATCGTCGGGCGTGATCGACAGCTTGGGATCGCGGAGGTCGATGCCTGCCTCTGTGACCAGCGCCACGGTTTCCCACTTCTTCCCGTCCGCCGATTCGAGCACTCGCAGCTTGCCGTCGCCCCCTACGTGCGCATCGGCCTCGCGAAAACTGCAGTACCACTTGTCGTGCCAGCGGATCAAGTCGGTGAACGCATTATGTTTGCCCGCGTCCCAAATCTTCTCGACGGAGACCAGTTCGGGCTGCTGGGCGTGGGCTAACGGCGCGAAGCAGGTAATGGCAGCGCACACCATACTCGGTAAGAGCGTCCGCAGCATTGAATAATCCTTATGTGGCGGGGCACGATGGAACGTCGCCCCAGCTTGGCAAGTGCCCCAGCTCGATTCAAGTGGCAGGCACGGCGGCGGTGATGACCATTTCGACGCGACAGCCGGGACCGAGTTCCGCGCCAACGCAGGCACGGATGGGAGCATGCCCGGCGGGAACCCAGGCGTCCCACCGCTCATTGAGGACGGTCACTTCTTGCAAGTCAGCCAAATAAACCAGCACTTGCAAGAGCCGCTCGCGGCTGCTGCCGATCTGGACCAGCGTGGCATCGATCTGGGCCAGCACCTGCGCAATCTGCCCGGCGGCATCCTGGTCGAGATCGGCCGCGACTTCTACCCAATAGGCGATGCCGGCGTGGATCACGACGTCCGACCAGCGGCGAGATTCACCGAGGCGAGTGATCTGGCTCATGGGTGAGACTGCTTAGCACCGGCAGCGTCGGGATCGTTGCCCCAGACGCTCAGCGGCCAGGCCAGGATCAGCAAGACGGCCCCAGCGCCGACGGCGATCGCCGTAATCCGCAGAAATACTGTGGGAAACTGGTCGATCGATTCCACCGCTTCACTGGCAAACAGACCAGCTACGAGGTTGCCCAGCGCCGTGGACAGAAACCACATGCCCATCAGTTGTCCGACGAAGCGCTGCGGAGCGAGCTTGGTCACGGCGCTCAGGCCCACGGGGCTGAGGCAAAGTTCGCCGACCGTATGCACCAGGTAAGTCGCGATCAACCACGTCGGCCAGGCCCGCTGCGATGGCCCCAGGACCCGCGAACCGAAATACATGACCAAAAAGCCCAACCCCATCAGGATCAGGCCCCACGCGAACTTAGCCGGAATGGACACGTTCTGGCCGCGGCGAGCCAACGTGACCCAAAGCGACGCGACCACCGGCGCGAGGATGATGATGAAGACCGGATTGAGCGACTGAAACCAGCCCGCGGGAATCTCGTACTTGATTCCGGGAATGGCCCGAACCGTATAGTCCTTGGCAAAGATGTTGAGCGACGAGCCGGCCTGCTCGAAGCCCGACCAGAACAGGGCGCAGGCCAGCAGCAGCAGCACCAGTACGCACATGCGCTTGAACTCGACAGCGCTCAAACCGCCCAGCACGAAGACCCGCAACAGAAACAGGCCGCCCATACCGAAAATCAAATACGTCGAATACTGCGAGAGCTTGATCGGGTTGAATGGAATGGTGCCCTGCATGGTCAGGCCCGTGATCAGCACGAACGTAGCGAGTGCTGCGACGACGCATCCCCAGGGGACGAGCGAGCTGCGCCCGTCATTCGCGCCGTGGGCCGGATGCAGTCCGGCCTCGCCCAAGCGGTGTTTCGTGCACTGAAAGATCACGAGGGCCAGCACCATGCCCACGCCCGCGGCAGCGAACCCCATGTGCCAGTTGACTTTCTCACCCAGCGCGCTGCAGACCAGCGGGCCGAGGGCCGCGCCGATGTTAATGCCCATATAGAAAATCGTGAAGCCGGCGTCGCGGCGGCTGCCGCCTTCGGGATACAGGTGGCCGACGATGACGCTGATGTTGGGCTTCAAGAGGCCGGTGCCCAGTACGATCAGTAAGAGGCCAATGACGAACGCCTCGCGCCGGGGCACGGCCAGCGTGAAATGCCCCGCAGCAATGAGCAGGCCGCCGTACCAGACGGATCTCTGCGCTCCCAGTAGCCGATCGGCGATCCACCCGCCCGGCAGGGCCACGAGATAGACGAGGGCCGTGTACAGGCCGTAGATCGCGGTGGCCGAGTCTTTCGTCAGGCCGAGGCCGCCCTTGTCGATCGCATCGACCATGAACAGCACGAGCAGGGCCCGCATGCCGTAGTAGCTGAACCGCTCCCACATTTCGGTGAAGAACAGGGTGTACAACCCGGGCGGATGGGGTTGGCTGGCTGCATCGGTCGTCACGGCCACGGTCGTCATAGGGTGTCCTCGAGGTTGGCCCGCATTGTAGAGCAGCGCTACGGCAAACCCCAGGGCGAAAGCACCTAGGTCGCAGACGGCGTATTCGCGCGTTTTCGCAGCCAGTCGAGGGCTTGTTTCGCGGTCCTGTCTCTCAAGATGGAGGGATGCCCCACATACGGGATCGCCTTGATCTCAACGCCGTCTTTGGCTGCCAGGCCAAGATGAACGATCTGCTGCTCGGATTGGTCAGGAAACGGTCCGACGACCAGTACCCAATCGGTTCCAAACCTCTCCTTCGCCGCGCGAGCCAATTCCGAGATCAGTTTTCGGCTGCGATCCGCTTTGTTCCCCAGTTCGTCGGCGCTGATCGGTAGCAAATCGAGCGCTGCCGGGTTCCGTATTACCAACCCGCCTGTGAACGCGCCGCTGGAGCCCAGGCAGTCGCTCAGCCAGTTCGCCAGTAGGCCGCCGGTGCCCCACTCGACCACTGCCATCGTCTCGCGGCGCTCGGCCAGCCGGCGGATGACGGCGTGCTCCAGCTCGTCGTCCTCTTCGCCATAGATCAAGTCGCCTAGGCACTGCTGAATCGTCTCGATCGTCGGCTGCATGGCGGCGCGGGCGGCGGCGGTGGTTTCACCCTCGGCGGTGATGCGGAGCGTGATGGTGGCCTGGCTGACGGTAATGCCGACGAGTGGATAGCGCTGGCGGGCGATAATGTCCGGCAGCATTGCTTCCAGGTCGCTCTCGCCGACGCCAAAGCACTTGATGCGGTGGTGTGCGATTACCTTCGTGATGCCCAAGTGCTCTTGAATCGCCGGCCCGACCGAAGCGGCCCACATTTCCTTCATTTCGGCCGGCACGCCCGGAACCGCAAACACTCGCGCGGGCTTGCCGACGGCTCGCGGAATCTCGATGTCGATGCCCGGGGCAGTGCCGTGGGGATTAGGAATCGGCCGGCTGCCTTGCGGAAAGAGCGCCTGGACGATGTTGGCCGGCGGCATGGCCCGTTTGCGGCGGGCGAAAAGCGCTTTGATGTGCTCCAGCATTGCGTCGTCTTGCACGAGCGGCACGCCCGCCAAATCCGCTAGTGCCTGCCGAGTCAAATCATCGGCCGTCGGACCGAGGCCGCCGCTGGCCACGACGATGTCGGCCCGTTCGCAGGCCTGGCGAAAGACGAGCACGTTGTCGGCCAGTTGATCGCCGACCGTCGTGTGAAACGCGACGCTAACGCCGATCTCCAGCAGCCGCTCGGCCAGCCACTGGCTATTCGTGTCCAGCCGCTGCCCGGTCGTCATTTCGTCGCCAATGGCGATGATTTCGGCACGCATATTTGCTTGTAGGGAACGCCCTCCGTGGCGTTCCGTCGCGCACCAACCGAGCCTGCGGGAACGCCACGTCGGGCGTTCCCTACAGTTGGCAAGTCTATAATTCCTCCGCAACCATGAAAGAGGACGTGCTCGAGATCGGCGGCATGCACTGCGCCAGTTGTGTGGCACGGGTCGAAGGTGCGCTCACCAAAGTGCCGGGAGTTGCGTCGGCCCGCGTCAACTTGCTGACGCATCAGGGGCGAGTAACCTACGATCCCAGCCGTGCCGACTTCAAGCAAATGGCCGCAGCGGTCAGTGCGGCGGGGTATGAGGTGAAGCCGGCGGCTGCGGCGAACGCAGCCACGAGCGACCTGGCCCAGCGCAGCCGGGGCGAAGTGTCCTACTGGCTGTGGCGGCTGATGGTCGCGGTCGCGCTCTTGGTTCCGCTGATCGCGATCCATTTCTTCGCCGGCGCGTATCACCTGCTGGCGAGCTATGTCCAGCTTGCTCTGGCGACCGCAATGCAGCTGGTCGTCGGCTGGCCCTATCTGGCCGGCGCAGTGAAGCGGCTGCGCCACGGCGGGGCCAACATGGACACGTTGATCGCCTTGGGAACGACTGCGGCCTATGGCGCGGGCCTGGCCGACCTCGTGCTGGGATCGCACAGCATGAATTTCATGGACGGCGGGATGATCCTGACGTTCATCACGCTCGGCAAATATCTGGAGGCCCGCGCGAAAGGCCGGGCCTCTCAGGCGATTCTGAAGCTGCTCGATCTTGCGCCGCCGGTGGCCCATGTCGAGCGGAATTTGTCGCTGGTCGATTTGCCGTTGGTTAAGGTCGAGTCGGGCGAGACGATCGTCGTACGGCCGGGCGACCGCGTGCCGCTGGATGCAACCATCACAAACGGAACGAGCGACGTGAACGAGGCGTGGCTGACGGGCGAATCATTGCCAGTCACGAAACGCGCCGGCGACACCATCTATGCCGGCACCATCAACGGCAGCGGCTCGCTCCGGGCACAGGTCAGCCGTACGGCCGGTGAAACCTGGCTGGCACAAACGGTGGAGCTGGTCCGCCGGGCCCAGGAATCGAAGGCCGACGTGCAGCGGCTGGCCGACCGCGTCGTGGCCTGGTTTGTGCCGGCTGTGCTGGCGATTGCCGCGGTCACGTTCGTCGTCTGGGCACTCGTACCCGGTGGTGGCTGGCAGGCTGGCCTTTCGGCGGCGGTCGCCGTGCTCGTCGTCGCCTGCCCGTGCGCCTTAGGCCTGGCCACGCCAGCGGCGGTCCTCGTTGCATCGGGCCGTGGCGCGGAGAGCGGCATTTTGATCAAAGACGCCCCGGCGCTCGAAACGGCTGCTCGCGTAACCACGGTCGTGCTCGACAAGACCGGCACCATTACTCTCGGTGAGCCGCAGGTCGTTGCATTGCAGCCGGCGAGTGGCATCACTGCCGAGCGGCTGCTGTCGGTCGCCGCGGCAGCCGAGCGGCACAGCAGCCACCCGCTCGCACAAGCGATTGTGAGTCACGCAGACGAGCAGCAGGCGCCGCTGCTCGCCGCCAGCGATGTGGAAATCATCGCGGGCCGGGGTATTTTCGCCAGCAGTCCCGCCGGCCGTGTATTTGTCGGCCAATCATCGGACCGCTCAGGTCTGGGCGCGGGACAATCGGCGCTGGACGTTTTGCTCAACGATCAACGGCTCGGACGAATCGTCCTTGCCGACGCTGTCTCCGAAACCAGCCGGGCGGCAATCGACGAGCTGCGGCAGCTCGGCCTATCCGTGACCATGCTCTCCGGTGACCGCCGCGAAACGGCCGAGGCCATTGCCCGGCAGGTTGGCATCACCGAGACAATCGCAGAAGTGAAGCCCGACGAAAAACTGGCGGTGATCGAGCGACTGCAAAAGAGCGGCCAGGTCGTCGCGATGGTCGGCGACGGCATCAACGACGCGCCGGCCCTGGCCGCCGCCGACTTGGGAATCGCCATCGGCCGCGGGGCCGACGTGGCGGTCGAAAGTGCCGATCTCGTGCTCTCGCGTCACGACCTGCGTCTGGTCCCCCGCGCCATCCGCCTGTCCCGCGACACCCTGGCGATCATCCGCCAAAACCTGCTCTGGGCCCTGCTCTACAACATCCTGCTCATCCCACTCGCCGCCGCCGGCAAGCTGTCCCCCGCCCTGGCCGCCGCCGCCATGGCCGCCAGCAGTGTCAGCGTCGTCGCCAACAGCCTCCGCCTGCGGTGGCTACGCCTGGACCCCTGGTAATCAGGAACGTTCAGTGCGGCCGTTCTGGGATTCGAGGCGCCTCTGGCCCGGATGCTTTCATTGGCAGACGACTTTCGAGGATGCGTTCCTTCTCGTCACTGCCAGCCGCTGTGGTTGTTTGGCCGCCGGACGACAGCTCGCTCAGGTTCGACAGGTGTGCTAACTCGATGACGCCGCGGTCCGTCAACAATGTGTCCTTCACGCGTAGGACCTCCAATTTCCTAAGTCGTTTCAGTTGGTGGGCACTGGCGTCGCCAATTTGCGTGCCTTCCAATTCCAACCAGCGCAATTCCCCGAATTCTCCTAGGATCTACGCCGATGCGTCCGTAATTGGACAATCGGTGAGGTTGATCGCCTGCAGTTGCCGCAGCCCGCGCAAGGCCGCCAGATTGAGATCACATCTGTTCTTTCCTCTCAAATCGAGCATGCGGAGTTCAGGGAGAGCAGCGATTGCGTTCACTAGGCCTGGCGTCAATATCGGCCGTTCGATTTGCAGCGAACGATAGCGATCGTCCGTGATTCGTTCCAGCCAGGTCCGAATGGCGGACGGCTCCAGTGAGGCTCGCCCTGGGGAGGCAGGTTCTGTAGGGAATGTCCTCTGTGGCATTCCGGAACAGCAGGAGCGTCAACCCACAGGCCGGGAACGCCACCCAGGGCGTTCCCTGCAACGCTCATTTTCGAACTTTTTTTCGCACCATGTTCCATCCAACTCCCTTCCACACCGTAACTTGCGTGATTGCCCTGCGCTAAAGTTGAGCGATTCTTTAGCGCCAAATGAGCCCAACTTGAGCCGGAATTGAGGACTCCTCAAGGTAACCCGAAGCGTGAGCGAGGGACTATTTGAGTGTCTTCCTGGTTAACCGCCGCGCCCTCGCGGCGACCGGCGTGGCCGCCTCCAGGAAATCCCTCGCTGACGCGTTCGGGTTGATATTCATCGCTAGCGCCGGCCGCTATCTCAGGGCCACCGGCCTGCCGCATTGTCGCACACCGACTGGGCTAGCCCAAGCACTTTGTAAACACTTTGTTCACTACACGCCCAGTTACGTAAACTACTCTCGCGCTAACCCGCGTCCCTGCTTCACCTTCCGCCCCACCCCACCGCCACAACTTTTTTCCGCGCGCCCCGGACGAATGGACTAGTGCGGTCCATTCTGGACACCCAAAACGGCCCCGAAACGCGATATCCCGCGCTTGCTCATTCCAATCGCGATTTGACATTCGTTGGGCATTCGGATTTGATACCAATGAATCTCTGGATGGCAACGTCTAATTACCAGGTGTCCTCATGTCGTCATCGCGCGGGGCCGCGGGGCTCTTGGTTGCTGCGTTGTGTGCCATTGCTCCGGCCGACGAGTTAAAGCTCGGCAGCGACAATGCGATTTCGTGCAGAGTGCTGCAGGAGAATCAGGATTCGGTAACGGTGCTTTACGGTGATTCGATACTTCGGTTCAATCGTCCCCAGATCTTCGACATCAAGAAGGTAGCAGAGACTGCGGTGGATTCTGCCGCGACCGAAACTGGTGTCCCTCTCGCCATAACTCTGGCCGCTTAGCGGCTTGAAACGGGTGAAGAATTGGGCTTCCTCCACACGCGAAGGAGGAAGTCATGGGCGATGAACGAGAAGAACTGTCGGCGGAGATGCTAGCAGCGCTGGGAGGGGAAGCGGAGGAGCGCGGGGCGCAGGAGGCGGAGCCGCGGCTCGCGGGACGGCGGGCGGGCCGCCGGCGCGGCAAGCGGTTGGTGTTGCCGAAGGAGGAAGGCGCGCGGAACTGGTCGCCGGAGCAGCGGTTGCTGATCCTCGATACGTGGCGGCGGAGCGGACTGCCGGCGGGAGACTTCGCCGATCTCGTGGACGTGTCGAAGCACACGCTGTATGCGTGGAAGAAAGCGTTCGACACGCAGGGTCCGGCGGGACTGATGGACCATCCCCGTGGCGCGAAGTGCGGCAGCCACTTGCCGGAGCTCACGAAGCGCGCGATCCTCATGCTCAAGGAGACGAACCCCAACTGGGGCTGCCAGCGGATCAGCGACGCCTTGGCTCGTGGTCCCGCGCTGCCAGCGAGTGCCGGAGCCGTGCCATTCGGTGCTGCACGACGCGGGCTACGAACTCGAAGAGACGCCGACGCAGCCGCATCCCGATAAGCCGCGGTTCTTCGAGCGAGCCGCGCCGAACCAGCTCTGGCAGAGCGACCTGTTCACGTTCGTGCTCAAGCGGCAGAACCGCCGCGTGTACCTGGTGGCGTTCATGGACGACCACAGCCGATACCTGGTGAGCTACGGGCTGCACGCCAGCCAATCGGCGGCGCTGGTGCTGGAGGTGCTGCGGGCGGGCATCGCCAGCTACAGCGCGCCGCAGGAGGTCCTGACCGACAATGGCACGCAGTATGTCACCTGGCGGGGCAAGAGCGCCTTCAGCAAGGAGCTGGAAGGCGCGCGGCATCGCCCACGTGGTGGCCCGGCCGCGGCACCCGCAGACGCTCGGCAAGATCGAGCGATTCTGGGGGACGCTGTGGCGGGAGTGCCTGCAAGCGGCGATCTTCATCGACCTGGAGGACGCCCGCAAACGCATCGGCTTGTTCATTGATCACTACAACTTCCAGCGGCCGCATCAGGGGATCGACGGCCTGGCGCCGGCCGATCGCTTCTTCGGGGCGGCGGCCGAGATGCTGGCGACGCTCCAGGCTCGCGTAGCGGCCAACGCGCTAGAGCTGGCCCGGCACGGCGTGCCGAAACCGCCGTTTTACATGGCTGGGCAAGTGGCCGGACAAGCCTTCAGCCTGCACGCCGAGGGGGAACGCGTGATCCTGACCCGCGCCGGACAAGCACGACAGGAGGTCGAGCTCGTCCCGCCAGACCAGCCGGTCGCTGGCCAGGCGCTGCCGATCGCCGAGCCGCCGCCGGCAGCGATCGAGCTGCCCCAGCCGGTCTGTCCCGATGGCTCGCCGCGATCGTCGGAAGGAATGGAAGAGCCGCTGCCACCGGGCGTGGCGGTCGTTGACGAGCTGACGGCCAGTGACAGCCATGACATCGTGACCGCCGAGATCGTCGAAACCTACGACGAGGAGGCGCATCATGACCAGTGACAACCCAGCTGCCACCAACGGCGCGACCAAGACGCACGCTCGCCAGACGGGCCGCCGCGCGCCGTGTCCGCGGCCCGGCAGCGGGCCAGCCAACCGTCTGGCGGCGGTGGTGCTCGACGTGCTGGCCGGCGTGCGCTTGCCGGCCGACGCCGCGCAGCAAGCCGGCATCTCGTTGCCCAGCTACTACCACCTCGAACAGCGCGTGCTCGATGCCATCGTGCGAGCCTGTGAGCCGCGGCCGCGGGGGAAGGTCCGCAGTCCGCAGCGGCAAGTCGAGCAACTGCAGCGGCAAGTCACACGCTGGCAGCAGGAATGCGCGCGTCAGCAGGCGCTGGTCCGCGCGGCGCACCGCACGATCGGGCTGACGCCTCCGGCGGCCAGGCCTGTCGCGAAGCCCGCGGACGGCGCGGGGCGCAAGCGTTCGCGGCGGCCGACGGTGCGGGCGCTGAAAGCGGCCAGGCTGCTGCGAGAAGCAGCGCCCGTCGAACCCGAGGAAGCCAGCAGCGCTCCGCCCGTCGCGGAGCGAGTCACGTCCGGAGGACAGAGCAGTGCTCTGTCCCACCCATAACGGAGCACGACCATGACGCATCCCGGAGCCAAACCGCTGGGACCTGAACTCGTGGAACATCTCCAAGGGAGTGAGCCAGCCAAGACGCGGCTCAAGACCATGCTTCGCGCGATGCAGGGGGAGCTGACGATCCCGGAAGCCTGCGCCCTGCTCGGGATCCACGAGACACGCTTCTACGTGCAGCGAGCCCAGACGCTGCAGGCCGCCCTGGAATCGTTGGAGGCGCGTCCAGCGGGTCGGCCGCGGCGCGTCGTGTCGGCGGAGGAGCAGCGCCTCGCCGCACTGGAGCAGCAGGTCCGCGAGCTGCAACTCGACGTGCAGGCAGCGCAGATTCGTCTGGAGCACGCCCAGATCATGCGGCCGGGCCGCTCGGACGCCGCTTCAAAACAACCGCTGCGAGAAAGCTAGCTGTGCGATGACGAACGATCGCTCCCATCACGATGGCCCAGAGCGCGAGTTTTGATGTTGCGCTATTTGATGCTAGCGGGGGCAATTTGGCGTTGAGTGAAATGGCGAGACTCCTCACAACGACCAGATCATTGAAATCTCTCCAGCCGGGGAAGGAGCCTCGCCGTGGT
>Ga0184625_10000783_pt1 | contig 12653 bp, 11 predicted proteins | sample PLM3_30_b1_FD_133151 | JGI IMG/M metagenome (GOLD analysis project Ga0184625, IMG submission 133151) | Groundwater sediment microbial communities from an aquifer in East River, Colorado, USA - PLM3_30_b1 | ecosystem: Environmental > Terrestrial > Soil > Riparian zone | place: USA: East River... | reverse complement strand
TGCCCGCCACGGTGGCCTACGCCGTGCTGGGGCGGCCACTCGCCGTCACGCTGTTTCAATGGGGCGAGTACACCCACGCGCAGGCCGTCGCGACCGGTTGGGTGATCGCGGTGGCCGGACTTGGCCTCGTGCCATTCGCGATCAGCCAACTGCAACTCTTCGCGTTTTACGCCATGCCCGACACGAAGACGCCCGCACTGGTCAACATGCCCGTCGTCGCGATCCGGATCGGGATCGACGTGCTGCTCTTTTTGGTCCTGCCCGTGGCGCTCGTCGCCGCCGGTCTGATGGCCGGCAACGCGGTGTCGTTCGTCGTCGCGGCGATGCTCGGCTACTGGCTGCTGCGGCGGCGGATCGGCCGGCTCGGCCTTGGCCACGTCTTCGCGACGCTCGGTCGGCTAACGCTCGCTGCGGTGATCGCCGCTGTTCCGGCCACGCTCGCGGTCATCGGCATGACCGCGCTCTGGGGCGATGGCAAGGTGGCGAGCATCGTGCAGCTCGCGGTGGCGGGGGTTGTCCTGCTGGGCGCGTATGTCGCGGCCGCGTTCGGGCTGCGGGTACGAGAGGTCCGCGAGCTCTCTTCCATGGTCCGTGCCCGGGTCGGTCGCTAACAGCCACCCAGCCCGTTCCAATGCCGCCCGCTCAATTCCGGCCTGCTGTGGACATCCCGGTGGATAACTCGGTATCCCCGGTGGACAGCTCTGTGAACGGGTGCCCCGTCCGGTGGAAATTCTGTGGAACGCCTGTGCACAGTCGCGGGCACGTGGCGAGGAACACACCAGACCGCCACCCGGATAGATCCCCCGCTACCGGCCGGATGGTCCCTGGACGTCGGGAGTCCTGCGGGGCACCCTGGATGCGAGCACTTCCGGGTGCCCCGCGGGTATGGTCAGCCACGGGTTCGTGTCGACGCGCTTACGCTATGAACACAGCTGCGGCAAGACTCGGCGTCCTGGGTTATGGTCGCGGAGGCAATGTGTGTCCGCGACGCAGCATGTCCGACACGCAGCATGTCCCAGACGCAGCGTGTCCGAGGTGCAGCGGGTCCGACGAGGAGGACGGGTGAGCCACGAAGGCGAAGGGCATCGGGGCGCACCCGATGGACCGCCGGGCGTCCCCGGAGTCATGACCTTCGGCGCACCAACTGCCGGCGAAGTGCTTGCCGGCCGGTACCGCCTTGAGGAGCATGTCGACACCGACTCGGCGGGCCGCCAGATCTGGCGCGGGATCGACACGGTCCTACGCCGACCCGTCGCCCTGGTCGTGCGCCAGCCGGGCGGCGAAGCGGCCGCAGGCATGCTTACCACAGCCGTCGCCGCCAGCCGGTTGGTGCATCCGCACCTCGTCTCGGTCTACGACGCCATCGACGAGAGTCACCGCGCCTATCTCGTCCGCGAGTGGGTACCCGGCGTCGCGTTGCGCGATGTGCTGCGCCAGTCGCCCCTCGACGCCGAACGCGCCACACTCGTCACACACGCGATCGCCGAGGCCGTGGCGGCGTTGCATTCGGCCGGAATCGTGCACGGCAATGTCCATCCGGGCACCATCCTGGTAGCCGACGATGGCCGGGTCGTGTTAGCCGACGCACACGCCGACGGTCCCGCGGACCCCGAGTCCGATGTGCGCGCGGTCGGCGCTGTGCTCTATGCGTGCCTGACGTCCCACTGGCCCTTCGCAGAGGCGGGGCACTCGACGCTGCCCGACGCGGTCCGCGACAGCAGCGGCCGTCTCGCTAGTCCCCGCCAGGTCCGCGGCGGCATCCCACGCCACCTCGACGAGATCGCAGCGGAGCTGCTCGACCGCCGCGCCACGCCACCGACCGCCGCCGCACTCGCCTCGGAGTTCGCGGGCCTGGCCACGCAGGGCGACTCGGAGGCCGAATACGACGACGTCGACAGCGGACCGATGGGCTTCGGCGGCGGCGAGTCGAGCGGTACCCGGCGGCGGGCGGGCGGCAAATTAGCGCTCGGGGTCGCCGTTCTGACGGCGATCGCGATTGCCGGGGCCTTCATCGGCGCAAAGGTGCTGGGCGCGAGCCCCGATCCCACGCCGACCACGCCGGATCTGACCAGTCCAACCAGCAACCCACCGACGACCGTCGGCAGCGGCAAGCCGATCGCCATCGCGGCGAGCCAGGTCCGGGTGGTCGATCCACCCAAGGGCGATCGGACCGAGTTCGAGGGCTACGAGAAGGTCGTCGACGGCGACGAGCTGACCGGCTGGACGACCGATGAATACCTTCGTGCCAACTTCGGCGGCCTCAAACCCGGCATGGGCATCCTTATCAACCTCGGGTCGCCCACACGGGTCGGTGCGGTGCGGGTGGTGGTGAGTCAACAGGGGGCGTCGGTCGCCCTTCGCACCGGCGCCAGCGATCCAGGGGACACGACTGCCGGCGACGCCACTGTGGCCAGCGCGTACACGACTGTCGGGCAACCACTAGATGATCACAGTGGCACCGTGATGGTCTTCCCCGTACCCGATGTGCAGCAGCAGCTGCAGTACCTGCTCGTATGGATCACCAAGCTGCCGGCGGACAACGACGGCAAGTTCGTCCTCTCAGTCAACGAGATCTCCATTCTCGCGCCGTGACGCTCGAGGTTACGCGCGCGCGGTGACGGCCAGCGCATGGGTGCGCGCGCCCGATAGGGTCTGGCCGTGAGCGGTGCGCAGGCCCACCTCGACGACGCCGCGTTGCTGCGCGCCCACGTCGATGGGGATTCCGATGCCTTCGGCGAGCTGGTACGCCGGCACCGTGACCGATTGTGGGCGGTCGCGCTGCGTACTCTCGGCGACCGCGAGGATGCGGCGGACGCCGTCCAGGACGCCCTGGTGTCGGCGTACCGGTCGGCCGACCGCTTCCGCGGCGAGTCCGCGGTGACGACGTGGCTGCACCGCATTGTTGTCAACGCTTGCCTCGACCGCGCGCGCAGGCGCCGGGCCCGACCGACCGTCCCGCTACCCGAGAGCGATGGTGGCACGCTGGCTGGTCGCGGTGCCCATTCTCCGTATGACTCAGACACTGCGCTCACCGTCCAGGCGGCACTCGCGCAAATACCACCTGAGCAGCGGGTCGCATTGGTCCTGCTGGATATGCAGGGCTACTCGGTGGCCGAGATCGCCACCATGCTCGGCGTAGCCGAGGGCACCGTGAAGAGCCGCTGCGCGCGCGGTCGCGCGCGCCTCGCCGTACTCCTGGGACACCTCCGCGTTGACGCGCGACCCGGCGACCACGCGACGGATGACCCAGTTCACGGGAACCGACAGACGGCCGGGGACGTCGGATCATCAGGAGCGGGACCAGCGGAACAGGATCGAGCGGAGCGGGGAGGTGTGGTGTGAGTCGGGAGTTCGGGACTGGTGCGTCGGGTGCGGGCTCCGTTGCGGTCGATCTCGACCGGTTGGCCGACTTCACCGCCGGTGTCCTCGACCGCGCGGACGCGGCGGAGGTCGCGCATCTCGTGGCCAGCGACGCGCGGTGGGCGACCGCCCATGCGGCGCTTGTCCGAGCCGATCCGTTGGTGCGAGATGAGCTACGCGCGGCATGGGCTGCGTCCCCCATGCCCGCGGATGTCGCCGCGCGCATCGACGACTCGCTACGAGCGATCGGCGCTACCTCAGGCGCCAAGAGCCGCGACAGGACCCGTGCCGGGAACCCGGCGGTCGTCTCGCTTGACGCGGCTCGGGCGCGAGGCACCGGTCGGCCGGGAGACACCGCTCGGGCGGGAGCCGCCGGTCGCAGAAGGTGGCGAGGCTCCTGGGCCGGTCTGGCCGCCGCCGCGGCAGCGGTCGTAGCAGTCATCGGCGGCATCGCGGTGGCCAACCAGTTCGCCACGCAGGGCGCGCCCACGACGGCGTCGGGATCGGGTTCTGGCCGCGAGGAGTCGGCGGACCAGGCGCCAGCCCCCGGCGCAGCCTCCGCGCCCACCGCGGCGTTTGCCGGGACACCCAGCTTCGTCATCTCGGGTATTGACTACCGACCGGAGACGCTTGCCCAGCTCGCCCGGATGCCGTTGTTCGGCGGAGTGAAGCCGTCCGACACCGGGTCAAAGGCCGCCGGCGGCGGCGAGGTGCCCCAGATGGTCAGGGACGCCGCCGCCGAGCCGCTGTCCCGGCTCACCGATCCGGTCGCGCTGAGGACCTGCCTGAACGCCATCGGATCGGCTCATCCCGGGTCGGTGACCCTGGTCGACTACGCCCGCTTCGGCGGCGAGCCTGCACTCGTGGTCGTCGTCCGGCGTGGTACAGCATCGACAGTCGTCGCTGTTGGTCCGGATTGCGGGCTCGCCGGCGCCGACGAGAAGGCCTCCGCGCCGGTGTCGTGACAGCTTCGTGGTGATCGTCTTGCGCCCGGCGGTCGACCCGACATCGGCACGCCGAGAGTGACGCGTGCCGCGTCCGGGAATCCCGGGTTCGTACGATGACGTTCTGCCCAACGCAGGCTGTCTGACAACAGGCCGCCCCGTCATCGTGCGCCATCGGAGGGAAGCGTCCATGGACGACATCCGTAACGTGATCATCGTTGGCTCCGGCCCGGCTGGCTACACCGCGGCCGTGTACGCCGCACGCGGGAACCTCGATCCGCTCGTCATCGAGGGCGTTCAGTCCGGCGGCGCCCTCATGACGACGACCGAGGTGGAGAACTTTCCGGGCTTCCCGGATGGGGTTATGGGACCGGACCTTATGGACTTTATGCGCAAACAGGCCGAGCGGTTCGGCGCCGAACTGCTCACCGACGATGCGACGGCGGTGGACCTGGCCGGTGACGTCAAGACCGTCTGGGTAGGCAACACCGCGTACCGGGCGAAGACCGTCATTCTGGCCACCGGATCGGCGTGGCGGCCCCTCGGTGTGCCCGGCGAGCAGGCGTTGCTCGGCCACGGTGTGTCCTCGTGCGCCACATGTGATGGATTCTTCTTCCGCAACCAGCACATCGTGGTAGTTGGCGGCGGTGACTCGGCGATGGAGGAGGCCATCTTTCTCACCCGCTTCGCCGATACAGTCACGATCATCCATCGCAGGGACGAGTTCCGCGCCAGCAAGATCATGGCCCAGCGGGCGCTCTCCAATCCGAAGATCAAGGTCGAGTGGAACTCGGTTGTCACCGAGATTCTCGAGGATGACGGCAAGGTCGGCGGCGTGCGGGTCCGAGACGTGATCTCGGGCGCGGAGCACACCCTCGAGGTCACCGGCGTCTTCGTCGCCATCGGTCACGACCCTCGAAGTGAGCTCTTCGCCGGCCAGATCGACCTCGACGCCGAGGGCTATGTGATCGCTGACGTGCCCAGCGCCCGCACCAGTCTCCCCGGCGTGTTCGCCTGCGGTGATCTGGTTGACCACGTCTACCGTCAGGCGATCACCGCAGCGGGCACCGGGTGCGTCGCCGCGCTCGATGCCGAGCGCTTCGTCGCCGCTCTGGAATCATGAACTGAGCCGCCGACACACGAGAGCGACGCCGAGAGGATTGAGCATGGCAGCAAGGGCAGTCACCGACACCACCTTCGTCCAAGACGTGTTGCAATCGGATAAACCGGTCCTAGTGGACTTTTGGGCGGAGTGGTGCCCACCATGCCGCAAGATTGAACTCTTGCTCGGCGAAATAGCGACCGAGATGGGCGACAAGCTCGAGATCGTCAAGCTCAATATCGACGAAAACCCCGAAACGGCGATGGCGTACCGGGTCATGTCGGTGCCGACGCTCACCATCTTCAAGGGTGGACAGCCGGTTCAATCGGTCGCCGGCGCGAAGCCTAAGGGGGATCTGGTCAGGTTCATCGAGGGGGCCATCTGACGGAACCTGCGCTCCGCGCGCGCTCCGCGTCTGTGTCCCGACGCGGGGCGTTGTGCGTTAGGGCGCATTATGGCGCAGAGCGTTTAGGGGTCTCGGTGAGCGGCGAACCTGTGCCCAAGCTTGGCTGTGCCTTAGATCTTTGTTGATGGGCTGATGGCGTGGACGGCATGTCCGCCACGGCCGACGGCTCGGAGTAGGCTCCGCCACATTTGGGGCCTACGTCCGGCGGGGAGGAAGTAGTCGATGCAGGTGATCCGGCGGGGTGACCGTGGCGACGCGGTCGTGGAGATCCGGGCGATCCTGACCACGCTGACCGTGCTGCACGACCGCACTCCGCCCGATGTCGACGCGGTATTTGACGCCCCCGTGGAACGGGCCGTACGCGCCTTCCAGCAGGCGCGTGGGCTCACCGTGACGGGTGAGGTTAACGAGGAGACCTGGCGCGCGATCGACGCCGCACGGTGGGCGCTGGGCTCGCGCGTGCTCGCACACGAGCAGCCCGAGCCCCTCTTCGGTGACGATGTGCGGCAGTTGCAGGAGCGCCTCCTCGAGCTGGGTTACGACCTCGGCCGAGCCGACGGCATCTTCGGTCGGCGCACGGCGAAGGCGCTGGCCAATTTCCAGCGCGAGGTTGGACTGGTGCCTGACGGCGTATGCGGACCGCACACAATGACCGCGCTTCGCCGGCTGGGTCGCAAGGTGGTCGGCGGTCGACCAAACCTGCTACGCGAGACGGAGCGCTTCCGAGCGGCCGGTCCGGCGCTCGTGGACAAACGAATTGTGATCGACCCGGGCCACGGCGGTGGCGATCCGGGTGTCAGCGTGCCAGACGGACCGTTGCGGTGGACAGAGGCAGATATCGCTTATGACCTCGCGGCCCGACTGGAAGGGCGGCTCGCCGCCGCAGGCATGCGGGTGCACCTGACCCGGGGGCCGTCACCCAGCGAGCGGCTGTCCGAGTCCGATCGCGCGTCCCTTGCCAACGAGCTCGGTGCCGACCTACTCATCTCGATCCACCTCGACGGGCACGCCAGTCCCTCCGCCTCGGGCGTGGCGAGCTACCACTACGGCCAGTACCGGGATGCCGGCGTCACATCAACGCTCGGCGAGCGGCTCGCGGCGCTCGTGCAGCGCGAGATGGTTGTACGCACCGGGATGCGCGACTGCCGCACTCATGCCAAGACCTGGGACCTGCTTCGACTGACACGCATGCCAGCGGTACGGGTGGAGGTCGGCTACCTGACGTCCCGGGAGGACCGCAACCGGCTGGTCGATCCGCTCTTTCGCGACCGCGTTGTCGAAGCGATCGTTGCCGCGGTTAAGCGTATGTATCTTCCGATCGAATCCGACGTCACGACCGGTTCCATCGACGTCGACTCACTACGATCGAGCGACACGGACGAGACAGGTGCGACCGTGGGAGCGGCCTTGGGCCATCGGGACGCGGATCACGTCGGCCGGCGCGCGAACCGTGCGAATCTCATCGCGCGTGGGTGAACGCAACCCCACTCGCACGAATCCCGCGCACTCTACCGATCGCACCGCTCCATCGCTGATCGTCGATTTCTTTCGACGTCTGGCCGGGGCGACGACGTTTTTCGTGAAACATAGTCGCGCGCACGGGACGGTGTTGCTTCGTCGCTACCGGCAGGCTGGCGTGACCGCAACTTTTCATTCATATAGCTAGATGTCTAGGTGAATGCGTCGAGCGGTGTTCCGCTCGACAACATTCCGCGGGTGGCGGGCCGCAGGATCGCATCCGGATTCATCGACCCGAGAAGCTTCTCCAACGCATACTCGACGTCCGACTTCCAGGACAGGGCGGTCCTTAATTCGAGCCGGACCCGAGGAAACCGGGGGTGCGGCCGGACGGTCTTGAAGCCCACGGCGAGGAAGAAGTCAGCCGGGGCGAGACAGCCGGACAGCTCATCGACCTGGTCGCCGAACTTGGCATCACCAAATGCCTCGATCGCTCGGATCCCACGTTTGGTCACATCCCGGGCAACGCCCTGAATCAACATGCGGCCAAGCCCGCCACCGGCGAACGACGGCACCACGTGGGCGGACATGAGGAGGACGGCGTCGGCAGAGATCGGACTCGTGGGGAACGCCATCGACCGCGGCGCGTAGGCGGGCGGCGCGTATAGCGCGAAGCCTGCGGGCATTCCATCTACGTAGATAAGCTTGCCGCACGAACCCCACTCTAGGAGTGTCCGCGAAACCCACGCCTCCTTCTCGAGGCCGGGGTCTCCCGCTGCGCAGGCACGCTCGGCCGCGACCGGGTCGAGCTCCCAGTAGACACATTGCCGGCATCGACGCGGCAGATCCTCCAGGGTGTCCAGGGTGAGATTGACTATGCGCCGCGACATCGCCACACCTCTCGCGAGCCAGGGTGCATCCCGCCTCCTTCGACCCATCGATCTTACCCGCGGTGCAGGCGTCATGGGAGGAGACTTGCGGGGAGCCTGTACCCCCACGTGGCACCGCAGGGCGGTGAGGTTACGCCACGTCCGGCCCAGTTGGTTCCGCCTCCGCGGATCGCCGATCCACGCCGCCGTTCTGGCTGGCGTGACTGCTGTCCGGTGTGGCCGCGCCGATCGGTCCCTCGACGGATGACTCGGGCCCACCCACCTCCCCGGTCGCTCCTTCAAAGCGAGAAGGAGCCTGCCAGTTGATGCGTGGCGGCTCGACCAACGCACGTCCGCCGAACTCGGCCAGCCACGCCGCCACCATGGCCAGGTTCTCGCGCCAATGCGCCTCCGGCACCGCGGGCAGGATGTCGTCCCATAGCGAGAGGAACGTGCCCCGCAGCTGGAGCTGACCGAACGGCCGGGCGAGAAACCACAGATGCAGGTGTGCCGAACCGTCGCCCCACCGATTGACGTGGACCCGCGCCACTCCCTGCAGGGATCGGATTGCGCGCTCCAACCGCACAGTCATCACACCGAGCTCCGCCGCGAGCAGGTTCGGGAGGTCGCCCAGGTCAAGATGAGACCGTGACTCGAGAATCAGCACCATCGGAAGCCCCGTCGGCCGGTCGAGCGCCCGCACGCGCCAGCGGTCGGCCACCCAGATGTACGCGTCGTCGGGGGCTACGCAGGCCTGGCACGTCGACGGGTCCTCGCCCTGCCGCGGCGGCTCCTCGGCCGCCGGCGCGTCCAGTCGCTTCACTCGGAGGTGACCCTCAAACGGAAATGTTGGCCAATGGACGAACTCGGGAAGGATGGGGGAGTCGGGGGGCACCGGCACACCCTAGCCGACCGGGCCCCGCCCCTGGCAACCATGCACCGCTTGCTGCACAAGGTGTTTCACGTGAAACCAGAGGGTGGTGGTGTGTCCATGAGCCGGCGGCCGTCGATTGTGGACTCCGACGGCGACTATCCGGTCGCGACGCGATTGAGGCCGCCGGCTGTTCTTCCGAAGTCGGGTTGCGACACCGCGGACTGGGCCGTCGTGCCTGTACCCGGCCGAGCCAGCTCGCCCCGGAAGCCCCATGGCGACGGTGGATTTGGCGAGAACGCCGATTCTCGCCCACCTCACATTCGGGGCGCCGGCTGGGTTCAGCGCCGCATTTGAGTGTGCGTTCACGGGCGACAGGAGCCCTGCGTTCATCGCCCACCTCGGCTGGCACGCGCAGCGCCGGCATGCCCGCCTCGGTCGACGACGGAGCCCATGCCGCGTGTGGCCGCCCGGTCGCCACGTGCGAGCCGCCCCCTCGTCGTCCCGGGCGCCCGGTGTAGGGCGGCAACCGGAGCGGTGAGGGCGGCAACCGGACCAGCCGGGTAGATCTTGGATGATCTCCGGGCCTCGCGCACCGGGAACATCCAAGACGGGACGTGCCCCGTTTCACGTGAAACCGGGAGCAGGCGACAAACCGCTTCAGCTGTTGGGCCACCAAACACGGGAGGCCGGGCTGGGGGTTTCCCCAGTCCCGGCCCCTTTGAGAACCAGCGTCAGTCGCCGTCGCGAGCCGGTGCTGGGCCAATCATGGAGACAATCCGCTCGAGGTCATCGACGGTCGCGAACTCGATCAGGATCCGACCCTTGCGCCGGCCGATGTCCACCCGTACGCGGGTATCGAAATGGTCGGAGAGCCGATCCGCCAGCTCGCTGAGCCCGGGGGCGTGCGGCCTGGGTCGCTTTGCGGCCGGCTTCTTGGTCGGGGCTCCCTCCGACAACGCCAATGAGACGGCCTCTTCTGTCGCTCGCACCGACAGGCCTTCCGCGACGATCCGGGTTGCGAGAACCTCCTGCTGCGCCGGCTCCTCCAAGGAGAGAAGAGCCCGGGCGTGCCCGGCGGATAACACACCAGCCGCAACGCGCCGCTGCACCCCGCTCGGAAGATTCAGCAGCCGTATCGTGTTCGAGATCTGCGGCCGGCTACGCCCGATCCGTCGCGCAAGCTCCTCGTGTGTGGCTCCGAACTCCTCCAACAGCTGTTGGTAGGCCGCCGCCTCCTCCAGCGGATTGAGGTCGGCACGATGGATGTTCTCCAGCAGCGCATCACGGAGCATCGCATCGTTCCTGGTGTCCCGCACGATCGCGGGGATGACATCCAGCCCCAACGCCTGAGCGGCCCGCCAACGGCGCTCTCCCATAACGATCTCGAAGGCGCCCCCGCTTGTCTCGCGGACGACAATCGGCTGTAGGAAGCCGACCTCCTGGATCGACATCTTCAACTCGTCCATGGCCTCCTCATCGAAGGCCTGCCGCGGCTGGCGGGCGTTGGGGGAGATCGCCTCAACATGAATCTCGGCGAATCTCGCGCCCGGCACCGGTGCGAGTTCGTGAGCGTTCGGCCCTCCGCGAGCCACGGTGTCCTGGGGCGGCGTCCGGTCGGTCGCTACATGCTCGCCACGCGGAGGGGCGACGGCGATGGGCGGCCCCTGCGGGATCAGCGCGCCGAGGCCCCGGCCCAGTCCGCCCTTGGCCTTGGCCGTCATCCGAGGGCTCCGAGACTGGCCCCGCGGGTCGCGATTTCGAGCGCGGCCTCGAAGTAGCTCGTGGCGCCGCGGGACCCGGGGTCGTACGTCATCACCGACTGACCGTAGCTTGGTGCCTCCGACACCCTGACATTGCGGGGGATGACCGCGGTAAGAACACGATCGCCGAAATGAGCGCGGACGTCCTGCTCCACCGCGTCGGCGAGGCGGGTTCGGCGGTCGTACATCGTCAGCAACACCGTGGTGACGTCGAGCGCGGGGTTCAGATGATTCTTCACGAGCTGGATGTTGTTGCTGAGCTGCTGCACGCCCTCAAGGGCGTAGTACTCGCATTGGATGGGGATCATGACCTCCTGCGCCGCGACGAGTGCATTCACGGTGAGCAGGCCGAGCGATGGTGGGCAGTCGATGAAGACGTAGTCATACGCGGCGCTGTGGCCCTGCAAGGCCCGCAGCAGCCGCGACTCCCGAGCGACCATCGATACGAGCTCGATCTCGGCACCGGCGAGGTCGATGGTGGCGGGCAGGCACCACAGGTTGGGGATACCCGACACCGCCTGGACCACGTCGGAGATCGGCGTCTCGTTTACCAGGCTGTCGTACACGTCGGGGATCGCGGCGTGATGAGGCACGTCCAAGCCCGTCGAGGCGTTTCCCTGAGGGTCAAGGTCAATGACCAACACCCGGTTGCCGTGTAGCGCGAGGGCTACCGCAATGTTGACCACGCTGGTGGTCTTGCCGACGCCTCCCTTCTGATTCGCCACGCACAAGACTCGCGTCTTCGGTGGCCGCGGCATCTGGATCTCCCCGCTCGGGTTAAGGATCTGTATCGCCCGCTTAGCCTCCTGAGCCAACGGTGGATCCTCAGGCTCTCGGGCCTGGCGAACACTGTCGATCTCCGAGCCCTTGCCGCGGTGGCCGGCGGCGGACACGATCGTGTTCGGGCCGCCAGAACCCTCGTACACAGGCATGGCGCTTGTCGGTTGCGAAACCGGGTGGGCATCAGGCGGGTCGTTGGCCATGGCGCGAGGGCCACCCACAGCGGGGCCGCCCGGCTGCGGTGCGACCGTGAAGCCGAAGCGGGTGACCCACGAGCCTCCCCCGACGTCGCCGACTCCAACACCACCCACGATCGTCCGCGGGTCGTGTGTTTCACGTGAAACACCGGTACTCCCCATGCCGAGGCTCGACTGGCTCTGCGTGGGGCCGACGTAGGAACCGTTCTCGTGCACCGTCTCATCCTCGTCTTATGTGGATGGTGTGCATCGCCACGTTCCGCCGGGTCCGTTGGTGGGCCGGGTGGCATCGGATCGGCCCAACGACCAGCGCCGGTTCAGTCAGCCGTGGAGCGATCCGCAATTGGCAACGCCCGGCCAGCCTACGGCCGGCACAGCGGCAAGGCTACGGATGCGCGCCGGTGCGTCCGAACGCAACTTTGGCGGGCCCCCGTCCAAAGAGCACAAAGGCGGGCAAACGAAAAGCCGGAGTCCACGTCCATCGACGTTGGGCAATCTATTTGCGGCTGTCAGGCCGGACGTCTCGGACGGCCCCTCCTTCGGCGCATCCCGGCCGGTACGCTCGTCCGCTTCGCCCGCTCGCGGACGATCTCAATGACGGTCGTTGGCGGTTCAATCACACCCACGCCACATCGCCGAATCATCGGCGTACCTCCACCGAGCCTCGCGATCACGTTGCGGTGTGCAGCGATCTCCTCGGCAGCCGATTCTCCCTTGAGCGCCAGGACGCTACCTCCCTCGGCAACGAGCGGTAGGCACCATGCCACCAAGCGGCCGAGGGGGGCGAGCGCGCGTGCGGTCACGACGTCGGCAGGATCGAATAGCGGACCGCCGCGGCTCGGCACACAATCCTCGGCCCGAGCCCGCACCACGGTGATGTTGGTCAAGTTGAGCGCCGTCACG
>Ga0184625_10000782_pt1 | contig 12663 bp, 10 predicted proteins | sample PLM3_30_b1_FD_133151 | JGI IMG/M metagenome (GOLD analysis project Ga0184625, IMG submission 133151) | Groundwater sediment microbial communities from an aquifer in East River, Colorado, USA - PLM3_30_b1 | ecosystem: Environmental > Terrestrial > Soil > Riparian zone | place: USA: East River... | reverse complement strand
GCGCACCGGGGTAAGCAGGTTGGGCAGGAGGCCGTCGGTCAGCCGGTCCCGGGTGGCAAGGGGTACGTCCGTCATCTGTGCCGGGTCACGCACGAGCCGGCCGAAGTAGTGGTGGGACAGCTGCGCGGCCCGGAACTCGCGTTCGCCAAGAGCGGCGACTGCGGCGCGCCGGCCGGTCAGATCAAGGTCCGCGAGGTGGCGCGGAGGGAGCGCGGCGCGGTGGCGAGCCCCCGCGGCCGGCTCGGCTGACCCACGCGGCACGTGCGCCGCCTCGGCCGGTCCGCGCTCCACGTGCTTCGGTCCCGCATGGCCACGAGGCCCGGTGGGCGGCGCGGCGGTCAGTTCCAGGATGGGAAGGGTCGTCATGACGGAACCAGTGTCCCATGCGGATGCATGTGCGCACCCGGGCGTACCGGTCCGATCCGGGAGTTTGTGGCGGGAACAACAGTTCCCTGGCGCAAGCGGTCGGCGGTCACCGGGAGGAGCCCCGCAAGCGGTCACCGGGGCGGAGCCCCGCAAGCGGTCACCGGGGCGGAGCCCCGCAAGCGGTCACCGGGGCGGAGCCCCGCGAGCGGTCACAGGGGCGGGGCCAGCAAAACGAGCAGCACATACGAGGTCGGTGCGGCGAACAGGATCGAGTCGAGCCGGTCCATCAGCCCACCGTGGCCGGGCAGCAGGCTGCTCATGTCCTTCACCCCCAGGTCTCGCTTGATCAGTGACTCACCAAGATCACCGAGGACTGCGGCGACCGAGACGGCGATACCGAAGATCGCACCCCACCAGACCGTCACGTCGAAGAGGAAGTACAGCAGCAGCGCCCCGCCCACGGCGGTCGCGATCAAGGACCCTGCGAGCCCTTCCCACGATTTTTTCGGGCTGACCGATGGAGCCATGGGGTGCCGGCCGAAGAGCACCCCGGCGATGTATCCGCCGGTGTCGGAGAGGACGACGCCGGCGAGTGTCACCAGGACCCGTAGGTCGCCGTCCGCGGGAGCGCTCGCGAGCAACGCCGCGAAGCCAGCCAGAAACGGGAGGTAGACGGCGACGAAACTGGCCGCTGTAACATCCCGGCCGTACCCGCCAACGCCGTCGGCCAGCCGCCAGACCAGAGCCGCGAGAACCGTCACCATCAGGCCGAACGTCAGGGCATCAGCCTGGCCCCACCAGCCCAGACCGGCCATCAGGCCGCCGCCGGCGAGAAGCGGTATGAGCGGTGGGTTCACCCCGGTGGAGCGGATGGCCCGCACCAACTCCCAGGTACCTACTCCCACGGCGAGCACGAGCACGCCGAGAAAGGCCGGGCGCCAGAACAACAGTGAGCCCAAAACGGCGCCCGCGAGCACGACCCCCACTCCGATCGCGGCCGGCAGGTTGCGCCCGGCTCGGCTCTTGTGCTGCGCGGCAGTCAGTACCTGTCCGCCGTTGGCGACGTAGTCCGGGTCCGCACCCGGGTAATGCTCAACCGGGTGCTGCACGGAGGCGTACGGGTCGGAGGCGTACGGGTCGGAGGGGTACGAGTCGGAGGGGTACGAGTCGGAGGGGTACGAGTCGGAGGGGTACGAGTCGGACAGGTACGGGTCGGACGGGTACAAGGGGTGCGGGTCCGACGGCGGGTCGGACGGATACGGGTCGGAGGGATAGGCGTCGGCCCGGTAGCGCTCTCCGGAGAGGGACTCAGGCCGGGAGGGCTCTGGCGCGTAGGGCTCTGGCGCGTAGGGCTCTGGCGCGTAGGGCTCCGGCGCGTACGGCTCCGGCGCATACGGCTCAGTGGAGTGCGTTACGTCGTCTGAGTACAGTGACTTGGCCGAGCGGCCGTCGCCGTACGGATGGTCGCCACCTCCGGCTCCGTCCCCCGACGGGGGCCGCGAGCGAGCGCGCCGGGTGTCATCCGGGCGGCCATACGTCGCGGCATCCCATGCCGGGCGGGCGGCCTGAATCGGCCGACCTGCGCCATCATTCGCGCGGTCGTCGTACTCCGGCTCGTCGAGGTAGGACATCAGACCTCGAGCAGCTCCGCTTCCTTGTGCCTGAGGATCTCATCGACGTGCGCCACGAACCTATGGGTCAGATCCTCGAGTTCCTTCTCCGCACGGCGCCCGTCGTCCTCACCCGCCTCACCGTCTTTGACAATGCGGTCGAGCTCCTCCTTGGCCTTCCGGCGAACGTTGCGGATCGCTACCTTCGCCTCCTCGCCCTTGTGTCGAGCAACTTTGATCATGTCCCGGCGCCGCTCCTCCGTCATCGGGGGGATCATGAGCCGGATTTGGGTGCCCTCGTTGTTCGGATTGACGCCAAGATCCGAGTCACGGATGGCCTTCTCCATCGCCTTGAGCTGTGACGGGTCGTGCGGCCTGATGATCACCATCCGGGGTTCGGGGATCGCGATCGTGGCCATCTGTGGCAGGGGGGTGGGGGCTCCGTAGTAGTCGATAACGATCCGCGCGAACATGGCGGGGCTAGCTCGGCCGGTCCGAATCGCCCCGAACTCGTCCTTAGCGAACTCGACCGCGCGCTCCATCTTCTCCTCGGCTTCGAAGAGGGTCTCGTCTATCACCTGGTCCGTCGCCTCCTTCGGCGCTGAGGTCATCGCTTCGTGGTCGTTGTGCCGTGAATGGACTCAGCCCGCTGGGCCCGACGAGGGCTGGCCCGGAGTCATTGCCGTGATGAGCGTGCCGATCTTCTCACCGGCCATGGCCCGGACGATGGTGTCGTCGCCCTCCGCTCCAAAGACCAGCATCGGCAGGCGGTTCTCCATGCACAGGCTGAACGCCGCCGCATCCACGACCTTGAGCCCGCGCCGCAGCGCCTCGTCGAAGGTCACCGTGTCGAGCTTCCGCGCATTCGAGTCCGTGTTCGGGTCGGCCGTGTAGACCCCGTCCACACCGTTCTTGCTCATCAAGACGATGTCCGCGTGGATCTCCAATGCCCGCTGCGCGGCGACCGTGTCGGTGGTGAAGTACGGCATACCCGCGCCGGCGCCGAAGATCACTACTCGGCCCTTCTCGAGGTGCCGGATCGCTCGCCGGGGGATGTATGGCTCCGCAACCTGAGCCATCGAGATCGCCGTCTGAACGCGGGTGTCGATGCCCTCCTTCTCTAGGAAGTCCTGCAGCGCGAGGCAGTTCATCACCGTACCGAGCATGCCCATGTAGTCCGCCCGCGGCCGGTCCATGCCGCGCTCCTGCAACTCCGCGCCGCGGAAGAAGTTTCCACCGCCGACAACGACCGCCACCTGAAGCCCGCGGCGTACGACCGTGGCGATCTGGCGGGCAAGGTCCTGCACGACGTCCGGGTCGACGCCGATGGCCCCGCCACCAAAAACCTCGCCGGACAGCTTGAGTACGACGCGTCTCGCCGGCCCGGAGCCGTCGTAGGGTCCGGCGCCCGAAGGTAACGTGCTCACCGCGTCGGACACGTCGAGCGCATGGTCGTCCGCCACCCTCGCGGGGCCGCCAGCCGTCGTCTCGGCCATTGTCCCGGTCATCCCGCGCCGCCCCCCTGCTTCGGCCGGTCCCCTCCCATCGTCGATCTAGGGCTTAGATGCGTGAGTTGATCTCCAATCACGCGACTTTCCCCTAGATCGGCGAGGAGCCTGGTCATGGTGTCCATTCAACCCCCTCGGCGCCCGCGGTGCCCCACCCAGCGTCGCAACCCTATTCTCAAGATCGGACAGGGTAAGGGGGTCGCCGTGCGCAACCTCGGCACGCGCGACCCCCTCTGCTACCGTCTCATCCCTTTCGCCCGATCTCGCCTCGCGAGACTAGGCTTGGCCGACCTCGAACCGCACGAAGCGGGTCACCGTGATGCCGGACTCAGCCAGCACCTGCTTGACCGTCTTCTTCTGGTCCGCCACCGAGGGCTGCTCGATGAGAACGTAGTCCTTGAAGAACGCGTTCACCCGGCCCTCTACGATCTTGGCCAGCGCGGCCTCCGGCTTGCCCTCCTCGCGTGCGGTCTCCTCCGCGATGCGCCGCTCGGTGGCCACGACCTCGGCCGGTACCTCATCCCTGGTGACGTACTTCGGGCGCATCGCCGCGATCTGCATCGCGATGCCGCGCGCGTCCGATTCGGAGGCCTCATCCACAGCGGAGCCCGTGTATTCGACCGCGACGCCGACCTGCGGCGGCAGGTCCGGGCTCTTGCGGTGCATGTAGACGGCGACCTCGCCGGCGAGCACCGCGAACCGGTTGACCACGAGCTTCTCGCCGATCTTGGCTGAGGCCGCCTCGATCGTCTCGGCCACGGTACGGCCGTCGGGCAGCGACGAGGACAGCAGCGCCTCGACGTCGGCGGGCTTGGCCGAATCGACGAATGCGACGAGCATCTGCGCCATCTCGATGAAGTCGGCGTTCTTCGCGACGAAGTCGGTCTCGCAGTTCAGCTCGAGCAAGGCCTTGCGCGAGTGGGCGACGAGGCCGTTAGCCGCGGTCCGCCCCGCGCGCTTACCCACGTCCTTGGCGCCCTTGATACGCAGGATCTCAACGGCCTTGTCGAAGTCACCGTCCGACTCCTCCAGGGCCTTCTTGCAGTCCATCATTCCGCTGCCCGTGAGGTCACGGAGCCTCTTGACGTCCGCTGCAGTGAAGTTCGGCATCTTTCTCTCTCGCTTCAGCGTATTGTGGATGATCAATCGATGACTTCGGTCAGCCCTCGACGGGTGCTTCCTCGGCCTTGCTGCCCTCAAGAAGCTCGCGCTCCCACTCGGGCAGCGGCTCGTCGCTGGCGACCGTGCCGGGCTCAGGCTTGGCCTCTGCGCCGCCAGCGCGCAGAGCCTTGCCGGAGCGAGCGATCAGGCCGTCGGCGACCGCGTCGGCGACCACGCGGGTCAGCAGCGCGGCCGACCGGATCGCGTCATCGTTGCCCGGGATCGGGAAGTCCACCTCGTCGGGGTCACAGTTCGTGTCCAGCACGGCAATTACCGGGATGCCCAGCTTGCGGGCCTCGTCGACGGCGATGTGCTCCTTCTTCGTGTCCACGATCCAGACCGCCGCGGGCACCCGTTGCATGTCGCGCAGGCCGCCCAGCGTGCGGGTCAGCTTGTCCTTCTCCCGCTGCAGTTGCAGGGTCTCCTTCTTCGTGAACCCCTGGGCAGCGCCGGTCTGCTCGATGGCCTCCAGCTCCTTCATGCGCTGCAGCCGCTTGAAGACGGTCTGGAAGTTGGTGAGCATGCCGCCAAGCCAGCGGTGGTTCACGAAGGGCATACCCACGCGTGACGCCTGCTCGGCGATCGCCTCCTGGGCCTGCTTCTTCGTGCCAACGAAGAGGATGCTGCCGCCCTCGGCGACCGTGTTACGGACGTACTCGTACGCCTTGTCGATGTAGTCGAGGGTCTGGCGCAGGTCGATGATGTAGATGCCGTTGCGCTCGGTGAAGATGTAGCGCTTCATCTTCGGATTCCAGCGGCGGGTCTGGTGCCCGAAGTGGACACCGCTCTCCAGCAGCTGTCGCATGGTCACTACGGCCATGGTGGGTTGTGCTCCTTGCTTCCCTGGTTGTCGCGCCGGACCGGCTGGCCCGTCGCCCTGGTACCCGATCGCCGGCCACGGTGGCGCTCGAAGACCGAGACCAGGGAGGCCGTCACCCCGCCGGACCACCGCAGGCGGCGATCGTGGTGCGCGGGGAAAGGTACGCGAGGTCAACCACGCGAGGTGGTCGCCGGGGGCAAGTCTACGCAGGTGACCGTGCGGGCGCTGAGCCGGTGGGACGGACCGGCCTGTTCATGCCGTTATGACCGGTTCCTAGGTGATCGCAAGGCCCGCCGCTATCGCGAAGGCGAGGCCGACGACGAGGTACGCCAGCGGCGGCCGGGCCCACACCCGAAATCCCCACTGCTCCGCCCCGTACGCGGCCCCGGTAACCAGGCCATACAGACCCGCGACGAGCAATGGCAGCGCGGCAAGCGCTAGCGAGCTGGCGATGACTCCGCCGATGAGAAACGGCGCACCGAACGCGGAGATGGCCAGTGCGCGTACCAGCAGCAAGCCCACGGCCACGGCCGGAATGATCAAGAAGGCGGCGACAGCCGGTCGGCGGGCCCGGTAGATGTTCGTCGGGACTGCCGGCGTCGGCACAGTCGGCGTCGCCCGGGCGGGCGTGACCGGGGTCGGGGTCGGGGCCGGCGTCACCGAGGCCGGCATCCCAGCCGCAGCCGTAGTGGCCGCCGGGCGCGGGTCACCCACCCGGAAGTCGCCTGCGCGGGCGTCACCGGCGTGAAGGTCGGCGGTGCGAGTCTCGCCAGGCCGGAGATCGGCGCCGCGAGTGTTGCCGGTCCGGATGTCACCAGAGCCCGGCCCAGGTCCGCGCGCCTCGGTGGCGCTGGCGTCGCCGGATCGGGCCTCAGCGGAGCGGGCCTCAGCTGATCCGGCCTCAGCGGAGCGATGGCCGCCGGAGCGGGGTCCGGGCGCCGGTCTCCCGCCTACCGGTCGCTCAGGTTGGTCAACCGTCTCATCGGGGGTGAGTTCAGGGTCCACGCCCCGCACGCTAGGGGAGGACGCCGTGAACCGCCAGAGTCGCGCCCGGCATGTCGCCTCGCCACCCCGCCGATCATGACCTGGAGGTCATGATCGGCGCTGTTTCACGACGGTCAGCTCATGATCGCCGCGATCTTGGGGCGCGCTGGAGGTCGGCGACGGCAGAGGATATCCGAAGTAGACAGTCCTTCGTACTCAGTGGGTCACCAGCGACGCCGGGTGAAGGCATCGGACGCGCGCGGCATCGACATCCCGGACGACGCCCGCGCCCGCATCACCGGATGCGCCGACCTGGTCCAACGCGATACCTGGATTCGCCCCACGGCCAACGCGGACTCGATCGACGACCTGTTCGATTAGTGCCCGTCTCATGGATCACGGCCGCCACTCAGTAACGATCTGTGGCGAAGTTTGATCTGTCGGACGCCGAGCGGTCGGTCCCGCACGTAGCAGATCGTCGGGCAGTCGGGGTGGCTGTCCACAAGGGGATTGGTTATCCACAGATCTTGCCCTGCGTGCTGGCGGCCAGGCCGGGGTCGGGGGACGGTGGGCGACATGACTGGGGCCAAGGATGCCGTCGGCGCGTACGGCGAACGCGTGGCGGCGCGGACGCTGACCGACGCAGGGTTGCGGGTACTCGACCGTAACTGGCGCTGCCTCACTGGCGAGCTGGACATCGTCGCACTCGACGGGGACGAGGTCGTGTTCTGCGAGGTAAAGACCAGGCGGGGGGAAGCATTCGGTGCGCCGGTCGAAGCGGTGGGGCCGGCCAAGGTACGCAGGCTGCGCGCGCTCGCATCGTTATGGCTGGCCGAGCACCCCGACACTCGGGGCGAGGTCCGCTTCGATGTAGTCAGCGTTTGGCCACAGCCGGCGGGGCCGGCCGCGGTGGAGCATCTGCGGGGGGCGTTCTGACCGGCGAACCCGCCGTAACGGGAGCATGATCCTGTTCCAGGATCCGGATGGTTCTGTGTAACGATGCGGACGAGCGTCCAACGTGCCGCGTCAGCCTTCGACGTGCGCCTTGCCCGCCTTAAGAACGAGACGGCTTCTATCTCTTGCACCCGCTTGGATGTCATGAGGATGTAGTGGGCGGCGCCTTCTACATGCACTCGTGGCCGTTGCAGAGAAATCCTGGAGCGGCCGCGCACTTCGCGGTGCAATCCTGACCCGCAGCTCAGTCCATAACTCCAGGTGGCCCATGGTCTCGGGCGCGGGGCGGTTATCCACACCCCGGCTGGTTGTCCACAGATCTTGACCAGACTGTTGGCGAATGCCATGTCGCCCGCGACCGTAGCAGCATGACTCCGCCCGTTGATCCCATCCACGCGGACGACAAGCGTCCTACCGCGCGGCGAGCGTAGCGATGGGGTACGCGAGAGTGCGCGCGGTCGGCCTGGTGGGGTTGGAGGGGCACGCGGTCACCGTTGAAGCTCACGTCGCAGCGGGGCTTCCGGCGCTGGTGCTGTCCGGTCTGCCGGATACCTCGCTCAACGAGGCCCGCGACCGGGTACGGGCGGCGATCGTCAACGCCGGCGAGAAGTGGCCGCAACGGCGGATCACGATAAACCTGCTCCCAGCCGAACTCCCCAAAAGAGGCTCCGGCTTCGATCTCGCATTGGCGATCGTGATCCTGGCCGGCACCGGCACGCTGAAGCTCCGCGGCCTCGCCGGCGCCGCGCTCATTGGCGAACTCGGGCTCGACGGTCAGATACGTCCGGTGCGCGGCGTCCTCCCCATGGTGCTCGCGGCCGCCCGGTCCGGGCTTCGCCGGATCATCGTGCCGGCCGAGAATGCGGCCGAAGCCACCCTGGTCCCGGGTGTCCAGGTACGGGCAGCGGCGACGCTCCGCCAGGTGATCGAGTTTGTGCGAGCGTCCGTTCCGCTGCCCGATCCCCCGACAGTGAGCGACATTGAGGACGCGGCGGGACCCGACCTGTCCGATGTGCTCGGACAGGAGCAGGGTCGCTTCGCCCTCGAACTGGCCGCGGCCGGCCAGCATCACCTCGCGCTGTTCGGCCCGCCAGGCGCTGGGAAAACGATGCTCGCGCAGCGCCTTCCGTCGATCCTGCCGCCGCTGGACGACGCCGCCGCGCTGGAGGTGACGGCCGTGCACTCGATCGCCGGGGCGCTACCGCCGGTGCCGCAGCTGATACGACGACCACCGTTCCAAGCGCCGCACCACACCGCATCCGGGCCGGCCATCGTCGGCGGCGGGACGGGCCTGGCCCGCCCCGGGTCGCTGTCCCTCGCTCACCTAGGGGTTCTCTTCCTGGATGAGGCACCTCATTTTGGCGTCAGCGTACTCAACGCGTTGCGCCAACCGCTAGAAGACGGGTGGGTGACGGTAGCCCGATCCCAGGGTTGCACTCGTTACCCGGCCCGGATCCAATTGGTGCTCGCGGCCAACCCGTGCGCCTGCGGCACCGGCAACGATGTGTCGTGCACCTGTTCTTCGGTGGCCCGCCGGACCTACCTCAACCGGCTCTCGGGGCCGCTGATGGACCGGATCGACCTGCAAGTCACCTTGAAGCCCGTCGGGGCGGCCGCATTGCTCGGACAGCCAGGCAGCCAGGAGTGCTCGGCGCAGGTACTTCAACGCGTCATCACAGCTCGGCAGGCCGCGGCCGAACGATGGGCTGGTCAGGAGTTCAGCGTCAACGCCCGGGCGACCGGCGCGGTGTTGCGGAGCCAAGCCTTCCGACTTCCCAAGGTGGCGACAGGGGAGCTGGCCCAACGGCTGGATCGAGGAACCCTGTCGGCACGAGGATATGACCGCGTCCTCAGAGTCGCATGGACGATAGTGGACCTAGACGGCCGGATCGCGCCAGACAAGCGGGACGTCAGCGAGGCTCTGGACCTCCGCATGGGTGAGGCGGCGTGACGACAGATGGCCACGACGTGCGGCGGGCGCGCATCGCACTCGGGCATCTGGTCGAACCCGGTAACCGCGATCTCGGCGAACTCGTGCTCGCGGTGGGCCCGGTCGAGGCCCTGCGCCGGCTACGCTCCGGCGACGTCAAGGACCGGCTGTGCGATGTGGCCTCCGCCCGGTTGGGAGCCGTCGACCCATACCACTTGGCCGAGAAGGCTCTTGATCGCGCCGACCGGCTCGGTGCCCGCATCATCACGCCGGAGGACGGGGAGTGGCCGCACCAACTGGCGGACCTCGTCCACCTCAGCCGCGACGTGCCGGACCCGATCCAGCGCGACACCTATCCACCGCATTGCATCTGGTTACGCGGCCCATCGCCGCTGGCCGAGGCCTGCGAGCGCTCGGTCGCGGTCGTCGGAGCAAGGGCGAGCACATCGTACGGGGACCACGTGGCCGGGGAACTCGGCTATGGACTCGCCGACCGGGGTTGGACCGTCATCTCCGGCGGCGCGTTCGGCATCGATGCGGCCGCCCACCGGGGCGCATTGGCCGGAGCGGGGTGCACCATAGCCGTCCTCGCTTGCGGCATCGACCGGCCCTACCCGCTGAGCCACACCACCCTGTTCGACCGCATCGCCGAATGTGGCCTACTCGTCAGCGAATGGCCCCCCGGCGCGGACCCGCACCGCCGGCGGTTCCTGATTCGCAATCGCGTTATCGCCGCCGCCACCCGAGGAACCGTGGTGGTGGAGGCCAGCCTGCGAAGCGGTGCTCGGTTCACCCTCGGCCGGGCCCGCGAACTCGGCCGCATGGTCATGGCAGTGCCGGGGCCGGTCACCTCCGCCATGTCTGTCGGCAGCCACGAGGAGTTGCGCGTGGAGGGATCCGTGCTCGTCACCGGCGTCGCCCACGTCGTGGACGCCGTCGGGCTCGTCGGCGACGATCTCGCCCCGGTTCTCCGAGCCGAGGAGACGCCCGAGGATCGGCTCACGCCGCTGCAACGACAGGTTCTCGACGGGGTACGGCCGCGTAAGATCCTCAATGCCGAGGAGATCGCCGCGATCGTCGGAGTGTCCACACGCGACGCCCGGCGTACCCTCCCAAGCCTCGAACAGGCCCGCTTCGTCACCGCTCAGAACGGCGGCTACCGCCTGTTCCGCAAGAGCGATGACAAGAATTGGCGCGCGCAGGCCGAGACGAGAGGCCGGGGCAGGCTGGCGGATCGCGGAGTGGTGCCTTGACCTTTAGCGCTCGTGGTCTCACGGTCAGGCGATGCATCGATCACGCCAACCGCAGTCCGGCAGCCGCGACAGGTACGCGGCGCTACCTGGGGCGATGCGTGACGCAGTGGACGCATTCGCGAGATACCTCTCGTCGGAACGTAACCGTTCACTTCATACCGTGCGGGCCTATGTCGCCGACACCGTGAGTCTGCTCGACCACGCTGTGCGTATGGGAGTGCCCGCACCAGACGGTCTCACGCTCGCCGTGCTGCGCAGCTGGCTCGCGCGGCTGCGCTCGGCTGGGGCAGCACGCGCGTCGCTGGCCCGCCGGGCCGCCGTTGGCCGGACCTTCACCGCCTGGGCTCACCGCAACGGCCACCTCGCCCGCGACGTGGGGGGCGGGCTAGCCAGTCCGAAGCCTCGCCGTGAGCTCCCACAGGTGTTACGGCCGGACCAGGCAGAGACGCTCATGGTCGCCGCTCGCACTGGCGATAATGGACAGATCGACACGGGGCTTCTCGGCGATCCGGTCATGCTTCGCGACACGGTCGTCCTCGAACTGCTCTACGCCACCGGCGTCCGCGTCTCCGAGCTGTGCGGCCTAGACCTCGATGACGTCGACCTTAGCCGGCGCGTCGTCCGGGTGATCGGAAAAGGCGCTAAAGAACGGACCGTCCCCTTCGGAGCGCCGGCACAACGCGCTCTGGAGGAGTGGCTGCGGCGCGGCCGCCCGCGCCTCACCCGATCAAACAGCGGAGCCGCCCTCCTGCTCGGCATGCGTGGCGCTCGGCTGAACACAACGACAGCGCGCCAGATCGTCACCGCGTGGGCAGCGGCCGCTGGCCTCCCGCATACCTCCCCGCACGACCTGCGTCACTCGGCCGCAACCCACCTGCTCGAGGGTGGCGCTGACCTGCGCTCGGTGCAGGAGTTGCTGGGCCACGCCTCGCTGTCGAGCACGCAGATCTATACGCACGTGTCGAAGGAGCGACTCCGCCGCGTCTACAACCAAGCTCACCCTCGCGCCTGACGCGGATCTCGTGGACTTGTGCTCGCTCCACTCGCTCGAGCCAGCGAGCGGCTTGAGCCGAACCTGGAGCGGCCGCACCAGCAGGAGCGGGTCGAGGTATGTCTCGCCGCGGCGGAGTCCCCAATGCAGACAGGCTACGACCGGGCAACCGGCGTGGCCCGTTTCCAACTCCCCCAACGACTCCCCGGCCATCACCACCTGGCCCGCCCGGACACTGCCGAACACCGGCTCGTACGTCGTACGCAGGCCGCCGGCATGGTCCACGCTCACGACGCCCCGCCCCGCGACGCTGCCGGCGTAGACAATCACGCCGCGACCCGCTGCCCGTACGACAAGCCCCTCGCGCCCTGCGAGATCCACCCCGCGGTGGCCGGCCAGCCACGGTCGTGGCGGAGGCGTGAAGGTCCGCACCACCACGGGTACTCCGTCCAGCGGCCACGTCCAGATCGAAGGCGGCGCCGAGCGCGCGACGATCGCGGCCGAGGCTGCACCCGCGTTGACGGACCCGATCACGGCGAGCGCGCAAGCGGCGAGAACGAGTGAAGTAACCAATAGCATCGCGCGGCGATAGGAAACCTGCATGTTGGCCACCATGGCAAGGATGGCGAGCGGGCGCGACGGCCGAGGGAAGATCTGTGGATAAGCAACTGCCCTGTGGACGACGCACGAACTCTTGCGATGATCTGGTATGGGCCGAACCGGCGGGATGGGTCAGTCGCGGATCGAGCCGGCGGTTGGCGAGGTGTAGGCGACCAGGCACAACACCCAACGGGCCGGACGCGAGCTCGCCTACGAACCGCTGAGCCTAGGAACCGCTGAGCCTACGAACCGCAAAGCCTACGAACCGAAGCCGCCCTCGGTCGGCAGTGAGATATCCGGCTTCTCCAGCTCCTCGACGTTAACATCCTTGAACGTCATAACGCGAACATTCTTCACGAACCGCGCAGGCCGGTACATATCCCAGACCCAAGCGTCATGCATCTCGACCTCGAAGTAGACCTCACCGTCGACGTTGCGCACGCTCACGTCGACCTGGTTGGCCAGGTAAAAACGGCGTTCGGTCTC
>Ga0184625_10000781_pt1 | contig 12665 bp, 23 predicted proteins | sample PLM3_30_b1_FD_133151 | JGI IMG/M metagenome (GOLD analysis project Ga0184625, IMG submission 133151) | Groundwater sediment microbial communities from an aquifer in East River, Colorado, USA - PLM3_30_b1 | ecosystem: Environmental > Terrestrial > Soil > Riparian zone | place: USA: East River... | reverse complement strand
TTGCGGAAACAACTCATGCCGGTAGTGCTCACGCTATTAGTCGTAATCGACGTGTAGGTGATAAGCCAACGTTCACCGTACCGTTGCGGACCTAGTCTCGCAACGGCTTTACCACTAGCGTCGAAAATGGCACTATTAGATGCTTGGAGCGGAACTTTACGCATGACTTCCTATTCGTTTTCCTCTACCGTGAATTCATCTAGCACAGCGAGAATAACGGCATTCGCTCCACCGGTAGGAAGCTCCGCATAAACCGGCGCTTCGGAATAGACTTCCACAAACACGCCGAACGGAAGGGGGAAACCCAAGAATGCTTGCTGTGCGTTACCATCGAATAGGTACACGGTGTCAGCAGCATGCGTGTTACGGATATAGAGCCGTCTCCGATTCTTGTTTCCGCCTACCACCGTGACACGCTTACCGGGCACAACCGGCACGTTAAAGAACCGGTGATCTTGAAGCTCACGCGGCGCATCACCTTGCACGATACGGACCGGGATAACAATGTCATCTACGTCTGTCGGATCGAACGCTGCCTCTAGCTTGGCAGTAGTGTCCAGCGGAAAATCCTCGCGTGGTTCCGGCCGATCATTGACGCTCATGCGGACTTCCTCTCGAAAAGGCGCTCATTACGGAGCGCGAGTTCATACACGAATGCGATGATTAGACCGATCGCAATGGACACGAGCACTGGCAGTGACGAGCCTGTCAACCCGCCCATGATGACGCCGATGCCGATGGTAAGCGAACCGGCCGCAATCTGACCTAGCCGCACATCACCAGTCATAACGGGATCACTCTTACCGGCTTGCCTGACCTCACGCAACGGCGGTAGAAAGAACGCGTACGCGCTTTGAGTCTGGCTAAGGCTGAGAGCTGCGCCGGTGAGCGCTGCGGCATTGTCAGGCATGTCAGCCCGCCAACGGTCGGACGGGAGAATCCGATTTGAGCGCATGCTTTACCACGTCAACCGGATTCTTATTACGCACTGCCGAATACAGCAGCAGCAGTGCCACGCCCATAATGAGGACGAGGGTTAGGCTCATTTCTTGCCTTTCATGTTCGGGAGGATCGCTGGAAGATGCACGATAGCCACGGATACCACGATAAGCGCACCGAAAGCTCGCGCAAGCTTAGCGTTAGCCTGTTCTAGCGCTGCCAGAAAAACGGCGAGGAATACCAGACCGACGACCGTATCGACGGTCATGCCCTTACCCTTAGCCCATCGACCTAGAGTCGTGATTGTCGCCGTGAGGATCGCGGCCGGTATCGGATTCATGCTACCGCCTTAGCGATTTTGGCCACGCCTTTACCGGCTGGCACCACAGATGTGAGGTTGCGCGCTGGTTTGGACAATGCGAGTAGTCCGACTAGGCCGACTAGCAATAGTAAGCCGCCGCTGAGGAATGCGGCCACGCGTAGCCAGTTACCGGGATCAGTAAAGAATTTTAGCGTATCAAGCGGATTGGTTACGAGGTCACCGACATTTTGTCCAGCACCTAGTACGAACTCGTCAAACGGATTGAGTTCTGATCCGAAATCCTTGCCGTACTTACCCGCCACCTGGCCGATAAGAGCCGGTGAGAATCCTCGAGCCGCCGCTTTTGCTCTCGGCATGTAAAGCAAGTATTTACCACTAAGGAATACGGACCAGTCTGTAAATTTGCCGCCGCGTCCACGATACAGATCGTACGCAACGCGCAAGTTTGTACGAGGGTTGGTCAACTCCTCATTCGACTTAAGTCCGTACTTAGCTCGTCGTTCTGGTCCCGCCTTCCCAAGCATGTTGATTTGCGCAAGACCCCATGAATCATCTGGCGGAATCGGGTTATGCGCATTGGTATTTCCGCCCGACTCGCCGAGAATAATAGCGGTCATAAGAGTTGAATCACCCTTAAAACCCGCTTCGACGACAAGAGCGAAAATTTCCCTATCGGGGATGATCCGCTTAGGAAGATGGGTCACGATTATCCGCCGTTCCCGCTGCCGAATAGCATGCGCAGCACCGGGTGACTCTTGGCCGTCTCCTGAAACTCGACCATGCCCTTAGCTACCTGGTCAAGAAACACGATGATCTCACGCTGACCGGTGACCAGCTCGCGCAACATTTCCTCTACGGTCATGGTTTCTACTGCCGGAGGATTTCCCTCATGCGTCTCTGTTTGTGCGAACGCGTCCAACGGCTTGCCGTCCTCGGTATAGATGGTCATAGCTTGCTCGCCTCTCTTCGTTTAGGTGGATTGAACGTAACGACTGGTAGTTGCCCCACCAGGACCACGCAATTGTACGTGGTGAGAATGCCGGTTCGGGAATGACAATCCGAATTTGAAACTGCCATCCGAGAATGTGGCCACATTCTTGCGCCACACCCATGAGTGAGAGCCAGCGGGTGCCTGTTTGATATACACCTTAACAATCACGTTACCGGCCGACTTGCCGTCCTTCGTCACCCTCCCACTCACGGAAATGGACTTACCCGCTTTCCGAGAGCTAGGAATCTTCGCAGTGATCGAGTAGACCGGAACCGCCGTGCTCGGTGCCGGAGTTACCGTGCTTGGCTCCGGCAGCTCGCCGGGCGGCGGCAACCCAATTCCGGTAATGGCAAGGTTCACTAGGGCAGCTTCGGCAGCCGAGAGCGTTGCGCCTTGGGCGAACTTCTTAACTGCGTTGTTTGCCTCTAGCGGATTCTTGTGCTGGCTTGTCACCAGATACAGGATTGCCCGATTAACCCACTGATCGAGCGTTTCTGAGCCTGCCTCTGGTGCCACAAATGTCGGTGGGGATTCGATGAATTGCCCACCACCCGCGCCGACGCCTGGCTCTGCTAGCAAGACCTCCTCGTCGCTAGCAGAGCCGCCGCCAATGCCACCATTCCGGTTTGCATAGAATGCCAACGCCAAACCGCCACCCACAACGGCCACCCATGCGCCCATTGGCAGCGGTCCTACTTGCTTGGCCAGGAAGTTTTCAGCCATGCTTACCTCCCGGCCCGGTAAGAGCGGTTACCCGCTAGACGCCCGACTGCCACTGCCGTAGCGGCGCGTTCGGTTTCCGGTAGGACATGCAATCCGGTATCCCATGGTGCCGGTTCGATGCGGTAGGTATTGATTCCGACACGGTCAACCGGTCGCTGTCCCATGATGAGGTATCTACGCCTATGGTCCGCTAGCGAGAAATGCTCACCCGTACGGTATGGTGGCCGCTCGGGATAGTCACCCCGCAAATGGAAATACGTGTTCGGACTAAGGGTAGCGGTTGGCCTAGTCGGCAGATAATCACGCGCTGTGGGTACCCGGTCAGGGTCCATCGGTACCTGATCATGTGCCTGTCGAATAGGCCAACCGGTCGAATGTTGCGTTTCGACCGCCAAACGGCGCAGACCGTCAGCGCCACGTCTTACGCTGCGCTCTGGCTCGTATGTGCCGATTGGAGGATTTCGGCGGCCGGTTCGTATCGGATCGGGAACGCCCGGAGGATCGGCAACGTCCGAATGTAGTGTCGGAGCGAAACCGTCCTGGCTTTTGGGAACTTCCCCATTCACGTGCTGATACGCCGTACTGCCATGCAGCCGCCATGTGATAGGCGGTGCGTCTGGCCTGCCGTCCGTCGGAAATGGTCTCCGATTGTACTGCGTTGGGCGCGGCGTGCTTGGCTGCGGACGTGGCGCGGCCGTTCTGGACGGAGGCATTAGGGGCATGGGATCACACCTTTTGGGCTGCGTTAATGGACGAAGAGAACGCTTCGCCAATAGCGCGAATGATTCCCGCCAGTCGTGGCGATGAAACGATAACCGCCACTAGTGCCACCGTAACAATGCTGCCGATGACGTTAAAGACCTTGTCTCCGAACATGAGGGTTACTCCTCCGGTTCGTTGGCAAGCTCGTCAGTCTCGCCAGCCTCGACGCGCGCAATCTCGACTTCCTCGCCGTCGTAAAGCTCACGGATAACGGCATCGTCGGCGTCGAAATACTGCGTGCGAACGTGCTTGGAAACTCGGCCCTTTGCGTCGCGCTCTTCCTCTTCGGAATACACAACGGACGTAAAGTCTACGTCAGCCATGAGCTGTTCGGCGGTCGTGCCGTGAATGTCCGTGACCTCCACTACGGTCAGCTTCGATCCGGCCATTACTTGCTCGCCGTCTTTCGGCTGCTAATGGCACTGAGCACCCATGGCAGCACGAAATACATGACCGCTACGGTAATAAGAACCGAGGGCCAGTGGATACGAGGGAAACGCATTTGAGTTAGCCTCTCTTGCTAGACGCCTGCACGAACGCCGAGAACGTTTACGCCCCGGAATCCGCGCCGAATGAGAATGAGAAACAGGAGAGCTGCAATCATGATGATTGCAGCCCACCGTTCGGTGGGCATACCCTGCACAGCGGCCAGCTTGGACTTTCCTCCGCTAGCCGCGTTCGCAGGTGCTTGACGCATTGCCGTTGGCATGACTTACCCCTTAGAGGAAGACGTTTTCGCCGATGGCAATGTCGTTGGTAAGAATCGTGAGTGTTCCGGTTGTGAGCGCACCGAAAGTACCCGCGATTTCCAGCGACGTCGAGCCACGAGACGGCTGCCACAGATCACGATTCTCACGGCCCAGTCCACCGTCGAATTCATGCATGTAGTCGTGGAATCGCACACCGTTGTCGAGGCCGCCCGGAAGCTCGTTTGTCAGCGCTTCCGCTCCCACGATTCCGCCAAATCCCGTACGCTGGAACATGGTTTCTAGCCAAATCTCGTTGTTGTAGTAACGAGCCGGGAAGGCGTCACGCAGAAATCGAGTCTCCGCTGGCCACAACGTCTCGGCAGCCGCGCGAGTACCGGAGCTACGCAGAACGAAAATGACCTGACGAAGATAATTGCCCTTCCGCTTGAGCGGAATAGTATTGTCACCGGTCGCGACGGGAACGCCAGTCTGCTCGGACCAGAATGACGTGGTACCGAGTCCGGGCGGCTCCATCTCGTTTGTCAGACCGCCCGAACTGGGCGGCGGCTGGTCGTACGCAGCAAGCCACGCACGAACACGGACGGACGGAAGCAGCGTGGCCGGTGGGGTCGTGTAGATACCGGTCGAGCTGTTCAGGATCACGCGCAGCTTAAACTGACCCGCGCTGTCCTGGTTGGCAAGCGCACCGACACCGTCACGCACGTTAATGAACACAGGTACGATTAGGTGGAACGCGAAGTTACCGCCCGTGCCGGTAATGGCCGAGTAGTTACGGCTCCGGCGAGGATCGGCACTGTACGGCGGGAAGTATCCACCGTACTTGTGTGCGAGCATCATGTTGTAACCGGAGCTAAACTGTACGATTGTCGCACCGTTCGGCTCGGTAAGCGCAATGCTCTGTAGCACGCTCCACGGTGCATCCTCGTGACCGACAGCACCCGCACCGGTTCCGCCCGTCGCCTGCACGAGAACGTGCAAGAATCGGATGTAGCCGTATGCGGTAATGTCGAAAACGCCGAGGTCCTGCTGTGCCGTAGTAAGCTGACGAATCGCGTCAACGTTACCGGGCTGCAAGTTCTCGTCAGATGCGCGGATAAACGGGACTACAGGAATGGCACCCTCGGTACCTTCCGCTGGCTGCTCTTCCACCTGCGGGGCAGCTTGCGGCCGGTTCATCAGGCCAACGCCCGGCGGGTACAGAAGCCTGCCGTTCGCGTCCTGATAGACCGGCCCGTGAGCGTCGTATCCGACGACACGGGACCACATGAGATTTGCGGACACTCTGTTTCCTTCCCTTGTAACGATTGGTTTCTTACCCGCTGCGGTTCAGCTCAGAATGGCAGCCATGCCCATTCCGAGACCGGAGTCGGAATTTCGCTTGAGTAGTGCTGCACTCGCCATCCTCCACAGGAATGCGAAGATGATGACATACAGACTCACAATGACGAAATTCAGCGCGCTTGGCTGTACCATGCCTACCTCCCTTCGTCACTCGGTGCGCGAGTGCGCAGCATTTGACCGGTACGTGTGTTGATATACAGCACTTGGAATTTCTCCAAATGTGACACAACCCACCGGATAAACTCTGACGAGTGAACGGCGAATCCTGAAATGCGTTTAAGGTTCGTCTCATCGTTGTCTCGCCAGAAAAACAGGTGTGTTGACTGGTCGTAAATTTCCAACGGGATATGCGCCGGACGCTGCGATGCGCAGACTAGGGACAGATCCATTTCCCTACCCTGCAACAAATACACCTTAATCTCAGTGTCCAGACGGAGCATGTTGGTAATCCACCATGCCTCGTCAAGTGTGACAGTCCAACCACCCTCGTCGAAAATTCGGTCAAGCGCATCTTTGAAAACGGGCTTTTGCAGACTCACCCGGTCGGCTAGCGGAATACCGGACACGTTCGGCCACACAACCCGACGCGGCATATCACGCGGATTGACAGGCAGCAGATTCGACGGCCACGCCTGTAGATGCTTGTAACCGTAGCGTTTGACCAGCTCTGTTAGAGCCTTGTCGCGCTGTTTTGTACCGAATACGGTCACGTACTTGCGGCGTGGCAACAGGTGCAAGAGCAAGTGCGTTTTCCCCTGCCCGGTAGGACCAATCAATGCGACGTGTTCCCCTTGCTTCCAACGAAAGTTGCCAGCCATGAAATCATCCCACGCGACACGTGGGGCAAGGGTAGAGAGCTGCGCTTCCGCCGAAATCCGCCCGTGCTCAGAATCGCGCCAACGTACACGCGGAGTGGGTGGGAGGAGAAACGCAGCGCTCATTTAGGCCGCGTTCTCTTCGGGAGTTTCCTCGCCGTAACCTGACAACATGGTGCGCACGGTGTCAGGCAGTGCGTCGGGCGGAATCGCGGTGATAATGATCGGAATGTGCGCAAGGAAGAGCGCTCCCCATGCGCCACCCTCTACGATCCACAGAATCGCGCGGCGAACCGCGTCATTCTCCCGAGCAACGTCGAACCATGCCGTAGCACACGCATCGGCCTGTTCGGTGAATGCCAAGCCAATTTGCGGCTTGACTGGTGCAACGGCCATGCCCATAAGTGCGTACATGCCCGCAAGTTTGTCAATATCACCCTTGACTAGTGCCCTCGGTCCGCCGCGTTGCTTATTGTCGCCGAACATGCCACCGAGTTTCTGTGCGGCTTTCGGCATGCGGGTAGCGGAGGACGCACTAGGGTCGGGTGCTACGTCGCTGGCCACCGAGTTGAAAATCGGCGCGTCCGGATAGTCCTCACTCATGACTTGTCACCGCTAGCGGGAAGGCCGAACCAACGCTCGCCAAACGTGCGCTTGACAACGACGGGCGGTGTGGTCGGCGCGGGCGGCTGAGCCAGATGCGGGACAGCTTCACGCAGAGTTGAGACTAGCCGCTCCGGCAGAGCCTTGGCCCACGTAGGCGCGTCATCAGTACCGCTAGGGGGATTGGCTGCGGGTGACGCTGCGGGCGGTGCTGCGGGCGGTGTGGGCGGTGCTGGCGGTGCTGGCGGTGTCTCTGGCGGTTTGGGCGGTGTGTCCCCTGGGGGAGTCTCCGTGGCCGGTTCACTGCCACCTTGTACCTGGTAGATCGGTCCACGCTTCCCGTAACCGATCAAGGTCGGGCGGGCATGATCATGTTCGCTATCGGCGTAATAGATCATGGTGACTGGGTGCTCCGTTCTCAAGATCGTTACGGTAGACTGGTGATCACCGAGCGAGCCGCCCGGCCGGACCAGTCAGCCAGCCGGGCGGCCCATGATCACGAAGGGAGGCGAGCACACGCCAGCGACATGATCAACTCCTATTGTACCAGGTCAGGCACCGTCTGACCTAATCCGCCATGATCCTTTGGAGGGATTCAGCACATGGCAAAGCATGACAGCACTACGGACGTCCAGGAAGTCACCAGTACGGACGTCCAATCTCTCGATCCGGCCGCGATGGCGGAAATGGAGCGGTTCAAGGCAGCAGCCATGCATCGCCCCGACGACGAAGACATGCGGGGAATTCAGACCGCAGCGGACGCGCGAGCTGACCTGTTCGCCAGGTTCGGGGAAAGTGGCCTTGTCTGGGCCGACGAAGTTCTCGGCACCGGATGGGAGCGCGTCAAGGATGACAAGACGGCTAAGGCGCAGCTTGTCGAAAAGCCGTTTATCATTTATTACTGGGCATTCTCGCCCGGTGATTTTCGTGACCCGTTGACGGGCAAGCTGCGTGATTTCGTCACCATGTGGATTGTGACGGAGGATGACCGTCGCTACATCATCACGGACGGCTCTACCGGCGTGTGCGAAGATCTGGACAAATACACGAAGCGCACCGGTCGTCAACACGGTCTAGGCGTGCGTCGTGGATTCCGCCGTTCCGACTACAAGCTCGGCGTGATGGACGATGTGAAGGGCAAGGTTGTCCCGCGCGACTATGAGGGACCTACCGAGCCAGCGACCACGTTCTATATCGACGTGTAGAAGCCAACGCGCGTCGGGCACCTCTCTGTAGCTCTGCCCGACGCGCGTTGCATCCGAAAGAGAGGCGAGCATGGGAGTACGAAGCGCACAAGAGACGGTGACCTATCTGTCACTATGGATCGACAATGCCCCGGCGAATGCCGCGCGTGACCCGGAAGCGCAAACATGGGGCAGGCTTGCAAAGGTGAGCGAGGAAGCTGGCGAGGTCATCGAGGCATACATCGGTATGACCATGCAGAATCCTCGCAAGGGAGCCACCCATTCAAAGGCTGACGTGTTAGAGGAATTGCTCGACACGTGCCTAACTGCCTTGACGGCTTACGAGCACATGACAGGCCACCACGGCGATGCACTACCGAAGCTGTTTGAATTCATCCTCGGGCGCGGTAAGAGGGTTGGCGTCATATCGTGAAAGAGAGGCGAGCATGTTAGAAATCAGAACTCCAACCGGGCATGTCAACGTTCGTGTGACTGACGTCACATTCCCGCGTGGCTCAGAAACATGGATACTTGCGGGCGGCTGGACAGTGTCCATCACAACGGAGGATTATTCGTCCGCTAATGTTCGATGCTACGGGTGTGATGACCAATACAAGCCGACGGTACCTAATATCAATCTCCACTCGAATCACGGTGGGGATTCCATGTTTTCTCGCGAGCGGTTGTTAGAAGAACTATCAAGCTTGCAACACGAACGCGATACATGGGCCCAGAAGGCAGCATTCGCCAGTTCGGCGCTACGGCAGTGGCAATCGGACGCGCTATCCCCGCGTTCTCTTCGGGAGTGGACACAGGAGGAGGAGGAAGCGGCGTACATTCGCGGTAGTAACGATACCCGTGAGCGTATCCGTCAAATTCTTGGATTGGACAGTACATGAGCAAGCCTAGGCGCTGTCGCATCATCACTCACGCGCTACAGCATTACCAGCGGCGCATTTACATCAGCGGCTCGCGCAAAGACAACGGCCATATTCCCAAGGCGTACGAGGGAATTCTGACTTTGGAAACCGTTAGTCACGTATGGCTGTCCGAAGTACCGCAGTACGATGGTCAATCTCGGACATTCGCAATCCCGCGGCGTAGCATCGTGCGAAGGGAGTTCGCGAAGTAGTGGCATGGGATGACGAATTGCCAAAGTGGCTCGACTGGTCCGACAGGACTCAACATGCGTATGAGACGGCATTCGATGCGCCTGACGAGATCCTGTCGGATCCGCTCGTTTTGCGCATGTTCGAAAACGCATTCTTTGAGCACAGTCGAGACGCCGAAGTCGCGCTTATCAACTATCTGTTCGACGAGTACGGCTTGGAATGGGAAGACGTGTGGGATTGGGAAGCATGGCGAGAGGCATACGGTGAAGGATGACTGAAACGTTTGCCAACGCACCTGCACTAACTGCAATACCACTAGACGGCTACCACACTGGCCGCAGCAAAGTGCCCAAGCTCCCGATAGCGGAGCGACAAGTCATCGCGTGGGATACCGAGGGAATGTCTCTGTCAGGCCAGGACCGACCGCAGCATGCCGTCATTTTCGGTTCGTCAGCGGGCGAACCCATCGTCGGAGAGAATCTGTCCACATTCGAAATGCTGCACCACATTCTCCGAATCGACCGTCAAAATCCGGGCGCGTTGCATGTTGGCTTTGGTTGGCGATACGACTCCAATATGATTGTTAAGGGGTTGGAACCGTCCGAGCTGCGTGCCTTGCATACTCATAACCGAGTAACCATCTATACGGATGAGTGGATTTGGACACTTCACATGTATCCGGGGAAATGGTTTCAGGTCACACGACGCCGCAGGCAGTATGCCGGTAAGCATTCCGTGTACCAAATTGCCGACAATCAATCGGTCAAAATCTACGACTATTCGTCATTCTTTCAGCGGCCGTTCGTGGATGTGGCTAGCGAACTTTTGCGTAAGGATTTGAGTGTAGAAGACGCAAACGTGCTAGCTGAAGGCAAGGCGAAGCGTGGCACTAACGAATGGATCGATCTGCCGGAAGTGCTTTTCTACTGGTCGCGCGAAATTCAGCTCATTCGCCGCACCTTTGAGGTCTTCCGGGCAGTCATGGTACAAGCCGGTTTCACATTGAAAGACTGGTACGGGCCGGGCGCACTCGCTAACTACATTCTCGCTAAACAAGGCATGCATAAGCACATGGTAGGTGCGCAGGTGACCACCGGTCTTATGCCACTGCCAGTGCACGAGGCTAGTAAGCGCGCATTCGCGGGTGGTCGGTTTGAAATGTTCAAGGCTGGGCGGACAAAGGGGCCTATACATGTGTACGATATTAACTCGGCGTATCCGTTCGCTCTTACCATGGTTCCCTCACTGGCCGCGAATAACGGTTTCTGGCAGTATCAGGACGCCGCGACCATTGCGAAAAATGGCGTCGGTCGTTTCGGCATCTACCATATTCGCCATGCACTCTCGACAAGCACAGTCGAATACCGACCAATGCCCTTCTTTCATAGAGATCACCGAGGACTGATCTCATTCCCGGGAACGGTTGACGGTTGGTACATGTCGCCCGAGGCACGCATGGCCGAGAATCATACAGGTATCGAAATAATCGAAGGTTGGGTATGGATTTCCACGCTCGACAAGATGGGCGAGCCGGAGCTGCCATGGACATTCTTGCATGACATGTACGACACTCGCATGCGGCTAGGTAAGAAAAACCTCCTGTCGCTACCGTTCAAGCTCGGTCCCAATTCGCTCTATGGGAAACTTGCACAAACGGTCGGCTGGAATAAGAAGGAACTAAAGCCGCCCAAATCGCACGCGCTACCTATCGCGGCGTGGGTGACCTCATACTGTCGTGCAATGCTTTGGGGCGCGATTATGCGGGCACCAGAAAAAGTTATTGCCGTCGAAACCGATTCAGTAGTCACCCTGGCCGGTCCCGAGGAAATGGGACTAAAGCTAGGCTCAGCACTAGGAGAGTGGGGACATGAAACTTACGACGAAATCATCTATATCCAAAGCGGCATGTATCATGCGCGACGTGATAGTAATTGGCTTATCAGTAAGTCTCGGGGATTGGATCGCGCGGACGTACCTATCGCGCGCGTCCTATCCTGGCTCGAAGGCTGTGCACCCGGAGCAGACTGGAAACCCCTCCGAATCACCACACAGCCAAGATTCATCGGGCTGGCGTATTCAATCCACACAGCAACCGCCGATAAACCTCTAGAGGCTAGCCTAGGCGTTTGGCGACCACAGAAACGTGAGATTAAGCTAGGGGAGACTGGCAAGCGTAGGCACCTTGCCAAGTATTGTCCGGCCTGCCTGGCTGGTACATCGCTAGCCGTTGATTCACACCCGTTTTCTATCGGTGTGTCTCGTCAATTCTTCGGCACCTTGCAGTCATCACAGCCACGGCGTCTGCCATGGGAACACAAACACACAAAGGAAGTTCAAGAGATCAGAGCTAACAGCATAGCGGAAAAGGATTTGGTTGCATGAGAAACACGACGGATACGTACGATTACCATTGTCCAGATTGCCGCCCGAAGCGAACTAAGAATTTTGGTGCCGATGAACTAGGTCGTGATTTGGCAGTCAATAAGCATCTACGGGAGTATCCTGACCATGCGGTTACCAGTCGGCGCATAGTCATTCAGCATGTCTATACCGGTAGACAAGCTGCGCTCTTTGAGGCAAGTTCGCGTACGAGCTTGCCTGATGACCCGCCGTTCTAGCTGGTCACGTGGTACACTGACCAGTGTCAGAGGGTGAGCACCACCCCGATTCCTAGATCATCGGAGGATGATCACATGGCTACTCAGCCAGCCCGACCGACCGCACCTGCGGTCAAGCCCGCCGCTTCGGGCGCTACCCCGCCTGCTCCGGTTGTGGATGAGTTCGGCACCCCGCCGAAGCTTGGCAACGAGCGTCCGAAGGCGCAGCGCGGCTCGAAGGATCGCGCTCCTAACCCGCTGTACGACCGGGTCAAGGCATGCGCCGAGGGTAACGGCCCGCTGGTAGATGGTCACACGGACGGCGTCATGCCGACCGGCACCATTGCACGCGACGAGAAGAGCAAGCTCATCCTTAGCGGCAATGCTCAGCGAGCGGCGGCGCTCGTACGGCGTGCGGCTGCTGACGGTGGCTGGAAGCACAACCTGCGTCCGCTCGGACCGGGCACCCATCAGGTAGGCGACACGAAGGTCACCGTTCCTGTTGGTCGCGTCGCGCTGTACTTCTCGGCGTGGGTGCGCGAGTCAGATTCCGTCGAAGCTACCGA
>Ga0184625_10000780_pt1 | contig 12666 bp, 17 predicted proteins | sample PLM3_30_b1_FD_133151 | JGI IMG/M metagenome (GOLD analysis project Ga0184625, IMG submission 133151) | Groundwater sediment microbial communities from an aquifer in East River, Colorado, USA - PLM3_30_b1 | ecosystem: Environmental > Terrestrial > Soil > Riparian zone | place: USA: East River... | reverse complement strand
CGTAGATCGGCGGCATGTGGGGATGATGCCACGCGCGACCCGCCGTTCGCCCGGCGACGGGTCGGTCGATGGATGTGGTGCGTGGACGCCACGAATCCTGATGGAGTCTGCTGTCATGCGGGTCGGTTCGGTCTAGATTTGGTGAGTGCTCGGTAGGCTGGTCTCGCTCGTCATGACCCAGTCGCTGGACCTCGTGTCCCTTGCGGTGCTGGCGGTCGACCGCGCGACATCGGTCGGGTTCCTGCGACTCGCGACGCTCTTCCTGGCGCAGGCGTTCGACCTCGCCACGTTCAGGATCATGGTCGCCAGGCACGGAGTCATCGCCGAGGCGAACCCGATCGTCAGCGACGTGTTCGTCTCGTTCGGGATGTCGGCGGTGGTCATCGCGAAGCTCGCTCTCGTGCTGCTCATCGGCTGCCTGTGCGTGGCCGCAGCGGCTCGCGGTGGACGAGGCGTCTGGTCGATGGTCGGCGGCCTGCCGCTCGCCCTCGCGATCGCGGCCGGCCTGATCGGTGGGATCACGAACACGGCGGCGTTCCTGCGCGGAGGGTCCCGCCCCGCGGACAACCCCTCGACTAGGGTCTACGAGCCGCGCGACCTCACCGAGACGCGCGCTGACGGTCCAGGACGGCCTTCGCGAAACCGGTAAGCGCGACATCTTCGAGCGGTGGATTGATGAGGCCGGCTCGGGCGTCACGGAACGCGCGCTCGAGGCGGCCCGCGAGGAAGCCGGGGCCACCGGCGATCCGGAGCGCCTCGTCGGTCGCAGTGACGGCCGCACGCGTGGCGACCAGCTTGGCGAGTGGAACATCTCCGGCCGCGGCAGCCAGACCGGCCGCGTCTTTCGCAACGATCGCCGCGTCCCACCGCCGCGCGACGTCGAGGACGACGATCCGTGCCGCGCGTAGCTCGGCATCGAGCCGTCCGAGCCGAAGCTGCACGGAGGGCACGTCGGCGACCGTCGCCTTACCATCGCCCGGGCGCCGATCGAGAGCCCACCGAGCAACGTCGTCGCGAGCGCCGTCCCCCACCCCGAGATAGGTCGCCGCGATGGCGATCCCGAACCAGGCGCCCGGAGCCGGGCCGCGCGGGTCCGGGTCGGTGGCGAGCCGCCGGACGAGGAGGGCTTCCGGCGCGACCACCACGTCGCGCAGCACGAGCCGCCCGGATGCGGAGCCGCGCATGCCCATCGCCTCGAAACCGGGGCGACGTTCGACACCGTCGGCGGCGAGGTCCACGAGCCAGGCCCCTACCTCGATCGGGTCGGAACCCGCCACCCGCGCCGAGACGAACGCGTGGGTGAGGTTCGGCAACCACGTGGTCCAGGTCTTCTCACCGGTGAGCCGCCACGTCCCGTCCGCCTCGGCCACCGCGATCGTGCCGGGGACCGCACCGCGCGCCGGTGACCCGCCGCCCTCCTCGGTCGCGGCATTGCTGAGCAGGGCACCATCGTCGACGATCGCCCGATAGATCCGCTCGCGGAGGCCGTCGGCCACACCGACCGAATCAACGAGCGCCCCGACGACGTGGACCTGCATCGCGAAGCCGAGCGCCGTCGCGCCATCGACCGCGCCGAGTGCGAGCAGCACATCAGCCGCCTCGGCCATGCGGACGCCGAGCCCGCCCGCCGACGCGGGCGCGACGAGCCGGTGAAGCCCGGACCCGACGATCGCCTCGGCCGCCCGAGGCTCGAAGGCGTCACCGAGATCGAGCGCACGAAGGCCCCGGAGCGCGCCGGCAAGTGCGTCGTCGGTCGCCGTCACTTGTCGGTTCGAGCAACGAGCATCGGTCCGACCGGTCGGCCGGCCCTCGAGTCATCGATGAGCTTGGCGAGCCGCCGGTCCCGCGTCGCCGCCTGCTTCGCACTCGTGACCCAGTTCAACACCGCTCTCCGATACGACGGCGGCCGCGCCTCCCAATCCGCCCAGGCGGTTGGGTCCGCACGGAAGCGCGCCGTCTCTTCGTCGGTCAGCGCGTCGACGGGCCGCTCGTATGAGTAGACCCCGGTCTTGGCGGCCGTACGCGCCTCGTACGCGCGGACCCCGGCCGCCCGCATCCGGCCCTGCGCCGTCAACGTGGCGACCTTGGCCACGTTGATCGCACTCCAGTTGCTTCCTTTCCGGCGCGGCGAAAACCGCTGGGCGTGGCTCGTTTCGTCGATCCGATGGAGCACGCCGTCGATCCAGCCGACGCAGAGCGCCTCGTCGACGGCCTCGGACCACTTGACGCTGGGTCGACCCGACGCCTTCTTGTAGTAGCCGAGCCACAACTCGTCGGCGGTGGCGTGGTTCTGGTCGAACCAATCGCGTAGCTCCTCAGTCGACGCGAAGAACAGGACGTCATGGGGCTTGAGCTTCACCATGCTGCACACCGAAGCGGCGAGCGATCTCGGTCCGGCGCCATCCGTCCAGTCTATGGTCTGAACCGGTTCGTGGAGGTCGCGCAAACGCGGCCCACCCGGCCGGCGTCGATAGTGCTGATGAAGTACATGCCAGCCAGCTCGATCGCCCAGCCGGACGCGACGTGGACGGCCGAGACCACGACGACCACCGAGATTGAGGATCTGGGCGCCGTCCACCAGGTCGGTGGGGCACCATGGTCGAACCGCTGGCTCGGTGTCGCCATCGCCATCACTGTCGCGATCGTCGGCTTTGGCTTCGTCGGACAGTGGACCAGCGAAGGGCCCGCACCGGCGACGACCGGGCCGGCGCTCGCCGCTGACACCGGGAGCCGACGGGCGGAAGCCCCGGACGACGACCTGGCGCCGTTCGTGGTCACGACGCCGGCGGACGGCGACACCATCCACTCGGGCGTGGTCGCGATCAGCGGGTTCGCCCGCCGACCGATGGGGACCATCCACCTGGCGATCTGGCTCGGTGATGCCGTCCTCGGGTGGACGAACCTCGAGGTCGGCGTGCCTGGGCGCGTGACGACCGCGATCAGGGTGTTCGCCCCGTCGTTCGGCGTCCCGGTGGTCCTGCGGATCGACAGCGGGGCATCCAGCCACGGACCGGGCGTCGAGATCGGCATCGGGCTTCGGCTGCATGCGCCGGCGGGCATCAGCATCTGGCGAACCGTGATCGGGGGTCCGAACGAGGCGTCGAGCGTCCTCGTGGAAGGATTCGGGCCCGAGACGACGGGTGACCTCGCCGTCCGCGTGTCGACGGCCGGCGGCCGGGTCCTGGCCACCGAGCAGGCCGCCGTCGGCCAGGAGGACGGCCGGCCCGGCGCCGTCGGTGGCCAGATGATCGGCCTCGGCAGCTTCACCGTCCGCCTGCGGCTCGCTGATCCGTTGCCGTCACTGCTGATCGTATCGGTCACCTGGCGCGACGCGGACGGCTCGGTGAACTCTGTCGGTCAGGTCATACAAGAATCGAGCCAACCTCGCGTTCCGCTTCGGCGTCGAGGATGATGGATGTGACCGGAGGGTCCGTGTCCTACGCGATCGCGACCAAGGGAGTGACGGAGGGCTCGGATGAGCCCGCTCTGGTCGCGCGTGCGCAGGCCGGTGACAGATACGCGTTCGATGCCCTCATCGGGCCGCGGATCGATCGGCTGCTTCGTCTCGCCCTCTCGATCGTCTCGAATGACGCCGATGCCTCGGATGCGGTGCAGGAGGCTTGCCTTCACGCCTGGCGGGATATCCCAAGCCTGAGGGAGCCCGATCGATTCGAGGCTTGGCTCTGGAGGATCGCGATCAACGCGTGTCGGAGCTCCCTCAGGACGCGGCGCCGCTCGTTCGTGCGAGAGATCGCGGTCGATGCGATGCCCCCAGGCGAGGAACTCCACCAACCGGGTCAACAGCTCGGTGACCACCTCTCCGAGACCGACCTGGTGGAACGCGCCTTTCGCCGGCTCGATCCCGACAAGCGGACGATCCTCGTGCTGCACCACGTCGAGGGACGTTCCGTGTCTGACATCGCTGGCCTCCTGAGGATCCCCGTAGGCACGGCGAAATGGCGCCTCTTCTCCGCTCGGCAGGCGCTGGAGCGAGCGCTCCAGGTGGAACGACGATGAACGACACGCGAAACCTGCACCTGACCGACGACCTCATCCGAGCGGCCCTGACGAAGGAACCGCCACTGGGCCTCGCCGAGGCGGTGGGCCGTGGCCTGACGATCCGCCTCGATACGACCCCCCAGCGACGGCACGGACCGATCCGCTGGCCATCGTCCGACCCGCTGCCCAGGCTGGAGCCGTGGATCGAGAGGTTGCGTCCTCGGGGCCTCGGGCTCGCCGTGGCTCTGGCCCTGCTCGTGCTGTCGTCTCTGATGATCGCCGCGGTCGTCGGCAGTCTGCTGCCGCGGCGGCCCGCGCCATTCGGCCTCGCCCAGCCGGGCCTTATCGCCTTCGATCTCGATGGAGACGTCTTCACGATGGACCGCGACGGCGGCGGGCTCCGACAACTCACGTCGGGCGCGGCGTCGGACCTCGCACCGACCTGGTCGCTCGACGGCACGATGATCGCGTTTGGATCCGTGATCCCACCGGAAGCCAATGTGTGGCCCCCCGATTCGACGGTCGAGGTCGTGGTCATGCGTCCGGATGGGACGGATCGAAGGACGATCGCGACCCTCAGCGCCAACGTGTCGGTCTATGGCAACCCGTACCAGGAGTCGGGGCGGCTCGCCTGGTCGCCCGATGGGCGGTCGATCGCGTACACGGCGTTGATAGGCGCCCGACCCGAGATCTTCGTCGCGCCCGTCGATGGAACGGGTGCCGCACAGGTAGGCGATCCGGTCCTCGAAGGCGCAGACCCGGCGTGGTCACCCGACGGAGCGCGGATCGCTTTCCGCGGTGGGAGCAACGACCTCGATCGCGGCGTATACGTGATGAACCGGGATGGGTCGGGTGCACGCCGACTGTCAACGTATGTGGCCGGCGTCTCCTTGTACTCGTACGTTCGGCCCACGTGGTCGCCGAACGGCCACGAGATCGCGTTCGCGCGACTGATGCGCGAGGAAGGCTTGTCCGCCGTCTGGATCGTCGACGTTGATACCGGGCTGGAACGGATGATCTCCCCCGACGACGGCGACTCCCAGTTCCCGGCATGGTCGCCCGACGGCGATCGGCTGGCGTACATGAGCTACACGAGCGACACCGCGCAATTCGTCGTCGTTGGCGCCGATGGATCGGACCCAGTCGTCCTAGAGCCCTTCGCGGGCTGGGCACCGACATGGTCCCCCGACGGGCGCCACCTCGTCGGCCGCAACGATGACGACGGCGACACGGCCACGAGACTCGTCATCATCGACATTGCGACCGGCACAGCGATGATCGTCCTCGGTCCGCCGCACGACCCGACATCCGACGATCCGTGGGGCCTTCCGAGCTGGCAGCGCCTCGCCGACTGAGCGCCGGCCCACTCGCGTCAGACGCTCAATGAGGCTCCTTGCCGTCGGCGGTGGCGTCGGAGGATCCGGGCTTTGGCGGTGGAGCGATCGGCGTCATCGGTGTCTGCGACATGCGATCCCCGTCCTTTTCAAGACCCAGGAGCCCGAGGAAGAATCGCTCTGAGAATCCGGCGAGGAATGCGACGAGGAGATATGTTCCCGGATTGCTGACCGCCATCGCCGGCAGCACCTGCCAAGACAGCAGGAAATACAGGATCATCGCTACGACCGTCCCGACGACGGTCCGCACCATGACAAGGTGTCCACGCACCTGGTAGTCCTCGAACCTGACGGGCGCGTCACGAGCTTGCAGAAGCCCGCTCAGCGCTGCCCCGGTGGCCCCAACGAGCGCGATCGCCGCAGTCGTGATCCACGCGACGGCCCACGTCGTCATCCCGCCCATCGGGCCTCCGCTCCAGGCCCCGAGGCTGGAGCCGTCGACCAGGACTGGAGCGAAGAGGAGGAGTGCTGCAATGGTTACAAAGCCCAGGTTGCGAACCATCTCCAATCGTCGTAATTGGAGGCCATCGTTGATGGCCCGCGAACTCAGGAGACGGTTCGTGAGTCCGATCGCTTCGTCCAATTGGAACCGAAGCCCGTCGCGATCTGCGGCATCGAGCTTGAGTCCACGCGCCTCGGGTTCGCTGAAGGTATCGAGACGCATACGGATCGCATCCGCCTGTAAGGACAGCCAGTCAGGCGGGTAGAGCCACACCATGAGTCGCCGAGCGCGCCCCAGATCCTGGTCGACGATTGCCGCATTCGGCTCGTCGTTCTCGAGTTCTGCGCGCGAGGAATCGAGGATGGCGACGGCCTGTTCGGCGCTCAGGATGTCGAACCAATCCCGATCGGCGTAGTGACCAACGAGGCTCTGGAGGTTCATCTCGATCTCTGAGTAATCCGTGCGCAGCTGGTGGGCGCGGTAGGTTTCGTAGCCTCGCAGCCCGAACATCTTGCTGGGTCGGACGGCCTCATCCGAAGAGTCCGAACGCTGACCGCGCCACGCTGGGAGCGATCGCGCCATGACTTTGGCCGCGAATTCCTTGCGGTGGTCGAACGGTACATCCATGGCATCGACCTGCATTGCGGACGTCCCGAGTCCCAGCAGTCTACGCTCGCTCCCCTCCCTCCTGTACCTGGATGGGAACAAACAGGTCGTGGACTCATCTGGCGTCGATAGCGCTGATGAAATGCATGCCAGCCAACTCGATCGCCCGGCCGGACGCGACGTGGACGGTCGACGCCACGACCTCCTCAGGTCGTCGAGCGCTGGGCCGACGAGCCGTGGCGGACACGGCTTACCATCGCATCAACGGGAAGGGGAACGATGCTCGGCTCCATCATCGACGCCATCGCGAACGTGATCCACAACGTCTGGCTGTGGTTCCAGACCATCCTTCCGGGCGGCTTTGGACTCATCCTGCTGCCACTCATCGTCCTGGGTGTGATCACGATCCTCGTAAGCCGAAACAGGTAGTCGGGATCGACGGACCGATCTGAGTGGAGCGCGCGACTATCGAGGCGCGCGAGCTCCAAACAGCCCGGCCAGCGCGAGTAGCGAACCCGCGACGAGGACGAGAGGGTGCCCCAACACGGGCAGGAAAGGGCTGAGGACCTCCATAGATAGGATGACCGCGATCACGATCACGAGCGCCCGCCCGATGGTCTGCGGATGCCATCCGAGTCGCCTGATTAACCTAGGCATCTGGCCTCTCCCACCGCAATCGCTTCGACGTCATGGTCAGGGCTACGTCACGTCCAGTGGCAGCGTTGCCAGTATTCGGTCGGCCGAAGGTGCCGTCGTGCTCGTCTGCTCTCCGAGGTCGCTCGCGGGCATTGCCGGTCGTATCTCGACGACGTACCGGCCTTTGTCCATCAACTCGAGCGCCTGGATCTGAGCGGAGCCGGTCGTCTGCATAGACCAGCCACCCCCGAGCTGGGTGGCGACCTGGTGGCGACTCCCATCGGGCTTCACAAGGACGGCCGTGGTGCCCAGCATCGGATGGTCTTCCGCTTCCTTGACGTACTCCCACGACGCGGTCACGACGACCGCGTGAGGGTCCCAAGCCCAGCCGAAGTCCTTGACGGTGATCGGCTCCGACTCGGGCCTCGGCCCGTCCCCGTGGACAACACCGGCATGCAGTCCCGCCGACAGCAATCTCATGTCCACATTGTGCCCGCTCATCGTCAAGCCGCGCGGGTGATCCGGATGTAGCGCGGCACGGTCTCGTCGGCGACTGCCCGGTCGGCCCGGACGGGCCGGCCGCTCGCCGCGCCGACCCCGAACGGTTCCAGGCGGGACGCGCCGCTTCGGCGGCGCCGCATCCGTTGAGACGAGACTGCAAGGTCCGCCGTCCCGGCTGACGTTCGACGCGAAGGGCGCAGTCCCGACACTCGGGTGGACCGGAGCATGCAATGAGGCCAACGCTTGTAGTCAACCCAGCGACAGATGCCGCGTTCGTCAGATTTGCCCAGCTCATCGTCGATCACGGCGTGATCCCGATCACTGAATTCGAGCGACGATTGAGGCTGGAATACCCCCGCGCAGTGGCTCACAAACGGCAGCTTTCCGGCGAGCGGACCGTGATCTGGTACGTCTACCGTGACGGGCACTGGATCAACTCGGCGCCGATCGCAGACAAGACTGGAGGACAAGAGCCGGATGCCCAGCCCTGAAGAGGACCTTCGATCGACGATCGAAGCGATCCACCACGATGCCGAGCAGGTTCAGGACATGGAGGAAGAGAAGGCAAACCTCGACCCGAGCGATCCGCGGGTAGCCACGCTCTCAGAGCAGGTCACGCGGGTCGCAACTGAGCTCAAAGACAAAGCCATGGCCGAGCGGGAGCTTGTTGAGGAGACTCAAGCGTCAAGGTAGGACTGGCCCACGGGGGCCGTGCGGACCTGGCGCGCCCGAAGCTCGCGCTGGTAGCCCGATTGCGGGCGGTTCTTCGACGCGCGTATGCTCGGCGTCCGAGCCAAAGGGGATGCCGTGCCGTACCAGCGCGAGGCGGAGATCGTCCTTGCGATGTGGCGCGATGTCGAGCGCGAGCTCGAGGCGGCCGAAGCCGGGTCACCCGAAGCCGAGCACCTACAGGCGGAGGCCGCCCGGCTGCGGGATGAGTACCGGCGGCTCATCGATGCGGCCCGCGAGCACCACCGGCCCGTGCCGCCACCGTTCCCGGAGACCGCCGACGAATGACGATTTCAGGCTGCGCGGCATGAGCCTACCGGAGGATCGGCGCCGCGTGGATCGCAGCTGAGCGAGCGGCGAGACGGCCGGGCTGGTAGGGAGGCCGCCGAGAACGAGAGCGGGTGTAAGCGGCTCCATGGCGGGGTCGGAGTCTGCGTTGGGGAATGACGGCATCGGCGTGCGCGATCACCGACCGATGTCGGCGAGGGCGGAGGCTCGGTCCGGGTAGTCCTGGATGAGCACGACGCGGTCGCCGCGGAAGGTGAACGCCTGGTGAAGGGGGAACGGCAGGGCTGGCTCAGGGCGAGGGTCAACGACCACCGTGTCGCCGACCTCGGCGAGGATCACTGGGTGACCAGTGCCGCCGCCGGCCAGGAAGCTTTCGAACACCCCGCGGACCTCATCGCGATCGGTACAGAGAGGCGGCCCGTGATCGTGGTCGTGCTCCTCGGCGTCGTGGTCGTGGTCCTCCTCGTCGCTCTCATCGACGATACCGCGCCAGACCACCCGCGCGTCCATCAGGTCAACCAGCCGCCCGACATCACGCGAGTCGAAGGCGGCGGCGAGAACTCCGCCATGGTTGAACATCGTTCGCTGTCCTCCGTTACTAGCGGATGCCTAGACTGCTCCTCGCGACGTCCGTTGTCGTCGGGGCCTTGGCGGCTGGTGCACACCCGCATCCGAGGTCCGTTGGTACCACTGTTGGTATCAGCCGACAAACGAGAACCGGCCCGAAGGCCGGTGTCGTGCTTGATGTCTGGTCGGGGCGGCAGGACTCGAACCCACGACCGCCAGTCCCCAAGACTTGCCCAGATCGTCCGCGGGTGTCCGGTTGGTGCTCGCGAGCCTTCTGTTCCGGGTCGAAGTGTGCGGGATCGTGCGCCCCAATGCAATCGGCGCGGGCGCCTCAGTAGGCGCTATCCAGGCGGCACGACGGCCGGCCCTCAGATCAGGTGAGCGATGACCGCGAGCCAGATGGTCACGAGACCGACCGCGAGGAGCACCAGGCCGAGCGCTCCGCCGACCGCCCCAAGGATCAGCATCGCGCCAGTCGCCGGATCCGGGGGGCGCGACAGTCGGTCCCGAGCGCGCGCGAGGAGCGCCTCGAGCACGACGGCGTACGCGAGGATCAGGAGCCCGAAGAGGATCGCCCCGAGCAGCAACGCCAGGCGGAACTCGCCCGGATCGCCCGCGAAGGTCGGGACGATGAACGCGACGACGATCGAGGCCGCGAACACGACCGGACGAAGCCACCGGCGCGCCGGCAGCCAGCGCCCGACGCCCACATACAGGGCTCCGCCACCACAGCCGACGACCGCGCCGATAAGGAGGATGCCTGTCGTCCCTTCGACGGTAAAGGCGACCGGCTGGCCGATGGCGACGGCGACCAAGCGCATCGCGAGTCGCGCGCCGCCACCCGCAACCAATCCGGCCGCCAGTCCCGCCAGGCCGCCCGCCGCGAGCTCACGCATGTTGCGTTCCGCCTTTGTCGACGACACCGAGTCGACGACGGTCGGGGGTTCGGGCATCGTGACGCGATGTGTCTCACGTCGACATGATCACGTCAAGCGCCTCGCGGCCGCGCTCGGGGCGAGACGCCCGGGCTTGTCGGGGCGCTCCGGCCGAACACCGGACACGAAGAAACCGGCTCAAAGGCCGATCTCACGCTCGGATATTGGTCGGGGCGGCGGGATTCGAACCCACGACCACCAGTCCCCCAGACTGGTGCGCTACCAGACTGCGCCACGCCCCGACGAACCCGGAGTCTAGCACCCGGCCGGCATGAAGCCATGAGCCGGCGTCCAAAAAGCAGGCCCCGATCAGATCGACGAGCCGGCCCGACTGAGGATGTCGCTCACCTGGCTGCCCAGGAAGATCAGCGCGATGATCGCCACGAAGAAGAACCCGATCACGATCAATGCGATGACCAGGCACGTCGTCGCCAGGCTGCTCGAGGATTCACCGGCGGGCCTGACGACGGCGGTGTTCGCGAACCGGTCGTGAAGGCCTTGCTTCGTCGGGCTTCGGACGGTCGTCACGAGCAGTGCGATGGCCCACACCAGCTCGATCAGCGACGCCAACGGGTAGACCGTCGGTAGCACGACGAACAATCCAAGGAAGGTCCCGAACGCCAACCACCGCCTGACCGCCTGGTCGGCGCTGAGAGCCTTCCCATCGAAGGCGTTGCCGACCTGCAGCTTGAACAGCTGCTGCCCGGGTGTGGCGCGACGGCCGCCCGTCCAGAAAAAGACGAAATAGACGAACGAGACGAGGACGAACGGCACGAGGAATGCGGCCCCCGACACGGTGTACATAGCGTTCGTTGTCGTGCCCGCCTGGGTCACCGTCGTGCGGCCCAACCCGAGGACGGCCGCGATGATCCAGGCGACGATCGACACGATGATCGAGTCGATGAAATAGGCGACGAAGCGCGAGACCGTGTCGGCGAACGACAACCCCGGCGCACCCGGAACCTCGGGACGTGGTGCCGTCGTCGGTGAGGCCCACAGGACGGAGGGGCCGGTCGAACCCGGCGGTGGCGGTCCTGCGACGGGGGATTCTGGCCGATCCGGCGGTGGTCCCGGCGGAGCAGGAGCGACGTCGGACGGTGGCGGCTCCCAGCCCTCGGGCGCCGGGGGCTGGGTCGGCTCCGCCGTCTGCTCCCAGGGCAGGCGGGTCGTCTCCGATCCAGGATCAGGGCCCGTCGGCGGTCCCTGCGGATTCGCGGGTTCGGACCCTGGTTCGCCGTCGGGCGGCTGCATGCCCACGTTGCCTCCTCGTGAATCGGTCGCGCCATCGTATCGGACCCGTGATGGCTTGCGACGTTCGATCAGCCACCAGCGAGATCACGGTCAGGAGCGACAGGCGCGACCATCCCGCTTACGCGGACCGGCGCCCGACGGCGACGACGCTCTGGCCGAACGGCGGGTCTCCGAACGCCTCCAGCGCCCGTGACGCGGGTACGACGACCCGCTCCGCGAGGGTGACCGCCCACGGCGATATCGTCCGACGTCGCAGGATCCGGCCCGTGACGAGCCAGCCGGCGGCACCGACGGGATTGAGGTAGCGCAGCCGTTCCACGACGAAGCCGTTCCGAGCGAGCATCCGGCCGACCCGGACGCTCGAATAGCGCCGGCGATGGCCGTAGACCTCGTCGAGCGATCCGAACAGCTGCTGGTGCGCGGGCACGAGGATGCACACCCGACCGCCCGGGCGAAGGGCGGCATGGGTGGCGGTCAGCGCCGCCGCGTCGTCGTCCAGATGCTCGAGGACGTTGACGAGAACGGCGGCGTCGGCTTCGAGCGATATCGCGGCGAGGTCCTCGACCAGCCCGCCGATCGTCGAGACGTTCTGAAGGTGAAGTCCATCGATGCGCGCGCGATAGGCCGCGTCGGGCTCGAGCGCCGTCACGTGACGCGCCCTCACCGACAGCCAGCGCGTCATCGCGCCCACCCCGGCGCCGATCTCGAGCACCTCGCCGCCCAGGTCGCATTCGAATGCGCCGATGATCCAGCGCTGGTAGCGCTCGGCGCGCCAGACGACCTCGAGGTCGAACGGGTCGCGCTGGCTTGCAGGATCGACGGTCGCGAGCACGCCCGATACTAGAATGAGCCAGCCCGCAGCAGAGGACGGTGCCGACACAGTGCGTCTCAGCCTGGTCATGCCCGTCTTCAACGAGGCGGACGTCCTGCCCGCGACGCTCGAGCGCCTTGCCGGCCTGACACTGCCGATCCCGTGGGAACTCATCGTCGTGGACGACGGCTCGACGGATGGTGGGGTCGATGGGATCGAACCCAGCGGCATACCCGGCGCGGAACGCGTCCGGGTCCTGCGCCAGGACGTCAACCGCGGGAAGGGTGCTGCCATCCGGCTTGGGTTCGCCGCCGCAGAGGGTGACATCCTCGGTGTCCAGGATGCCGACCTCGAGTACGACCCGGCCGACATCGCGGCCCTCCTCGCACCGCTGATCGAAGGCCGCGCGGACGCGGTCTTCGGCACGCGGACGCGCGGTGGGTACGTGCCCTACTCCCGCTGGTATGCGCTGGGCAACCAGGTCCTCGGGGCTGCGGCGGCCGTCAT
>Ga0184625_10000778_pt1 | contig 12675 bp, 13 predicted proteins | sample PLM3_30_b1_FD_133151 | JGI IMG/M metagenome (GOLD analysis project Ga0184625, IMG submission 133151) | Groundwater sediment microbial communities from an aquifer in East River, Colorado, USA - PLM3_30_b1 | ecosystem: Environmental > Terrestrial > Soil > Riparian zone | place: USA: East River... | reverse complement strand
GGTCGGTGTCAGCGTGATGCCGAGGGTCTGCGCCTGCTGGTCGGCCGCGATCGACGTCATCCCGACGAAATTCGGGACCGTGACCTGTTCGGGGGGTGGCGTGCCGCCACCAGACGTGAGCTGGAAGACGAGGAAGGCGATCGCGGCGAGCAGCGCAACGGCGACCGCACCGGCGATCCAGACCACCGGACTGGTCTCGCGGTCCTCGTCCGTGGCCGCTGCGCTGTCGGTCCCACTTCCGCCAGGTGGCGGCGCGGCGGGTGGTGGAGCAGCCGCGGGTGCGCCATCGGCGCCGGCGTACGCATCGGGGGCGTATGGGATGCCCGTCGGGTTGGGTCGCGCCGTGGCCGAGACGACCGTGGCGCCCACCACCGCGGCGCCCGCGCCGGCCGCCGCTCCACCGGGAGCGAGCGTGGCCTCGAGCGCGTCGGCCATGACGCCGGCGGACGCCCATCGATCGCGCGGGTCGAGGGCGAGCGCACGGCGCGTGATCGCGGCGAGGTCCGGTGGCACCGATGGGCGGACCGCCATCGGGTCCGGGATCGGCCCCGAGAGGCGAGCCAGCGCGACGCTTGCCGCGCTGTCGCCCTCGAAGGGGCGCGTACCGGTCAGCATCTCGAACAGGACGATGCCGAGGCTGTAGATGTCGGAGGCCGTCGTCGCGGGCTCGCCTCGGGCCTGCTCCGGGCTGAAGTAGTGGACCGACCCGAGCGTCGTCCCCGGCAGCGTCACCTGCGCCTCTGCGATCGCGCGGGCGATGCCGAAGTCCACGACCTTGACCTGGCCGTCCGTGCCGATCAGCACGTTGCCCGGCTTCACGTCGCGATGGACGAGGCCGCGCGCGTGCGCCGCCGCCAGGGCGCGCGCGACACCCGCGCCGATCCGCGCGACCTGCCGCGGCGGCAGTGTCCCGCTCCGGCGCAGGATCGTCGCGAGGTCCTCGCCGTCGACGAGCTCCATGACGATGAACGGACCGCTCGGGTCCTCGCCGTAGTCGTAGACCGTGACGACGTTCGGATGGCTGAGCGACGCGGCGGCCTGGGCTTCCTGGCGGAAGCGTGACGAGAAGTCGGGGTCGCGCAGGTACTCGGAGCGGAGGAGCTTGAGTGCGACGTCGCGGCCGAGGCCGGTGTCCGTGGCGCGATAGATCGTCGCCATCCCGCCCGTCCCGAGCAGCTCGATCAGTCGATATCGGCCACCCAGGACCTGCCCGATCTCCGCCAAGTCGTCCCTCACCTTCGGTCGCGAGCAGCCGGCCCGCCTCGTCCTGCGCGGCATCGTACCGCACGAGCGCAGCCTGCCGACGCGGCCTTCCAGCACCGGACTCGCCCCGGAGGCACACCGTGGCGGGAGTATCCTCGACGCGGAATCGCTTCCGGACACGTGAGGGCAGTGATATGTCTGGACCGACCGACCCGTCGTTGTCTCCCAACGGACGCTCAGGCTTCTTCCGTCGCGGCCTCCATCGCATCCCAGGCTTCCGCCTAAAGAGGGTCTCCGCTGACGAGGGTCTCTTCCAGGACCTCAACCAGCTGAGCATCGACTACGCGGCCTGCTACTCCGATCCCGACGTCGCCCTCGCCAGAGGGAAGGCCGCTGCGTTGTTGCGCGAACGGTCGAACGTCATCAATCGTCTCGCGCGATGGTGGCTGTGCGAGACGACGCCCGCCTTCACTGCCCTCTCGAACGAGGGGGTCGTGCACATGTCGGAGCCGAGCGATTGGCCGGCGGCGGTGTGGCCGCAGGCGCATAAGGACTGGGCCGAGGCGAACAGGCTCGCGATCCTCGCGAAGCAGTTCGTCGAGCATGGCCCCAGGTTCTACGTTGGCTATCAAGTCGTCTCCATGCAGGCAGAGCTCCTGGCGCTCGTCGAGCGACTCGGCCATGAGCCCACGCTCGAGCATGAGCCCAGGACCACGTTCGACCTCAACGTCCTGGGGCTCAGCGAGGCACGGGCCAAGGCCGTCAAAGACTTCGAGACCGGAGCCGTCACGAAGGCGCGGTTCCGTTACCTCGGAGGCGTTGGGGCGGGATTGCTGATCCTGGCCCCGTTCTCGCTCATCGCGCTCCTCGTTCAAGGGGAAACCGCACCGGGAGCCGAGATCGGGCAGGCACCGGGAGGCAACATCGGATCCGTACTGGGAGCCCAGGGTCTCGTGCTCGACGCGGTGGCTTGTGCGATCGCCGGCGCCTCCGGTGCGCTCGTCAGCGTGTTGACGAGAGTCACGAACGAGAGCCTCAGCCTCGACTTCCGAGTTGGCTCATTGATGCTGTTCATGCTCGGGTTGGCGCGCCCGATCGTCGGCGCGATCCTCGCTCTCGCGCTCTACTGGGCCACGGTCGGGGAGGTGGTCCCGTTGGCGCCTCCGACAGCCGATAACGCCCGTTTCGCGTTCTTCATCGCGATCGGATTCATCGCAGGATTCAGCGAACGCTACGCTCAGGACATGCTGTTGATCCGGGCCCCGGAACAGAGTGACCAGACGTCGACGTCGAGCAAGCAGACGCCGTCAGGCGAACCACCTCCCGGCGGAACGGAGCAACCTGCCGTCGCGTGACCCGGGATCGCGCAGAGTCGACGGGCCAGGCCTGACCGCCGAACTGTTGCGGTCGTACCGGAAGAGCCGCGGTCGGCCGGGGATGGAACGATCACTGGCCGGTCAGGCGTCGCCACACCTGGTCGATGGCCTCGAGTGCCGTGATCGAGTCGAACAGCTTCGCGCCGTGCAGCGCCCATTCCTGGATCTCCTTGAGGAGGGTCAGCACGACAAGGGCGGCCCCGAGCTTGCGCTGCGACCAGCGCCCGACGCGCTCGTCCCCGACGGCCGCGACGAGGATGAACCAGAACTCGAAGACGTTCGGGAAGAGCAGCAGCAAGGCTCGTTCGCCGGTCAGCTCGAACAGGACGAAGCCGACCAGGCGATAGGCATAGAGGATGATCGAGACCGTCCGAGCCGGGTGCGTCCAACGTAGCGCGACGATGAGGAAGAGGGCCAGGGTGAACTGGTCCAGCCACTTGTCGAGGCTCTGGTAGTCGGGGACGCCACCGAGGTCGAGGACCCCCATCAGCAGGAGGTCGGACAGGTCGACGACGAGGGCGAGGAGGCCGCCGAGCAGCGGCCAGCGGAGGACCGGCAGCGAGCCGGCGATCCGGATCGCTGCGATGACGAGGACCTCGGGGGTCACGTCAGAGCTGGAGCTCCTGGAGATACGCCCGGAATTCGGTGCCAAGATCCGGTCGCGACAGGGCGATCTCGACCGAGGCCTTGAGCCAGCCCATCGTCGTGCCGGCGTCGTAGCGCGTGCCCTCGAACGCGTAGCCGAAGACCTGCTGCTCCTCCATCAACGCCGCGATCGCGTCGGTCAGCTGGATCTCGCCGTCCGCGCCGCCCTGGGTCTGCTCGAGCTTGTCGAAGATCTTGGGGGTCAGCACGTAGCGCCCGATCACCGCGAGGTTGGACGGCGCCTCGCCGGGAGGCGGCTTCTCGACGAGCGCCGTGACGCGATGGAGGCGGCCGTGGTCAAGCGGATCGTCCGATGGCTCCGACGCGATGATCCCGTACCGTCCGGTGTCCTCGGGCGGGACCTCCATGACCGCGACGACCGAGGCGTGCGTCTGGTGATAGGCGTGGATGAGCTGGCCGATACACGGTCGATCGGCGACGACCACGTCGTCGGGCAGGATGACCGCGAACGGCTCGTGCCCGATGAGGTCCTTGGCCATCAGCACCGCATGGCCGAGTCCGAGCTGCTCCTTCTGGCGCACGTACGCGACCTGCGCGAGGTCGCTGATGGCGCGCACCTGTCGAAGCATCTCGATATCGCCCTTCTCCTCGAGCAGGTGCTCCAGCTCGTACGAGAGGTCGAAATGGTCCTCGATCGCGCGTTTCTGGCTGGAGGTGACGATGATCACCTGTTCGATCCCGGCGGCGACCGCTTCCTCGACCGCGTACTGGATGATCGGCTTGTCGACCAGCGGCAGCATCTCCTTGGGCTGGGCCTTCGTGGCGGGAAGGAAGCGAGTGCCCCAGCCCGCGGCGGGGAACACGGCCTTACGAACGCGCATCGAACCTCTGGTTGGCGTGTGTGGGCGGTCGAGTCAGTATAGCCGCGGTCCCCGTCGCAGCCCGGTCAGACCCGATCCAGCGACCTCGCGAAACGCCGTACCGCCTCGCTGAACGCCGCGGGGCGATCGAGATTCGCCAGGTGCGTCGCCCCGGCCAGGCGAACGCGTCGGGCGTTGCGGGCGGCCGCGAACTTCCGAGCAGACAGCCGGAACAACAGATCGTATTCGCCGTTGAGGATAAGCGTCGGTCCCGGGTACGACGCCAGTCGCGGAGTGAACCGTTCGCCGATCACCGCGCGAAGCGCGTCGGCCCCTCCAGCCGACCAGAACCCGCCCGCGAGGATGGGATCGGCGATCGCTGGTGGGTACCGCGTCCTGAAGAACCACCGATCGAGGCGATCCAAGTACGACGCATCGATCCTGTCCATCAGCGCGGCGCGCGCCAGGAACGGCAGCATCCAAAGCCCCAAGGGCTCGGCCGTCGCTCCGGCGACCACGAGCCCGCGGACCCGTTCCGGATGGCGCGCGGCCAACGTCATCGCCACGTAACCGCCGAGCGACAGCCCGACGACCACGGCCTGGCCACGCGTGGCGTGGTCGCGGATGGTCGTCGCTACGGCATCGGCAGCGCCATCGAGCGTGAACGGCTCGTCTGCATGCGATCCATGCGCGGGCAGGTCGGGCGCGATCGTCCGAAACTCGTCGCTGAGGCAGGCCAGCTGCGCCGTCCACGCTGACCCTGTCAGTCGCGTCCCGTGGATGAACACGATCGCCGGGGCCCCAGGCGGTCCGGCGGCGAGGACGTCGTCAGCGGCGACCGCGATGCCTCCGCCACGGGACCCGGTCATGGCGCCCGGTCGAGGTGATGCTCGACGGCGAAGAGTGCCGCCTGCGTCCGGCTCGTCAGCCCGAGCTTGGCCAGGATGTTCGAGACATGGGTCCGAGCCGTCCGCTCGGCCATCCCCAGCTCCTCGGCGATCGCCCGATTCGACAGGCCGCGGGCCACGCAGGCGAGAACGTCGCGCTCGCGCGCCGTCAGGGACGCCAGGGCCGCCTCGGCCGCGCGATCGCCGTTCGGGCGCACCCCGCCGTTCCGCATCTGCCGGGCGACGATGCCGGCGACGGCCGGATCGAGATAGACCTCGCCGGTGTGGGCGGCACGGATCGCCGCAGCCAGGTCGTCGGCCTCGGCGTCCTTGAGCAGGAAGCCGCTGGCTCCCGCCGCGATGGCGGCGGTGATCCGTTCCTCCTCGATGAAGCTCGTGATGGCCACGACCTCGACCGTTGGGTGGCGGACCTTCAATTCAGCCGTCGCGGCGATCCCGTCGAGGCCCGGCATGACGAGGTCCATCACCACGACGTCGGGGCGCAGCCTGGCGGTGGCCTCGAGCGCCGCCGCGCCGTCGGCTGCCTCGCCGACGACCTCGAGGTCGTCGTGCAGGTCCAGGAAGTCGCGCATGCCGCGGCGGACCATCGCATGGTCGTCGACGATGAGGACACGGATCCGGTCGGGCATCGTCAGCGACGGCCGCTCGCCGCGGTGGTCGTCGGTGCCGGCTTGGCCCCGGCGGTCGGCGGGCCGGGCTCTGACGCCTGGGGGCCCACACCGGCGGATGCGGGGGCAGCGGCGTCATCGGTGGCGTCCTCGGTCTCGTCGGCCTCGATGGCGGGCGCGACGACGGTCCGCCCACCGGGCGCCGCCGACCGCTGAAGGATCAGCGCCGCACCGAGGACGGCAAGACCGCCGGCGACCTGGATCGGCGCGAGGTGCTCGTCGAGCAGGATGGCAGCCAGGGCCACCCCAACGACGGGCTCGAACAGCATGAGGATCCCCGCTCGCGTCCCACCGATGCGACGGATCCCCGACAGGAACATGATCGACGGGATGGCTGCCGCGAAGAGGCCGGTGAAGGCGAGCAGGGGCAGGACGGACGGGTCGCGCAGCGGGTAGGCGAGCGCCGTGCCGCTGCCGGTGATGGCGGTGAGGAGCACGCTGCAGACGACGGTCGTGGCGAGGACGACGCCCATCGCCTGCGACGCCGGTACCGCCCGATAGCCGGTGCGGCTGATGATGACGAAGGCGGCCTGACTCACGGCGGCGGACAGCGCCAGCCCGAACCCGATGGCATCGACACGGATGCCTGCCGCAGGATCGAGTTGCGAAGCGACGACCGCGATCATCCCTGCGACCGCCAGCGCGAGGGCCATCACCCGGGGCCGATCGAGCGGCTCGCGCCCGAGCGCGACGTTGGCGAGGGCAACGATGACCGGATACGTGTAGAAGCCGAGCAGGGCCAGCGCGACCGTGATCAGGTCGAACGAGATGAACATCGCCAAGTTGAGCGTGAACCCGAGGAGGCCCGCAAGCGCGAGGCTGAGCCGCGCCCCGCGATCGAGATCGGCGAGCCTCGTGAGGCGCTCAGCCCCCCGCGAGATCCGCCACGCGATGAAGGCCCCAGCCGCCAGCATGCCGATGGCGCCGCGCCATGCCACGAACGGCAGCGGCTCCATCCCCGCGTCGTAGGCGAAGCGGGACAGGGGCCCGAGCATCCCGAACAGGGACGCGGCCACGAGGACGATCGCGAAGCCCGACAGCGGCGGGCGATCGGGTGCAGGCATCGGCCCATGGTAGGGCCGATGGCAGTCGGCGGGAGCCTGGGTGCCGGCGGAGCGGCTAGCCCGCGTGGTGCTCCGTGGGGACGCCTGGTCCACCCGAGCGGTCGGTCCCGTCGGGTGCGTCGGCCACGTCCGCGGCCGCTGCGAGACGCTCGGCTCCGGCCGGCTCCTGGCGAACCCGGCCCAACCGGATGGACGTGAACGGCACGCGGATCACGCGGAAGACCTCGATCGAGACGAGGAAGCCGGCGAACAGGAAGAGCACGCCGAGGAACTTGCCGAGCTGGAACCACTCGGTCATCCCGAACCGGCTCAGGGTGTCGCCGAGGGTCGCCACGAACGCCCCGACCGCGATGAGGATCGTCGCCGGCACGCGGCTGTGTAATCGGCCGGCCACCAGCGCCCGAGCTGTGCCCGGCAGGGAGGCGACGAGGTTGACGGCGATCGCGAACGGCGCGATGAACAGGTTGAACAGGAACTCGTCGCCCGGTTGGTTCGGGTCGAGCGAATACGCGAGCACACGCCGCTTTGGCATGAAGACATATGTCGAGAAGACCGCACCGAGGATGAGCGCGAACGCGCCGGTGATGTTGAGGAAGGGCGTCAGCAACCGAAGCTGCGGCGGGAACAGCGTCGCCACCGGGGCTCCGGTCGCCGGATCGACGGCATACCCCGGTGCCGGCAGGGTCGCGGTCGCCATGAGGACCAGGCTCAGGATCGTCGCCCCGACCACGGCCGATGCGGCCAGGATCGGCCAGCGGTCGTTCGCGAAATAGGTCTCGACGGCCACGGCGAGGGCGAGCAGGCCGGCGGCGATGAAGTACAGAAGCGGCATGGCTCCGGCGCCTGCGTATTCGGGTCGGTTGCGAACGAGGAACGTGAACAACCCGGCCAGGAACAGGGAGAGCGCGAAGCTGTAGCCGAACCGCGTCTTCCCGAGCAGGTACGCGGTCCCGAGGCCCAGCCATCCGGCCGTCCACACCGCGCCGGTCAGGTACCAGGTCCGATACAGGCCCTCGGTCCAGCCGCCTGCGGCCGCCAACGCCTCGCACCCGGCCCCGATCCCGTAGAAGACCATCCCGATCGCCCAGATCAGCTGGAAGCCGCCACGCCGCTCACGCCACTGGTCGAACAGCGCCAGGGCGAAGGCGAGCGCGAGGATCGATGTGACGGCGGGGAGGACGATAGCCAGATCCATCGTCAGCGCGCCGCCGCCTGGTAGGTCGCGATGAGCCGCAGGAGCAACCGGTCGAGCAATCCTGAGGCGTCGTCGTAGAGCGCGGCCAGCCGCGCGGCGTCGAGGGTTCGTCGCCGCCCGAGCCCGGTCAACTCGTCGAGGAATGGTCGCCTGGCCGCGACGAACAGCCCGACCGCCTCGGTCAGGCTCGTGCCCGACGCCGCGAGCCGGATCGCCAGGTCGTCGACCAGCGCCGTCGCCTCGTCCTCCGACCGGGTCCGTTCGACGGCGTCAGCGGCGTCGGCATCGAGATGGGCCACGAGGGCTTCGACCAGGCGGCGACCGTCGCGCCGGTATCGTTCGCGCTCGGCGGCGTCATCGGCGCGGATGTGGCCCGGCGCCGGGTCGGTCGCGTAGCTGCGCCGATACGCCCGGGCGAGTCGTTCCGGGCTCGCGCCCAGGCTCGCGAGTGGGCGGCTGCCGGGTCGTCGGGTGGAGACGAGCGCCTCGATCGCACGGCGGTCGAAGCGCCGGTGGCCGCCCGGTGTGACGTAGACCTCGATCTGCCCTTCATCCGCCCATCGACGGAGCGTGTCCGGGTCGACGCCGACCAGGCGGCTCGCGGGCCCGAGCGACAACCAGCGGGGAGCAGTGGCGGGAGCGACGGACACGCTAGGGCCTCGGCGGGTAGGGTGCCGACGGGTCGGTCGAGCGTGGGGGGATACGCTCGGGCCGACCCGTCGACATGAACGGATTGTCGATCCGCCCGAGAAATCTAGGCGAATCTTGGTACGGGTGATTCACTCAGGCGGCCGGAGGATAGGCGTCCCAGCCGGGCGGTGTCAACCGGATGCGCAGCGCCGCCGCGGCGAGCCCATCGCAGGCGCGGCCGTCGCGGGCGAGGTCAGGCCGGGACGAACTCGTGGTCGTCGCGATGGATCCCGTCGCACAGGCCCCAGCGAGGCGGTTCGGTCGGGATCGCGATCGGACGCATGATCTCGCGGACGTCGCCCTTGCGGCAGAAGAGGTAGCCCTTCGACGCCATCCAGCGCCGGGCACAGCCCGCGTCGGCGTGGAACTGGAACGGGCCCGGGTTGATCGTCGGCCGCTCCGTCCAGGCGACCGGTGCCTCGGCGGCGACGATGTCGAGGAGGTTGACCCGCCAGGGCGTGCCCTCGATGACCTCGAGGCAACCGTCGCATCGGCGAGACACGTTGTCGCTGATGATCGTCCGGATCTGGACGCCCATGATCTCCATCGTGTCGCGATGGTAACAGGGCAGCCGTCCCGGCCGGCATGGTCAGGGGCAGTGGCCTCGCGTGGCTCGGCGCGTGGTACCCCCAAGGGGATTCGAACCCCTGATCTCCACCTTGAAAGGGTGGCGTCCTAGGCCTCTAGACGATGGGGGCACGGGACGGCCGGAGTCTAGCAGAGGGTCCCTGGACCGACCCGTGGCGCCCTCGCCGCCGGCCGACCCCGGACCTCCGATCGCGTGACCCGTCAGCTCGGCGGCCGAGACAGCAGGAACAGGATGATCGCGGCGGCCACGCACCCGGCCCCGATGATGGCGGCGACCCCGCCACCGACGGCCATCCCCATCGCCCGACCGTTTCGCCCAGCGATCCCGGCCCGCCACGTCGCCCGAAGCGAGTATCCGGCCAGGGCGATGAAGGCGATCCCGAGGGCCGCGGCCCCGGCCGCCAGGAGCGGGATCTGGGAGGCGTCGCGGACCGTCACGGCATAGACGGCGAAGACCGCCGATCCGATGAGCGCGATGGCCAGGAAGACGACTCCTGGCGAGATCCGGCGAGCCGATGCACTCATGATGAGGCCCCGATCGTACGGTGGTAGACCGCCACGTTGTATGAGAGCCGTGGGCGTCTCAACCCCGCCGCGACCTCTCGCCCGATCTCGCCGAATGTCGCGCCGAGGAAGCTGTCGGCCTCGTCGAGCGAAGGGAAGGTCCAGAAGCAGTGGACGACCCGGACCTTGAAGCCACCGCGCAGGTACGGTCCGTCGCGGCGGCTGAGCAGGCCGTATTCTGGCATGTCGCCGCGGAGGCGCGAGACGTCGTCGCGCCCGTAGTCGAGCAGGACGAGCAGACGGCCGCCCGGACGCAGGACGCGGGCCGCTTCGGCCGTCTCGTCCGCCGCCGTGCCACGGAACGGTCCCCAGAGGCTGGCGAGGACGTCGGCCGAGCTGTCGGGCGCGCCGATCCGCGCTCCTCCGCCCGCCGCCGCGCAGAGGACTCGGGCACCGAGCTCGGCGAGCTGTCGCGCGCGGATCCCTTCAGCGCCATCGAGCAGCACCACGTCGCGACCGCCGATCGGACCCAATGCGTCGAGTGCCCGCGGGATCTTCCCCTCGACGTCGAGCACGCGGGCCAGCTGTGCGGCGAGGCTGGCTCCGAGATCGATCGGTAGGTCTGCCACAGGACGCGGAGTATGACGGAAATCCCTAGACGACTCGCATGACCGTTCCGGACCGCGGGGCCATGTGGATCGTCGTCGTCCCGTCGACGATGGGTGCCTCGCCGCTCCCGCCGAGCCCGGGCAGGTCGATCGGCGCGAGGTGTCCGCCAGCTCCGCCGGGGGCGTCCTCGAACCGGACCGGTAGCTCGACTGGCGTCTCCCCGGCGTTGACCGCCACCACGAACCGCGAGGCGCCGTGCCCGCGCTCGAAGGCGACGCCCTCGCGATCCGCGCCGACGACACGCAACGGCCCGTCGCGCAGGGCCGGCTCCGCGGTCCGCAGGCGCAGCAGGGCCCGCACGGACTCGCGCAGTCCCGGCTCCCACCGCCCCTCGTCCCAGGGAAAGGCACCGCGACACGCTGGATCGATGCCACCGACCAGTCCCACCTCATCGCCGTAGTAGACGCACGGGGCGCCGGGCAGTGTCGTCTGGAGCAGCATGGCGAGCCTGACGTCGCCCGGATCACCGCCCAGCACGGTCCGCAGCCTGGGTGTGTCGTGCGAGCCGAGGAGGTTGAGCTGGACGGCCACGACATCGGGGTCATAGGCCGCCGCCAACTCCATCACCCGGGCCGCGATCGCCGGCCCGTCGAGGCGTCGCACGCTCGCCGAGAACTCTCGATGGCGTCCGATGACCTCGGTGTCGAGACGCGAGCCTCCCGCGAATCCGAGGATCGCCTCGGCCAGCGGGTAGTTCATCAGCGCGTCGAACCGGTCGCCGCGTAACCACGACGGGGCGACGCGCCAGATCTCGCCGACGAGGTAGGCGTCCGATCGGATCGCCCGGCAGCGCTGGCGAAACTCCTGCCAGAACGCCTCATCATCGATCTCGCCCGGCACGTCGAGCCGCCAGCCGTCGATCCCGAAGCGCAGCCAGTGTTCGGCGACCCCGAACAGATACTCGCGAACCTCCGGCTCGTCCGTATTGAGCTTCGGTAGCGCCGGCAGTCCCCACCACGCGTCGTATCCGTGGGCCGTGTGCGGCGTCCCGGGCGGCGGATAGGCGAGGAGTGGCCGACCGGCGTCGAGGCGTTCGTGGTCGAGGTGGAACCAGCGTCGGTACGGCGACGCCGCCCCCGACTCGAGGATGTGGTGGAACGGCCAGAAGCCACGCCCGGTGTGGTTGAAGACCCCGTCGAGGACCACCCGCATCCCCCGGTCGTGCGCCGCGTCGAGCAACTCACGCAAGGCGTCATCGCCGCCGAGCAGCGGGTCGACCGTCTTGTAGTCGTAGGTGTGGTAGCGATGATTCGATGCCGACGCGAAGATCGGCGTCAGGTAGAGCGCATTCACACCCAGGTCCTCGAGGTATCCGAGGTGCTCCGCGATCCCGCGCAGGTCTCCCCCCTTGAACCCGTGGTTGGTCGGCGGCGCGTCCCATGGCTCCATGACGCCCGGCTTGTGGACGCGTTCGCTCGAGGCGAATCGGTCGGGGAAGATCTGGTAGAAGATCGCGTCGCGGACCCACGCGGGCGTATCGACCGCCATGGTCAGTCGTGCATCACGGTCGACCACGGCCCGCGCAACGTGTGCGCGGTCTCCGGGGTCAGCAGGTCGCCGACGACGAGCGCCAGGGCCGCGGCCTGGACGCACGCCGCGAGTCGGTAGCGGGCGATCCGCGAGCTCTCGTAGAGGAGGATGACGCCCGCCCCGACGAGCGCGAGCAGACCGAAGGCGACCGCGGCGGCGACCACCCCGGCCTGGGCACTGACGATGGCCCCGATGAGGCCGATGACGACCCCGGCAAGCCCGTTCTCCGCCCAGCTCCAACGCCCCGCCGTCGACCGACCGCCGGGTGAGTCGAATGCGGCCAGCCGGGCATCGTCCTGGGCGGCTGTCGCCTCGCCGGTTCGACCGGCGATCCTCGCCGCCGCGAGGGCCTCGGATCGGGCGGCGGCGAAGCTGCCGCGGATCGGCAATGCCAAGGGCTGCCATTGCCAGGCGACCGCGCCCGCCAGCGCGTGGACCTCGGCTCGGGTGAGCCGGCCGGCCCTGGCGATCAGACCGGCCACAGCGCTGTGGTTCGGGCCGTAGCCGACGACCTCGGGACCGGTCGGAAGTTCCTCGAGGTCCGCCACCGTCGGATCAACCCTTGACGCCGCCGGTGGACAGCCCGGAGATGAGGAACCGCTGGGCGAGGAAGAAGACGATCATGACCGGGATCGTGATGAGGACCGAGCCGGCGGTCAGCAGGCCCCACGGTTGGTTGAACGGGTCGATGAACGTCGCCATCCCGACCGGCAGCGTGAGCGCGTCCTTGCTGGTCAGGAACGACCGCGCGAACAGGAACTCGTTCCAGGCCGTGATGAAGGCGAAGAACGCGGTCACCGCCAGGCCGGGCACG
>Ga0184625_10000776_pt1 | contig 12684 bp, 9 predicted proteins | sample PLM3_30_b1_FD_133151 | JGI IMG/M metagenome (GOLD analysis project Ga0184625, IMG submission 133151) | Groundwater sediment microbial communities from an aquifer in East River, Colorado, USA - PLM3_30_b1 | ecosystem: Environmental > Terrestrial > Soil > Riparian zone | place: USA: East River... | reverse complement strand
GCTCGGAATGAGATTGCCGTGCGGGCAGGTCGTCGGATAGCCGAGCAGTTTGGCCAGTCGGTCTTCCACTTCCTGAGATAGAGCATGTTCAAGGCGGTGGGCTTCTTGGTGGGCTTTGACCCAATCCAATCCCAACAGATCGGTCAGGAAGCGCTCGAGAAGAAAATGGCGGCGCAGAATCCTTTCGGCAACCTGTTTGCCCGCAGCGGTCAAATGAATTTCCTTCCGCCGTACGACCTTTAGATAACCCTCTGCTTCCAATCGCCGAAGCGTAGTCACCATCGTCGACGGCGTAACGCCTACTTCCTCCGCGACCCGGGCGGCAATCACCGGCTGGACCTCTTCTTCAAGGGCATAAATGGTCCGGAGATAGTCTTCGATAGCTTGGGTTATCTTAGAACTTGACATGGTGTTGACAAAGTAAATTTATTTCAATATAGGAACTTCTCAAGTTAGATGAGACTAACTTTTATAAACCAACTGTCAAGTGACTTGACTCTTATCCGCCATATAGCCTTGGCGGCGGGAAAGTTCAAGCACAAGGAGAAACAGATATGAAAATACCGCGAGACAAATTACGACTCAAGTTGCCCATCGCGATTGCGCTAACGGTTCTTGGGCTCGCCAAATTAGGGATCGTCGAGGGTGTCTTGGCCCAGGGCAAACTAGTCGTCGCCATTCAACCCTCGGTCTCCAGCGATGAAATGCTCAAGAAGGCGCAACCCTTGGAAAAATTCCTCCGGGATAGCTTGGGCGGAAAGACCGATGTGCAAGTCTACGTCCCCAGCAGTTTTGCTGCGGTGGTGGAGTCCTTGCGCTTTGGCCATGCTCAAGTCGCTTTCATGTCCGCTTGGCCGGCCCAGCTTGCGGTCCAACTGGGCGGCGCCGACGTCGCCCTCGCCGAAGTCCGCGAAGTTCTTCACGGCACGAAAAAAGTCGAAGCGCCTTATTACTTTTCTTACTGGATCGTCCAGAAGGAAGCGCCTTATCAAAACCTTCAAGCATTGAAAGGGAAGACGGCCTGTTTCCCCAGCCCCATATCGACCTCCGGCTATGTGGCGCCCATGGGTCGTCTCGTAGAGTTGAATCTAATCCCGACTCCGGAGGGAAAAGAAGGCGACCCCAAGGCTTTCTTTAAGGACGTGCTGTTCGGCGGCGGCTACGGTCAATGCGCCCAGGCCCTGAAGCAAGGCCAGGTGGACGTCACGGTCATCGCCGGTGACGTTCCAGCGAAGCTCTACAACGAGGTCCTCTCAACGACACGCACTATCGAAGAGCAAGGTCCAATACCCTCCCACGCAGTAGTTCTCAGCAAGGAACTCAAGGAACCGCTGCGCTCTCAAACGATTCAGACGATCATGAAATTAAGCGCGCCGGAGCACCGGGATCTCATGCGTTCGTTCATCTCCAGCATCTTCGTCGGCTTCAAGCCAACCACGGCAGCCGAGCACTTAGGCTCGTTACAGCGCTATTTGAAGCTTGCGGGACTGAAGTACACGGAGCGTCTGTGAGCCTAACGAGCAGCCAAGAAATAGCCCTTCGGGCGGAAGGGTTATGGTTTGCCTATCGGGAGACTGACTGGATCCTTAAAGATATCTGTCTCTCCATTCCCAGTGGTCAAATCACCATTATCATGGGGCCATCGGGCACCGGCAAGACGACCTTGCTCAAGATTTTGGCCGGTATTCTGACCCCCTCCCGCGGCCACGTGGAAGTATTCAACCACAATATCGCCAACCAACCGCAGCGATCCATGGCGTCACTCATCGGCTACATCCCTCAACAGCTCGGACTCGTGCGTAATTTGACCGCCTTGGAGAACGTCCTCATGGGCGCCTTGGGCCGCTGCGGTAACGGCAGTGCATTGCTCGGACTTTTTCCGCGGGAGGAAGTCAGGAAAGCAGAGGCGGCCCTCGATCTCATGGGCATCGCGCATAAGACCAATGAAAAAGTCTTTCGCTTGAGCGGCGGCGAGCGCCAGCGAGTGGCCATTGCCCGCACCCTGCTACAACACCCGAGGGTGGTTGTGGCGGACGAGTTCGTGTCGGACTTGGACATGGCGTTGGCATTGGAAATCCTTAATCGCATTCGTCTCGCCGCAGCACAGGAACAGATCACCTTTGTAATGAGCATGCATCGGCAGGGGCTCGTCCGCGAGTTCGCCGAGAATGTCGTGACGCTTCGGGAGGGTCACATCGCAGCCGGGTTTATCCCGGCGGTGTCGCAGGGATCGGCCGCCGTCGAGATGCTTCAATGAAGACTAATCTCCTCATCACCGCTCTAATCGCCCTGCTCTTAGGCATCGTCCTGAATGAGCTGGGGTTCTTTGATAGCGGGAAACTAATCCGCGGCTTGCGCAATCTCGGCATTCTGACGTCGGATATGGTGCCCCCCGACTTTTCCGTGCTTCCGGTGGCGGGGCGAGCCCTATGGGAAACCGTGCTCATGTCTTTCGCCGGCACCATGCTCGGCTTCCTCGCTTCACTCCCGTTGAGCATCTTAGGAACCCGGAATCTTTTTCCGACTATTCTATCGAGCCTTGCCCGTTTCATCGCCGCAGGGGTTCGAACTATACCGGTGCTTTTGTGGGCGATCATCTTTGTCATCTTATTCGGGCTCGGTCCCCTGGCGGGGACGTTTGGCATCGCCGCCTACACGGTGGGGTACCTGGCGAAGATTTACTCCGATCTCTTTGAAGGAACAGATCCTGAAGTTTTAGAGGCGGTGGGCAGCACCGGCGCCTCGAAGCTTCAACTCGTGCGTTTCGTCTTCCTCCCGGAGGGAGCCAATGCGATTCTGACCCAGCTGCTCTTCATGCTCGAGTATAACATTCGCGCTTCTTCGATACTGGGATTCGTCGGCGCGGGCGGGCTTGGTTTTGTAATGCAAGTCTATCTACAAACGCTTGAATACCGGCGTTTGGCCAGTGTGTTGCTGCTCATCCTGGTGGTCGTGCTCGCTATGGACGGCCTCAGTGCATGGATTAGGAAACGATTTCTCCTGACGGCCCAGGCTTAATAACGTATGCGATCATTTTGGACACTACTGGGTGTGAACCGAAGCAAATCGTGGCGTTCGTCACGTCCACGCGAGCCTGCCGCAGCGCATAAATCAGCGGTGCTGGTTTTTCTGATCCTTTTATTAGCCGCCTCCACGGCTTTCGCGGATGACGAGGCAAGAAGACTTGTGGCCTTGCTCGATTATCTCGGCAGCGATTACAAGAACGCCGTCCAGGACGGGAAAATCGTCAACCAGAACGAGTTTTCGGAGATGCAGGAATTCTCCAAGCGAACCCTGGAACTCTTCAAGCAACTCGAGGAGACCGACAAAGCCGACAAGGCCGGGATTGAGCCGAGCCTCAAGTCCCTTGCCAGTCAGATCGAGAACAAGGCCGACCCGAAAGCGGTGGCGGAGCTCGCAAATAGTGCAAAACAGAAACTGATCACCACTTATAATATCGTTCCCTATCCCAAACAGCTTCCGTCTCTGGCGAGCGGTAAAACAATTTATTTGGAGAACTGCGCACAGTGCCACGGCGAGACTGGCAAAGGCGACGGCCCAAGTCGCGCCACAATGAACCCTAAAAATCCCGTGCCCGCCAATTTTACCGATCTGGAATTTATGGCCGGGCGCTCTCCTTTCAAGGCTTTCAACGCTATCAGCTTCGGGGTGGAGAATACCGCGATGGCTTCCTTCGCCGCTCTCTCGGAGGAGCAGCGCTGGCAGGTGGCCTTTTATGTCTTTTCCCTGCGCTTCTCAGCCGAATCGGCTACGGCCGGCGCGGCTTTGCTTCAATCGAAGAATGTCCCCGGGGAGCTCACAACCGTCGCCACCTTAGCAACGAACTCCGACGAGCAGTTGCTGGAAAAACTTAAGGCTCACACCGCACAAAAATCCACGGATGCCTTGTTGTCACCGCCGAACCCTACCTTGGGTCCGTTCTCGTCTCCTTGGACTGCGGCGGGACTCAAAGAAGCGTTAGCCCACCTTCGACGCGGACTTCTGGAAACGAAACCCACCGATCCTTTGCTGATTGCGCGCGTCCTACTCCGTGAAGCTTCGGAACTCTATACTAAAGGAGAAAAAGAAAAAGCCTATCAAAAGGCCATCGAAGCCTATCTCGATGGCCTTGAATTGGCCGAGCCGAGTTTGTTCGCCAAGGATGCCTCTTTCGGACGCGGGCTTGAAGGCCAGTTCACGGAGTTTCGTAATGCGATACGGCAAGGAGTTCCTGCCGAGGAGATCCAGAAGCGTCATCTGGAAGTATCAGCCAAGCTCGACGAAGCCAGCCAGATGTTGGCCCGTGAAGATAGTTTCTCCGGTTACTATTCCTTCTTGAACTCGGCGCTGATCATTCTCCGAGAAGGTCTAGAAGCGGCTCTGATCCTGGCGGCAATCCTGGCGATGTTGAGAGTGATAGGCGCGACACGGGCCGTCCGTTACATCCACCTGGGCTGGATTCTGGCGCTGGTCGCAGGCGGCCTCACCTGGCTTGCCACTCAGACTATCTTGACTTTCAGCGGCCAGCACCGCGAAAGCATGGAAGGGTTCATCAGTGTGTTCGCTGCAGTCGTGTTGTTTTATGTCGGCTACTGGCTTCATACGAAAGCTGAGGCCAAAAAGTGGCAGGCTTTCATCCAACAAAAGGTTCAGGACATCCTTTCGACGAAAAGAATCTTCGCCCTCGTAGGCATCTCTTTCTTTGCCGTCTATCGTGAAGCCTTCGAAGTAGTGCTGTTTTATCAGGCACTCTGGCTCCAGAATGAACAAAATCACGGCGCGGTGATCTGGGGCTTTATTGCGGGCTTGATTTGCCTCATTGTTGTGACTTTTGCGATTCTCAAACTCGGACTGCGAATCCCTTTGAAATACTTTTTCGGCGCGACGGGGACTTTGCTTTACATTATGGCGTTCATTTTTGCGGGCAACGGGATCAAAGAGCTGCAAGTCGCTGGATGGGTTCCGAGCACGCCCGTGGGTTTTCCGCCACAGGTCCCGCTCTTGGGAATATATCCCACAGTGGAAACGTTGGCGGCCCAAGCTTTGATGCTTCTGGCATTTGTAGCGACGTCAATCCGGATGGCCAGAGAAAACTACAAAGCCCTACGAGATAAAGCAAGCTATGGTTAAGCCACACGGCCAAGATAAACCCGGCCATTACCACCGGGAATCGTTGTCCTCCTTGCTATGGACGGCTCGAGCTTCGATAAAGAACTTTTTTTAACGGCCCAGGCTTAATTCTTATGCGATCATGTTGGACATCGTTGACTGTCAACAGAATCCGGTTTCGCCATTGGGCACGTTCGTGGCAACATTCCGTAGCCCGTAAATCATGGATGTCAGTTTTCCTCGTTTTGTTCCCCGCCTCAGTGGCTTTCGCCGATCAAGAGGCAGAAAGACTCGTGGCCTTGCTCGATTACCTGGGCAGCAATTACAAGAACGCTGTCCAAGACGGGAAGGTTGTCAGTCAGCACGAGTATCAGAAAATGCAGGAATTCGCGAAGCGAACGTTGGAGCTCATTAACCGGCTGAAGGAAATAGATAAAGGCGATAGGGCCGGCATCAATTCGGGCATCAATTCTCTCGCCCATGAAATTGAGAATAAGGCTGAAGCGAAGACCGTCGCGGAACTGGCGGCTAGCACGAAAGAGAAACTGATCAGTAATTATGGGATCGTTACCTATCCCAAACGGCTACCGTCGCTGGCAAGGGGCAAGACAATCTATCTAGAAAACTGTGCTCAGTGCCACGGCGAAAGCGGAAAAGGGGACGGCCTAAGTCGCTCGACGATGAATCCGAAAAATCCCGCGCCCACCGATTTTACCGATGCGGAATTTATGGTTGGCCTTTCTCCTTTCAATGCTTACAACGCTATCAGCTTCGGGGTGGAGAATACCGCCATGCCTTCTTTTGCCGCGCTCTCGGAAGAGCAGCGCTGGCAGGTCGCCTTCTACGTATTGTCCCTGCGTTTTTCACCCGAATCAGCTAAGGCTGGCGCGATTTTGCTTCAATCGAAGAGCATCCCTGAGGGTCTGACTAACGTCGCCACCTTAGCGACAAACTCCGATGAGCAGTTGTTGGAAAAACTTAAGGCTTACTCCGCAAAAAAATCTGAGGATGCCTTGTTGTCAGCGTCAAACCCCACCTTGACCCCGTTCTCATCTCCATGGACTGCGGTGGACTTCAAAGAGGCCTTGGCCTACCTTCGACGCGGGCTGCCGGAAACGACCGACCCGCTGCTTATTGTGCAAACCTTGCTCCGTGAATCTTCGGAACTCTACGCTAAGGGAGAAAAAGAAAAGGCTTATCAAAAGGCGGTCGAAGCCTATCTCGTCCATCTGAAAATGGAGGTCAACCTAGGTGAAGCGGCCCAGATGCTGGCAAGCGCTGATACTCTTTGGGGTTACTACGCCTTTTTAAACTCCGCGCTGATTATTTTACGCGAAGGTCTTGAAGTCGCTCTAATTCTACCGACGATTCTGACGATGCTAAGAGTGATGGGCGCAACGCAGGCTATCCGTTACATCCACTTGGGCTGGATTCTGGCGCTGATCGCCGGCGCTCTGACCTGGATTGCCACCCAGACCTTACTGACTCTCAGCGGCCAGCACCGTGAGAGCATGGAAGGTTTCATCACTGCTTTCGCCGCGGTCGTCTTGTTCTATGTCGGATACTGGCTCCATACTCGAGCTGCGGCCAAAAAATGGCAAGCCTTCATCCGAGAAAAAGTCCAGGATGTCGTTTCGACGAAAAGAGTCTTCGCCCTCGTAGGCATATCTTTCTTCGCCGTCTATCGTGAGGCATTCGAAGTGGTGTTGTTTTATCAAGCGCTCTGGTTACAGAACGAAAGTAACCAGGGCGCGGTGATTTGGGGCTTTCTCGCCGGTCTGGCAGCCCTGGTTCTAGTGATTTTCGCCATTCTCAAGCTCGGTTTGCACCTGCCGCTGAAATACTTTTTCGGCGCTACCGGGGCTCTTCTTTACATTATGGCTTTTACTTTCGCCGGCAACGGAATCAAGGAATTGCAGGCCGCAGGTTGGTTGCCCAGTACGGCACTCAGTTTTCCGCCGCAGGTGCCACTCTTGGGAATTTATCCCACTTTGGAAACGCTGGCGGCCCAAGCTTTGATGCTTCTGGCATTTGTAGCGACGTCAATCTGGATGGCCAGAGAAAACCACAAAGCCCTACGAGATAAAGAAAGCTATGGCTAAGCAACACGGTCAAGATAAGCCCGGCCACGACCACCCGGGAATAAAGCCCTTTCGTTGCCTGTGCGGCAGCATGCTGGCGCGCATAGTGCCCGGAGGAGTCGAGCTGAAATGCCGGCGATGCAAAAGGCAGGTAATCGTCCCTCTGGAAAGGAATAGAGCAGCGAAAATAATCAACGAAGCTTAGCAGCACTGCTTGCTTTCGGATCCTTAGCGGCCAGAGGTTTAGAACCCAGAGCCCGATATCCCGTCGAAACACGGCGGGGTATCGGGCTCTTTTTTTTGGAGGACTAGAATGAAAAAAACCGCAGATGGGAAATCGCGCTCTGCGACAGGGGAACCTTCTATGTGCATTACAGGACCGGTTCTCTTCATATTCTCAAGGAAGCTTTTGTTGATTTGGCGGTGGACCTTCAACAACTGGCGAATCGACTGGGCGTCGCATTACAAGAACACGAAATTCAAAACAAGAAAGGACTCTTGCAGTAGCCATGTCTGACATCATTGCCATTATCGTTAAAGGGGGGCTGGTCATGATCCCCCTGGTTTTGTGCTCGCTAATTTCACTCGCGGTCACCATAGAACGCCTGCTTTATTGGCGCCGGATCAGCTCGAAGCAGCCGGTAGAGCGGATGCTCGCGTCGGTTGAGCAAGGGAACCTGAAGGAAGCTCTCTCCGACGGTCAGGAGTCGCCATTACCAGCCGCGCGGATTCTCGCCGCCGGTCTGGCGCACCGCAACCCTTCCTACTCCAAAGCCATGGAAGTGGCGGCGCAGGGCGAGATACCGATTCTCAAGCGCCGTCTGGTGATTCTCGATACGATCATTACTTTGGCGCCGCTGCTGGGCCTTCTCGGTACGATTACCGGCATGATCAGCTCCTTCGGGATCATGTCCGACGCCGGACTGGGCCAGCCCCACGCGGTAACCGGCGGCGTCGCCGAGGCCCTTATCGCGACGGCAACGGGCCTGCTCATCGCGATTCTGACTCTCATTCCCTACAACTATTTTACCTCCCGCGCGGAAAAAGAAATGGAGGGTATCGAATACTTCGCCTCGCGCATGGAGCTCGCCCTGCTCGCGCAACAGGATGCCCACTAATGAGGCTGCAAAGAAACGGAAACTTAAAAAAGGCCCGCATCGAAATCATCCCCATGATCGATACGATCTTTTTTCTGCTGGTCTTCTTTATGATCTCAACGCTCTCCATGTCGCGTTTTACCGGCGTGCAAGTGAATCTACCCAAGGCCGCTTCGGGCAGCCAGCCCCCTACTGAAACCATCGTTATTTCTCTCACCAAGGACGACCAACTCTTCTTCAATAAAACGCAAATGTCTGGGGAATCGCTGCGGCAATCGTTGCGCGCGGAACTGGCGAAGAATCCCGAATTGCTGGTGGTGATCAATGCGGACGACGGCGTACAGCATGGCAAGGTCGTGGAGCTCATGGACCAGGCCCGCCAGACTGGCGCCACCAAGTTGTCCATTGCCGTCAAACCCAAGGAGACCAAGTGATGAAGGAGTCGCTGTTTTCTGGTTTCGCCCTTTCCGCATTGATCCACGCCGCCCTGATCCCTACGGCTTCGCTCCTCATCGCCGGCACCAGGCCGGCGACACCAGCGCAGAATATCGAGGTCTCCTTGACCGACATTCCCAAAGTCGAGCACACGCCCGAACCGCCGCCGGAACCGAAGCCTGAGCCCAAGAAAACGGAAAAGATCAAGGCACCCAGACTGATCCAAAAAACGGACTTGGCCATGGTCGAGCCTAGTCAACCACCACCACCGAAAATCGAGGAGCTACCGCCGCCTCCGAATCTGACGGCCGCAGGACCAGAGAAAGGCAGCGTCGCCAGCAAAGCGCCCGCCGGCGAGGCAGCAGGAGGCGAGGCGGGTGTCGGTGGTCTGTTTGGCGGTGGCGACGTAAACGTCGCGGGAGGCAGCGGTATGGGCGGGGGCGGCGGTGGCACGGCGGTGGCTGGATTAGGCAGAGGCGATAAGGGCGACGGTTTCGGCGGCGGCGGCACTGGCGATGGACTCGCTGCAACAGCCCGGCCTCTTGGCGGCTATCAGGTCAAGCCCCGTTATCCTGAGGCCGCGCGTAAAGCCGGCGCCCAAGGCGTTACCTTGTTAAGAGTCAGAGTCCTGGAAAATGGGCGCGTGGGTGAAGTCCTAATCGAAAAATCCGCCGGCTTCAGTGAGCTTGATTTTTCCGCTGCTGAGGCAGTGAAAAAATGGCTATTTGAGCCGGCGCGCAGGGGCAAGGAACCCGTGCAGGTGTGGGTGCTGTTGCCCGTCAAGTTTGAGCTCCATTAAAGGCGCCCAGGTATGGAAGGAAACAACTCAAAACTCAGCTCGGTGCTAAGCTCAGCCGCAAGTTCCGCTGCTCTTGCCGACCAGAAGCTCCGAGTGGAGAGCACATCGCTCTTTCAAGGTGGACGGGAGGTGGTCATTATCCATCAAGAACAAGAATACAGTCTCAGAATAACCCGGAACGGAAAGCTTATTTTGACAAAGTAATTTCACACAAACTGAACCAGCCAGCCAGTGTATGAGGCGACTCATGCCAGCCAGCAAGAATAACAACTCACACGTTGGAGGAACCATGAGTCGACAAGAAAAACGCGCCAATGAAAGACGGAGGAATAAAATCCTCCACAAGATCACTCTTGCCGCCGGTGAGGGTGTCGGCCGAGCCGTGGCGTTTACGTTCGCTTTGGCAACTAATGCCTTCGGGGCGGAACAAGAAAAGAAAGAGGAATTCGCCCTGCCCCCGGTGGTAGTCACCGACCAAGTTAATCCCTATGTCGTGCCGAACTTGGGATTGCAGCGTCTGCCCGAGCCGGTCCAAAACATTCCCCAGTCCATCACCATTGTGCCAAGGCAAATTCTCGAGGAACAGGCGGCGACCACCTTGCGCGATGCGATGCGTAATGTCACCGGCATCGGCATCGCGGCAGGCGAAGGCGGCGGCGCTCAGGGCGACAACTTCACCCTGCGCGGTTTCAGCGCGCGCAACGATATGTACCTCGATGGGGTGCGCGATCAGGGTACTTATTTCAGAGACACCTTTAATATCGAGGCCGTCGAAGTGCTCAAGGGGCCCGCATCGATCTATTTCGGGCGGGGCTCCACCGGCGGTATCATCAACCAGGTCAGCAAGGCCCCCCGTCTCGAGGGCTTCTACGATGGAACGGCCAACGCCGGTAGCGGCCCGTACTTCCGCGGCACCGCGGACATCAACCAGCCACTCTCTCCCACGATCGCTTTGCGGGTAAACGCCATGGCCCAACACGCCGATATCGTCGACCGAGATCATGTCAAAGTAACCCGCCAGGGATTCGCTCCAACCCTCACCCTCGGCCTTGGCACGCCGACACAGATGACCTTCAATTACTTTTTTCAACACGAGGACAACATTCCGGACTACGGTTTTCCTTTTTTCAATGGTCAACCCGTGCGTGTTAACCGGGATACCTGGTATGGCTTGACCAAAGACGACTACGAGAAAACTTACACGAATATGGGCACGGTCAGCCTGAACCATCGCTTTAGCGACCAGCTCAACCTGCGCAGCGCGTTTCGGTATAGCAACGTCAGCCGGGACCTCGATGTGAGCATACCCGCCGTCACCTGCGTGGCTCCCGCCACCTGCGGACCCGGGGCTATCATCACCGGCATCACCAGAAGCCGGCCGGAACGCCACACCACGGAAGGCATTCTGGACAGCCAAACCGACCTCACCGCGAGGTTCGACACTTTCGGGTTCAAGCACACTCTCACTAGCGGCATAGAGCTGTCGTGGGACAGATTCGATAACCTGCGCTATGCCAGCGCCGGTCCCGCCACGACCCTGAGCAACCCAAATAACAATCAAACCCCGAATGCCAAGACCTTAGGGGTGGACGCCCTAACAAACGCAGCCGGATTCGGTGTTTATGGCGCGGACCAGATCGCATTGCATGAATACTTCGATATCATCGGCGGCCTGCGCTGGGATTATTTCAGCGCCAATCAAGAAAACAAGTTGCCTGGGCAAGTGGACTTCGACGCCACGGACAGGATGTTAAGTTACCGAGGCGGCCTGGTATTTCATCCGACGCCGCAGCAAAGCTACTATTTTTCCTACGCCACCGCCTTTAATCCCTCGGCCGAGGGGCTAACACTGGCGGCCAACAACCAGGCGACGCCACCGGAAAAGAACGAAATCTTCGAAATTGGCAGCAAATTTTTATTGATGGGCGGCGCGCTCACTCTCCAAGGCGCGCTGTTCCAGATCGAGAAGACCAACGCCCGTACCAATGATCCTATCCTTGGGGTGCAAGTCCTCGACGGCAAGCAGCGTTCCCGCGGGGTGGAGTTGGGTGCCGCTGGACGGGTTCTTACCGGCTGGAACGTTTTCGCCGGCTTCACTTACCTCGACGCCAAGATTCTCAAGTCCAACGATACTCAGGTTGTGGAAGGAGTAACCTATTCACTCCAGGGCAAGGTACCGCAGAACGTGCCGAAATATACCGCGACCCTGTGGAGCACCTACGACTTTTTGGACAAGTGGCAGATCGGCGGCGGGCCAACTTACGTCGGCAGCCGCTTCGCGAACAATTCAAATGTCAATGAGGTCCCGGGTTACGTTCGCTGGGATGCGACGGTGGCTTATAACGTTTCCGAGAGGATTCAATGCCGTCTGAACGCCCAGAACTTTACCAATTCGCACTTCATCGAAAGCGTCCACCCGTCCCACGTCGTCCCAGGCGCAGGGAGAACCTTCATCGCGAGCACGTTCTTTAGATTCTAACTTTTCAAATGTTGAACAAAATCAGGACAAGAAAATTTATCGCGCCAAGACGCCAAGGCGCAAAGAAAAATACATTCTTATTTCTCCGAACTTGGCGTACTTTGCGTCTTTGCGCGAGTCATTTTTTTTCGATTCGGCAATTTAAAATGCAAATTGCAACCCTTTTTGACTAGGTTTTAACGAAGCTAAGCCGATGATTGTCCACATTCCCAACGTTCTCAGCCAGGAACAAGTCGCCCATTGCCGGGAAGTGATGAACCGCGCGACCTGGGTGGACGGACGGGTCACGGCCGGCTACCAATCCAGCGTTGTTAAGCACAACCGCCAACTTGCTGAGAACAGTCCTGAGGCGCGGGAACTGGGCGACATGATCGTCGCAGCCCTGGAGCGCAACCCGCTTTTCATCACGGCGGCGTTGCCGCTCCGGGTCTTTCCGCCTCTCTTCAACCGCTACGAAGGAGGGGAAACCTTCGGCTCGCATCTGGACAACTCTATCCGGCAAATACCAGGCACCCCGTACCGGATCCGTACCGACGTCTCCGCCACTCTTTTTCTCAGCCCACCGGAAGAATACGACGGGGGTGAACTGGTCATCGACGACATCTATGGCGCCCATTCGGCAAAGTTACCGGCGGGCGATATGATCGTCTATCCTGCCAACAGTTTGCACCATGTGAATGCGGT
>Ga0184625_10000775_pt1 | contig 12690 bp, 11 predicted proteins | sample PLM3_30_b1_FD_133151 | JGI IMG/M metagenome (GOLD analysis project Ga0184625, IMG submission 133151) | Groundwater sediment microbial communities from an aquifer in East River, Colorado, USA - PLM3_30_b1 | ecosystem: Environmental > Terrestrial > Soil > Riparian zone | place: USA: East River... | reverse complement strand
GTTCAAGGGGCCGATTTATCCGGTGAACCCATCGGTCGCCGAGCTGCGCGGCCAGCGCTGCTACGCCTCGCCTCGAGACCTGCCCGCCGGCGTCGATCTCGCCATCATTGCCGTGCCGCGCGAGGCCGTGCTGGCAGCGGTCGACGACTGCGCAGCAGCCGGCGTGAAAGGACTGGTCGTCATCTCCGCGGGCTTCGCCGAGACCGACGCGCGCGGCCGCGAGCTGCAGGCCGATCTCGTCGAGCGCGTGCGGGGCTACGGCATGCGGATGGTCGGACCGAATTGCATGGGGGTTCTCAATACCGATCCGCAGGTGGGCCTCAACGCGTCGTTCGCAGAACGTCTGCCTCCGGCCGGCCGAATCGCTCTCGCATCGCAGAGCGGCGGTCTCGGCCTCGCGGTGCTGAACCTGGCCGCCACGCGCCAGATTGGATTGTCGACATTTGTCAGCCTCGGCAACAAGGCCGACATCTCCGGCAACGACATCCTTCAATACGCGGAACACGACCCGGCGACGTCCGTGGTATTGCTGTATCTCGAATCGTTCGGCAACCCCCGACGCTTCGGACAGCTTGCCAGGCGCGTGTCGCGCGCAAAGCCGATCGTCGTCGTCAAGTCGGGGCGTACCGCGGCAGGCCTGCGTGCCGCCGCGAGCCATACAGCCGGACTCGCCGCGAGCGAACTGGCGGTCGACGGGCTCTTCCGGCAGGCTGGCGTCATTCGCGCCGACACGATCGACGAGATGTTCGACGTCGCCGCGTGCCTGGACTCGCAACCGCTGCCGCCAGGCCGGCGGGTTGCCATCGTCACCAACGCCGGCGGGCCCGGCATTCTTGCGGCCGATGCCTGCATCGCGGGCGGTCTTGAAGTGCAGGCGACGGCATCAGGCTTGACCAATCCGGTCGATCTCATCGCATCGGCGGATGGCAGCGCCTATGAGAATACGATTGCCGCGCTCCTCTCCGCAGAAGATGTCGACGCCGTGCTCGCAATCTACACGACCATCGACAGCGCGCGAACAGGCGAAATGCTTACGGCGATCTCGGCCGGCGTCGCAGAAGGCCGGCGCCGCGGCTTCACGGGCAAACCGGTGGTCGTCTGCACGATGGCGTCTGCCGACACGGCGCCGCTGCACGCGGGCGAGGAGACCCTGCCGGTCTACGAGTTCCCCGAACAGGCGGCACGGGCGCTTGGAAAAGCCGCCGCGTACGCGGAATGGCGCAACGCGCCGGCCGGCGCAGTGGTGCCATTCGACAACATGCGCATGCGCGAAGCGCGCGATCTGTGCCGCGAGATCGCCAGAACACGCGGCGATTCGTGGCTCACGACGCAGGAACTGCAGCAGCTGCTGCACGCCGCAGATCTTCAGTTGGCGCCCGGCGTGCTCGCGCACTCGGCGGACGAAGCGGCTGCGCTGGCGCGCATCTTCGGCTTTCCAGTGGTCGCCAAGCTCGCATCGCCGAAGGCGGTGCACAAGACCGAGGTCGGCGGTGTGCGGCTCCATCTGGCGAACGAGCAGGCCGTACGCACGGCGTACGCCCAACTGACCGCCACTGCGCAAGACCTGCTCGGTGGCACGCTCGACGGCGTGCTCATCCAGCCGATGGTGAGCAACGGAACTGAAACCCTCGTGGGTCTGACGCAGGACGCGATGTTCGGGCCACTAGTGGCGTTCGGATTGGGCGGCACGCAGGTCGAGCTCTTCCGGGACGTCGCGTTCCGCATCGCGCCGCTGACCGATCGCGATGTCGAAGAGATGTTCCGCAGCGTGCGAGGATTCGCGCTGCTGCAGGGCTACCGCAATAAGCCTCCCGCCGATCTGGCAGCCCTTCGCGACGTATTACTGAAGGTCTCCTACCTGGGCGCTGCGATACCTGAGCTCGCCGAGCTCGAGTTCAATCCCGTGATGGTCCTGCCTGCAGGGCACGGCTGTCAGGTTGTGGATGTGAGGGCACGGGTGGGCGCTCGGAATTGGTAGATTGGAAGATTGGTCGATTGAGAGATTAGGGCGCGACGGTTCCGAGTTGAGGCATCAGCAGTAATACACCAACCAGCACAACATTGACGGCCACTCCAATGCGCGCGTCGGGCCACCCCAGCGCGCACAGCCCAAGAGACACCAACGGCATCGCGAGCAGCCATGCGCGTGCGTTCAGTCCCGCCAGCAGCGCGCCCCCGAGAAACACGAACCCAACAGCGGCAATCAGCCACATGAGGCCGAGCGCTCGAACACCGGCGTCGCCGACATCGATCGCGCCCGCAAGAATCGTCGTTCGATAGGGCGTCTCCGGTGACGCCAGCAATTTCCATGGCACGACGAAGCCCACCAGGTGGGCTACGCCGTGCGCAATGAGAAGGGCCGACAGGGCCTGACGCATCAAGCGTGTACTGCCATTCCCGCAGCCGCTTCCGCGCGCCGCAGGGCCTGCACCTCCGGATAGAGCGCCACCTTCAACACACCGTCAGCCTGGTGGCTGAAAAGCTCGAACGCCTCGGCGATGTGGTCGAGGGCGAATCGATGGGTCACGAGCGGAGACAAGTCGACTCGACGCTGCGCGATCATCTCCATCAGCCGGCGCATTCGTTCCTTGCCTCCCGGGCACAACGTCGTCACGATTTTCTGATCGCCGAGGCCGGCGTAAAACGCTTCGTACGGGGCGATGAGCTTGCCCGAATACACGCCGAGGCTCGAGAGCGTGCCTCCCGCACGCGTCGATCGCAGCGCGTTCTCGAATGTTTCCTGTTTTCCGAGCGCTTCGATGGCGACGTCGACCCCGCGGCCATCCGTAAGGTGTTTGATGGTTTCCACGAGGTCGGGACGATTTGGATTCAGCGTCACGCTCGCACCGAACCTGCGCGCGGTTTCCAGGCGAGCTCCCACTGCGTCGATGGCGATGATGAGGCCTGCCCCGCGGAGCCTGGCGCCCACCGTGGCACACAACCCAATCGGCCCTTGCGCAAACACCGCGACCGAATCGCCGACCTTGATGTTTCCGCTTTCGGCGCCGGAGAGCCCGGTCGAAAAGATGTCCGGGCACATCAGGACGGCTTCGTCATCGAGGTTCTCCGGAATCGACGCCAGGTTGGCGCGCGCATCCGGCACGAGGAGGTATTCGGCCCACGCCCCATTAATGGTGTTGCCGAAGCGCCAGCCGCCGAGCGGCCCCCCGCACTGCGAATGTGACCCGTTCAGGCAGTAGAAGCACTGTCCGCACGGGGTGATCGCACCGACGATGACACGCTCGCCGACCCGATAGTATTTGTCGAGACCTGTTCCCAATTCCTCGATCACGCCAACCGGCTCGTGGCCAAGCACGAGCCCGGGCTTTACCGGGTACTCGCCGCGCACGATGTGTACGTCTGTTCCGCAAATCGTTGTTGCGGTGATCTTGATGACGGCCTCACCCGCACCCGGTACCGGCTTGGGGACTTCTTCGATGCCAATCTGATCTTTGCCGCGAAACACCACGGCTTTCATGGTCTTCATGAGTGCTCCTTCTCCTGCATGACGGGCTCGAGGATTTTCACGTTTACCGGGATGCCCCGCCGCACGCTCTCGGTCACGACGCAGAAGTCTTCGAACAAGCGCTCGCATCTGTCCAGGCGCGATCGATCCTGCTCGAGTACCTCCGGCGACAGCTCGACGTCGATTCCGCTGATGCGGAAGCGTCCCTGCTCATTACGCGCGACATGCGCGACGACGGCAGCGGTGATGTCGACCGGTTCGAGTCTCACCTTGCGCAGGCAGAACGCGAAGCTTGCGGCAAGGCAGTTGCCGATCGCGGCGGCGAGCACAGCGGCGGCATTGGGACCTGTCCCTTCGCCAAGAGGCGTAGGCTCGTCGAAGACGATCGGCGGCAGCTGCTCGTTGTCGGCGAAGGTCGCCACGAACTCGTAGCCGCGCACAAAGCGCAGGTCAACCTTGTAGTCCACTGTTTCAGACATAACGTCATCTCCATGCCGCGTTGGGCGTCGCGGCCTTCTTGCTCACCGTCCACGTTCCAGTCGCCGCACCTTCGCCACATTCGAATGTCGTCTTGAACGTGCCTTTTACGACGCCGCGACCGATGTTTCCATTGAACGCCGTGTTCGCATAACAGCTCCGGTCGGGATCCCAGTAGCGGTCGAGCCTGCCGACGACTGAGCCGTTAGAGGCGCGGATGAATCTGATCTTGAGCATCTCGGAGGAGGGCATGCTGGGCGGGTTGTTGGCCTCCTCATACGCCGCCGGCTGATACGGTGCTTGACGGCCGCGCGGAACCATCAGGACGTCGCCGTGGGCGTCGTCGGTACCGGCCTTCAACTTGAACTCGATGCTGCCGTGACGGCCGAGCGCGGCGCTCTCATACTCCCCCAGCCACTCGCCGGCAAGCATTTCGAGGTCGCCAGGAGTCGCTTGCAGCGGCACGGTCGGCAACGACGCACAGCCGGGTGTCAATACCAGTAAGGCGAGTGCCAATGCGGTCTGCATTCTCATGACGCACCATCCGGTCAAGTCATGAGCAAATCAGGCGCCACGAGATATACGCCACAATCGGCGCGGAACGGCGTTCGACGGCGGAAATATTTCGCGACTGTGTGGAATTTCCGCAGCAAATCGCCGGAGATGACCCCGATATTCGGCGAAGTCGCAGGCATCGCGATTGCACAGGGCGCAACCATGATCGAAAACACACATCTGCCGCGTACGTGCAAGTGGTCGACTCAAACCCTGCTGACGCCCTGGCCTTTGTGGTTGGAGTCTTGGACGAACGAGTGGACCTGCTTGCGCGATGGCGCCCCCAGGCCAATCACGCCGCCGCAGCACTGCCGCTCGTGCCCGAGATGGGAAGGAATGGATGAGGGGCGAGAGGCGATAGCGGTAGGCGAGAGGCGATAGGCGAGAGGCAAATAGGCGACGGTCGGCAGTTCGCTACCACCGACCTCGCCTGTCACCTATCGCCGTGCCTGTCGCCTTTCGCTTATCGCCTGTTGCCTGTCGCCTATCGCCTACTACTCGCCACCTGTTTCCACGATTGGAGAATGCGCAGATAGTTCCTGCGCTCGGAGGCATGCGGCTGCGCGACATGAGCAAGGCTCATACTGCCGCGCATGTCGTCGATCGACTCGTAGCCGTGCTCGTCGCCCCATCGTTCGAACCCTTCCCGGATGACGGCGAGATGCTGTGCACCGTTCTGCAGCAGTGCGGAGACCATCTGCACGGCGTCGGCGCCTGCCATGATCGCCTTGACCGCGTCGATCGGCTCATGCACGCCTCCGGTAATCGCGAGCGATCCGCGATACGAGGCCGAGAGAATCGCGAGCCAGCGCAAACGCAGCAGCAGATCATTTGACGTCGAGAGGTGCAACGTCGCGACGGTGTCCAGCTCGTCGGGATTGATGTCTGCCTGGTAGAACCGGTTGAACAGCACGATGCCCTGCGCACCTATCGAGTCGAGCCGGGCCGCAAGGTTCGGCAGCGACGAATAGAACGGCGACAGCTTCACGGCAAGCGGGATCGTGATTGACTCTTTCAGCACGGCGACGATGTCGAGCAGACGGTCCTCGACCGACGCGGCGTCTTCGGCAGGATCCGTCGCGAGATGATAGAAGTTCAGCTCGAGGGCGTCTGCCTGGGCCTTCTGGATGAGCCGGGCATATTTCAGCCACCCTTCTGTTGACGTGCCGTTGATCGAGGCGATCACGGGTACTGACACGGACGTTTTGATGTGCCGCAGCTGATCGAGATAGCGATCGGGACCGAAGACGAATCCCGATGCCCCGAACCGCTCCTGCAGAATCTGCTCTTCGAAGAGCGAACGCATGACAATGGCCGAGGCGCCCGCATCTTCGAGCCGGCGGACCGAGTCCATCGTGTCTGCCAGGGGCGATGCGCCCGGCATGAACGGGTGAGCGAGTTCCAGCCCGAGATACTGCGTTGTCAGTTTCATCCGTGTTTCGCCATGTCCTCGTAAAGGGCAATGCGCCTTGAAATTTGCCGCTGGATGGCCGCGCTGAGGTCACGGTAGCGGTTCGGGTCGTGCTGCGCTGTGATCTGGAAACGCGACTCATCGGCGAGCAGTCGGACGACGTCCGCTTTGGGATGCGCCGAGTCGAGCACGAACGGGTGTTCGCCAACGGCCGTCCGGCGCGGATCGTAGCGGAAGAGCGGCCAGTAGCCGGAGTCGACCGCCAACTTCTGGTGCTCGAGGGCGTGGCACAGGTCGTAGCCGTGCGCGATGCAATGGCTGTAGGCAATGACGAGCGACGGTCCAGGGTACGACTCGGCTTCAATCAGCGCCTTCAGCGTCTGCGAGTCTTTCGCGCCCATCGCGACCTGGGCGACATAGACATGGCCATACGCCATCGCCATCAGGCCGAGGTCTTTCTTGGCACCGGTCTTGCCCGCCGAGGCGAACTTCGCAGCCGCCGCCGTCGGCGTCGCCTTCGACTGCTGCCCGCCGGTATTCGAGTACACCTCGGTGTCGAGCACGAGGATGTTGACGTTCGCCCCGCTTGCCAACACGTGATCGAGACCTCCGTAGCCGATGTCATACGCCCAACCGTCACCGCCGACAATCCAGACGCTCTTCTTTACCAGGTAGTCGGCGACCTCGAGAAATTCGGCCGCCGCGGGTAGCTCAGACAGCATCCGCTTCAGCAGCGCGACGTCCCTCCGCTGCGCCCGAATGCCGGCTTCATTCGACTGATCTCGCGAGAGAAGGGCCGCCACGAGGCCATCGGGCACCAGCCCAGCGAATATCCTCAGAAGCTCGCGAGCGTGACCTTCGTGCTGATCCACCGCCAGCCGCATGCCGAGGCCGAATTCCGCGTTGTCTTCGAAGAGCGAATTGGCCCACGCGGGCCCTCGTCCCTCTCGATTCGTCGTGTACGGCGTCGTCGGCAGGTTCCCGCCGAAGATCGACGAGCATCCCGTCGCGTTTGCCACCAGCGCGCGATCGCCGAACAGCTGCGTCACGAGCTTGATGTACGGCGTCTCTCCGCAACCGGCACACGCCCCCGAGTACTCGAAGAGCGGCTCGAGCAGCTGCGCACTCTTGACATCGTGCCCGACCTTCGAACGATCTGCTTCGGGCAGCCGCAGGAAGAAGTCGTAGTTGCGGCGCTCGGGCTCGCGGAGAGGCGCCTGCGGCGCCATCTCGAGAGCCTTGCGTCCGGGTGCGGTCTTGTCTTTAGCGGGGCAGACGGCAACGCACAACAGGCATCCGGTGCAATCTTCCGGCGCAACTTGAACGGTATAGCCACCCGACAAATCCGGGCCCCTGTATGGAACGCTCTTGAATGTGTCGGGAGCATCTGCGAGTAGATCGGGCGGATACACCTTGACGCGAATCGCAGCGTGCGGGCAGACCAGCGCGCACTTATTGCACTGAATGCACAGCGACTCATCCCACACAGGAATCTCCGAGGCAAGATTCCGCTTCTCCCATTTCGCCGTCCCGACAGGCCACGTACCGTCGATTGGAAAGGCGCTCACGGGAAGCCGGTCGCCGTGATTGGCGAGCATCACGGCGGTGACCTGTTTCACGAAATCCGGTGCGTCGGAAGGAGGCAGAGGCGGCGGGCGATATGCCGCTGTGAAGTTCGCCGGAACAGCCACCTGCTGGAGATGGGCGAGCGTTGCGTCGACGGCCTCGTAATTTCGTTGCACTACATCGGCTCCACGCTTGGCGTAGGTCTTGTCGATGGTGTGCTTGATGCGGCCAATCGCTTCCTCGCGGGGCAGCACGCCAGAAATCGCGAAGAAGCACGTCTGCATGATGGTGTTGATGCGGGTGCCCATGCCGGCGGCCTTTGCCACCGCGTAGGCGTCGATCACGTAGAAGCTCAGACCCTTCTCGACGATCTGCGCTTGCACGTCGAACGGCAGCTCATCCCACACCTCGTCTGCCTGGTACGGCGCGTTCAGAAGAAACACACCGCCCGGCTCAGCGGGCTCGAGGACATCGTACCGTCCCAGGAAATTGAACTGGTGGCAGCCGACAAACGACGCTTTCGAAATCAGATACGGCGCGTGAATGGGCTCTGGGCCGAACCGCAGGTGCGAGATCGTGACAGCGCCGGATTTCTTCGAATCGTAGACGAAGTAGGCCTGCGCGAAATTGCCGGTCTCCTCGCCGATGATCTTGATCGTGTTCTTGTTGGCGCCGACGGTTCCGTCAGCTCCCAGGCCGAAGAACACGGCCCGGACGCTGTTCTCCGGCTCGATCTGGAACGACTCATCCACTGCGAGCGACAGCCCGGTCACGTCGTCCACGATGCCGACGGTGAAGTCCCGCTTCGGAGCCGGCCGATCGAGCTCGTCGAACACTGCTCGCGCCATCGCCGGCGTGAACTCCTTCGAGCCCAGACCATAACGCCCGCCGATAATGCGCGGCCAGGCCGTGAACGGGGCGATCCCGTCGGAAAGCGCCTCGGCGATGGCCGTGACGACATCCTGATAAAGCGGCTCACCGATCGCGCCGGGCTCCTTCGTGCGATCGAGCACGGCAATCCCACGTACGGTCGAGGGCAGAGCCGCCACGAAGTCGCGGACGCTGAACGGCCGGAAGAGCCTGACGGTCAGCACGCCGACCTTCGCCTGCGGGCCAAGCGCGTCGGCCGTCGCTTCGGCCGCTTCGCTCCCCGATCCCATCATGACGATGACGCGCTCGGCGTCGGGCGCGCCGTGATATTCGAAGGGCATGTAGGTCCGCCCGGTAAGCTGTGCGAATCGCTTCATCGCATGCCGCACGATTCCAGGCGCGGCCATGTAGTAGGTATTGGCCGCCTCGCGATTCTGGAAGAACACATCGGGGTTCTGCGCCGTGCCCCGGATGACTGGCCGATCCGGAGTCAACGCTCGAGCACGATGGGCGGCGACCAGCCGATCGTCGATCATGCCCCGGACGACGGCGGGATCCAGCGGCTCGATCTTCGCGATCTCGTGAGAAGTACGAAATCCGTCGAAGAAATGGACGAACGGCACGCGGCTCTCGAGAGACGCCGCGTGCGCGACGAGTGCCATATCCTGCGCCTCCTGCACCGAGCGCGACGACAACATCGCAAACCCGGTCGCCCGCACCGCCATCACGTCGCTGTGATCGCCGAATATCGAAAGCGCGTGGGTTGCGACGGCGCGAGCCGACACGTGGAAGACCGCCGGCGTCAACTCGCCCGCAATCTTGTACATGTTCGGGATCATCAGGAGCAGGCCCTGGCTTGCCGTGAATGTCGTCGCGAGACTGCCGCCCTGCAGCGCGCCGTGCACCGCGCCGGCGGCTCCGCCTTCGCTCTGCATTTCAACGACGGTCGGCACACTGCCCCACAGATTCGGAACCTTCTCGGCCGACCATGCGTCGGCCGACTCGGCCATGCTCGATGACGGGGTGATCGGGTAGATCGCGATGACGTCGCTCAGCTGATACGCGACCCGCGCGCACGCTTCGTTGCCGTCCAGGGTGATCCAGCTTCGCGACATGCTGACCTCTGAAATCAGTGCGCCGGAGCTTCGACGCGGTGAGCGCGCGGCTCATGCGTCAGGTGGTAATGCTTCACGACGAGCGAAATCATCAGGATGAGCACGCCTCCCAGATACATGGCTGCCGGGACGATCAACGCCACGAGAAACAGGAAATTGAACAGCGGACTTGGCACAGGCCCTCCTTTGTGCGATTGCACGCGATGAGGGAGGGCAACGTCCGTGCCGCGCGCGTGGGCGATGGCCTTTGGCGAAAGCCTGAGGAATTTGGTGGGGACGAGAAGCCAGCACCGCCGCACAGCGCGGAGTTTTTCGAGGCGATGCGAAAAAACACGCGCACCGAGGATAGAGATTCGAGAAGTATGATGTGCTGCCTGCGCAGCGTGACTTCCACGCTCCGTTTTCCTGGGAGTCACATATGCATACGTCAAAAACTCTGGTGCTCGCCTGCGGAGTCGTGCTCGCACTCAGCGGGTGTGCGCCAGCCGCCCCGCCCGCAATCGATACGGCCGCCGACGAAGCCGCGCTCAAGGCGGCGACCCGCACGTGGCTCGAGGCATACACCGCTGGCGAGGTCGAGAAGATCGTCCCGCTCTATGCGGAAGACGCAGTGCTGATGCCTCCGCATGCGCCTGTCGCAAGTGGCCACGCCGCGATACGCGCGTTCCTGACCGCCGATACGGCCGGAGCGAAGGCTGCGGGCATCAAGCTCGTTCCCGGCGCATCCACCGCCGGCGTCTCGGGCGACACCGGCTGGGAATCGGGGACCTACACCGCCACAGACGCGACGGGCGCGGTCGTAGACAGCGGCAGCTATCTATCGGTGTCGCGCAAGTCGAATGGCAAGTGGCTGTACATCCGCGACACCTATAACTCGGACCGGCCGCTACCCGCTCCAGCGTCTGCTGCTGAAAAGAAATAGTGGTGGAGAGGCTTTACACTCGCCGCAATCTGCGGTACGCCGCCATGACGCCGAGCCCGACCAGGCACAGACTGGACGGTTCTGGAACGGCCGTCGTCGGAATGGTCTCTGCCCCGACGCTGAACGCATCTTTACGGATCGTGGCCGTGCTACCGTCCTCCGACGCAGTGCTCAGCGTGTCGGTAAAGGTGATGAATGCATGCGTGGCGCCAAACGTGAACGGCACTGAGTGTCCATTGAGGATCCCCGGCAGATTCCCGCTGACCCCCACCGACCAGGGTTGGTCGTCGTCCTGATTTGGAAACAGACTGTAGGAGGCGCTGACGCTGAGGTTTTGCGTCACGGGCGCAATGGGATTGCCATCGACTTCGTCGATGATGAGCTGAATGAAGATGCCCTCCATCGCGTTGGTGAGACCTGTACCGAGACCCGTCAGGGAGTAGATCCCGTTCGCTTGCGCGATGAACGCATCGATCGCGAAGCCGGACTTTGCCGCGAGGCCGAACGTCAACGTGGCGGCCGTCGCACCCGAGCTGCCGCCTGCCGACCCGCTCGACAGGCGCGGTGTGAACTCCAGGGAATCGCCGTTCAAGGTCGCTGCCCCGATCTGCGCGCCGTCATCGGCGACGACGTTGGTGAATTCGACCGTCGCGCCGGAGAAGTCCCCGAGCGTGATGGGCGCTGCCCACACGGGCCGGACCACAAGAAAGAGAAGCCCGACGAGGCAAACCAACTGGTGTTTCGCCATAAGTGTTCCGCTCCATACTGTTCGGGGGTGGACGGGGTTGGACAGAGGCTGCCGCGAAAAGCAAGATCGAAGCCACGATTCTACTCGTCAAGCAAGGGCTATCAGTATGAGCCTCCGACAGATAGTCGCCTCGTTCAGAGAACTAAGGTGCGTTCCGTGGACGCAGAGACCGCGGAAGGTTGGGTTGCGGCCTGAACGAAGTCGTGATGGCTGGGTACTAAAGATCTGGACGAGTTTCAGCCGATATTCCGGGTAGTGTCCACACCGAAGAAGCCAGTGCAGCTTATCGTGCGCCGTGGTGCGCTGCGACGATTCCACAAACTCAAGGAGCAGACCGCCGATCTCCCGGTGAGTGTGACGTGGGACCGCAGACAACACGACAGACGCACTGAGACTGGTCAAGGCAATACCACCCGTCAAGGCAAAGAGCGACGGCAGAAGGCCCCGTTCACGTGGGACTTAAGTGATTTCGTCGTCGTCGCCAAACCCACAAAGCGCCGGAAATCCCGCTAGTCGACGCCAGGCTGCCGATAGCTCACTTCGGCCACAGTGAATAGTTGCGCAGCGGCGTGAAACCGCGCGCGCGACTGGCGCTAGACTCTCCCGATGGCCACCATCAATCGCCGCATAGCCGCTTCGATCGAAGGAGATTTCGTCGTCTTCATGATCGGCGCGCGTATTAACCGCTGGTGGAAGCTGCCCAGGTATCTTTGGTTCTTCTCGACCATGCCGAAGATGCTGGCAGAGGTCGCCGCGAAACCCGAGAGCGGGTTTCTGGGATGGGAGCGCCTCACCCTTACGTCGAACGTGCAGTACTGGCGATCGTTCGAACACCTGACCGCGTATTCTCGCAGCCGCGACCAGATCCACTACCCATACTGGGTGAAGTTCAACAGGGAAATCGGCTCGAACGGCGACATCGGCATCTGGCACGAGACCTTTCTCGTGCGCGCGGGCGAGTACGAGTGCATCTACAACAACATGCCGTTGCGAGGCCTTGCGAAAGCCTCCAAATACGTCGATGCCGTCGGACGCGCGGCCACCGCCTCGGGACGAGTGGGCCACACGGATGGCAGCGACGCCCCGGTGTCAAGCGATGGAACCGAGCACGGGCGTGACGCGACACCGGTCTGAATACCGAAGCACGTCGGGTTACGGCGAATATCGAGCTATCTCCCGAGGAACGTTCTTATGATTGCAATCATGTGGCAGTTCGAAGTCAAGAGCGGACGCGAGACCGAATTCGAGCAGCTGTACGGCGTCGATGGCGAATGGACCGCAATGAATCGCCACACGCGGTCTTATCTCGGCAGTTCCTTCCTTCACGACCAGAGCCGCTCGTCCCGGTACATCGTCATCGAATACTGGAGCGAGATGATCGTCTACGAGCACCACCGGACGTTCCGCTCTACCGCGATCGCCTCCCTCGAAGAGCGCAGTACGACGCTTGTCGACTCGGTCGAGCCGCTGGGAATCTTCACGGCACTCGATGTGCCCGATCGTTCCGGGCCGACGTGGTCACAGCGAAGGTAGATCTATTTTCCTTCGTGCGAGGGCCGC
>Ga0184625_10000774_pt1 | contig 12692 bp, 14 predicted proteins | sample PLM3_30_b1_FD_133151 | JGI IMG/M metagenome (GOLD analysis project Ga0184625, IMG submission 133151) | Groundwater sediment microbial communities from an aquifer in East River, Colorado, USA - PLM3_30_b1 | ecosystem: Environmental > Terrestrial > Soil > Riparian zone | place: USA: East River... | reverse complement strand
GTTCCCCTGTTCCTCGGCGAAGGCTCCCGGCTCTTCGAGAGCCTGGACGGCGGCCTGCAGGGATACGAATGCGTCGGTCTCGAGAGTTCGAGTGCTGCGGCTCACTACGCCTTTGCCCGGAAAGACGCAAACCAAGAACTCGACTCGGAGTGACGCTGCCGCGCGGCGCGAGCTTCACCGATGGTCGACGTGACCCGTGTCCCAGGGCTCGCGGCGAGGCCACCAAGCGGGGACCGTTCGCCGATACGTCTCGTACTGCTCGCCGAACTGCCGGCGCAGAGTCGGCTCCTCGTCGGCAGGTCGGACTTTTGCCCAACTTTGTCTTCACGGAATGCTCGTGGCTCAGCTGGTCTTCCGTCGTGCCGGCACAGGCCCCTTCACGTGCTGGTACTCGGGCGAGAGCACGCTTGCCTATGGCGGCGTCGTGCCCCGTCGCCGACCCAAGTCCGGCGGCGCCGAGTCGCGGCTGTCCGGCGGTGTTTCCATGCTGGTGAGCGATGGCTGAGAACACTGCACCCACCGAGGCGGCAGCGGCGCCGCCCGACCCGGATCGTTTGTATGAAGCGGTGCGCGACGCACGGGACGAAGCCGCGCCATTCGCACTCTCGGCCGCCGGAATCCTCGTTGTGTTGGCACTCGTGAGCAAGCACGCCCACTGGGACTTGCTGGGGCACTCGCTGTGGTGGATCTGGTTGGTCGTCGCCGTTCCATACGTCTGCCTCTCCGCGACACTGCTCTTGGGCTTGGGCCGCCTAGTCCGGCATGACCGCAGGCGGGAGATCGTGATCGCGCTGCTTACGCTCGTTTGGGTTTTCAACGTGCTGGGTGTCGTTGTGCTCGTCGTCTCGCTGGTGGCTCACTCAGGCGTCCAGATGACGGGACGGCAGCTGCTGTTCAGCGGCGGTGTAGTGTGGTTCGCCAACGCCGTCACGTTCGGACTTGCCTTCTGGCAACTTGACTGTGGTGGTCCGGTTGCCCGTGCACTCGCGACCGCGCGCGGCAAGCCCGACTTCCAGTTCCCCCAAGACGAGAACACCGAACTAGCACCGGAGGGCTGGGCGCCACGCCTGTGGGACTACCTCTACGTGTCGCTGACTAATTCGATCGCGTTCAGCCCGACCGACGCAATGCCGCTCACGCGTCACGCCAAGGCGTTGATGGCGGCCGAATCTACGCTTTCTGCGATCACCGTTCTTCTAGTCGCCGCACGCGCAATAAACATCCTCAGATAGAGGTGCATCGCCCTGAGTCCGGCTCGCCGCGGAGGGTCAGACCCCGGCCGGGGTTGTTGGTGTCGACGAACCTCCTGATGTTCGGATTACGGTTGCTCGCGCGCGATGCGCCCGACCGCGTTCGAGATCTGCGGTCACGCCTCCTGTGGAGTCGGCTCGACGATGGTTTCCGGCGGTTGCGACGTCGGCTCGACCGCCCGCCGCGGTGTCCCGACGAGCTGGCCTCCAGGACACCTCCTTGCTCCTACGGCTCGCCGCGGATTGACGATGCCGATGGCACCGAGCACGCCTCCTGCAGCGACGAGAATGGCGCAGATGACGACGGCCTGGTGAAACGCTCGCACCGATTCCGCGTTCGCCGCGAAGGTATCCCCGACGAGCGCGCTCGCGACGACGACCCCGACGATCGACACGCCGACGAGGCCGGCGACGCGGGCGATGGCATTGTTGATGGCAGAGGCAATACCGGCGTCGCTCTCGTCGGCGTCGGCAAGGACGGTCGCAACGAGTGGCGCGACCGTGAGCGAGAGCCCGAGAGCGAACACGAGAAGCCCCGGCAGAAGATCGGTCACAAAGTCCGTGTCCAGCCCGGTACGAAGGAGCAGGAGGATCCCGACCGAGGCGATCAGCGGTCCCGCCCCCATGAACAAACGTGGGCCGAGGCGGTCGGCAAGACCGCCAAAACGCCGCGACAGCGCGAACATCACCAACGTCACGGGAACGACCGTGAGGCCGCTCTCGAGCGCGCTGTAGCCGGCGACCTGCTGTAAGAAGATCGTGAGGAAGAAGAACAGAATCGCGAGACCTGCGTACATCGCAAACGTTTCGCCGTTTCCGACCGCGAAGTTGCGGCGGGAGAAGAGCGCGAGCTCGAGCATCGGTTCAGCCGCGCGCCGCTCGTAGCCCAGGAAGGCCGCAAGCGCGGCAACACCCGCGACCAGCGGCAGGAAGATCACAGGGCTGCTCCAGCCGTAGTGAGGCTGCTCGATGAACGCGAACACGATTCCGGAGAGCCCGGCCGCACAGAGCGCAGCACCGAGGAAGTCGACCCGGCGTCCGGCTGCCCGCGTCGTTCCAGGGACCGCTGCGACCACGAGCAACAGGGTCACAAGAACGATCGGAACGTTGAGCGCGAAGATCCATCGCCAGGAGGCTTGGTCGACGATCACGCCTCCAGCGAGCGGGCCGACGATCGCCGCGATTCCGCCCCAGGCGGTCCAGCTTCCGACCGCGGCCCCTCGCTCGCGAGGGGCGAACGCCGCGACGATGATCGCGAGCGAGCTCGGAACCATCAACGCCGCGGCCGCTCCCTGCAACGCACGTGCACCGATGAGCACCTCGATCGTCGGCGACAGCGCACACGCAACTGAGAAGACGCCGAAGGCTGCCAGGCCGACGGTGAACACGCGCCTCTCGCCGTAAATGTCCCCAAGCGAGCCGCCGATGAGGATCAGCGATCCCAGTGTCAATAGATAGGCATTCGACACCCACTGCTGGGCCGACAATCCGCCGCCGAGATCCTCCTCGATTGCCGGTAACGCGACATTGACGATCGAGCCGTCGATCGTGGCTACCGCAGAGCCGACGATCGCGGCGACAAGCGTGAGCCGCTGGTGCTTCGTCACAGCAGGTATGCCTGCGACAGGGCGGACCATCCGCGATGTCCAGCGCTAGCCGCCCGCAGGAGCGGGTGGCTCCACGCCAGGATCATGGCTGCTCGCGGTGGCAGCGGGTGCGCCATCGAGGGCTCTGGACTATGCAGACGTGCTCTGTGTCGCTGCGGCTGAGGCGCTCACCACACTCTCGATCCAGGTCTCGATTCGACCGGCGATCTCTTCCCAACCCTCCGCGGCCATCATGAGGTGCGGGCGGCCCTCGAACTCGGCGTAGTCCGTCTGCGACGCCGATTTCCCGTACTTCTTGAACTGCTTCTCAGCGAGTGAGGCAGGGACGGTGTTGTCCTTTTCGGCGCCGATGATGAGCAGTGGCGCTCGGTCCCCGTTCTTGAAGTGAACCTCGGTCGGGGGGTGTAGATGGAAGTTCGCGAAGCCCGCCTCGTAGAAGATCTGCCCGGTCTCGGGCACCGCGTAGCGCTCGTAGGCGTCCGCTGCAGCCTCCGGGCTGAAGGTGTTCACGAAGCCGTACGTGAACTCATCGGGCGTCAGCTCGACGATGCCGTGCCACCTCGAGGGGTGCGCGAGGGCAGGCGACGCAGCCTTGAGCGACGAAAACGGCAGAACGAGGATCCCCTTGGGCGGAGCGGGGCTCATGGCGACGCCGGCGCGGCCGAGACCGCGGTCGAGCAGCAGCTCGACGATGAGGCCGCCGAATGAATGTCCGATCAGAATGGGCGGCTCCTGGAGGGAGGTGATCTCCGCTTCGTAGTGGCCGACGATCTCCTCGAGACCGAGGCCCTTGATCTCCTCCGCGCTCGCGCGAAGCTCCTCGACGTCTCCTTTCTTGCGCGGCCACTCCGGTGCCGAGGTGTCGAAGCCGCGGGCCTCGAAGTATTCGATGAACGTCTCCCAGCTTCGGGCCGAGAGCCACGCGCCATGAATGAACATCAGCGGCGGCTTCTGAGTGCTGCCACCTTCCATCACGCACCTCCTGATCGACGGTGACTGCACGCTACGCCTTTTCGTCTCGTTCGGTCACGGATCGACCGGCTCGCAAGCCGCTTCGCTTTCACCTCCAGCGCGGCTGCGAGGTGTTCGAGGCGCTCCGCCTGCACCGTGATCTCAGTGTTGATGAGCTCCCGGCGTACAGGCCGGGCGACCGGTGGTGGGCATCCTCCGGCTGATCGGTCGTCGCGCGGCCGTCAGCCGAACAGGCGTGCCGCGAGGAAGGCGGCGCCGACGACCAGTGCGACGAAGCTCCAGAGCACGATTGCCATTCCGACGATCAGGATTGCCGGCGTCGCCGGGTTTTCGCCGGCGCGGGCCTCGCGCTCGAGCCGTCCCACCTCATGCAGCGGATGACTGCCGAGGCGCTTCAACTCGAGCGCGAGCTCGGAGGGGACGTGTGCGTCCTCGTCGCCCGGCAGACGATGCTCGGGCGGCATGTCAGATGCGTGCGCTTGGCTCATCTATTTCCGATTGGTCGTCGGAAGCGTGCATCGCCCGCCATCGTTGCCGTATCCGTCATACGGTCGATCCTTTTGGCCGGACGTGCGTGCGCGCGTATGACCCGCTCCTCCTCCGACCGCTCTTCCTCCTCCGCTCGCACGAGCGCGCGTCGCCAGCGCAATCATTCGTTCGGCCGATGTCCGGATGTGCGCGAGCGACGCATGCTGGGCAGCGGAATGAGTGCGACGAACGGTAAGAGCCATGTCGACACGGCGGCGATCGCCCAGGCGGCGGCGGCGCAGCGCGTGGCCTCGGCGCTCGTGGGCGCTTTCGAGGCATGCGAAGAGGCAGGTGTCGGGTTGCTGGAGGTCCAGCAGATCGCGCTCATCGAGGCGATGCTGCTGCACTTCGACGGCTTCGGCGACCACCTGAAAGCGCTCGAGGGTGTCGGTGAGCTGCTCCGACACCTCCGCCAGCAATGAGCTCCACCCAGATTGGAGAGACGGTTCCTGAGCCACAGGAGTCGGTCGGACGCGGTCTCAGGTCGCAGGAGGACGTGGTGCTCCTCGAGCGGGCGTCAGCGCTCGTTAGCTCGGGTTGGTGCCAGAGGGGTCTCGCCCGGGATCGCGATGGTCGTCAGGTCGAGCCGTGGAGCGAAACTGCGCGCAGCTGGTCACCACTCGGGGCGCTGCTCCGCACCTGGTACGAGCGTCCGGAGGCGGGTCATGACGCTTTCGCAACCGCGTATTCGGCGCTCGCGCTGGCGACAGGTGGTCGGCTCGAGGAGTGGAATGCCGCGCGCTGGAGAGCGATACACCACGTGCGGAATGCGTTCGTCCGCGCGGAGGCGTATCTCCCCGTCGCACGGCGTCGGCTGCGCACGCGCCAGGGCGTTTGAGCGCGAGCACCGACCTCGTGCTCGTCCGATTGGTGGATCGCTGCCGGGATCAGCTCCGGCAACGCTGTTGAGACGCTCCGTACGGAGGACTGCCATGGCCGACACCGTCAGGCTCGGCCGTTTTGCTGGCATCCCGATCGGGCTCAACCGAAGCTGGGTGATCGTCGCAGGAAGGAGACGACTGCGGCGCCGAGCTCACGACCCGCGAGGCTTGCGGGCGGCCATTCAGCCACCACGCGGGCCCGAGGCGACCACCGCGACACGGTCGGCCAGACGCTGAGCCTCCTCGATGCAGTGCGTGGTGAGCAGGATCGTCGTCCGTAACGAGCGCAGCTGGTCGATGAGCTCCCACGCACGCCGTCATGCGGAAGCCGAGCACGTCCACACGCCGGTACCCCGATATCGCTGCCCCTCGAGGATCTCGACGATGGTCGTCTTGCCCGCCCCGATTCGGTCCGAGCAGTCCGAAGACCTCACCACGCGCGATTGCGAGGTCGATGCCGGCGACCGCCTCCGGCGACCCGTACGACTTGCGCAGCCCGCGGACGGTCACTGCGAGATCCGTCTTCGCTCGGCCGGCACCGATGACGCTGATCAGGCGGCCAGGCGCTGCGGCTGCTCGACGGGACCCTCGACTGCTTCGTGCTGTCCGGCATGCGTGCGAACAAGTGCGACAGCGACGACGGCGCCGCCGAGCGCGATGCCGGCTGCGACCTCCAGCGCGACCGAGAGTCCGTGCACGAACGCGTCCGGTGTCCGCGAGGGTCCGATCTCGTGGGCCATGATCGCCCCGATCAGCGCGATCCCGATCGAGCCGCCGATCTGGCGGGACGAATTGAGGACAGCCGAGCCCACTCCAGCCTGATCGACCGGCACGCCGCTCAGACCTGCCGCGGTCGCAGACGTCATGACGACGGGCATTCCGATGCCGCCGAGGAGCATTGCCGGCAAGAGCGACCAGTAGCTCTCCTGCACGCCCAGCCTCGACAGGTAGACGAGCTGACAGGCGACGACCAACATCCCGATCCCGAGCAGCCAGCGAGATCCGACGCGATCGGAGACCTTGCCCGCGATGGGAGCGATGAAGACCACGAGCAGGGTGAGCGGAAGGAACGCGGCACCCGCCTGGACGGCGGAGTAGCCGAGGATGTTCTGCATGTACAGCGAGATGAAGAAGAAGACGCCGAACATGGCGAGGGCCACGAGAAGCAGCACCGTGTTGACGCCCGTGAAGGTTCCGCTGCGGAAAAGCGACAGATCGAGCATTGGCAGGCGCTGCCGCAGCTCCAGGACGACGAAGGCGGTGAGCGCGACGGCGGCGACGACGAATGCGCCGACGATGCGACCCGAGCTCCAGCCGTAGCTGTTCGCCTCGATCAGCCCGAAGGTGAGTGCGAACAGGCCCAGTCCCGACGTCAACAGGCCGGGTAGGTCGACGCGCTGCTCGCGCGACGTGTCCTTCGTCTCGTCGATCAAGAGTAGGCTCGCGACGATCGCGAGAACGCCGATTGGCACGTTGACGAAGAAGATCGAGCTCCAGCCTGCATGTTCGGTCAGCAGTCCACCGACGAGCGGTCCGACCGCGAGGGCCGTCGCCGAGATGCCAACCCAGATTCCGATGGCCGTCCCCCTCTGCCGAGGAGGAAAGGCGGCAGAGATGATCGAGAGGCTTGCGGGGTTCATGAGCGCCGCGCCGGCCCCCTGGATGACGCGTCCCCCGACCAGAAACTCTGCGCTCGGCGCAAGCGCGCAGGCGAGTGACGATCCGGCGAAGACCCCCAACCCGATCACGAAAATGAGGCGCCTCCCGAGAAGATCTGCCAGCTTGCCGCCGGTCAGCAGGAGGGCAGCGAAGGTCAGGGCGTAGCCCGCGACGATCCATTCGAGCTCCGGGAGCTTTGCGTCGAGGTCGCGTTGAATCGACGGAAGCGCGACGTTCACGACGGTGTTGTCCAGCATGATCATGAAGAGACCGACGGCGACGGCGCCGAGCGTCCACCACTTCCGGTTCTGGCTTGAAACGATTTGGGTTCTCATCCGACCTCCTGGTGATCTGAACGCGGCACCTCGCCGGGCGTTCGGCAGATCTCTCCAGGCTCGTGCATGCGCCGGAAACCAACTATCAGGCGCATGCACGATTCGTCAGGCCGAGGCCCCTCCTCCGAACGGGGGAGGCTCGTGATGTCAGTGCGTCACGCGGACCAGCTCGAAGCGCTCGCGTCCTCCCTGGACAAGGTGCTCCTGCACCTCGCCGATCCCCGCGACGTAGTACTTCTTCTCCAGCTGCGGTTCCACCGGGCTCCACTCGAGCGTGACGAGTGACCGCTCGAACGCCCCGTCCGGCACTGTGATGCTGGCGCCCGCTCCGAGAACGCGAGCCTGGTCGAGGGCCCCACCGGGTGGGTAGTACTCCTGCCGGTAGACGTCGCCGGCCGTCGGGTGCGCGGGCATGATGATTCCAGGCTTCCCGCCGTCGACTCCGCCTTCCCACGAGTCGTCTGCGCGGACGAAGTGGCCGTTTCGGAGTTCGAGGGAGTCCTCTCCCATGTACCAGACGTTGCCCAGCTTGTCCTGCGCGTACCAGTCGAAGGTCCGCTCGATCGGCCGGCCGTGCTCCGACACCGTGTCCCGCACGACCGTACAGATGACCCCGAGAACCTCTTTGGTCTGATGGGTCACGACCATGTCGTCGGTCTGCACAGCCTCTCCGCTGACACCCTTGTAGTGGAAGGCGGTCCCGGGCTCGAGCGGGAAGTACGGATTGTCGATCGTGAGGACGAAGTTCCTCGGGCGGATCACGGGCGAGTACGGGCCGCGCCGCGCCCAGCTCGGCGCCGACTTCGTCGACGCCGCCGATGACGCGATACCGGTCGCGAGTGCCGCGAAGAGCGCCGCTCCGATCACGGCAAAACCCAGTGCCGTGCGTCTGAGTCGTGCAGTCATGACGTCTCCTTCCGTCGCTGGCGGTGACAACCACCATGGGCGGCGACCGGCGTGGGGGGCATGGGGCGGTCGGACGATCGGCGGTGCGAGCGCGACATCGTCCAACGAGCCCGGTCGAGCGCGAGGATCAGACTTGTGGCACCCGGATCTCCGCGCGGGTTCCTCACCCCGGCGGCCGCTCCACGGTCAGTGCGCCGCCGACGTTCTCGAGGCGCGCCCCATGAGACGCGAGCCCGCCTCCCGCGCCAGACGCCCGGCGACCTGCGGAGTGGAAGCGGCCTCGGCGCTCGCCCGTTCAGGCGCGCCGAGCCGTTCGATCCGCCCAGCGCGAGTGCGATGCCCGGGCCCCCCGAACCCTCCGATGAGCGCTGCTCCGACTACGACTGCTGCCACGCGTTTCATGATTCCTTCTACTGGGTGAACGGCGGTGGCCCTCATGGCGCCGCCCGGTCGTTCAGTCCAGGGTCATCGCGGCCACGTTCACCGACCATCGGCCAGCGGTGGATCGAGCGGACGATCGTGGCCGGCCGACGGACGACTGGTGCCCGGCGACGCGTCGTCCTCACGATCCTACGAGCGGTCGATATCGGCGCTCCGCGGTGGACGCCAGTCTCGTGAAAGCCGTTCGTTCCCGAGCGGTCACCCGATCAAGCAACCGTCAGGAGGTCCACATGATGGGACGCATCCTTGCCGTGTCGGCACTCGTGCTTGCGTTCGCCCCCGGAGCACTCGCTCGTCCGTCTGCCACGCACGCTGCGACGGTAAAGGTGGCAGCGAAGGACTTCTCTTTCGCGCTGTCGACGAAGACGGTCAAGGCCGGGCGAGTGACGTTTGTGATCCGCAACGCCAGCCCTGCTCTGCACGACTTCGTGATCGCCGGACATCGCTCGAAGACGATCGGGCCCGGGAAGACGACAACGTTGATCGTCGCGTTGAAGCCCGGTCGCTACCTCTACAAGTGCACCGTCGACTCACACGCGGAGCTCGGCATGAAGGGCTTCCTCCGCGTAACGCGCTAGCCGCTTCATCCCTCTCATGAAGGAGCATGATGGCTCGTTTCTTGCTCGTCGCTCCGCTCGTCGCCGTCCTGGCAGTTGCAAGCGGAGTCGCAACCACACTCGCGTCGAGGGCGGAGGAGGGCGCGGGCGCTCCGCCGCCTGAGCTGACCGCATACGCGAACCAGTGGCCGGCGCACAACCTCGACCTCGCCAACACGCGAGCAACGACCGCGAGCCAGATCGATTCGACGACCCTCGACACGCTCAAGCCCAAGTGGCGCTTCAAGCTCACGGGCGCCGGAGCGTTCGGTGCGTTTTCGAGTGCTCCCATCGTGCTCGGTCAGACCGTGTACTTCCAGGATCTGAGCGGCAACGTCTACGCGCTCGACCGCACGACGGGGGCACTGAGATGGAAGCACCTCTTCAAGAGCCCGAGCGTCGGACCGAACGGCGTTGCCTACGGCTACGGGAAGCTCTTCGGCGCGACCGAGACGTCTGCGTTTGCCCTCAGCCCGGCGGACGGCCACGTGGTCTGGTCCCGAAAACTGACGAGGAACGCACACGAGGGCATCGACATGGCGCCCGTCGCATACGACGACATGGTTGTCCTTAGCACCATTCCGGGCAACGCGAAGTCGTTCTACGCCGGCAACGGCGACGGAATCGTCTACGGGCTCGATGCCGAGACCGGTGCGACCAAGTGGACGTTCAACACGATCTCCGACGGAGCGAAGCTCTGGGGCGATCCCGGTGTCAACTCCGGAGGCGGTCTCTGGTATCCGCCGGCAGTCGACGAACAGGGACGGATCTTCATCGCCGTCGCGAACCCGGCTCCGTTCCCGGGGACGAAGAGGTACCCGAACGGGACGAGCCGACCTGGTCCGAACCTCTACACGGACTCGCTCGTGGCGCTCGACGGCTCGAGTGGGAAACTGCTCTGGTACCGCCAGGTGGTTCGCCACGACATCCGCGACTACGACCTCCAGGACTCCCCGATCGTCGGATCGATCCCCCTGCACGGAACGCCGACCGAGGTGGTTTTCGCGGCCGGAAAGATGGGTCGGGTCTTCGCATTCCAGGCATCCGACGGGACGAGGATCTGGGAGAAGGCCGTCGGCGAGCGCAGGAACGACACGGGGCCGCTCCCGGCGCAGAAGCCCGTCCTCGTCCTTCCAGGTGGGCTGGGTGGCGTGGAGACCCCGATGGCGTACGACGGAAGCTCGCTCTACGTTCCCGTCGTGAATCTCGGATTTCTCGAGACCTCGAGCAGCGTCAAGGCTGCCGGACGCAGTGGTCTCCTCGGCGGAACCGGCCAATTCGTGGCGCTGAGTGCGACGGATGGCTCGTTCCGGTGGCAGCGGAGTTTCCAGGCTGCGGATTACGGTGCAGCGACGGTCTCGAACGACGTCGTCTTCACAGCAACCTTGGACGGCAAGGTCTATGCCCTCGACAAGAACGACGGATCGACTCTGTGGTCGGCGAACGCGCCCACGGGCGTCAACGGATTCGCGGCCGTCGACGGCGACACGCTGCTCGTCGGTGCGGGTGCAGCGACACCAGGCGTGAAGCACCCGTCGAACCAGCTCGTCGCCTACTCGATCCGGTAGCGAGTCCGCGGAAGGCGGACTCAGCCCGCCCCCTTTACCGGCACTGCGTCAATGCCTCGCCGTCTTCCAGGGAGCGGGGATTTTTCGGACTCTGCGGGCGATCGGCAGAGCGAGTGTTGCCCAACCTTGCCCTGTGTGTGGTGATCGCCAGCACGCACGCACTCTCACCCATCGGCGACGATGAGGTGAAGACGCGCTGTCGGTCCGCAGCCGACTTCCTTCGTCAGCGAACATGTCGACACGGCACCTTGCCGAGACCGACCAGGAGGAGACGAGCATGTACGCACGCGTTGCACGCTTCGAAGGTGGCGATCCCAGCCGCATCGACGAGCAGGTCACCGAGATGAAGGAGCAGATGGCCGCTGCACGCTCAGGCAATCTGCCCGCCGACGCGCCCGAGCAAGTGCGGACCCTGATGGACACGGTCAGCCGCTTCCTCGAACTCGTCGACCGATCGAGCGGGGCATCGCTCGGGATCGCGTTCTGTGAGACGGAGGAGGACATGCAGCGCGCGCATGCCGCGCTGAACGAGATGTCTCCGCCGGCAGAGGGGCCCAAGCGAACGAGCGTCGAGATCTTCGAAGTCGCCCTCGACGAGAATTTCCACTAGGCAAGTCTGCTCGCTCGCTCGAACGCGTACGACCGCGCATGAAGCGCCGGACGCTCGCTGCAATCGTGCTTGTGATCGTCGTCGGGGTCGCGCTCGCCCGTGTCGTCATCCGCGAGGATGAAGAGGCGCCGTCCGTACTCGTCGATGAGCGTGTCGGGATTCTCCATGGCGTCCATTTCGGTGACAGCGAGCCCGAGGTGCGACAGCTCGTCGGCGACGAGACCGACGATCGCAGCGGGTTCTTCCCCGGGGGAACCGACTACACCGGGCCGCCTGCGATTCCGTCCCCGGCGACCGACGATGGGTCACGGGCTCCGCCGAGTGAGTTTCACCACGACGACACGGCCTTCCTCGTGTCGCCGACCGTTGGGATCTTCTCAATGGCAACACTGGAGCAGGGTGCACGAACCTTGGCCGGCGTGGGGGTTGGAGATGACCTCGAGCTTGCGCGGGCCAGCTACGACCGGGTCGAGTGCGGCGAGGCGGTCGTCGGCGAGCCGCGGTTCGGCGGGGAGACGCCCACATACCGCTGGTGCCGGGCACTCGTCGGCGACATCCGCGTCTTCTTCGGCGCAGATCCGATCGAGAGCATCACGCTGACGAGGAATGGCCCCTGATGGGAGCTCGTCGAATGGCCATGGCGGTTGCGGCGGTTGCCCTTGTGTTGTTCACGGTTGCGGTCGCCGGCTGCACCCAGACGGTCGGCGAGGGCGACCCCGACATCGAGGCGGCGCGTTCGTTCGACGGCTACCCGCTCTACTGGGTCGGGGAGCACTTCGAGCAGTGGGATCTCGAGCACGTCAATGTTCGCCCGGACGGCTTCTCCACGTTCAGCTACGGCACGTGCGAGCTCGAGGTCGGCACGGACGGTGGCTGCCCGGTGCCGCTGCAGATTCAGATCCAGCCCCTCTGCGCCCACCTCGAGGTCGTCGCCCGCGCGCCCATTTGGAAGCGGCGCGAAGTCCGGGGCGCACCGGTCGGGACGATCGACAGCGCACCCGTACTCTTCACCGACCGCGTCCAGGTCAAGGTCTATCGAGGCCAAGACTCAGATCCCGGTTTGCCGATGCGCGCGCTTCGTGCGCTGCAATCGGTGAGCGCGGTGGAACCTGTTATCGACGCCGACGACCCGATTCCGCCAGCGCCGCGCACCGTTCTGTCGGGCGCCGCTCCTTGCTCGGGGTGACACCGCCCACGAACGTCAAAACGCGTAACCCGAGTCGCAGGTTCAAAGCGATGCTCGTGGCCGAGCATGCTTGACGCGCTACTTCAATTGCAATAGTTTTGATGCTTCCCAGATAGAAGTGAGGTATCTCAGTGCCTGGCGAAGGTGACGCGG
>Ga0184625_10000773_pt1 | contig 12693 bp, 16 predicted proteins | sample PLM3_30_b1_FD_133151 | JGI IMG/M metagenome (GOLD analysis project Ga0184625, IMG submission 133151) | Groundwater sediment microbial communities from an aquifer in East River, Colorado, USA - PLM3_30_b1 | ecosystem: Environmental > Terrestrial > Soil > Riparian zone | place: USA: East River... | reverse complement strand
CGCAATGCCGAGGCAGCGCAATCGCCGGCGTGCGACAAGCCGTCCAAGCCGGCCAATCTCAATTTCACCCTCAAGGACTCCGCGGGCAAGGACTTCAACTTGTCGTCGCAGAAGGGCAAGGTCATTCTGCTCGACTTCTGGGCGACCTGGTGCCCGCCGTGCAAGGTTGAGATTCCCTGGTTCGTCGAGTTTCAGGAGAAATACGGTCCGAAAGGGCTGATCGTCATCGGCGTCTCAGTCGACGACCCGGCCGCGGCGCTGAAGCCGTTCGGAGAGAAATTCAAGGTGAACTATCCGCTGCTCGTCGGCGACGGCCGGAACGACATCAAGGGCCCGCGCGGCTACAACGCGGCGTGGGGCCTTCCCAAAACGTTCGTGATCGGACGTGATGGCGTAATCTGCAAGACGCACATCGGCCTTTCGGTGAAGGAACATTTCGAGCAGCAGATCAAGTCGCTGTTATAGTAAGCTCAGAACGAATGAGCAAGGGATTCACTCACGCGCGCCTCGCTTGCGGTTGCCGCGTGGCTTTTCGCGAAGGCCTCGAGGGCAGCCCCTACACCGTGTTCGTTTCCGACAAGGCGCCGGGCTGCCAGATCAACCTGCACGTCCGCAATCTGCCGATCTACGACTACCGCGAGGCGCTTCGTCCATCGACGCGCATCAGCCCCGCCGAGCACGAAGACTTCGAAGAAGAAAACTGAAGAGCTTTGAACAGGAGACCAGGAGATCAGGAGAAATTCTGATCAAAGAAATCTCCTGACCTTCTGATCTCCTGTTGAGATTTATTCGAATCCGACGCGCAATTCTGCGAGGAATGGCAGATGGTCCGACGCCATCATCGATTTCCGCGTGCGCGGGATCTCGACGCCGGCGATCTCGACCTCGCCTTCGTAGTAGATGTGATCGAGGTGGAGGAGAGGCAGGATGCCTGGATAAGTGCGCTTGCGCCGCAAATGCGTGCTCAGGTCGATGGCCTGGAGTTTCTTCGTCAGCGCCGCCGTCGCGAGGCCGCCGCTCCATTCGTTGAAATCGCCAAGCAGAATCTTCGGCGGAGCGATGCGCCCGTCGTGGACGACGGCCGCGAGGCGTTCGGCCTGATCCTTCCGCTCGCGGTACGCGGTGCCGAGATGCACGTTGAAGAGGTGCAGCGTCTTGTCCTCGACGAGGATGTCGGCGCGCTGGCAGCAGCGCGGTTCGCAGGTGCGCCACGAGAGGTCGTACTGGACGTGCTGGCGAATCGGGTAATGCGACAGGACGACGTTGCCGAACTGATGGCCGCGGAGATGACGCACCGACGCCATCACCCAACCCATGCCGAGCGCCGCGCCGATCTCTTCGGCGTGGCCCGAGTCGTTCGGGCCGGCGCCGATCACTTCCTGCAGCGCGATGATGTCGGCGTTGAGCCCCGCGAGCACGTCCACCGCCCGCTGGGGCACGGTGCGTCCATCCATGCCGCGGCACCGATGGATGTTGTAGGTGACGATCCGGAGCGTTTTACGTTGCAAGTGTCAGTCGAGGTCGAAGTCGCGGGTCGGCTTGCTGATGGGCTCGTCCTTGGCCTGCTTCAACGCCTCTTCGAACCGCCTCGACAGGGCATCGCCTTTCGTCCGTTCGGTGTTGAAGGACTGTTCGAACGCCGCTTCGCGGCGCGCCTTTTCGTCGGCAAGAATGCGCTGGGCGTCGGACAGCTCGATGTTGAGGCCAGACGAGGGCTCGCTGTGCGAGATGACGCGCCCGAGGTTCAGGTCGATCACCAGGACGGCGTTGCAGCACGGACAGACGATTTCGCGCTCGGATTGGAGTCGCGCCGAATCCTTCTTCGCCACACAGTCATCATACTGCCGCGCCGCACCCGTTGCACCCATTGCACCTATTGCCCCCGCCTTCGCGGCAGGGCCAGGAAGTGCCTCGGAATCGGCGTCCACTTCTCGCGTCCCTCATAGAACAAGGGCTTGCGGTCGGGGTGCAAGGCTTTGAACGCGCGATAGCGCGTCCGGAAATCCCGGAAACGCCCCTCGGTCATCTGAAGCGGCTGGTGCTTCGTGTCGAGCAGCATGCGCTCCACCTTCCAGACGTTCCGATCGGACAGGCGCCAGTCGTAGGCGCCCATCACGCGCAGGTCGACGAGCGCGAACGCTTTGATCCGCCCGGTCAGATCGACATACGTGTCGAGATAGCTCGCCGCGAGCGCGCGCGGCGTCGCGAACGCCGGCTTTCTTCCATGCAGTCCTGGATCGCGGGAGCGCGCGACCGAGCCCCACCGGGGTTTGCCCCCCGTACTGCTCGCGGGAGTCAGGCCCCGTTTGGGGTGCTCGTACACAAAGATGACGTGATCCAGCTCGTCGATCGATTCGAAGCTGATCACCAGCGGCGGATAACCATGCTGTTCGAGCACGGTCGCCGCAAAAAGCGCCGCTTCGAGGCAATGGGCCGTGCGATGCCGGACGACGCCGCGAAAACTGCGCAGCGTCGCGCGCCCCGGAGGCGGCTCGGTGTTGTAGGGGAGCGCGTTGAGATATTTCTGGACGGCGAGCGGAGTGCGCAATCGTGAAATCAAGCGCCGCTCGGCCGCCGTGAATGTTTGCCCTGTGCCCTTCACAGCAGCCGCTCGAGCTCGGCGACGAGCTCGGCAGGCGTCCAGTCGGCTCCGGAATAGCTTTTCGCGATCCTGCCGTTCTTGTCGACGACGGTCGTGCGAAGCGTATGGCCGATCTCCTCCGGATTCGGCGCCTGATTCCGAACGAGCGTCAGCAGCAGGCTCGAGGCAAATCGATCGATCTCGTCGCGGTCGCCGGTGGCAAACGTCCACACGGCCGGGTCGGCGCCGAGCTTTTTCGCGTGCTGCTTCAGCACTGCGGGCGTGTCGTTCTTCGGATCGAAGCTCACCGACAACAAGGCGGCCTTTCCTGCGAGGCCCTTCTGTTTGATCAGCCCCTGCGTTTCGGCGAACTGCCGATCCATCGCCGGACAGAACGTGGGAATCGGGCACTTCGTGTAAATGAACGTCACGGCCATCGCCCGGTTGCCGCGAATACTGTTGAAATCCACCGCGCCCCCGTCCTGATTGACGAACGCCTGATTGGGCACCTGATCTCCAGGGGACAAGTACTTGACGCCTGACTTCGCAGGGCCAGCCGGCGCAGGGGTGTCGGGCTTCGCTGTGCCGATCCTGGTGATCTTCGTGATCACCCCCTGGCTGTTGTCGACGACGATCTCGGCCGTAATCAGATCGCCCGGGCTGAGATTGTCCAGCATGCCCGCCTGCTGCACTTTCCACGGCATCGTCATGGCGGCCATGAGGCCGGGGATCTCGTCGTGCTTGACGAGAATTTCCATCTTGTCGCGGTTGATGCCGAGGATTTGCCCCCGCATTTCGTATGTTTTTGCGCTGCTGCACGATGCAGCAGCGGCGAGCAGCGCGACGAGGGCAACGACCCGGGATTTCATACGTTAATGCTATGCTTTCTCTGAATATATGCGCAAAGGGAAAGCCCGTCGTATCGAGGTGATGGATACGACGCTTCGCGATGGTGAGCAGGCCGAAGGCATCTCGATGATGCCCGAGGAGAAGCGCACCATCGCGCAGCGGCTGCTCGAAACCGTCAAAGTCGATCGCATCGAAGTGGCGTCGGCGCGCGTCAGCGAAGGCGAGCGGCGCGCTGTGAAAGCGATTGTCGACTACGCCGACTCGAAGGGCTGGACCGATCGGATCGAGATTTTGGGGTTTGTCGACGGGAATCAGTCGGTCGACTGGGCGAAGTCGGTCGGCGCGCGCGTGATCAACCTGCTGACGAAAGGCTCTCTGCACCATTGCCGCGAGCAGCTGCGAAAAACGCACGCGCAGCACATCGACGACATTCGCCGGACGATCGAATACGGCGCCAGGAACGGCATCACCTTCAACGTCTACCTCGAGGACTGGTCCGGCGGGATGATCGGCGGCGTCGACTACGTCGACGAGCATATTGAAGCGCTCGCGGGCATGGAGGTGCGGCGCATCCTGCTTCCGGACACGCTCGGTTTGCTCTCGCCGCCGCAGGTTCGCGAGTTCGTGAGCCGTATCGTCACGAAGTTTCCCGATCGGCATTTCGATTTTCACGGACACAACGACTATGGCCTCGGCACGGCCAACACGCTCGAAGCGGCGATCGCCGGGGCGCACGGCGTGCACGTCACCGTCAACGGGATGGGCGAGCGCGCGGGCAACGTGACGCTCGACGAAGTCGTGGTCGCCCTGCGCGATCATGCCGGTGTGACCACTCGCGTCGACGAGCGCGCGCTGTCGGAGGTGAGCAGGCTCGTAGAAGTGTTTTCGGGACGCCGCGTCCCCGCCAACAAGCCGATCGTCGGCGAGAACGTCTTTACGCAGACCGCTGGCATTCACGCTGACGGCGACATGAAAGGCAATTTGTACGAGAGCCGGCTGACACCGGCGCGCTTCGGCCAGCACCGCACCTATGCGATGGGCAAGCTGATGGGGAAGGCGAGCCTCGATTTCAATCTGCAGCGCCTCAACATCACCTTGTCGCCGGAGCAGAAGCAGCAGCTCGTCGCGCGCATCGTCGAGCTCGGCGATCAGAAGAAGAGCGTGACGCAGTCGGATCTGCCGTTCCTGATTTCAGAGGTGCTGCAGACCCGCGACCTGCGGGTGTTTGAAGTGAAGGACTATTCCGTCGTCAGCAACCGCGGGTTGCGGCCGACGGCGACGCTTCTCGTGCGCTTTCGCGACCGGGAATTTCACGCAACCGGTTCCGGCGACGGCGGCTACGATGCCTTCATGCAGGCGCTCAAGAGCATCGAGCGGCAGCTCGGCTTCGAGCTGCCGAAGCTGCTCGATTACGAGGTTAGAATTCCACCCGGAGGCAAGACCGACGCCCTCGTGGAAACCACGATCAAGTGGGAGGGCGGCATGAAGACCCGCGGTGTGCACAGCGATCAGCTCGCCGCGGCGATTCAGGCGACCGAACACGCGCTCAATATGATTGCTCTCAGAAGCGCACCCAATCACACCAAGGGGCGAGGCGTGAGGGGTAAGGGGCAAAGTACTGTTACCCCTCACCCCTCACCCCTTGCCCCTGTCTCTAAACAGAGGACACATGGCCCAACTCGGCACAAAAAAATCGTTAACGCTCGCCGCGGCTAAGGAAATCGGCAACGCGGCCGAGGCGAAGGCACGCGAACTCAACTTCACCAACTCGATCGCCGTCATCGACGACGGCGGCAACGTCATTTACCAGGTGACGATGGATGGAACGCAGATGGGCAGCATCAATGTGGCTGTTCAGAAGGCGCTCGCGGCGCTGCGGTTCAAGCGCTCGACCAAGCTGTTCCAGGACATGGTCTCTGGCGACAAGCTGAACATGGCGTTCCTGCCCGGGGCGGTACCGGTCGAAGGCGGGTTGCCGCTGTTCGTCGATGGGCAGATTTACGGAGCGATTGGCGTCAGCGGCATGCCGTCAGACAAAGACGGTATCGTGGCGCAGGCCGGCGCCGATCTCGCGGCCACGCTCCGATGAAGGCCGGCTTTACTTTATAAAGTTGACAGCCCCTCGGAACCGGTCTATTTTCACGCCTTCCCGATAGATGCAGTTCCAACCAACCGGAGCGTCCGGCGGTAGCCGGACCGAGCGAGGAGCGAACCAACATGGGTCGTAGGTTGTACGTCGGCAATCTTCCCTACAAGGCGACTGATGAAGAACTGACGGCGCTGTTCAGCACCGTGGGCGACGTCGCCAGCGCGAGGGTCATGCGCGACATGGCGACGGGGCGCGCGCGCGGGTTCGGTTTTGTGGAGATGACCACAGACGAGGCTGCGGCAAAGGCCATCGAGAAGCTGCACCAGCATCAGATGGACGGCCGCGCGATTGTCGTCAACGAAGCCCAACCGAAGCCGGCCGGTGGCGGCCGCAGCTTTGGCGGCGGGGGCGGCGGCTTCAACCGCGGGGGCGGCGGGGGCGGCGGGCGTGGCGGCGACGACTACGGCGGTGGTGGCGGCGGACGCAGAGAGCCGCGCTGGTAACTTCGCACTATTGGTAGATTGCCAGATTGGAAGATTGGTAGATTAAGGACACACGTAATCTACCAATCGCCCAATCTACGAATCTACCAATGTCGATCTTTGTCGGTACGTCCGGCTACAACTATCCTGAGTGGAAAGGGAGCTTCTATCCGGCCGATCTTGCGGCCGCGAAGATGCTGCCTTACTACGCCGCGCGATTTCCTACCGTCGAGATCAACTACACCTTCTACCGAATGCCGTCGGTCAAGCTGCTTGACGGCTGGAAGAAGCAGGTGCCGGCGTCATTCAAGTTCACGCTCAAGGCGCCGCGCCGGATCACGCACGACGCGAAGCTGGTGAACTGCGAAAAGCTCACCGCCGAGTTCTGCCTCGCCGCCGGCACGCTCGACGATCAGCTGGGCGCGCTGTTGTTTCAGCTGCCGCCGTCGCTCAAGAAGGACATGCCGCGACTCGACGCGTTTCTCGACACGCTTCCGCCGAAGGCGCCCGCGGCGTTTGAATTCCGGCACCCGTCGTGGTTCGACGCCGAGGTATTCGGGCGGTTGAAGGAGCGGGGCAGGGCGCTGTGCGTTGCCGACAGCGAGAAACTGGAAACGCCGCTCGAGGTGACCACGGACTTCGGCTATTTTCGTCTGCGCGACGAAGGTTATCAGCCCGCCGATATCGAGGAATGGGCGCGGAAGATCGCTCCGCTGCGGGACCGCTGCAACGACATCTACGTCTACTTCAAGCACGAAGAGCAGGGCATCGGGCCGGAGTTTGCCCGACAGCTGATGACACACCTGGGCGTGTCAGTCGACAGTCTCTAGTCGACAGTCTGGGGTCGGTAGTGTCCGGCTTTAGCCGGACCGTGATCGACGTCGACTAGCGACTCTCGACTGACACGCGACAGTGCGCAGCGAGGAAGCGAACGATTTCCCGTTCCGCCCAATAGCCGTCGTAGCCTGGCGACGATTCCTCGACAAATCCGCAATGCCCTCCCTGCGGCGTCAATTTCAGCGTGATGTTGCGGTTGCGCCCCACGACCGGCTCCTTGAAAGGGCCTGGCGGCACGAAAGGATCGTCGGCGGCGGTGACGATCAGCGTCGGGATGCTGATTTTGTCGATCACCCGCATTGCGCTGGCGCGTTCGTAGTAGTCGGCAGCGTCGCGAAAGCCATGATGCGGCGCGGTATACGCCTCGTCGAATTCACGAATGGATCGAATGCCGGGCAGCGCGTCGAGCTTCCACTTGCCGGGCCATGCCGCGGCCTTGCGCCGCATCCGCCGCTTCAGATTTCTGACGAAGTGCCACTGATAGACGGCGTTCTGCCGCTCCTCGAGCGCGTCGACGCACACCGCGAGATCCATCGTCGGCGATACGGCGCAGACGGCGCGCAGCTCCTGTGGAGGACGGGCGCCGAAATCGCCGGCGAGCTTCAGCGTCAGGTTTCCGCCGAGGGAATACCCGGCGATCGCGAATGCCTTGATGCCGTCAACCTCTATCAGCTCGCGCATCACCGCAATCGGATCACCTGTCAGGCCGGAGTGATAGAGGCTGTCCGAAAGGTGCTCGGTCGCGCCGCAATTCCGCTGGTTGAGCCGCACGGCATTGAACCCGGCGGCAAATGCTTTGTCGGCCAGCCCGCGCACGTAGTGCGCATCGCTCGAGCTTTCGAGGCCGTGCAGCGCGATCAATGTGGGATGTTCCCAACGGCGAGGCTGCCAGTGGCAATGCGCCAGCACGCGCGTGCCCGGCGCGACGTCGAACAAGCGCGGCTCGGCAGGTGGTAGGCGTGGGAATGCACGAGGGTGTCCCCACGCATAGAGCGTCATCCAATGCCCGCCGCTCCAGCGGGGCAGCGGGGTGAACTCGCGCTCGGCGATCATTTCAGCGAGTAGACGCGAAATTGCTGGTTGCGATACGCGAGCGGCAGGTCGACGTCGCGATCGACGACGAGGTAGTCGAGGTCGTAGCGCGCCGCGAGCGCGCGCAACTGCTCGGGCGTGAACGAGCCGAAATCGCGGGCGTCGTCGATGCGGCGCAGGGCTTCCACGGCAACCTCGCGCGAGTACAGCGCCAGCGCCAGGTCCTTCACTTCCTCGAGGTCGACATCGCGTTCGCCCGTCACTCTGACGCTGCTGCCATACTTCCAGGCATGTCCGGGATCGGCGAGCACGTGCGAGTCTGCGGGTGTCCGGGAAATCCATTCCATTGCGTCGGTCCAATTATCCTGCGGAAATCCGATCTGCGCGATTGCGCTGCCGGCGTGCTCCGAGCTCCACACGAAAAGCCCCCGGCCGACGGCTGCGGCGATGACGAGCGCGACAGCGGCGCGCCGCAGATTGGACGAGCGCGGCGCTTCGGCGAACAGCCACGCGAGGTAAATCGCCGCAAGAAAATCCAGAATCCAGAACACGCGCGACGTCTGAAGCTGCAACGCAAGCGCTACGCCGGCGACCATGAGGGGCCAGGACATCAAAAAGACCGCCACAAGGGCGGCCCCGCCGGCCACCTGCCCGTTCTCGCGCGGCAGCGCGACGTGCCGGCGCGTCCGGAATGCGTAGATCGCGACAATGACAGCCGGATAACTGAAGTTGACCAGCCAGAAGGAGGCGTTCCAGTCCGACGGAAAGATGTAGTCCTTGCCAGCCATGGCCGAGGCCCAGAGAGGGTCCATGCGATGCAGGTGACCACGCAGCGGTCCATACAGGACGGCCCAGACTGAAAGAAGCGCGCCAAGCGCCGCGAGTGCGGCGAGCGGCACGCGCCACGCCCGCTCAGACACGAAGATCGCGACGCCCGCCCAGATCGCAAACCACATCGCCGTCGTCGGATGCACCAGGAACGCGAACAGCAGAATCGCCAACGCCGCCGCAACGCGGCCGCGCAGATACGCTGCGATGGCCCACGCACCGAGAGCGAATGCGATCATTCGCGGCTGGAAGTACGACTCGAGCGAATTCGCGCCCGTTTGTGTGATGCGATGGCGCAGCGTCATCAGCGCCGCCAGCATCGCAACGCCGAGCCACGACGGATACAGCGTCCGCCCGATAGCGGCGATGGCGCCAAACAGCAGCGCGAGGCCGAGCAGGAATCCCGCAAAGAAGACCGTTGGGACGGGAACGCCGCTCCCTCGCACGAGCGCCGCGATGGCGTCGTCGTACAGCATGAAGCGATCTTGCGCGTGCAGGATCGCGCGGTCGCGGGGAAACAGCGCGGGATTGAGATGCTGCGTGACCGCTGGGATGTAGAACGCCTGATCGCCGACGCCGTAACGGTAACCACCGCAGTTCAGGACGGCGACGAGGCAGAACACGACAGCGCCTGCGGCGAGCCCGGCCTTTTCCGTGGTGGTCAACGAGCGAGGATCTTACTCGACCAGGTGGCAGTGATAGCAACCGACGGCCGCCCGCGATCGGTTGTAGCCGTATGACCTGGCAAAATCATACGCAGGACGGTGCATCAGCCTGGCCATGCCAGGCATGACGACCTGGCGCATGTACGTGGCGATGGATTGTTTATCTTCTTCGGCGAGGTATCCGTAAACCGCGTTTCGCATCTGGGGATCGAGCCACAACCGCGCGCGCTCGAGACCGGCGAGCCTCAGTTCCGGCTCCGGCAGCGCGCGCACGCCGGGCATTTGCCAATGGCGCTGCTCGGCGTCGTTGCCATGGCAGGTCGCGCACGTGACGTTGTCCTGGCCGCCGACAAGCGGCCCGAGCGCGGTGCGCGCGAAGGGCATCACATCGCGCTCCATGAATGCGGCAATCTCGGGGCTCGACCGGCGGCTGCCGTGCGGCGCAACCGGATCGTCGGCTTCGTAGAGCACCGGCGGCAGCGACGAGACTCGCGCGAGGCTGACAGCGACGAACACGAGCGCGAGCACGGCGACAGCGGCGAGCACGAGCCCCTGATGCGGGCGCAAAATCGACGCTGCGCCAGGCCCGAGTGCGCTTCGGAAGAATTCACGGTCGAGCGCTCTCGACTCATCGCCGAACAGCTCGGTGGCTCGCAGTTGAAGGATGAGCGCCAGTTGCGGACCGTGACGGATATTCGCGAGCTCGAGTGGCGCGCGGGTGCGGCGGGACGACACCCGCACGGTGCTGGTCCCGCCGAGGCGCTGCCACCGTGTCTGTGTGAGGCGAACGCTTTCGATATCGTGCAGCGCGAGCTCGTCAATCGTGCGATTCCTACGGTTCACGACGAGGCGGAAGTCCGTGAAGGCGTACGTCGTTCCGCGACGCGCCGCCGACACGGGGAACGCCGGAGCCGACGACCACAGCACCTGCTCCCACGGGAGTGGAAAGGTCACATCGGAAGTCATTTCACACTTCCAATTTACGGCAGCAGCAAGAAGCGTGACAAGCAACGAAATGATGTGCATTATCTCTACTGTTCTGTCGGACTGGACCCGATACAGGATTTCGAGATGCTGTGGATTTTCGAAAGAAAAGGCGAGCAGATGCGGTGCGAAATCCGCCGCGACGGCGTGGGAAGCGGATACGAGATGATCGTGACGGCCCCGGACGGGTCACAGCGCATGGAACGGTTCGATGAGACCAACGATCTCATCAAGCGCACCCTCGATCTTCAGCGCGATCTCCTCGAGACCGGCTGGCGGCAGCCGAAATAGCTAAAAACCCACTTTCGGCACCTGCTGGGCGGCGGGCGGCGCCTCGAACAGCGGGTAATCCTTGAAACTGAAGATTTTCGCCGTAATCACGCCAGGAAACTGCCGCCGGCTCGTGTTGTACTCCTGCACGCGCTCGTTGTAGCGCATGCGTTCGACCGCAATCCGGTTTTCAGTACCCGCCAGCTCGTCCGACAGACGATTGAATTGTTCGTTCGCTTTCAGATTGGGATACTGCTCGACGATGACGAGCAGCCGCGCGAGCGCGGCGCTCTGTTGGTTCGCGGCGGCGATCGTGTCGGCCGGCGTCTGCGCGCCCGCCAGCTTTGCGCGAGACTCTGCAATCTGCTGGAACACTTCCTTCTCGTGTGACGCGTAACCCTTCACCGTCTCGACCAGATTCGGTATCAGGTCATTCCGCCGCTGCAGCTGGTTCTGCACCTGCGCAAACTGCGCCTTCACCGCCTCCTCCTGCGAGACAAACCGGTTGTAGGAACAGCCCGACAGCAGTGACGCTGCCAGAACAACGGAAAGCAGTGCAAACCGGCGCGTGTAAGTGGCCATGGAATGATTCTACCAACTGGCGCCTCCGCCGCCACCACCACTTCGTCCGCCGCCGAACCCTCCAAAGCCGCCGCCAAAGCCCCCGCCCCCGATGCTGCCTCCGCCGCCGAAGGGGCCAACGCCGCTGTTCCACCCGCTCCACGAGCCGCCGCCCCACCGCGACCCTCCGCGCCGGAGCCGCGATCGGCGGCCGCCGGCGTTGTTCATCAGCATGACGATGATGATGATGGCAAGGATGACCCACGGGCTCATCCCTCCTCGAGACCCGCTCTCCGGCGCGGGCATCGGCACGCTGGTGAGCGTGACGCCGCGGCCCTGGGCGATCCGCCCGATGATCTGGCTCAGGCCCGCGAGCAGCCCGGGGCCGTACTCGCCCCGCGCGAAGTACGGCGCCATGTCGTTGCGGCTGACCTCGCCGGCATACCCGTCGGTAATGAACTGCTCGAGGTCGTAGCCGACTTCGGCCCACACCCGGCGATCCTTCACCGCCAGCAGCACGAGCAGGCCGTTGTCCTTGCCTTTGGCGCCGATGCCGCGGCCGCCGTTCTCGAACATCTTCACCGCGTACTCGCGGACGTCGGCGTAGGGCGCGAACGTGTCGACGGTCGCGACCACCACGACATCGCCAGACGCCTGCTTCAGCTCGAGGATGCGCCGCTCAAGTTCCGCCTCCGAGGCAGGATCGATGACGTTGGCGAAGTCGTTGACCGGTCTTGTCAGTTCGGGTGGTGCCGGCTGGGCGAAGGCCGGGGCAACGAGAGCGAGCAAGAGCAAGCCCACGCGCGCCACATTCCCTACGCGCCCCACGATCCCTACGATCCCTACGATCCCCACGCGCCCCACGCGCCCCACGATCCCCATCAGTGCTTCCACGTATCGACGTATTCGACGATCCGCTCGGCGGCGCGAAGGGCTTCGCGAAAACCTTTTTCGAAGTTGTCGAGATCGAGCTGTGTGACCAGCGCCTTCGGCGAAATGCCGTCGAGCCGGGCGACGTTCTTGACCAGCGCGCGGAACGGCGGGATCGCGGCGGCCACCAGTTTGGCGACGGCTTTATGGTCGCCGCCGGTCTCGATATAGCCTTCGCGCAGATGCATGACATGACCGCGCGCCTGCACTTCGCACGCGCGCCGCAATTCCTGCTTGGGCACGAGGATCTCGGCGAAAAGATCGGGGCCCGCCACGACCCGGCGGGTGGCGACGATTTCGCTGAGCTCGAGTGGAAATGCGTCGAGCGCTCGGCGCAGCTCGCTTTCGATGAAGAACAGCGGTGCATCGACGCCCGCCTTCGCCCACTGCGCCGCATGCCCGGCGCAGCGGTCGAGATCGTCCGCTGTCAGGCTTTGCACGACTGCACAGGTCTGCGCGTGATCGCCGAAAGCGGCAACCATCCGGAGGCGATCGCCGAAGATCTCTTTGAGCTGCGCGGCCATCGAGTCGATGCTCATCACTCAATGTTAACCGGTTAGCGTGAGTCGTTTACCGTTTACCGTT
>Ga0184625_10000772_pt1 | contig 12699 bp, 14 predicted proteins | sample PLM3_30_b1_FD_133151 | JGI IMG/M metagenome (GOLD analysis project Ga0184625, IMG submission 133151) | Groundwater sediment microbial communities from an aquifer in East River, Colorado, USA - PLM3_30_b1 | ecosystem: Environmental > Terrestrial > Soil > Riparian zone | place: USA: East River... | reverse complement strand
TCACCGCCATTTGGACGCCTCACCCTCCAGCCCAAACTCTTCGACGCTTTTGACGGCTCGGTCCATGGCGACCCACGCCATGACTTTCGAGTGGGTGAACTGCCGTTGGGGACCGCGGACTTCCCAAATGCCCTCGTCGGGTTTGTGCCAATCGCTTTCGAGGAAGTCTAGAAGCCCGCGCTGTATTTGCCACGCGTTCTCGCTCGGTGGCAATCCAGACCGCCGTGCCAGGTGCAGGGAATCCATCACCTCCCCGTACACGTCGAGTTGATGCTGTCGATGCGCGGCGTTTCCGATTCGGACGGGAGATGAGCCCTCGTATCCCGGGAGCCACGGCAGTTCAATTTCCGTCAGCCGCCGCTCGCCCGCAAGGCCGTACATGATTTGGAGCGTCGAAGGAGTTCCGGCCACGACGTTCACCAGCCATTCGCGCCAAGCACTCGCTTCCTCTGTGTAGCCACCCACCATGAGCGAATAGAGCGTGAACGTGGCGTCGCGCAGCCAACAGTAGCGGTAATCCCAGTTTCGGACGCCCCCGATGCGCTCTGGGAGAGATGTCGTTGCGGCAGCGACGATCCCGCCAGTGGGCGCGTACGTCAACGCCTTAAGCGTGATGAGCGAACGGACGACGGCGTCATGCCACTCGCCATGGAATGTGCAGCGACCTGACCATGCCGTCCACCATTCTTCCGTTTCTTGGAGACTCTGCTCCGGATCCGTCGGTTGGGGCTCGCTCTGGTGCGTGGGTGACCAGGCCAGCTCGAATGGTACACGCTCGCCCGCGGCGACCGTGAAATTTGCGACAGTCCGAAGGCCTTGACCGGAGAGCCTCGCTCGCGTACGGAGATACAGCGTTTCCGGTCCCGCCGTCGCCCGGATTCCACCCTCTGAGCGTCGAACCCAGGGGACCACCGACCCGTAGTCGAATCTGATCCCGAGATCCATCGCCATGGGAACGTGCCCGCTCAATCCCTCGACGATTCTGATCAGCTCAGGCGTTCGCGTGCGCGGAGGCATAAAGTCGAGGAGTCTCACCGCGCCGCTGTCTGTGTAGTACTCAGTCTCGAGTACGAGCGTCCCAGGGCGATAGCGTCGTTGGACTTTCTGGATCTCACTTTCGGGCGCCAGCACCCAGCGCCCATGGTCGAGCGTCCCCAGGAGCGCGGCGAAGCAAGCGGCCGAGTCGAAGCGAGGAAAACTGAGCCAGTCGATCGAACCGTCCCGCCCAACGAGGGCTGCGGTTTCGCAGTCGCCGATCAGTGCGTAGTCTTCGATGCGCGATGCCATCTGCCCACCAGATCATCTCATTATCAGTGGGAATGGCCCATCAGTGTCGACGGCGATCCCGATCTCGATTCGGATCTCACGGCAATCCTACTCAAGGCGGTTGATGCGGATCCGCACTATCCCTCAATGTTGGAGTTTCACGCTCCAAGGAGAAAACATCTGAGCGCCCATCCGGCGGCTGTCGGGATACGCCGTGTGGTAGGACCATGCGTTGTGGCGTGCGAAATCGACAGCCTGCGGGCGATCTCTGGACACCTGCAGGTCTGCGGAAAGCGCCTTCGTTCAGGTACGGCTGACACGCGCGTGAACGCGGGCGAGCGCGTCGCGCTCGGCAAGCACGAGCAGCGTGTCGCTGGCCTCGATCTGCGAGGTTCCATGAGGTACAAACACCTCGTCACCCCGGCGAATCAGCACGATCACAGCGCCCGTCGGCAGCGCCAAATCTGCGAGTGTGTGGCCGGCCGCGGCGGAGCCGGCCGGCACGGGAATCTCAACCAACTCTTCGCCCAAGCTGCGAGTCGGGTTGTGCTGAATGGGAAATCGAACATCTGATACTAGTGGCGCCTCGACGTTCAACCACTTCGCGACCAGGGAAATTGTCGTCGCTTGCAGCAGCACGGAAGTGAACACGACGAAGAACCGAGGTTGAAGATCGTCCTTGCGCCGGGCGCGCCTGCGATGAGCGGGTACGTGGCGAGCACGATCGGCACCGCGCCGCGCAAGCCACCCCACGAGACCATGCACTGCTCGCGCCACGAGAAGCGGAACGGCGTCAGGCACACCAGCACACTAATCGGACGCGCCACCAGCACCAGGAACGCCGCCAGCGCGATGCCGGACCACGCGATCGGCAGGAGCTCGCCGGGCACGATGAACAGACCCATCAGCAGGAACATGACGATCTGCATGAGCCACGCCAGCCCATCGTGAAACGCGTTGAGGCTGAGTTTGTGCACGTAGATGGCATTGCCCAGGACGATGCCGGACACATACACGGCGAGAAAGTCGCTACCGCCAAGCGCCTGCGTGACGCCGTAGGTGAGCACGAGGAGCGCGACGCTCAGCGCGGGGTACAACCCCTCGAACTCGAGCTTCGCGTGGTTCAACGCCCATTGGCTCGCCTTCGCTCCGGCGAAACCCGCGCTCGACAAGAATGGGCTTCCGAAGAACAAGAAAGCCATCGCGGACGATTCCCTCGGCGCGCAAGCGGACGAAACGCAAGGATGAAACGCGACTAAGCTACCAAAATGTTTTCAAACAGTGCGATGTTTAACAGCTCAACAATCAGACAAATGGTTGACGAGGTCATTCGGGAGCACTATCTGCCTTATGAGTCCCGAAGATTCTTCGAACCGCCGGAGAGTTCGTGGACTTGGTGTTGCGAGTTCGCCGACCCAACCGTCTCGGAACCTCATCGCACATTCGACATGCTCGCCGGACGGCTATGGATTCTCGTGCTTGCTGCAACACTGACGGCACCGCCACTCGTCAACCTGCTGCGCGTAATCCCGCGCACGATATGATGACCTAGGCCATGACGACATTTCTCGAGCGGGTCACCGGCGCGGCGCTGCTCAAGGCGGCGATTTATGAGGAAGTTGAAGCCGACCGTACGGCCACCATGCAGGCGGTCGGGGTCGTCGCGTTATCCAGCCTTGCGGCCGGAGTGGGCGGTATCGGCCCGGGCGCGAGCGTCGCCACCCTTACTGGCATCAGTGTGCTCGCGTTCGCGGCGTGGGGGATCTGGGCGCTCCTCACTCTCCAGATCGGTGCTCGTTTATTCCCGTCGCCGCGCACAGATGCGGACATCGGTCAATTACTCCGCACGATCGGATTCGCGACGGCACCTGGAATTCTGCGCATCGTCGGCATCATCCCAGGTACGACCAACGCGGTGTTCGTAGTTACAGCCATCTGGATGCTGATGGCGATGATCGTTGCCGTGCGGCAGGCGCTCGACTACACGAGGACCTCGCGCGCGTTTGCCGTCTGCGCGTTCGGTTGGGTGCTCACCATGGGTTTTGTGTTCGGCATGGGCATGTTCTGTTCGCGCTTGCACTGAAGAACAGCGTGAAGGTGCATCCGGGCGATTACGTCACGACGCAGACGCTGCTGCGGAAAGGCGACAACTGCCGGCATCCGTCTGTAGGCCTCAGAAGTGCACAGGTAGACCTCGGCTCACACCTTGCACTACTGTAGCTCGCTATGGCTCACGCTCAGAGACTCTTCCAAATCGTTCTCTGTCCCGTCGATTTCTCCGACCATTCGCGTCAGGCGCTCGCCTACGCCGCCCTGCTGAGCTCGCGGACAAAGGGGCGTCTCATCGTGATGTTTGTCGAGGACCCGATGCTCGCCGCCGCCTTAGCCGTCGCTTACGACGAGAAAACACTGCTCGACAAAGGGCGCAAAGAGCTGCGACGGCTCGTCGAGAAGACGGCCGCGCCCTATGACATTCGCGTCGAGGACGTGACCATTGACGTCGCGGTCGGCCGACCGCACGAGGCGATCGCCCGGACCGCGGAGCGTCTCGGCTGCGACATGATCGTGATGGGCGCACACGGCCGAACCGGCATCAACAAGCTGATGCTAGGCTCAACCACCCATCGTATCCTGCGGCGCTCACCGCTGCCCGTGCTGGCGACGCCGCCGGCGACAGGCCATGGACGAGGGCCCGCAAAGGGTTGGCCGGGAAAGCTGGTCATCGGGCCCATTGACATCGGCGCGCCGCGGGATCGCGCGGATGCGCTGGCTGCGGCGGTCGTGGCGCGCGAGCTCGGCACCGACCTCACGCTCATGCACGTCGTCGAACCCCTGGCCACCCCTCCGTGGATTGAAGTCGATGCCGCGCGTCGAGATCTCCAACGTCAGCGCCGCGCTACCGTGCGGCTGACGCAGTTGCAGGACGAGCTCGACGGCGCTGCGACGGCTGTTCGCGTCGAAATAGGAAACCCAGCCGACAAGATTGCCGACGTCGCAGCGAGTACCCATGTCGGCCTTGTCGTGATGACCCGGCGCCGCGGCCAGGGATTGTTCGGGCCGCGACAAGGCTCGATCAGTTACCAGGTGCTGCGCAAAGCCGGCACGCCGGTGCTTGCGCTTCCGAGTCACAAAACGTGGATGCGGCGTGTTATACGGAGACGTACATGAGGAGAAAGCACATATCGGCCCTTCTGTGCGTTGGCGTGATCGTCGGGCTCGTGTTCACTCTCGGGGCGTCGGCCGATCAGGCCCCCAGCCGCGCGCAAGGCGGGCTCCAGCTAAGCCGCGTGATGCGGTCGAAGCTCGCGCACTCTCAGGTGATCCTCAGCGCCGTCGTCACGAGCGACTGGAAGCTGCTCGATCGCGAGAGCCGCGCACTCGCTCTCGCAGTGCGGGATCCGGTATGGACGACCTCACTGACAGAGCCGAACTACCTTCGTCAGAGCGATGCATTTTCGCGGGCGCTTCAGGATCTGATCGAGGCGAGCTCTAAGCGCGACCTCGAGTTGGCCGCCAACGCTCACATCGCGCTCACCGCGAGCTGCGTCCGTTGTCACGTGCACGTGACGCGAAGACGCATCGCAAAGTAGCAACCGGGACAATTCTCCCAGCTGCAGTCGCACAACGGCACTGAGCAGAGAAGCCCATTACGACAGGAATTTCTTGACGAGCGGGTCGGCAGACGCGCGCAGCGCCGCGAGATTCCCCTCGAAGTAAATTTTGCTGTCAGCCAGCATGATGAACTCGGTATCATCGGATTTGGCGCGGTCCGCCGCCCCGATGGTCACGCGGCCGTTGTCTCGCTCAGCCTCGTGGGAAGCGATGTAGAACGCATCGTGGAGCTGATGCGTCACGACAATCGACGTGACGTGCTCGATGTCCCTGAGTTTGACGATTTCGTTGTCGACGGTTTTCGACGTGATCGGATCGAGGCCCGATGTCGGATCGTCGATCAACAGATGGCGCGGCCGTGACGCGAACGCCCGTGCGATGGCCACGCGCCGGCGCTGCCCTCCCGACAGCTCCGATGGCAATCGATCCATGTACTCGGCGAGCCCGATGAAGCCGAGCACCTCCCGGCTGCGGCGCCGGACTTCGTCATACGGCATGCCCATCTCCTCGAGCAGCCGATACCCCACGTTGCCGGCGACGGTTAGCGAATCAAACAGTGCCGTTTCCTGAAACACCATGCCGATGTCGCCGCGCACGGCGAGCAGTTCCTTCTCCGACATGTTGTCGATGCGCTCGCCTCTCACACAGATCACGCCCGCGTCCGGCTTCAGCAGCCCGAGGATCAACTTCAGAGTGACGGACTTTCCGGAACCGCTCGCACCAAGAAGAAACAGCGTGGCGCCAGGGCGCACCGAGAAACTTACATCGTTCAGCACGACATTGTCGTCGAAGGCCAGCGAGACGTGTTCCAACGCGATCGCGGGAACGGCGCTCTGAACACGATCTCCGGCCGATCGGGACATCTCGGATCTCGGAAGCACGTGGGCAGCATATCCGAGAAAGATCACGACAGCCTATAGTTAGACTAGTGTCTTGGCAGCGGTGGACTGCTCACGGCGTCCCGATCGCCGCAGACAGAGCCTCTCTCCTATCGTTGCGCCAAAGCTCGTTTGTGCCGCCTTGTTCGCGTGGGGTGTCGTCGCAGTGGGATTGGTTCGCACAGTTATGAACGAAACGCGCGACACAGATCGCCAAGAAGAGATGTGCATCGATGCGTGACAGTCGGTAGAGCGTCACGGGATCGCGCACCACATTGAACGCAAATGCCATGGTAATCGAGGAAATGACTTACGGCCAGTGCCAAGCGACGCTCGCACGGGCGAGCCTCGCTCGGCTTTCATGCGCTGTGGACAATCAGCCCTACATTGTTCCTATTCACGTCGACTTCGCCGATGGTTGTCTTTATGGTTACTCAACGATAGGACAAAAAATCAACTGGATGCGAGTGAATCCACTTGTGTGCCTCGAAATTGAGGAAATCACTGGTCGCAGGCAGTGGTCGACGTTGGTCATCTTCGGTCAGTACGAGGAACTTCCTGACACGCCGGAAAACGCGTATCCTCGAAGTTTAGCTGAGCGTCTCTTTCAACGGCGCCCGATATGGTGGGAGCCTGCCTCCGTTCCACTCGCCGGCCATCCGCGTCGAAGCCCGATTCTGTTCCGTATTCTGATCAACCGCATGTCCGGCAGACAGGCAACGCCTGACCCACCGCACGCGCCGCATATTCCCTCGAGCTCGTCGAACGAAGCGCGGCCGCACGGGTTGGTGCACGCTCTGCGTCGTTTGGTGCGAAGGTCCGCTCGTCGACCGTGACACTCTCGTGAGTCGACTCTGCTGACTCGTAGCTATGCCGCGCAATGACGCGCTCGACTTGAAAGGCCCACCCTTCGATCAGCTTAAGACCATTCAGCGTCTGTCGAAGCACCGCCGTGGTCAGGGCTCCATTGAACATGCGCGCCATCAACTCTATGTTGCGCACGACAGGCAAACATCGGCGAGCGTGCTCATCACGCTGACTTCAAAGCCAGGACTCGTTTATCAGAACAATCTCTTGAATGAGATCGCCAGCCTGTCGACCATCAATCGCGATCTGCCCGATTCGCCGTATTTTCCCGTCGTCAAGGGGCATGGACGCCTGCCAGGGGGTCGTGTCTATCTGATCACTTCCCTGTTCGACGAGCTCCCGCTCGCGACGACAATCGGGGCAGAGCCGATGCCCGCCAAGATGGTCGCCTGTATTCGAACCGCGATAGAGGTGGCGAAGGCACTGACCCAGATTCACCGGCTGAACATCTTCCACGTGGATCTGAATCCCATGAATATCCTGCATCGGGTCGAGAAAGGCGGACCCGTGATCAGGATCGTCGACTTCGAATCTCCTTACGAGTTGGCCCGGCATGCGACGGGCGTCTTTTACAGTCCTCCGACGACCCCCGGATATTCCGCACCTGAGGTAACCCGACAGGCGCCCGATGGCGCTCAGATATTTTCTCTTTGGGCGCCGTACTCTACACGATGCTGGCTGGCTATTCCCGAACGTGGGGAGTTGAGATTGCCACTGGTGTCGACGGTGATCCGGATCTCGATTCGGATCTCAAGGCGATCCTGCTCAAGGCGCTTGATCCGGATTCCGCCACGCGCTATGCCTCGATCCAGGAGTTTCACGCAGTTCTGGCCGCCTATCTGGAAGAAATATGGCCGGGACGATCGTGGTAGGCGGCCAGCCCGATTCGCGTCACCACTTTCGACTTTTCGCGCGTCAGTGGTCTCTTTCCACGCACGAGCGACACGAACGTCGTAAGCTGGGTACCTGGCGAGCTTGATCAGATCTGGAATGTGAGCGCATCAGGGGGACACGATGAACAGGCTCCAGTTACATAACGTTCTCTGCCCGATCGATCTGTCGTCGCCGTCCATGTACTCGCTCGAATGGGCGAGCGCTATCGCTCGCGCGCGAAACGCGGAGCTCACGGCGTTTCATGTTGTCATTACGGAAGGGCTCGTCGCTCCGGACAATCTCGGTTCTCGGGAGCACGGCGACACGATGAAGGAGCTACAGAGCGCGCTCGTAGCTTTCGATTCTGAGAATGTCCACACCGAAGCAGTCGTAGGGCAAGGAGACCCTGGCACCCAGATTCTTGAATTCGCGAGATTGCTTCCTGCCGATGTCGTTGTGATGGGGGCTGCTGGCACTCAACGACCAACGCGCCCGATGGGCTCCGTAACGGCCGCAGTCGTCGCCCGTTGCGACTGTCCCGTTCTAATCGTGCCCACAGCACAGCGTGTCGATCGTCCATCCGGTCTGTTCAAACAGATTCTGTGTGCGGTCGGGTTGGCGCCGTCTTCGGTCGGCGTCATCAAGCAAGCGCTCACGCTCGCATGGGAGACACATGGACACGTGACGTGCGTGTGCGTCATGACCGAACCAAGTCCATCTCCGTCCGAGATTCGGGCCCAGTTATTGGCGGCGATTCCTTCTGAAGCACATTCCTGGTGCGACATTGAAGTGGTTGTCAAGCCTGGAGTGCCAGCCACTGAAATCGCAAGGGTCGCCGAGACTTCAAACGTCGACATTCTACTTATCGGCCCACCACGCCAGTGGACATCCACAACGGAGGCCGTCCTGGCCAGGTCGCTCTGCCCAGTCATGATTACACACGACGCTCGCCCGCTGCCTTACCCTCCGGGTACACTCGCTAGCGCTGCCAGTGCACCACTTTGAGTGGGTGCTCGGGGGACCAAGCGGTGAAGGTCGGAGGTATGAACAATGAACGCGAACGCAGTCAAAAAGAACGCGATCGACCCTACGCCGGCTGACCTACGTGGTCAGAAGCCAGATGAACAGAAAGGGGCCGTACAGGGTGACCGTCGCTTGGACAAGAAACCAGGGAATGAGAACGCGGTAGGCGCGCTCGACAAGAATGGGCTTCCGAAAAACAAGAAAGCCATTGCGGAAGATTCCATCGGCGCGTGAGCGGACGAAACCCAAGGATGACCCACAACCTGGCTGCCAGATGATTCCGGGACGAGGACGATGTTTAACAGCTCAACAATCAGACAAATGGTTGACGAGGTCATTCGGGAGCACGATCTGCCTTATGAGCCCAGACGATTCTTCGAACCACCGGACAGTTCGTGGACCTGGTGTTGCGAGTTCGCCGACCCGACGGTGCTGGAACCTTATCGCACATTCGACGTTTGTGTGCGGTGGCCTTCTGGCTCCAACTACGAATCCGTCAAAGCGGATCTAACCCGCCAGCTCGTGGCGCATTTCAAATCATGATTCAGAAAATCATAAGTGACACATGTAAAGTCATCCTATTCGGCACGTGGGCCAACGTATCGGCGCCTGTACTGATGAGGTGACGCATGTCGGCGATCGATCGGTATGACCTCGTCGTCCTGGGAAGTGGAGAAGCTGGGAAGTACCTGGCCTGGACGCTCTCAACAGCCGGACACCGTACTGCACTGGTTGAGCGAAGCATGGTGGGAGGATCGTGTCCGAACGTCGCGTGCCTCCCTAGCAAGAACATCATTCACAGCGCAAAGGTCGCGTCGTTGGCTCGACGCGGCACAGAGTTCGGACTCGAGCTCAGCTCGCTCGCAACGAACATGGCTGGCGTCCAAGATCGGAAACGGCGCATGGTGGATGCACTCATCAAGGTGCACCTCGACCGGTACGAAGTCAGCGGAGCTGAATTGATCATGGGCTACGGCCGGTTCGTGGCTCCCAAAACGATCGGCATCACTCTCAACGCTGGCGGCGAACGAGTCATCACCGCAGATCGCATCGTCCTGAGCCTCGGTACTCGCGCCAGCGTCCCCACCGTGCCCGGTCTGGCCGACGCGTCGCCCATGACCCACGTGCAGGCGCTTGATCTTGAGCGCGTCCCCCCTCACCTTGTCGTCATCGGCGGCGGCTATGTGGGCCTCGAATTGGCGCAGGCCATTCGCCGTTTTGGTTCGCGCCTCACGGTGATCGAGAGAGGTCCGCAGCTTGCCAGCCGAGAGGACCCCGATGTCGGGGCTGCGCTTCTCGAACTGTTTCGCGACGAGGGCATTGAGGTGATGCTGAATGCCACTCTAACGGCGGTCGAGGGACGCTCGGGCGAGCGGGTCCGCGTGCATGTCGAACACGCAGAGACCGCGCACGTGATCGAGGCGACGGATCTGTTGATCGCCGCCGGCCGGACGCCGAACACAGATGGGATTGGACTCGAGCTTGCCGGCGTCGAGATCGACGCTCGCGGGAACATCGTCGTGAATGAGCGGCTCGAGACCACAGCTCCCGATGTGTGGGCTGTCGGCGACTGCGCCGGAAGCCCGCAGTTCACGCACGTTGCCTACGACGACTTCCGCATCGTGCGCGACAATCTGGGCGGAGGCCATCGCACAACGCGCGAGCGCTTGGTGCCGTACTGCATGTTCACGGATCCCGAGCTCGCATGTGTCGGGCTGAACGAGACCGAGGCGAAGAGGCGTGGCCTGTCCTATCGCGTGGCGAAGATGCCCATGGCCGCCGTGTTGCGGACGCGGACGCTCTCCGAACCGCGTGGGTTCATCAAGATGCTCATCGAGGAGGCGAGCGACCGGATTTTGGGATTTTCGGCATTCGGCGCAGAAGCGAGCGAACTGATGGCGACGGTGCAAACGGCGATGCTCGGCCATCTTCCTTTCACCGTGCTTCGCGACGCCCTCTTCACGCATCCGACAGCGGCCGAGGGACTCACTGTACTTTTGGCCGACGTCACCAGCCGTGAGCAGAACCGGACGACGCGCCCGTCGGCGCCGCAGGAAGTAGAACGAACTCGTGGCGGCAAACAACGCAGAGCATTACCACACACGGGCAGAGGAACGGAGGATGCAGGAAGCAGCTCTGGATCAGACCATTGAGAGCTCGTTTCCGACGAGCGCCCCGCGACCGGCGAATTCCAACCTGACGATCACACCGCCGTCGACCGCGCCGCTCTGCGCCAGGATGAGCAACGCCCGACAAGCCCGCGGGCGACCGTCGTGTTCGAAGTAGTTCATCACGCGGGGTGTGCTGCCGACGTCCCTCCGGTCCAGCGCCAGTTGCGGATCTCTGGCATGTCCTCGCCGTATTTGGCAATGTGTTGCGTGTGCTCGATCAGCTTGTCGCGAATCGCCTGTTGCGCGTGGGCGGCGCGCGGCCCAAGCGCCGGAACGCGCTCAATGACGTTGGCGACCAGATGAAACCGGTCGAGCTTGTTCAGCACGACCATGTCGAACGGCGTCGTGGTCGTGCCCTCTTCCCTGTATCCGTGGACGTGGAAGTTGTGATGATTCGTGCGGCGGTAGGTGAGGCGGTGAATGAGCAACGGATACCCGTGATAAGCGAAGATGACGGGCTTGTCGGTCGTAAACAGCACGTCGAAGTCTGTGTCACTCAAGCCGTGCGGATGCTCGCTGGGCGCCTGGAGCTTCATCAGATCGACGATGTTGACGACGCGAACTTTGAGCTCCGGGACGTGAGTCCGCAACAAGTCAACAGCGGCGAGCGTTTCGAGCGTCGGCACATCCCCACAGCAGGCCATGACGACATCTGGTTCCCCGCCGAGGTCCGTACTCGCCCACGGCCAGATCCCCGCTCCAGCCGTGCAGTGCTTGACGGCGGCCTCCATGTCAAGCCACTGGGGTGCCGGCTGTTTGCCCGCGATGATGACGTTCACGTAGTTACGGCTGCGCAGGCAGTGGTCGGTCACCGAGAGTAGCGTGTTCGCGTCAGGCGGAAGATAGACGCGGATGATGTCGGCCTTCTTGTTGGCGACCACGTCGATGAAACCTGGATCCTGGTGGCTGAACCCGTTGTGGTCCTGCCGCCAGACGTGTGATGTCAGCAGGTAGTTCAGCGAGGCGATCGGCCTCCGCCATCCGATGCGCCGGCAGGCGTCGAGCCACTTTGCATGCTGGTTGAACATCGAATCGACGATGTGAATGAACGCTTCGTAGCAGGAAAAGAAACCGTGGCGGCCGGTCAGGAGATACCCTTCGAGCCACCCCTCGCACTGATGCTCACTGAGCATCTCCATCACACGTCCGTCTGGCGCCACGCGATCATCGGTGGGACGAATCTCAGCCGTCGAGCACCGGTTCGTCACCTCGAAAACGGCGTTCCAGCGATTCGAATTAGTTTCGTCCGGACTGAACACGCGGAAATTCTGCGCGTTGAGCCTGATCACGTCCCGTACGAGCTGTCCCTGCACGCGCGTCGCCTCGGCGTCGACGCCTCCGGGCTGTTCGACAGCCACGGCATAGTCCCGGAAGTCCGGTAGCCTGAGCTCCCGCAACAGCAGCCCCCCGTTCGCATGTGGATTGGCACTCATGCGACGCTCCCCGGCAGGAGGGAGGGCGGCCAGATGCGGCATCAGCCGACCCGCTTCATCGAACAACTCTTCGGGCCGATAGCCCTTCATCCAGCGCTCGAGCAGTGCGACGTGCTCTGGCTGGTTCATGTCACCCATGGGCACCTGGTGTGACCGGAAAGTGCCCTCGGTCTGCTTGCCGTCCACGACCTGCGGGCCTGTCCAGCCCTTCGGCGAACGCAGGACGATCAGTGGCCACGCGGGTCTCGTGCGAAAGCCATTCGTGCGCGCGTCACGTTGAATGCTGAGGATATCCGCGATGACCGCATCGAGCGCGGCCGCCATGGACTGGTGCATCGTCTTCGCGTCGCTGCCTTCCACGACATGTGGCGTGTAGCCGTAGCCCCGGAACAACGCATCGAGCTCCTCGCGCGGAATTCGCCCAAGCACGGTCGGGCCGGCGATCTTGTATTCATTGAGGTGCAGGATTGGCACTACGGCCCCGTCGTGCACCGGATTGAGGAATTTGTTCGAGTGCCAACTGGTGGCGAGTGCACCGGTCTCGGCTTCACCATCTCCGATGACACAGGCCACGAT
>Ga0184625_10000770_pt1 | contig 12705 bp, 9 predicted proteins | sample PLM3_30_b1_FD_133151 | JGI IMG/M metagenome (GOLD analysis project Ga0184625, IMG submission 133151) | Groundwater sediment microbial communities from an aquifer in East River, Colorado, USA - PLM3_30_b1 | ecosystem: Environmental > Terrestrial > Soil > Riparian zone | place: USA: East River... | reverse complement strand
TTCAATGAACCTGGTTTTCCATCGGCCCTGAGATAGGTTTGCAGTGTCTTAGCCTGGAATACACCAGTATCGATACTTCTTAATTTCTCCAGTTCCAGGTTGGTGAGAATGGGGTGTCTCAAGGAAACAGTGTGGCAAGCCAGAGGATCCTCAATCAGCATATTGCCGATATTACCCACGAAAGTTGCCAGTGACATCACCAATCTTTCTCTAATAGGATCAATTGGCGGATTGGTTACCTGCGCAAACAATTGTTTGAAGTAACTGCTGAGGTGTTGCGGCTGGTCACTAAGCACCGCTAATGGCACATCACTTCCCATGGAGCCAACCGGCTCTTTTCCATCAAGCGCCATTGGGGTGATTATGGTTTCAAGATCTTCGGTTGTATATCCACAGGCCTTCTGGTATTTGAAAACCTGGTCGTGCTCAAGGTGCGTGAACATTACCCTGGGCTGTGGCAATTCTTCCAGCCTGATCTTGTATTTATTCAACCAATCGCCATATGGTTTCTGTGAGCAAATGGTTTGTTTCAATTCATCATCACTAATAATTCGTCCCTGTTCAAGATCAACCACAAACATCTTCCCTGCTTGTAACCTTCCCTTCTCCTTAATGAGTGAAGGATGAACGGGAAGGACTCCTGTTTCAGAAGCCATGATTACGCGGTCGTCGTGTGTGACACAATACCTTGACGGACGTAATCCATTTCTATCGAGAGTGGCGCCAATCACTTTTCCATCAGTAAAGGAAATTGAAGCCGGGCCATCCCAGGGCTCCATCATGCTGGCGTGGAATTCATAAAATGCCTTCTTCACCGGGTCCATCAGGTCGTTACCATCCCATGCTTCGGGGATCAACATCATCATTACATGAGGTAATGTTCGGCCCGTATGCATCAGCAATTCGATCATATTGTCCAAGCAGGCGGAATCAGATTGTCCTTCAGTTATGATGGGCAATAACATTTCCATTTCTTCCTTGGTGAAATTAGGAGAAGTAAATCCTTTTTCACTTGTCTTCAACCAGTTCAGATTTCCCTGGAGGGTGTTGATCTCCCCGTTGTGCGCAATAAAGCGGAAGGGCTGTGCAAGCTTCCAGGATGGAAAGGTATTGGTGGCAAACCTCGAGTGAACAAGACCGAAAGCTGAAACCACACGTTTGTTGGTTAGATCCTGGAAATAATGGCGAACTTGAAGACTCGTCAGTTGACCTTTGTAGACAACAGTTTTGTAAGAGAGTGAGGCAATATAGAATCCAATCGCGTCCTTGCGAACAGTATTATAGATAAGATGACTTGCGTGGTTGCGAAGGACAAATAATTTTCTTTCGAATTCGTCTGGATTTTTGAGGTGATCGGGGCAGGCAAGAAATACCTGTTCAATCTCCGGTTCCACACTCAGCGCAGTGAGTCCAATTCCATCTGGATTAACCGGAACTTTTCGATAAAGCAATACTTCAATTCCCAGTCTTTCAGCGGCCCTGTTAAATATATCGCGACATTCTTCACGCAGCCTGATCTCTTTTGGAAAAAAAATCACACCAACGCCGTATTTTCCATAGGATGGAAGGTGAACACCCGACTTCAAACATTCTTCAAAGAAAAATTCATGAGGTGTCTGCAGTATTATACCGGCCCCATCACCTGTATTGCTCTCACAACCGCAGGCTCCACGATGCTCCATGTTTTCCAGGACCGTTAATGAATCGGAAATAATCTGGTGACTCTTATTGCCTTTAATATTTGCAATGAAACCAATGCCACAGGAATCGTGTTCGAAGGAGGGATGGTATAAGCCATTGTTACTTGCCATATAATCACTTACCTTTTACCTTTTGATAGTTTTCAATAAAAAAAAACTATTGTAGAATGACTTCCAACAATAGCGCAAGCAACGGCTTGAAATTACAAAGAAAACAGGGGGTAAAAAAATTTCTTATCAACAGGATTTGCCCTTATAAAGGGAGACCGACAAAATAGGCGAATGAATCGCCAATTTGGAATAATATGACCGGCGAGCGGGTGGTGGAGGATTCGCTTCAATTGTATACTTTCACCCTTCAAAAAACAATTCGAGATGAAACGATTTCTTGTTGCATCGGCCTGCATATCAATGCTATTAAGTGTGAATGGTCAACAGAATGGTTGGACTAGCTTGTTTGATGGTAAGAGCCTCAAGGGATGGAAGAAAATAGCGGGTACGGCCCCGTATGAAATAACGGATGGGGCTATTGTGGGGATAACTGACCCGGCCTCCCCTGTAAATAGCTTTATAGTAACTGAAAAGGAGTATGGAGATTTTGAGCTGGAACTGGAGGTAAAGATCGATGATAGTACCTCAAATTCTGGGATCCAGGTAAGAAGTCATTTTGATCCGGCTGGTAATAACGGTAACGGCAAGGTCTTCGGATACCAGTATGAACTGGATCCTTCCTCGCGCAGGTGGACCGGTGGATTGTATGATGAGGGCAGAAGGGACTGGTTGTATCCATTAACCCTTAATCCGGCAGCCCAGGCTGCGTACAAGCCATATGCGTTTAATAAGGTGAGGATTGAATGCGTAAACAACAGCATTCGCACCTGGATCAATGGTGTGCCGGCTGCGTTTGTGGTGGATACCGTTGACCACTCAGGTTTCATCGCCCTGCAGGTGCATCGCATAACCGATCCAAAATTTGCCGGCAGGAAAATTCACTGGAAGAATATTCGAATCAGGACTGTTTACAAACCTAGTGCAGATATACCGCGCAATGCCTATGTAGTGAATTATATTCCGAATTATTTATCGGATGCAGAGAAAAAGAATGGCTGGCAATTATTATTTGATGGAAAAAGTTCAAACGGCTGGGTGGGTGCATATAAAAAAGAATTCCCTCAAAAGGGTTGGAAAATACAAGATGGTCTGCTTACCGTAGAGCCTTCGGGCGGAGCTGAATCTACAAACGGCGGAGATATTGTTACTGTGAAGGAATATGCGGCCTTTGATCTCTCATTCGATTTCAAGATTACTCCGGGTGCAAACAGTGGTGTAAAATATTTTGTCACGCTCGTAGAGAATAACCAGGGATCCGCCATCGGTTTAGAGTACCAGGTGCTGGATGACAAACTTCATCCTGATGCAAAGATGGGAAGGGACGGAAACCGTACGCTGGCTTCATTGTATGATCTTATTCCCGCTCCAAAACAAGAACGGTTTGTACGTGGACCGGGTCAATGGAATACAGGGAGAGTTGTAGTCTATCCCAACAATCATGTAGAACATTACCTCAACGGTATTAAGGTCCTTGAGTATGATAGAGGTAGTCAGGCTTATAAAGACCTTGTGGCCATCAGTAAGTACAAGGTGTGGCCAAACTTTGGTGAAGCTAAGAAGGGAAAGATATTATTACAGGATCATGGGAACGAAGTGAGCTTTAGAAGCATCAAGATTCGGGAACTTAAATAAGCAATCGGCAATCGGCAGTCGGCAGTCGACAATCGGCAGTCGGCATCAAACTCGAGAAGAGGAAACTGTAAGTAAAATGAAAGCTCAAATCCAAATTCAAATTCCAATAGGTAATATTCAGTATCCAACAACTAGTATCTAGTACCCGGCATCCTCTTATCCTTTAATCCTAGTTTTCCTTTAAATCCTAGTTATATGGAAAGAAGAGAATTTGTAAAGAATGCAAGCATTGCTGCTACGGGGATAACGATTTTGAATTTCCCGGTATTTGGAAAAAATGCACCGAGCAATAAGGTGGTGTTGGGTGTGATGGGGGTGAATGGCAGGGGAGCATACCTGGCTAAATCTTTTGCCGGTCTGCAGAATGTGGAAGTAGCCTATATCTGCGAAGTTGAAGACAAGGCCATTCAAATTGGGTTGGATGCATTGAAGGAGGTTCCCCGCAAGCCAACAGTTATAAAAGATATCCGGGAACTGGTTGCCAGAAAAGATTTTGACGCCCTGCTGATTGCAGCACCCGATCATTGGCATGCTCCTGCCTCAATTTTGGGAGTTACCAATGGCAAGCACGTATACGTAGAGAAACCCTGCAGCCATAATCCATATGAGGGTGAATTGGTGTCTGAGGCCTATCACAAATATGGTAAGCTCATCCAGATGGGCAACCAGCGCAGATCCATTCCAACTTTGATTGAAGCCGTAAAGGAGGTTAAAAATGGCGCCATCGGAAATACTTACCTGGGAAAGTGCTGGTATACCAACAATAGAAAATCCATTGGGTGGGGTAAAAAAATTCCAGTTCCTTCTACCCTGGATTTTAATCTCTGGCAGGGTCCTGCACCGCGTAAATCCTATATGGATAATCTGGTCCACTATAACTGGCATTGGTTCTGGCATTGGGGAACAGGTGAATCCTGCAATAATGGAACACATGAAATTGATTGCTGTCGCTGGTTCCTGGGGACGAGCTATCCAACAAAGGTCACATCTGCCGGCGGGAGATATGCGTTCAAAGACGATTGGGAAACACCAGATACACAAGTTGCATGCTTTGAATTTGGAAAGGATAAAACAATCGCCTGGGAAAGCAGGAGCTGTAATAACTTTCCGGTGGAAGGCTCAGGGCGCGGGTTTATCATTTATGGCGATAAAGGAACACTGGTGAATAATGGGGGAGGTGAATACAAGATATTTGATGATAAAAACAAACTTGTGAAAGAAGTAAAATCAGAAGTGGAAGCTGATCCAAATAATCCGGTGAGCGCCAGTGGGAATCTGGATCTTTATCACTTCAACAATTTTGTTGAGGCCATAAGAGGAAATACCAGTCTGAATTCTCCAGTTGATGATGGACATAAAAGTGTCTTGCTTTGTCACCTGGCAAATATTGCCCAACGGACCGGGAGAACGTTAAACTGCGATCCCACAAATGGGCATATTAAGGATGATAAGGAAGCCATGATGCTCTGGAGAAGGAATTATGAGAAAGGATGGGAGCCAAGGGTGTAAGGCACAAGACACAAGAAGTAAGAATCAAGAACCAAGATCCAAGAACCAAATAAGGAAAGCCAAAGAAGGAAGAATTAAACCAAATCTGATACTCGTCGACTAATTAATAATTTTTGAAAGGGAAAGATTCGCAATTTTTGTCCTTTTTCTTATTTTCTATTTTTTCCTCGTTGGTCTTTTTTATTTGGTTCTTGTCCCGATAACTATCGGGATTGGTTCTTGGAATTTCTAAGAAGGTATGTTAAAAAGGATCTTTATCATTGGACTCTTTACCGGCGCTGGTCAACTGTATTCCATCTTTGTTCTAAAGCTCATCTCCAATATTGATGCTCCTGGTCTTTCCAATGAAATTGCACAACTGGATTCCCTTTTCTTTTTTATGTTGAACATAATTGCATTCGGCCTTCAGTCGGCCGCAGTGAGGGACATTGCCCTGGCAAAGGAATGGAAACAGAAATACCGTCAAATTCAATCGGCCAGGATCACACTGGGAATCCTGCTCACTGTTGGAGTTATAGCGGGCGCGCTAAATAAGTTTTATTTGATTTTCTTTTTAGCTCCTGTTCTTGCATACAGTGGCGAGTACGCATTGTATGCAAGGGGCACTCCAATATTTGGGTCCGTCATCTCCTTCCTTAGACTGACCATTCCTTTTACCGCAGTTTGGGTTGCTGCATATTTCTTTCCAGAATATACCGGACTTGTATATGCGCTCTCCTTGTTTTTGGTCTACTTGTTCACGAATTTCCTGATTGGACGATACCTTGATGTTCCCGTCTTTTTTAAGCCTGCACTCAATGGGCTGAAGTTGTATGTGAATAGCCTGCCGCTTGGACTTGTAACCATTTCCCAATATACAATGGGGCTTGGCCTAATACTGATTGCTCCTTACTTCTTTGAAGGTGAATCGTTAGGAGTTGTATTTGCGGGTTTGAAATTCTATGTTCTTTACAAAGGCGTGTTACGCATCCTGCACCAGGCCTTTGTGCAGGATATGACCAATGCCTCCGTTAGTTTAAAGGTGGATCAGCTCTCCATCATGTTCAGCTTTCTATTTCTGCTTTCCGTTCTATTTTTCCCAGACTCCTTTATCCGGTTTTTTTTCGGACAGCAGGCCCTTTCCCAAAAAATGTTCTTCCAGCTATTGGGCATAGCTGCATTCTTTTATTCTCTCTTCCTGAGTATGACAACTTCAGCCCTTCTGCTGAGGATGGACAGGAGATATGCCTTGGTTACAGTGATTGGAGCCGTTACGGCTATTACTTCTGCCATTCTGTTATCGTTCAGTTTTCCATCTGCTATTTCAATAGGAATAAGTCTTTGTGCAGGAGAATTCATTTCGTTATGGGGACTGGTGGGGATAGCCTCAAAAGAGAATAGAATTGAAAAACGGTTGCTTTTTGTGGGCGAGATTTCTTTTTTTATCACTATTCCATTCCTCTTAAGGTATTGGCTGGGGGATCAACTTCTTTCCTGGATTCTTAGCCTTGCGCTGGTTGGCTTATTACTGTTATTTTTACATCATCGGAAATTCAAGATTTAACTTCAATTCTAAATCATCACTTTCGAGACTGTAATCAAAGTAAACCGTTCCATGGAAGGAGGCAAACTTTTCGGATATCTCAAACATCAAAGTTTTCATCCGGGTTTTGTTAGTCTCTTCATAAACCCATTCTATTTTATCCGCAGGGAATTATTCAAAAACATACGATCTTATGCAGGAAGCCTAAAAGGGAAATTGCTCGATTTCGGTTGCGGGCGCAAACCCTATGAAACATTATTTCATGTACAGGAATATGTTGGCATAGACATTGAACAATCAGGTCATGATCACCGCTTGTCCAAGGTTGATGTTTATTTTGATGGGCGAACGATTCCTTTCCCCGATGCAACATTCGATTCCCTGTTTTGCAGTGAAGTGTTGGAGCATGTTTTCAATCCGGATGATGTGCTGCCTGAAATCAACAGGGTGCTGAAAAATGGAGCACGGGCGCTGATTACCGTTCCATTCTGCTGGAATGAGCATGAAGTCCCATTTGATTTCGCCAGGTACAGTTCATTTGGAATATCGCATCTTCTGGAGAAGCATGGGTTCAGGATAATGGAATTGAAAAAATCTGGCAACTTTGCACGGGTTAATTTCCAGCTCTGGGCGCTCTATTTTTTCGAATTGTTTAAGAAATATAATAGAACGGGTTATGTTCTCTCTTTGATTTTCATTGTTCCAATTAACATTTTTGGCTCGGTTTTTTTATTACTTTTTCCAACCAACCGGTCTCTGTATTTTAATAATATCATTCTTGCAGAAAAGATCAAACGGGCAGCATGATAAAAAAAGAAACAATTGCATTTATCCTCTTTACTGCCTGCCTGCTGTATTTCATTTCACCCTGGATTTTTGCCAGGAAATTATTCTTCAACGAGCTGATTTCCTTAAGTGGATTTGCGATCCTGGCTTATAAACGCTTCCGCATTTCAAATGATCCTATCAGCATTTGTGTTGTGCTCTTGCTTCTCTGGGGCATAGTTCAAGGCCTCATTTCATTAGCCCGCATGGATGGAGTCTACTTCTATTTACGCAACCTGGTGATCGTTTATTCTATGATGGCTTTTTTTGTGGGTTATTATTGTTTGCCTTACCTCAATAACTACATCAGGAAAATAAGAATGCCCCTGCGATGGTATGTGGGCGTTTTTATTTTCATCAGGTTGCCCCGTTACCTGTTCGAGCGCTTTGGGATGGCCATTCTGTTTCCTGCCCTGTTTAAGAAAGCAGCCTGGAAATGGATGCCCTGGATACTCATTGCCATGAATCTCATATATGGACTCACCTACAGCTCTTTCACCATTATCATCCTCACTGCATTCTATCTCTTACTCTTCCTGACACCGAACTATAAATTCTTCCTTCGTTTCCTCCTGGTTTCATTCCTATTATTTACAATAGTTTTTATTTACCTGCAACCAAATCTATCGTTAATAGCTAATCGCTACACTCCGTATAATCAAGTGGGAATTCACGACGTCATTAATTCCCATCCTTTACTTGCCATTGATGGAAACAATACCTGGAGATTAGTATTATGGAAGGAAATCATAGTCGATAATTTTCCAGGAAATCTTTTCGGACTTGGATTCGGGACACCGGTACTAAAATATTTTCCTGTTGAGGAAAATTCTAAAATCTACAGTTTGCCATATGTGCTGGGCGGCCATAATTCCTATGTTTACCTGTTCGGTCGGCTCGGTCTCGTTTATGTTGTTCTGACCGCTCTGATGTACCTGGTGATCATTAAAGAATATTTTATTCACAAGGCATATTATATTGCTAACAACCGGGAATTGATCTTCCTGAGTTTTTTTGCAATTTCCATAATAGCCTTGTTCAATACAGTACTTGAATCACCCGTTTATGCTGCCGGATATTGGCTAATTCTGGGATTTATTGCTGGATGCATAGCCGAAAGAAAAAGATCGACCACAAATGAGAGTTCTATTCATACATAACCAATATCAGCAGCCTGGCGGAGAGGACGTGGCAGTGTCTATGGAGGCAGAACTGCTCAGGGAGAAGGGCCATGAAGTGAGAACAGTTATTTTTCAAAATACTGATGCTTCCGGAGGAATTGATCAACTGGATATGGCCAGGAGGGCAATCTATAATCCTGCTTCTTATCGCCGCGTTTGGAATGAGATAAAGGATTTTGGTCCAGAGATTATTCACGTGCATAACCTCTTCTTTGTTGCTTCACCCGCTCTGCTTTATGCAGCGAAGAAATTAAACGTTCCCGTTATTCTTACTCTCCACAATTTCCGGCTGATCTGCGCAAATGCTTTATTATTGCGTAATGGCCACGCCTGTGAATTGTGCGTCCACCAGACCTTGCCTATATCGGGGATCAGGTATAAATGTTACCGGAATTCCATGGCAGCAAGCGCCTTGGTTACAGCTATAACCGGCATTCATAAAATCCTGGGTACATGGAATAAAAAGATCAACCGGTTCATATTGCTGACGGAATTCTCAAAATCCAGATTTGTTAATTCTTCACTTAAAGTTCCGGAGAAGAAATTGGTCGTTAAGCCTAATTTCGTTCCCGATCCTGGGGTAGGCATGCAGGATAGGGAAGATTTCTTTCTTTTTGCAGGAAGATTATCGCCCGAAAAAGGAATTAACATACTATTGCAGGCGTTTGCCGATCTTCCACAGCAGAGGTTGGTTGTAATTGGTGAAGGCCCGGAATTAGAATCTGCTACGGCCCGATTTATGAAGACGTCAAATATTATCTTTAAGGGCAGATTGGAGAAAGACGAGGTGATGTCCTACATGAAACGATGCGCCGCCTTAATTTTTCCCTCTACCTGGTATGAGGGCTTGCCATTTGTGATCATTGAGGCCTTTGCAACGGGTACTCCAGTGATCACGTCACGGTTGGGATCAATGGCTGAATTGATTGAAAATGGTGTTAACGGTTTTCATTTTGAAGCAGGCAATGTGAGGGACCTTCAGCAAAAGATCAATTTGTATTTGCAAATAGGAGCGGAAGAGCGCAGGATGCTCCATACAAAAGCTCGCGCTGCTTATCTTAACCATTACCAACCAGGGATCCACTACCAAACTATTCTGCAGATTTATGAGGATGTAATTGCGGAAAAATGATTTCCTAATGCCTGAAAAACTAGAGATAATAAGTCTGAATATCCATCACGTTAGTTATTCTGATACGCTGGATAAAGTAATGGAGTGGGGAGCAGGTCATGTTCCATCCTATGTTTGCTTTGCCAATGCTCATTCCACAATTGAAGCCCATAAGGATAAAATGTTCCAGGACGCCCTCAACCAGGCAACCCTGGTAGTTCCGGATGGAAAATCAGTGGCAGTTGCCGCCTGGCTTCTTCATGGTAAAAAGCAGGAGCGCATAGCAGGTATGGATTTCATGCCATCCTTGCTTGCAAGGGCAAATGCAAACCGGTCCAGGATTTTCATGTATGGGTCAACTTCAGAAATTCTATCCCGGCTGGAAAAAAACATCAGGAGCTCCTATCCCGATATAGAAATTGCTGCCATGATTTCTCCTCCTTTCGGACCTGTTTCAGAAGAACAACTTTCCGCTTATATTGAAGAGATCAACGATTCAGGAGCACAATTCGGATTCGTTTCGTTGGGCTGCCCCAAGCAGGAAAAATGGATGGCCGAGAATTCTTCCAGGATCAAGGGGGTACTTCTAGGTGTGGGAGGTGCATTCCCGGTGATGGCCGGATTACAAAAAAGAAGCCCGGTATGGATGCAGAAATTCGGACTGGAATGGATGCATCGTTTGTGGTTGGAACCAAGAAGGTTATTCAAAAGATATTTCTATAACAATTTATATTTTCTATTCCTGCTCCTGAAAACGATGATCACAAAAAAAATCTGATGGCCGTCCAATTTCGAACGCTGCTACCGGGTAAGGAAAATGCAATATTCGAATGGCTTTGCATTGCCATTGTTTATTCACTGCTCTTCTGGACAGGAGGAAATTCAGGCTTTATCATACTGCTGACAGCCTATTGGCTTTTTTTCAAAAAAAAAACATTTGCACTTTCTCTCACCCGCACAAGGCTGATGTTACTTTTCTGCTCGTTATACCTGGTGTCCCTTATAGGCCTTGCCTATACTAGTAACCTCACAGAGGGCATCTTCAGGTTGCAACAAAAATCGGCGATATTCTTTTTCCCACTGGTCTTTGGAACTATAGTACTACCGGCAAAAACTTACCAGGTAATCAGGGTTCACTTCATCATAGCCACCTGTCTTGCTTGTTTCATCAGTCTCCTGCATGGGCTTGTGCGTTTTTATAAAACGGGAAACTCTGCCATGCTCACCAGGGAACAACTGGCAATTTTTCCTGATCTCAATCCGCCCATGACGGGATTAATATGTTTGCTTGCCATTATCCTCCTCCTTCATCATTACTATAATGGAACCCGGAAGAGTATGCTGCCGGTAATAACTGCGGTTACCTTTCTTGCGAGCTATACAATTTTGATGGGCGTGCGACTTCTAATATTCTGCCTGTTCATCATTCTGCTCGTTTTTATCATCAGGTATATCCATTCAATTGTTTATAAGATCACATTGGCGGGCGCTTTCATATTTGTGACTGCGCTTTCGCTTGTGTTCATTCCAAGTTTGAATCGCAAATGGAAGGAGCTGGTTGATTTTTCTCCACAGAATACAATAACGCTTGATAAGGATTCGTCGCTGGGTAAAAGCTGGGGAGGCAAATCCATCCGCATTGCTATTTGGGACTGCAGTACGGATATTATCCGGCGAAATTGGTTGTTTGGTGTTGGAACCGGCGATGTACAGGATAGTTTGCAAGCCGCGTATATGTACCGGAAATTTTATTTTGCAGCGTTTCATAATAGATATAATGCGCATAACCAGTACCTGGAGATGTGGCTGGCTAATGGGTTACCCGGTTTAATCATTTACATACTGTGCCTTGTTGTACCATTGGTGATGCATGCCAGGAATGGAACGGCCCTGGATTACGTTTTGTTCCTCTGTCTTGTCATAATGATATCGTTTACTGAAACCTTTCTCAACGTCAATAAAGGAATCATATGGTATTCTTTTTTTAATTCGATATTTGGATTTGCGTATTTGCAGACAAGTTTCACACCAGTTCGCCCTAATAAAGTACGGTCCTGAGCATATGGAAAAAAAACCATTAAGATCTTCAGAAGAAATCGATCTCCTCTACTATCTGAATGAGACAGTAGAAGGGATAAAAAAATTGGGCAGGCTAACAAAAAAATATTTACAACTGATTTGGAAAAAGAAGCTGGTTTTTTTTCTGATAATCATTCTGGGAACCGGTTCAGCTTATAGTTTACGATATATTATTCCTCCAGCTTATCGAACTGATGGATTTTTTGTTTCTCATTTTCTTCCGGCCAGTTATTATGCAATTATGGTGGATGATCTGAACAAGTTACTGGTTCAGGATTTGCCGATCGTGGCAGAGCAACTGCATTTGGATCCAAAAGTAGCCTCGCAGATAAAAAGAATTCAACTGGAACCATGGGGGGACCCAATTGAAAGGAACGATACGGTTTTTGCCCCTTTTCGAATTACCCTCCTACTCAAGGAGACAGTTCAGCTTGACTCAATACAGGAAGGATTTCTTTTATATCTTGGAGGTGGTGAGAAGGAAAGAAAGAGAAAATTGGACTGGTCAAGGTCACTACAGGAGGAAAGAAAGTACGTGTATGAACATCTTAGCCAGGTAGATAGCCACAGGAAAAAACCCAACAATATTTCAGGAAAGGACTCAGTCGTGCTTTATGATGACACCGAGGGCAAATCTGAAATGTGGAGTTTGCAAGAGCTTGCCAGAGTGAACAGGATGCTGGAAAAGCTTGACAGGGTAGAAGTAGTGAGACCATTTCTGAAGAGATCAGCATATAATTATCCCAACTATCGGGCTTACCTCATCAAAGGATTCTTGCTGTCCATCATCATTGCCATGATAGTAACTCCTTTCTTGGCAAATGGAATTGCGCTGCCAGTTAATAAGGCAGGAGATTGATAAGAATAAAGCTTGAAGGATTATGCATTTTCCATAGATATCACCAGGGCACTGGTAGGTTCGGCAACCTTACGTTTTCCGAAAAGTACCCTGAAGGTTTGCCCAATTGTCTTTCTAATGATCCGCAGATCCAGCACGAAATCATAGTTGCGAACATAGAAAGCATCATACTGGTA
>Ga0184625_10000768_pt1 | contig 12730 bp, 8 predicted proteins | sample PLM3_30_b1_FD_133151 | JGI IMG/M metagenome (GOLD analysis project Ga0184625, IMG submission 133151) | Groundwater sediment microbial communities from an aquifer in East River, Colorado, USA - PLM3_30_b1 | ecosystem: Environmental > Terrestrial > Soil > Riparian zone | place: USA: East River... | reverse complement strand
GTGACCTCGAGACCGCTCGTGGTGGCGTAGGCTCCCACACCGGTTTCGTAGCTGCTCTTCCAACCGAAACCCTGTTCCTCGAGATTGCCGCCCTCCGGTTCGGGACCGACATGTGTCGCAGGGCCCGCCCCGTGGGTCTTGCCAAACGTGTGTCCGCCGGCAATCAGCGCGACTGTCTCCTCGTCGTTCATCGCCATGCGGCGGAAGGTCTCGCGAATGTCCCGTGCCGCGGCAACAGGATCCGGTTTGCCGTTCGGTCCTTCCGGATTGACATAGATGAGGCCCATCTGTACCGCGCCAAACGGATTCGCCAGTTGCCGGTCGCCGCTGTAGCGCTCGTCACCGAGCCACGTGGCCTCGGATCCCCAGTTGACCTGCTGGGGCTCCCAGACATCCTCGCGGCCGCCGGCGAATCCGTACGTCTTGAAGCCCATCGACTCCAGGGCGGCGTTGCCGGTGAGGACCATCAGATCTGCCCACGAGATCTTGCGGCCGTACTTCTGTTTGATCGGCCAGAGCAGCCGGCGCGCCTTGTCGAGGTTTGCGTTGTCGGGCCAGCTGCCGAGGGGCGCAAAGCGCAGCATGCCCGACCCCGCGCCGCCGCGGCCGTCGTGGATGCGGTAGGTGCCCGCACTGTGCCACGCCATTCGAATGAGCAGAGGACCGTAATGACCGAAATCCGCCGGCCACCAGTCCTGCGACGTCGTCATCACCTTCTCGATGTCCTTCTTCACCGCATCGAGATCGAGTGACTTGAACTCTTCTGCGTAGTTGAACGCCTCGCCCATCGGGTCGCCTGCCGGATGGTTCGTGTGGAGCGCGCTCAGGTTCAACTGATTCGGCCACCAGTCGCGGTTCGCTCTGCCGCTGTGCGACTGGGCCGAGAACGGGCACTTCTGTTCGCTGTCCATATTTGTCGTTGACCTCTACTTGGATGGTTTTGCAGTCTGTTTGCGTGCGATCTTGCGTTGCGGCCGCCGCTGGGGCGGCCGCGGGGCGCCTCGAGGTTGATCCTTGCCCAGACAATCTGGACAACGCCCCCAGTAGGCGATCTCGGCCGCCTCGATCTCGTAACCCATGTCGTCGGCCGCGGTGAGGCAGGGCGCCGAGCCGATGGCGCAATCGACGTCGACGACGCGACCACAGAGGCGACAGATGAGATGGTGATGATTGTCGCGGACGCGATCCTCGAAGCGCGCGGGCGAGCCCGCAGGCTGAATACGTCGAACGAGGCCTTCGTCGACCATCAGGGCGAGCGTGTCGTACACAGATTGGAGCGAGATGGCGCCGATCTCCGCCCTGACGGTTTCGGCCACGCCTTCGGCCGTGATGTGGGGCTGATCCGCCACGACTCGCAAGACGGCGAGCCGCTGAGCTGTCACCTGGATACCGCGCTCGCGAAGAAGGTCGGTCGGGTCAGTCGCCACAACCCAAGAGCATAGATCGAGTATTGGACTAACTCCAATATTTGAGCGACATCCCACCGGGGCGCGGCGTCAGCAACCTATACTGCCCGATGTGTCGCGTCGCGCTTTCGTCGTCGGGCTCGCAGTGGCGAGCGTCGTGCTCCTGCCGCCGCCAATTGCCGCCCAGCCCGATTCCCCCGCCGTGCTCACGCCGGCCGTCGATGCGGCCAGGCAGTTGCCCCGCCTATACAGCCTGCTGGTCTCGCAGCGAGGCGTGGTCATTCTCGAGCGCTACTTCAACGGCAGGCGCGAGACTATTCCGGCCAACGTGAAGTCGGTGTCCAAGAGCGTCATCTCTGCGCTGGTCGGCATCGCCGCCGATCGTAAACTGCTCGCGCTCGACCAGCCTGTTTCCAGATACTTTCCCGATTTGCCGGAAGCGAAACGCAACATCACGATTGAGCACCTCCTCACGATGCAGTCCGGGCTGGAGTCGACGAGCAACCGCAATTACGGATCGTGGGTGCAGAGCGCCAACTGGGTGCGGCACGCGTTGTCCAGGCCGCTGCTTGCGGCGCCGGGAACCCAGATGATCTACAGCACAGGAAATACACATGTGCTCTCGGCGATCCTGACGAAAGCGAGCGGGAAGAGCACGTGGCAATTTGCGCAGGAGGCGCTGGCGACGCCGCTCGGATTCTCGCTGCCGCAATGGACGCGCGATCCGCAAGGCATCTACTTCGGCGGCAACGAGATGACGATGACGCCGCGGCAGATGCTTGCGTTCGGCGAACTGTAACGCAACCGTGGCCAGGTGAAGGGCCGGCAGATCCTGTCAAAGGACTTCATCGAGCGTTCGTTCGAGCCGCGTGGGCGATCTGCTATCAGCGGGCGAGAGTACGGGTATGGCTGGTGGATCCGCGAGATGGCCGGCCGTCAGACCTACTATGCCTGGGGTTTTGGCGGTCAGTACATCGTCCTGGTGCCGAGCCTCGATCTCACGGTCGTCTCGACGTCTGCCGCTACTGTGAGCGAGGATCGCCGCGATCATCGCCGGACTGTCGAAGAGATCATTGAGCAGCTCGTCGTCGCCCCTCTCGGTTCTTGAGCGGCGGCTTCCGTGCGATTTGTCCCTTGACGCTGAGGCGCAGAGGCGCAAAGAGTCATGATCACGGTCGTTCGGGAAGACATCAGGGCGCATCGGCGGTGAGTATTTCTCGTGGGTTCTTTTTTCTGAAAAAGAATTCTCCTAATCTCCTAGACTCCTGTTCATGAAAGCCATTCACCCGTGGGTCGTCGCAGTGATGCTGTTGGCCGGCGCAGCGCCCGGTGAAGCGCAGAGGCAGCGTACTGGGTCTGACGCGGCCATTTCCGGAGAGCTGAAGCAGTGGCATAAGGTCACGCTGACGCTCTCCGGGCCGCAGGCTGACGAATCGTCAGCTGCCCCAAACCCATTTACCGACTATCGCATGACGGTGACGTTCGCCCATCAATCGGGCACGCCGACGTATCGGGTTCCGGGATATTTTGCCGGCGACGGCGATGCGGCCAATTCGTCGGCGACGTCAGGCAACAAATGGCGCGCGCATCTGGCGCCCGACAAGGCGGGCAGATGGACCTACCGGGTCTCGTTCGTGTCGGGTAAAGGCGTCGCGCTAGGCGCGGCGTCGGAGGGGCAGAGATTGGCGCCCCTCGACGGCAGGTCCGGCACGTTCCAGGTGACCGCGACCGACAAGAAATCTCCAGACCTTCGAGCGCGCGGCCGATTGCAGTACGCCGGCAGGCACTATCTGCAGTACGCGGGCAGCGGTGATTACTTCCTGAAGCTCGGGGCCGATTCGCCGGAGACACTGCTGGCATATGCCGACTTCGACGGCACCGTTGCCCTCAAACCGCAGGTTCCTCTCCACACGTTCGCTCCTCATGTCCAGGACTGGCGCGCAGGGGATCCAGTATGGAAGAGCGATAAGGGCAAGGGGCTTGTTGGCGCTGTCAACTACCTCGCGTCCAAAGGGGTGAACTCAATTTCGTTTCTGCCCTACAACGCGGGCGGCGACGGCGACAACGTGTGGCCGTTTATCGCGCGCGACGACAAATTCCATTACGACGTCTCGAAGCTCGACCAGTGGCAGATCGTCTTCGACTACGCGCAGCAGAAAGGCATCTACCTTCACTTCAAGCTGCAGGAGAACGAGATCGACGACAACTTTCGCGGCGGCAAGACCGTCACCATTCGAGAGTCTCTCGATGGCGGCGACACCGGTCCCGAACGCAAGCTCTACATTCGCGAGCTGACGGCGCGATTCGGCTACGCGCTCGGATTGAATTGGAACATCGGGGAAGAGAACACGCAGTCGAGCGAACAGCAGCTCGCGATGGCGATGAATCTGAGAGACACCGACGCCTACGGCGGCCATCACATCGTCGTCCACACGTTTCCGAACGACCAGGAGAAGGTGTATCCCGCGCTGCTCGGCAGCCGATCGCCCTTTACCGGCGCTTCGCTGCAGATGATGTGGAACACGGTGCACGAGCGGACACTGCGATGGTTGCTCGCGTCTTCGCAGGCGAACAAGCCGTGGGTCGTGACCAACGACGAGCAGGGACCGGCCGGTCTGGGAGTGCCTCCGGATCCCGGGTACTCGGGCTTCGCGGGGAAGGATGCCAAGGGCCTCGACGTCGGCTACACGCTGCACGACATTCGGAAGCACGTGCTGTGGGGCAATCTGATGGCGGGAGGCGCAGGCGTCGAGTACTACTTCGGCTATGGGCTTCCGGACAACGATCTCGTGGCCGAGAATTTCCGCAGCCGCGACAAGAGCTGGGAGTACGGGCGCATTGCGATCGACTTCTTCCATTCGCAGAGGATTCCGTTCTGGGAGATGGCGAATGCCGACGTCCTCGTCGGGAACGAGAAGCACGACAACAGCCGGTACTGCTTTGCGAAGACGAACGAGGTGTACCTGGTGTACTTGCCCTCTGGAAATACCACGGCGCTCGACTTGTCGAACGCGGCCGGTCAGTTCGCCGTGGAATGGTTCGATCCGCGCAATGGCGGCGCAATGAAGAAAGGGAGCGTCACTACCGTCAACGGTGGCGCGCCTGCACCGCTGGGAACGCCTCCCGACAATCCGGACGAAGACTGGCTGGTCGTTGTGCGACGTAGTGTCCGGCTTTAGCCGGACCGGCAGGCGGTCCGCCCTGAAGGCGGACATTACAGCGTTGTGAAAAACTCAGTCTGGTGTGAAAGTCGATAGGAGACTATCGACTTTCGACCGGAGCGCCATCGATATCCAAATGCGCGATCGGCGCGATCTTGGTTGCACCGAGCGGCGCTTCGATCGCCTTGCGATCGCCCACCACAACGATAGCCAGATGATCCAGATCGATGTACTTCTTCGCGACGCGCACGACGTCGTCGGCCGTGATCGCCATGACTGATTTGGTGTATTGCTGATAGTAGTTGTCGGGCAGCGATTGCACCCACAGACCTGTGAGGGCGCCGTTGATGGCGCCGACCGACGCAAAGCTCCCCGGCAGCCGCTGGACCATTGACTCCTTGGCGGTCTTCAACTCGTCCTCGGTCACCGGCCTTTCACCAAGAATGCCGCGCAGCTCCTTCATGAATTCCACGAGGGCTGCGTCGGTCTTGTCGCCGACGATATCTCCGCCGGTGCGGAAGGGGTTCGGTCCCTTGCCAAATCCGAAGAACGAGCTCACCCCGTAGCTGTAGCCCTTTTCCTCGCGAATGTTGGCGTTGAGCCGCGCCAGGAACATGCCGCCCAGAATCGTGTTCATCACTTGCAGCGCGAAGTAGTCCGGGGTTATGCGAGGTGGGCCGGGCAGGCCGATGGCGAACGTCGACTGCGCTGCGCCAGGCTTGTCGACCAGATAGATCGTTGTCGGCTTCGCCGCCGGAAGAGGCGGAAACGAGAATGCCGGTTTCTCACCGCCAGGTGACCAGGCGGCAAGGCCTTTTTCGATGACCGGACGAACCGCCGCGGGTGTGATGTCGCCCACGACCGTGATGAGCGCGCGGCCCGGCTTGAAGTAGCGCTGGTGGAAGTCCGCCACGTCCGCGCGCGTGATCGCCTTGATCGTCTGCTCGGTCGGATTCTGTCCGAGCGGGTGCGCGTCGCCGTAGAGCACACGCGGAAATACGCGCCCGGCAATCGCCCCTGGCTGCGCCTTCGCCTGATTGAGCGCGACGAGACGCTGCGCGCGCAGCCGTTCGAGCGCTTCGGGCGGAAACGTCGAGTTCACCAGCATGTCGGCGAGGATATCGAGCGTCGCCGCGAATTTCGCCGTCGTGCTGACGAAGCTGATCGATCCGCTCTCGGCGCCGATGCCGACCGACACGCTGGTGCCAAGCAGCTGCAGCGCGTTCGACAGGTCGTCGCCGGTCCGCGTCTTCGTGCCTTCGCTCATCATCGAGGCGGTAAGGCTTCCGACGCCGCGCCGTTCGGCGGTCTCGAACTGATCGGATCCGCCGAGAAAGGTCAGCGACAACGACACAAGAGGAAGATCGTGCTTTTCCGAGACGATGAACTCCGCGCCGTTCGCCAGCTTCCCCTTGGTCCAGGTAGGTACCCGCAACTCGGGTACTTTGCCGATCGGCGGCTGCTTCGATCGATCGAGCGCCTGAGCGTGCACCAAGGTGGTCCGGCTGAAGCCGGACACTACGTCAAGACAAAACATGAGTGCGACGAAGACTCGGCGGGTCATTGGACTTTTGTGCTTTCTGCCGGCTTCGATGCCTGATCGGTCTGTCCCATCGGGACGACGCTCAGCACGATTCGGCCCGCCGTCAAATATTTATTGGCGGCGCGCTGGACATCGGCCGCCGTCACCGCCAGCGTCTTCTGATATTCCGTCCGGAAGTACCCCGGATCGCCGTGGATAGCGGCTCCATTCGCGAGCTGGAATGCCTTTCCCAAATTGGATTCGAGCCCGCGAACGAACGACAGTTCTTCGCCGGCGGTTGCCTTCTGCACTTCCTCGGCTGTCGGCCCTTCGCGCTTGAGCCGCTCAATCACGGCATCCGCAGCGATCTCGAGATCGGACAGGGAATGTCCCGGGCGCGGCGTGATCGACACCATGAACTCGCCGACGTTCTCCGACGTGTTCTGCCCGGCATTCACTGACGCGGCCGCCTGTTCGTCGAACACGAGCGCCTTGGTCAGGCGCGCGGTACGGGGCCCCGAGAGGATCGCGCCCAGAACGGACAAGGCGAACCGGTCATCGTGTGTTTCCCCGACCGTCGGCCACTGCAGGTAGAGGCGGGGCACCTGAACGCGATCCTCGAACACGAGTCGCTGCGGATCGGACAGGGTGACCGGGCCGGCCGTAGGCCGCGTGATCGGCTTTCCGCGCGCGATGTCGCCGAAGTATTTCGCGACGAGCGCTTTGGTCTGCGCCGGATCGATGTCGCCGACGATCGTCAGGTAGGCGTTGTTCGGCGCGTAATAGAGGCGGAAGAAGTTCTTCACGTCTTCTTCCGACGCCGCCGACAGATCTTCCATGCTGCCGATCACCGGCCAGGAATACGGGTGCGACGGCGGGTACATCGCCTTCGAGAAAATTTCGAACACGCGGCCGTAGGGCTGGTTGTCGACGCGCTGCCGGCGCTCGTTCTTGACGATGTCGCGCTGCGCGTTCAGTTTTGTCAGATCGAGCGAGTCGAGGAGAAAACCCATTCGGTCGGCCTCGATCCACAACATCGCTTCGAGATAGTTCGACGGAATGGTCTCGTAGTAGTTGGTGATGTCGTTCGACGTCGAGCCGTTGTTCATGCCGCCTGCGCCCTCGCTGAGCTTGTCGTGCAGACCGTACGCGACATGGCCCGACCCGGTGAACATCACGTGCTCGAACAAGTGCGCGAACCCGGTACGTCCGGGCACCTCGTTCTTCGATCCGACGTGGTACCAGATGTTGACGGCGACCGTCGGCGTCGTGCGGTCGATCGAGAGCACGACGTTCAATCCGTTGGGCAGCGCGTAAGCCTCGAATGGAATGTTGATCGCGCTTTGGGCCGCCGCCGCGACAGTCAACGCGACGATCAGAGCGCCTGCGGCGAGTGACTTCATGCCCCGAATTATGAACTAGAATCAGGGGCCAACCAAGCGCACAGGAGCGTAGATGTCTGTATCCGCTGAGCCGGTGTCCGCAGCAGCGCGACGACCGGCGTCGCTGAGTTTTCTCAAGCTCGCCGGGCCGGGCCTTGTCGTCGCCGCCACCGGCATCGGCTCGGGCGACGTTGTCGCCGCGACCGTCGGCGGCGCGCGTTACGGCGTCATCCTGCTGTGGGCGATCGCCGTCGGTGCGTTTTTCAAATACGTGCTGAACGAGGGCATCGCGCGCTGGCAGCTTGCGACGGGGAAAACCGCGCTCGAAGGGTGGGCGGAGTACTTGCCCGCCTGGGTCAAGTTGTACTTCGGCATTTACCTCGTGCTCTGGACCGTGTTCGTCAGCGCCGCGCTGACCAACGCGACGGGGCTTGGCATCAGCAACCTTACCGGCGGCCGGATCGCGCAATCCTGGGGTGGCGTGCTTCACAGCCTGTTCGGATTCGTCTTCGTCGTGCTCGGCGGGTACGGCGGGTTCGAGAAGATGATGAAGATGCTCGTGGGCGTCATGGGGTTCAGCATCCTGGTCTGCGCGGCGCTGACGTTCCACGATCCTGCCGGCGTTTTACAGGGCACGTTCGTGCCGACGATTCCGCCGCGCGCCGGGTTGTACGTGCTCTCGATAATCGGCGGGATCGGCGGGTCGGTGACGATGCTGTCGTACAACTACTGGATGCGCGAAGAAAAGATCGCCGGTCCCGAGCAACTCGGATACGTGCGCGGCGATATCACGATCGCGTACCTGTTCACGGCGCTCTTCGGCATGGCGATCATGATGACCGCGAACCAGGCGTTTTACGTGCCTGGCGTGGCCATCAGCAATGCGCAGGCGGTGACGAAGATGGCGGAGATGCTCGGAAGCATTCTCGGGGCGTTCGGACGCTACGCGTATTCGATCGGATTCTGGGCCGCGGTGTTTGCCTCGCTCCTGGGCGTCTGGCAGAGCGTGCCGTATCTGTATGCCGACTTCTACAGCATCCTCAAGAAGATGCCGGCGGATGAGCGGATACGGGTCACGAAAGTCACGAGCACGCCGTACCGGCTGGCGCTGGTGTTCGTGACGCTCGCGCCGATTCCGTTTGCGTTCACCGGGCAGCCGCTGCAGGTGATCGTCGCGTACACGATTGTGGGCAGCCTCTTCGTGCCGTTCCTCGCCGCCACGCTGCTGTATCTCAACAACCGCGTGAAGTGGGTGAGCGCCGTACCGCACAACAACCTCGCCACCAACGCGCTGCTGATCGTGATCCTCCTGCTGTTTGTGATCGTCGGCGGGGACGAGGCGATACGCGCGGTGGGGCCGTTGCTTCGCTAGGTGGTAGGCGGTAGGTTGTAGGAAGAGCTTTTGCTACGGGCTACTGCCTACTCTCTACCACCTAGCACCTACCACCTACCACCTATGTCCGTGTCAGCGGAAAACGGAAGATCGTCTGCGGCTTGGTGCCGGCGCTGGGCTTGCGGCCGCCACCGAGACCGGCGTCAGTGAAGTAGACGTAGTTGTTGTAGACGCACATGCCGTGCGGGTCGGGATCGTTCGGCCCGAACACCCAGCTCTCTTGCAGACGGCCGTTCTCCCCATCGAGGCGGGCCACCAGTCGATCGGCGCCGTCGATGACGTAGAACGAACCCTCGTGGAAGTCGAGGCCGTGCGGCACGTTCATGTGAATCTGCACCATGCGGCTGATGCGCAGGTCGTCCTTCGGATCCATTTCGACGAGCAAGCCCAGCCCCGGTGCCACCGCCCACAGCTTGTCAGTTTCGCGGTTGTAGTAAGTGCCGTGCTGGCTGCCCCACGGCGTGCGGTAGCCCTTCACCTGCTTGCCTTTCATATCGAGCTTGACGATCTCGCCGTAGCTCTTGTCGAACGGCCGCTTGAATTCCCGCAGATTCGAGGCGGTGCCGGCGCCGTTGCACCCGACCCAGATGAACCCGCCGCCGACTGCGAGGCCGCTGGTGTTGTGCGCCTCGCCGATGAAATCCTGGAGAACTTTTCCGGTCTCCCAATCGAGCAGGTTGATACGCTCGGATACTTGATCGCCCACCCACAGTCCCTCTTTGGAGGCTTCGAGGGCGTTGGGATAACGATCGGGACTCTTGTAAAGGAGCTCGATCTTCGGCGTGTAGGTCGCCGGTTTCGGCGCGTTGCCGCCGCGGGCCGGGGCATCCTGCGCCGCCGCGCGCGTGCCTGCCGCTAGTCCCACTCCCGCGATCGCCGCCGTGTTGAGGAATTCTCGCCTTCTGATCTTCATGTGATCTCCGTAGCTCTTGGCCGTCAGCTCTAGTTTATTACTTGAAAGGCGCGTACACGTCGAACGGCTTCATCCGCGTGTACGTGGCGCTGAATTTCTGTCCGGCGGCGTCAGTGCCGGTCCAGGTGAAGGTGTCGCCCTTCTGGGCGAACGTGCCCGTGCTCAACTTGTCTTCGAGATTCGGGTCGGTATCGCCGATATGGCGTCGCGCGAGCGTCGTGCCCTGCACGTTATACGTGCCGCGCGATGCGGACATGCCGTTATAGGCACCGGCGTACTGCTGCGGTGTCCACTGATCCTCGGGCACCTTCGGCACGCCCTTTCGTCCATCGGGCAATGTCGTGGCGTGATACCAGCCATCTTCGCCCAGCAGCAGATGCTCGGGCGTTGTCGACCCCGCGGCGCCGTTCACGGTGTACGCCGTGCGTTGCCATGAGCCGACCAGCGCCGTCGAGCCGAGCTTCTGATTCGGCAGCTTGCGGGCGTGAATCTGCGGCGACTTCGTCGGGCCCGATCCCTCGAGCACGAGGATGTTGCCCTCGAACCGCCACGCGCGCTCCTGCGTGTTCTCGCCGCCGCCAGGACCGAGGCCGGCTTTGTGGTGGCGGAAGTTCACCTGCCCGCTGTTGCTGTAGTTGCCCCAGCCGCCAGACATCTTGTCAAAGCGCGAGAACAACTCTTTCGTTGTCTGCTGGTCCAGCGGCTTGCTGACCTTGGGACGGTCCGCCGGGAACTCCATCATCGACCAATAGCCGTCGTTCATGAACTTCACATACAGCGGCGCGTCCGGCGGCTGAACACTGAACCCGTTGCGCAGCAGCGAATACCTGACCCAGGTTCCGACCAGCGGGTTGTAGTCGGGCGGCGGCGCAGGCGCCGAATCACACGCGTTCTCGTCCTTGTGCGTGCATCCGTAATTGCTCATGTCGTGGGGATAACTGGCCGGTTCCTGAGCCTGCACGCCCAGGGCGGCGAACGCCGCTGTTGCGCAGACGCCGGCGCACAACAGGGCAGATCTGAAGCGCATTCGAAGCCTCCTAAAAGCTGTAAGTGCGGGAAAGCTTAACATGAGGGTTCCGGGTTCCGGGTTCCGGGTTCCAGGTTCCGGGTTCCAGGTTCCAGGTTCCAGGTTCCGGGTTCAGGTTCGCGGTTCTGCGCTCCGCGTTCTGGCGCGCCGCATGCACTGGCCTCGCGCATGAACGGATTCACAAACCCCGAAGAGTTTGATGCGTGGAAGCTTTCATGGGAATTGAAAGAGCGAGTCGCTGCATTTACTGCAACGAATCCAGCGGCACGTGATCGCAAGTTTTGTGAGGAGATTCTCGAGTCGGCGCGCTCGGCGCCCGACAACATTGCCGAAGGCTTCTACCGATTCAACCCTCACGATTTTGCAAATTTCGTTAGGATAGCGCGCGGCTCTCTCGGTGAAGTAGGAAATCAGCTCCGACATGCACATTCGACCAAATATCTGAGCGATTACGACTTTACGGAACTCAGTCGGCTCTGCCGACGAGCAATCGGTGCGTGTACTGGCCTTCGTCTTTATCTGCTTAGTCTCCCGAAAAATTTCGATCCCCGAAAACCAAAGCCTAAGGCACCGCCGACGAATCAGCTCTGAGAGCCGGAACCCGGAACCCGGAAGGCCGGAACCAGAACGTGGAACTAGAACTCGGAACTCGGAACCGGAACCGGAACTCGGAACCGGAACTCGGAACCGGAACCGGAACTTGGAACCGGAACCCCAACCCTCTAGAATCCCGCCATGCCAACAACCGTCCGTCTCAAGCTGTCGGTGATGATGTTCCTCGAGTACTTCATTTGGGGCGCATGGTACGTGACGATGGGGACGTGGCTGGGAGCGTTGGGGTTTTCCGGCGAGCAGATCGGGTTCACCTACGGCACGACGGCCCTCGCGGCCATGATCTCGCCGTTCTTCGTCGGGATGATCGCCGATCGGTTTTTCGCGACGCAGCGGCTGCTCGCGGTGCTGCACCTCGCGGGCGGCGCTGCATTGTTCTATGCGTCGACGCAGCACGCCTTCTGGCCGCTCTATACGGCCGTGCTGATCCACACGCTGTTCTACATGCCGACGCTGGCGCTGACCAACTCGCTGTCGTTCCGCCAGATGCGCGATCCAGGACGCGAGTTTCCTCCGGTGCGCGTGCTCGGAACGATCGGCTGGATCGTCGCGGGCCTCGTCGTCGGCACGCTCGGAGTCGAAGCGACCGGGCGCCCGATGCAGTTGGCTGCCGCCGGCTCGATCCTGATGGCCGTCTTCTGTCTGATGCTTCCGCATACGCCACCGCAGTCCAGCGGCCGGGTGCGTGTCCGCGATGTTCTCGGCCTCGACGCGCTCGAGCTGATGAAAGATCGGTCGTTCGCGGTGTTCGTTCTCGGATCGTTCCTGGTCTGCATCCCGCTTCAGTTCTATTACGCCTTCGCCAATCCATTCCTGAACGCCATTGGCGTGACCAACGCCGCCGGCAAGATGACGATGGGACAGATGTCGGAGCTGGTGTTCATGCTGCTGATGCCGTGGTTCTTCCGGCGCCTTGGCGTGAAACAGATGCTGCTCGTCGGCATGGCGGCGTGGATGGCGCGCTACGTCCTGTTTGCGTATGGCGACAACGGTCCGCTCGTCTGGATGTTGTATCTCGGCATCCTTCTTCACGGCATCTGTTACGACTTCTTCTTCGTCACGGGTCAGATCTACGTCGATCAGAAAGCGCCGCCGAACGTGCGTGCCGCCGCCCAGGGATTCATCACGTTCGTCACCTACGGCGTCGGGATGCTGATCGGTTCGTGGCTGTCGGGACGAGTGGTCGATGCCTACGCGACATCGGGCGGATCGGGGCACGACTGGCAACACATCTGGCTGGTGCCGGCTGCGATGGCCGCAGTGGTGCTCATCCTCTTTGCGCTGTTCTTCAAGGCAAGCGATAGCGCGGAGACC
>Ga0184625_10000766_pt1 | contig 12738 bp, 13 predicted proteins | sample PLM3_30_b1_FD_133151 | JGI IMG/M metagenome (GOLD analysis project Ga0184625, IMG submission 133151) | Groundwater sediment microbial communities from an aquifer in East River, Colorado, USA - PLM3_30_b1 | ecosystem: Environmental > Terrestrial > Soil > Riparian zone | place: USA: East River... | reverse complement strand
GTCGGTAAACCCAAGCAGCTTGCCCAGTTGCGTCGAGCTCGTGGTTTCGTTGCCGTCGCGGATCAGATGTTGCAGCTCGCGCAGGTAGAGGCTCAGCCGACTCACCACGGCCTTGGGAACCGGCGAGTCGCTGGAACTGTCGTCGAGATGCTCTTTGACGTCGGCCATTGACGCTTCGCGGCCCGCCCGGGCAACGCTACAGTTTTATTCGGGGCCGTCCAAGGCGACAAGGCAACGATTGGGGGCAAGAAACGACCCAGCCTCCCTTCCCGCGAGAAAGGAGGCTGGGCCAAATGCTATCCAGTTTTGAGGTCTGCCGTCCGCAATCCCTGCTCGCTGCTGCCGTTTACTGCGTGACATAGTCGGCATGGTCAATCCAGATGCCGCCCGTCGTGACGTTGTAAATCCAGCCGCCATTCGCAGTCACGTCGGTTCCCACAGCTGGGTCGGTCGTGATCGTCTTGACGGCAGCACTGTTCGTGAAGGGGTTCTTCGGGATTTCTCGGATGTAAGGGCCATAGGGGAAGTTCACGCCAGTGCCGGAACCCCCGGCAGCGTTCGTGCTTTGGGTCAATTCCGCGAGTAAGGCGCCGGGGGCAACACCGTTGTGCTGCGTGCGATACAGTTCGATCTGCGACCGCAGCGTGTGCAGGTTGAATCGAACCGTGCTGGACTTGGCGTCCTTCGTGCTGTCGGTGAATTGCGGGATGATCGTGGCCGCCAGGATGGCCATAATGACGACGACGATCAGAACCTCGACCAGCGTAAAGCCGGTCCGGCTGCGAGCGGCTGCGAAACGATTCTTCATGGATTACTACCTCGATTGACCTCGGTGTATTGGACGGCGCGGACGGCAATCGGGCGAGCACGCGTTTGCAGCATCCGCTAGAAGTTCCTAGGTCACTGCGTGCAGAGAGTCAATGAAAATCGCGACTTGAAGTTCGCCCCTCGCCTGGAGCGAGAGGGCCTATCCAGAATCTGAATGGACATTCTCGGGCACATCCGCCTAACGGTGGATGCGGCGCACGATTCTCTCCGTCATCGCCGTCAACTTGCTAATTGTTTGATTAGGCCGGAAGGCGGCTTCACCGTTACCGGCGATACGACCGGCACCGCCGTCCGCCAGCCCGGCAGAAGTCTCCCAGGCGGGCTTGTTTGTCCAACGAGCAGAGTCGCCCGTAGCCGATGACTCTTGCGCAGCTAGCGGAATCTCGCCAGTGCCCCCATCTCAGGCAGACCCAACAGCTTGAGGATGAGGTAGGTATTCAGGCCAGATGCTCGAAGTCCGCGGCTGCCTACCCCGGTGCGGCGTTTCAAGACTCCCGCGCCACGCGTCCAGGCCAGACCAGACCAAACTTCCCCGCTGAAGCCACGAGAGTGAAGGAGATTGGACATGAAGACTCTTTTGGGCGTGCCGATCGCAGCGCTGCTGCTCGCCATCGCCCTGGCCGACTGCAGCTACGCCTCGTGCTGCGGTGCGGCCAGTTATAAGCACATTGGCTGCGCGGAGCCGGCGAGCCTGGGGGCCGCCAAGCAGCATTGCTATACGGTCATGAAGACCTGCCGGAAGGTCGTGTACGATCAGCAGACTTACACCTGCTACAAGAAGTGCTACGAAACCGTCTATGACACCAAGACGGTTGAGTGCTGCAAGATGGTGCCCGAGACGCACTGGCGGGAGTGCACGCAGAATGTGTGCAAGCCGGTCTATACGACCCACTATCGCACTTGCACTTATACGGTTTGCAAGCCTGTCTGGGAGACCAAGACCAAGGATGTCTGCTATACGGTCTGCCGCCCGGTCTATGAGACCAAGACCCGCGACGTTTGCTACACCGTCTGCAAGCCGGTCTATCAGACGCACACCAAGCAGATCTGCTCCACGATCTGCAAGCCGGTCTATACGACCAAGACCCGCGACATTTGCTACACGGTTTGCAAGCCGGTGTGGGAGACGTGCCAGAAAAACGTCTGCTATACGATCTGCAAGCCGGTTTGGGAAACAAAGACCCGCGACGTGTGCTACACGATCTGCAAGCCGGTCTATTCGACCCATACCAAGCAGATTTGCTATACGATCTGCAAGCCGGTCTATCAGACGCATACGTCCAACTACACGGTCAAAGTCTGCAAGCCGGTGTATGAGACCTGCATGAAGGAAATCTGCCAGACGATCTGCAAGCCGATTCACTACACGAAGGTGGTGGATGTCTGCTGCGGCCACTGGGAGACTCACACCGAGACCATCCCTGGCCCGGTCGTGACCAAGTGCATCCGCGAGCCGGGCACTTGGGAATGGGATTGCTCGTGCTGCCGCTGTGTCTATAAGCCCGGTTGCTGCCGCCAGGTGCAGGTGCAGTGCCCGCCGCGGACCTGCTGCCACAAGACGTGGGTTTCGGAAGTCAAGCAGCAGACGATCGACTGCGTCCGCTACGAGCGGGAATGCGTCCGCAAGCAAGTCCCCTGCACGTCGGTCCGCTATGTGAGCGAATGCCAGCAGCGAACTTGCACGCACACGACCTGCACGATGGTGCCCGAGCAAGTCGTCCGCAACGTGACCTACACGACCTGCTGCATGGTCCCGGAGACGGTTCATAAGACCTGCTCGTACCGTGTCTGCCACATGGTGCCGGAGACGGTGAATAAGGTCTGCACGTATCGCGTCTGCCACATGGTGTCCGAGACCGTGCACAAGACCGTCGCCTATACCTGCTGCACGATGGTGCCCGAGCAGGTGGTGCGGAATGTGACCTACACCACCTGCTGCATGGTGCCGCAGACGGTCCACAAGACCCTCACCTATCGTTGCTGCCACATGGTGCCAGAGACGGTCCACAAGACCCTCACCTACCGTTGCTGCCATATGGTTCCGACGTGCATGACCAAGCAGGTGCCCTACACGACCTGCTGCATGGTGCCGACCACGATCACGAAGCGGATTCCCTATACGGTCTGCAAGCCGGTGCACTTCACGAAGACGATTCAGATTCCGCGATGCATCGAGAAGTGCGTGCCGTACACGGTGACCCGCTGCGTGCCGCGGTGCGTTTGCACCCAGGTGCCGGTGACGGTCTGCTGCCCGGCCCCGTGCTGCTCCACGCCCTGCCCGAGCTGCACGACGCCCGTGAAATAGCCCAGAAACAGCGATACTTCCTTCGGCAGCGAAAGAAGTCGTTTGGTCTGAACGCCGGCCAGGACTCCCCCGTCCTGGCCGGCTGCGTTTCTTGAGCGGGCCGACCGGAGCTGCGAGAATGCGCCGCATGACAACCCTGTACATCGTCGCGGCCGTGGCCGGCGGGCTGCTGGTGCTGTCGCTCGTATTCGTCGCGATGCAGGTCGAAGACTGGAGCCGCGATCTGACGACGAACTATGCCGCGACCGCCGACGACGCCAAGGACCAGCGGCTGCGGCCGATCGATTCGACGCTGCCCCCGGCGGAGCTGGCCGAGCGTGTCGAGCGGGCCGCCGCTTCGCTGAAAAACTGGCGCCTGGCATCGCAGGAGGCGGCCGCCGAAGCGGTCGAGCTGCACTTTGTTCGCACGACGCCGGTTTTGCGCTTTCAGGACGACATCCGCGTCCACATCAAGCCGCGGCAGGCCGGATCGCGGCTTTCGGCCGAAAGCCGCTCGCGGATCGGCAAGGGCGACCTGGGGCAAAACCCGCGGAATTTGCGGGAGCTGCTGGACGCCGTGCGCGCCGCCATCGAATAATGCGGGAACCTGGAGGTGACTCGCGCGTGCTCGAAGGCCTGGGCGTAATCTGTGGACTGTTTGGCATCGGCATCCTGATGGCCGGCTGCGCGTGGCTGGCGTGGTGGATGCTCGAGCCGATCAACCGCGTGGCCGGCGAGCTGCAAGGCACGACGCGGTTCATGCTGACCGACGCCATCGGCCTCATGATCCTGCTGCAAATCGGCCTGGCCATTACCGGCCGGGCACTCAGCGGTGTGGGCGACGAGGGCGCTGCCACGATGTATTGGCTACTGTTGTGCTTAATGGCCATTTTGGTTGTGGTGCTGTGGGCGGCCAGCGTGAGCGTCGTTTCGCGGGCCGGCATCACTCGGCCACTGCAGCGGATTGCCGTGATGGTACTGTGCGTGCCCGGCACCCTCGTCGTCATGGTCGCGCTGCCGGCCCTGGCGGGGTTCTCCGCAGCCGGCGCCCTGTTTTTGGCGATCAACCACGAAAACGACACCTGGAACGCCGGCACTGTGCTGCTAATGGCCGGCGGCTGCCTGTTGCTGAGCGGCGTGGCGATTCTGCTGCGGCGGATCGCATTCTGGTCGCTGGTCGGCTCGCCCGGCGGCGAGTTGTTGGCTAGGAAGTAGCCGTTCGCTGCCGCAGGGCTTCATAGAACAGCACCGCAGCGGTGGCCGAGAGATTCAGGCTATCGACGCGGCCCAACAGAGGCAGCCGGATGGGAGTGATGTCCGGCGCTTGCCAGAGCGGCGTCAGGCCGGCGGCTTCGCTGCCGAGGACGATCGCGGCCCGGCCGCGAAGATCGGCGGTCCGATAGTCTGCGGTTGCCTCCACTCGTGCGGCAAATAGCCGGAACTCTTCGGCCCGCAGCCAGTCGAGGGCCGCCTGGCCGGCGGCGGCACAGACCGGCACGGTAAAGATCGCGCCCAAGCTGGCCCGAATCGCATTCGGGTTATAGAGGTCCGTGACGCTGCCGGCTGCAATGATCGCAGCCACACCGGCGGCATCCGCCGTGCGCAGGATCGCGCCTAGGTTCCCCGGCTTTTCGACGCCCTCAACGACCGCCACCAGGGCGTCCTGGGGCACCTGCAGATCGGCGAGCGTCCGCTGCGGCGGCAGGGCCACGGCCACCACGCCTTCGACGCGGTTGCCGAAGGCGATTTTTTCCATCGCTTGTGGCGAAATCTCGATCAGTTCGGCGCCGCCCCGCTTCGCGTCGCCTAGCAGCCGCTGGTGGCGATCGTTCTCGTAAAGTCCGGGACAGCAATACAGCTCGACGACTTTCACGTCCGCGGCCAAAGCCAAACCGATCTCGCGCAGCCCGTCGATGATGATCCGCCCCTGCTCATCGCGACCCTTGCGCTCGCGGAGCCTTGCAGCGGCTTTGACGCGTGGATTGTGGATGCTGGTGAGCATTGGAAATCCGAAGAACCCAAGAACCGAAGAACCAAATGGGCAGAAATCTGAATGGCTTGGTGGGTTCTTTGGTTCTTTGGTTCTTCGATATTTGTCCTAGGGTCCAACAAGTCCAAACACCCAGCACAGCCAGCCGACGGGCGCGGCGACGAGTACGGCGTCCAGGATGTCCAGCACTCCGCCCAGGCCGGGCAGCCAGGTGCTGCTGTCTTTGCGTTGCATGTCTCGCTTGAGCATCGACTCGGCCAGATCGCCCGCCATACCGGCCAGCGCGAGTATGGCGCCGTAGGCCAGCGCCGCCGCCACGCTGGGTTCCACGAACCCGCTGGGAACCAGCCACGGCCCAGCCCAGTGAAAAAAAGCCCACGAAGTCGCGCACGCCGTGAAGACGCCGCCGCACGCGCCTTCCCAAGTCTTCCCGGGGCTCAGGATGGGCGTCATCTTCGTGCGGCCGAGCATTCGACCAATCGCGTACGCCCCGACGTCGGCCATTTTCACAATCAGCAGCACCGAGAACAGCGCCATCATGCCCCAGCCGTTGTCGTGGACCAGCCGCAGCGGCGCTAAAAAGCTCCCCAGGAGGCCGACATAGACGAGCGCGAAGATCCCGAGAGCCGCATTCACGATGGAATTGCCCGGCCGTTCAAAACGGGCCATCTCTCCGATGAGGATGGCAATCGAGGCCGCAACGAGTGCGATCATTGGCCAGCCGAATTCGCCCAGCGGCCCGCTGCCGGGCAGCTTCCGCCCGGCCAATTGAAAGAGCAGCGGCAATGCGGCTGCGAGAGTAATCGCCAGGTTGCCGGTTAAGACGATTGGACCGATCGGTCGCAGATTCTTCGCGGCCAGCAGCGACAGCATTTCGGCCGTTGCCAGAAACACGACCAGGCACATCACCGGCAGCAGCCAGGCGCCGCTCGGCGCGCCCCACGCTTGCCGGTAGTCGAGCCAAACCAACGTGAGCAGCACCGCCAGGATGACCGCAGCCGAGATAAGTCGCCAGCGAAGCACAGGGGAGGATCGATGAAGGATGAAGGATGAAGGATGAAGGACAGATTAGAGTTGACGCCCACTGCCGTAAACACCGCCCTCATCCCTCATCCTTCATCCCTCATCCTTTATCCCTCATCCTTTATCCCTCATCCTTTATCCCTTCAGCCCCCCAAACCGCCGGTCGCGGGCGGCAAAGTCGCGGATCGCCTCGTGCAAATCGGCGGTCTCGAATTCGGGCCAGCATTTGTCGGTGACCCACAGCTCGGCATAGCTGATCTGCCACAGCAGGAAGTTGCTGATCCGCATCTCCCCCGCAGTGCGGATGAGCAAATCCGGATCGGGCATGCCGGCGGAGTAGAGCCGATCGTCGATCGTCCGCTCGTCGATGGCCGCCGGATCGAGAGTGCCCGCTTTGGCCTCAGCGGCAATTCGCCGCACCGCGTCCACGATCTCGCCTCGGCCGCCGTAGTTGATCGCCAGGCACAATCGCGTTCCACGGTTGGCGGCGCTCAATTCGACCGTCTTATCCATCTCGGCGAGGGTCGCCGCCGGAATGCCGTCGCGGCGGCCGATCACGCGAACCGTGATGTCCTGCCGCATGATGGTGGCCCGTTCTTCGATCATGTACTGCTCAAGCAGGTGCATCAGGAAGTCCAGCTCACGCTGCGGACGCTTCCAGTTTTCGCTCGACAGACAGTACAGCGTGAGCTGCGCGAGGTGCAGCCGGGCGGCTTCCTCCACGGTGCGGCGGACGCTGGCCACGCCACGGCGGTGGCCCTCGATCCGCGGCAGGTGCTGCCGCTGGGCCCAGCGGCCGTTGCCGTCCATGATGACCGCCACGTGCCGCGGGCGGCGCTCGGCAGGCACGTCGGCCAGCAAATCGGCAGCAGTGGACTGACTTGGCATTCGGCATTCTCCGCGTCTCATTCTACCTTGCACCGCCACGGAGCGCGGAATCCTGCCGAGCTTGTTTTGTGGCTCTGGCGTGGCGATAAAGGGGTCACTTGTCACTTGTCACTTGCCAGTGACAAGCGACCACTGACCAATGACAAATCCAACATGCTCAACCGCAAACAGATCGTAAAGCAATTCCGCGTCGAGCCGGGCGAGAAGTTCCGGCTGAAGGACCACGATCCGGGTTGGGACGGCGACGACGACGTTCCCAAGGCCGAGCGGAAAAAGATCGCGCAGGAAGTGCTGACGCAGGACGTTTCGGCCCTGGCCGAGGCCCAGGAGCTGCTCTATGCGTCCGATACCTGGTCGCTGCTGGTCATCTTTCAGGCCATCGACGCGGCCGGCAAGGACGGCACGATCAAGCACGTCATGTCGGGCGTCAACCCGCAGGGCGTGCAAGTCTATTCGTTCAAGCACCCATCGGCTGAGGAACTGGACCACGACTTCCTGTGGCGGTGCACCAAGGCTCTGCCCGAGCGCGGCCGGATCGGCATCTTCAACCGCTCGTACTACGAAGAAGTGCTGATCGTCAAGGTGCATCCCGAGATGGTGTCTGCCGAGCGGATTCCCGGCGCCGATCCTGAGGATGAGAAATTCTGGGAGCACCGCTACGCGAGCATCAACAATTTTGAAAAACACCTGGCCCGCAACGGGACAGCGATCGTCAAGTTTTTCCTGAACGTCAGCCAGGACGAGCAGCGCCAGCGGTTCTTGGACAGGATCAACGAGCCGGCCAAGCACTGGAAATTCAATGCCGGCGACCTGGCGGAGCGGGAGTATTGGGACGACTACATGCAGGCCTATGAAGAATGCCTGACGGCCACGAGCACCAAGTACGCGCCGTGGTACGTCATCCCCGCCGACCACAAATGGGTCACCCGGGCGGCCGTAGCGATTGTGCTGATCGAGACCATTCGCGGCCTCGACCTCAAGTTGCCGAAGGTCACCGATCAGCAAGAGAAACAAATCGACGAAGCCAAACGCCAGCTGGAAGCAGAGAGCCAGCGCGATTAGTTCGATCCCCGCCGTCGCCATGCCCAGTTACATCGCACTCCTGCGCGGCATCAACGTGGCCGGCCACAACCCGGTCGCCATGTCCGATCTGCGCGATCTCTTTGCCGAGTTGGGATTCACCGGCACGAAATCGCTGCTGCAAAGCGGCAACCTCGTCTTTCACAGCGATCGGCCCGCAGGTGTCGCACTTGAGAGCCGGCTGGAGAAAGAGACATTGAAGCGCCTGAACATCTCGGCCGATTACATTGTCCGCAGCGCGAAAGAATGGGAGCGAATCGTTGCCGGCAATCCGTTTCCCAATGAAGCAAAGAACTCCCCCAATCATCTCGTCGCGATGTTCCTGAAATCCGCACCGGCGGCGGCAAACGTCGCCGCCCTGCAAGCTGCCATTCAAGGGCCGGAGAGCCTCCGCTGCGACGGATGCCACCTCTACATCGTCTATCCGGCTGGAATCGGCCGCTCAAAGCTGACCGGCAATCTCATCGAGAAAAAGCTCGGCGTCCGCGGCACCGCACGAAACTGGAACACGATCCTCAAACTGGCCGCCCTGTGCGAATCACTACTCTAGACGATGAGGCAAGCAGCGGTCCGGCAACCGATGCACGAGCCAAGAAAAACAGCCCCTGACCTTCTGCAGTCAGCGGCTGTCATCAGGAGCGGGCGACGGGGCTCGAACCCGCGACATCCAGCTTGGGAAACTCACTTCCGGTACTGACGCAAATCGTTGAATTCCCAATGAATCACGGGATTCTACAGTGCTTCGCGCCGATTTCCGTCGCCACACGCCGGCGAATGACGTCGAGCATCTGCTGTGGAACTACTGGTGGCCGCAACAGGTCGAGCAATCGCTCTCTCGGAATCCGGTCAAAGGCATCTTTCAGGTCGTGAGCGACCCAATGCCATCGCGAATCACTCTCTGCAACCAGGATGGCCTCGGCCAGCGCATGGGGGACGCCCAATCGTGGCCGGAAGCCAAATGAGCGTGGATCAAACCCTGGATCGAAGACCGGCGAGAGAATCTGGAAAATGCCGCGGGAAACGATGCGGTCCAGTGCATTGGCCAGGGTCTGCGGATCGGCGCATGCGCAACTCGTCGCTGAACTCTCTTTGCACATCCTGTATTGCATTGGATGCGTTGCCATCCATTGATATGCTAGTGAGTAGGTTGGTATCACTAATCGGGGAGGGAGCGATGAGTGACCCCTTGTCCGACTTTCTTTATGCCAAAGGCATCTCGCCGAGCGAGTTGGCCGACATGAGCGAGGTTAGTCCCGTTACGATTGACTGCCTGCTTGCTGGTCATGGAGTAGCGCGACAAATAACGCAGCGTAAGCTGAGCGAGGCACTCGAGGTCAGCCGATGGGAACTACGCAAAATGCTTAAGGCCCAAAAACGAGTGAAGAATTGGCCTTCCGTGGCGCGCGTCGTTTGCACCGCTAGAGCCATTTGTCGAGAAATGGCGGCAATTGGCAAATGCGGCGCTCGCCCGGCTAAGCCGACCGCCGTCGCACAACGCACATTCATCCTCAAGCTCAAGAAGCGGAAGAAGCGCGATGACGCAGCGTAAGGATGGAGGGTGGGGAGAGGGCGTAGCAGGCGTCTCACCAATTGGCTCCGCTGAGATGGAGTGGCGGTTACCGGATTGGCGGCTGCGCCTCGCTAGGCATTTGACGAAGCGAGGCAAAACGCGCATCGACTGCACTGATCCAGACCTAAGCTTAGCCGTAGAGATGACACTGTTCCAGGGAAGCATCGAAGGACCCAATGGAGCACGGGGGAATGTGCGTCCGCCACGCCAGTTAGTGCCTGCGTGCCAGGCGTGTGAGATCTAAGCCGAAGCCGACATCCGGTTGTGCTCCTTGGAGGCCAGAATCCTCGCCGACCAGTCCGTCAAGGACATTGCGGCCCTAGAGCACATCTCGCCTGCGACAGTGCGAGCGTACGAGTCTCTCTGTTTCGACGTCCGTGACCGCCTGGAGGCACGAGACTATATCAGCCGCAGAAGTTCGAGGACGATGCGTACCGCGAGGAAATCCGCAAGGCCAACTCTCCTATGATCGCCGCTCGACTCGGAAGGAGTCGGAAGCAGAAGCTGCGGCGGGATTGGGAGTCGGTCAAGGTCGGTGTCATGCGGACTGCCGTGCTGGCGAAGTTCACGCAATACGAGGAGCTGCAAACCTTGCTGCTCTCCACCGGTGACGCCAAACTAGTGGAGCACACCGAGAATGACGATTACTGGGGTGATGGCGGCGACGGCAGTGGCAGGAACAAGCTCGGCCGCATCCTCATGGAGGTGCGCGAGTCGTTTCGAGAGGGCGACAAGAATCCACGGCCGTAGCGGTGCTCGCGCACCTAGGCCTTAGGACCGAAAGGCCAGCGAGTTTTGCTATGTTCAACCTCTTGCCTGAATAACCGGTGTTCGACGATTGCTCGTGGAGCATTCGACGACTACTCGACGAGGCGCACTCACGATTCCTCGCGTGCATTCGCGAACGAAATCTCGGCAATTGGATTTGACATAATGGCGCTGGTCAATCCGGCGTTGACGTTGCCAAGCCGCCGCGGACTCAGCCGCTCCTCAGCTATCCGACGCGACGCACATCTGTGTCAATTGTTTGGTTGCGATCCCAATCGGGCGGTCCAGTGGAATGCCGGCACAGGTAAGCAATGTGCTAAGCAAGTCTCCCTGGTTTCCCCGGGGCTCTGCCAGGAATCGACCTGTGTGAATTGAACCTCCCCCCCTGCCTGCAAGGATGAAAGGCAGGTTCTCCCGCGTGTGCTTGTTGCCATCCTCTAGGCCGGACCCCCACATCATGATGCAGTTGTCGAGAAGCGTGCCGTCGCCTTCCCGCAAGGCGTGCATCTTCTTCACCATGTAAGCAAACTGCTCGATATTAAATGCCGTGATCGCGGCAACTTTGCGGACCATCTCCGGCTCGTTGTTGTGATGGGTCTGAGAGTGATGTTGGCGATTGAAACCGAGTTCCGGATAGGAAACGCCGTTCGGCGTCGAGCCAATGTACGTACAAACGCGAGTCGTGTCGGTCTGGAACGCCAGCACGACCAGGTCACACATCACCTGCATGTACTCGCTGCGTTTGTCTCCTTCCGGAATCTTGATTTCAATGGGTGGCGAATCGGAGTCGTTGCGTTTGCTAGACCTGACGCCAGCTTTCTCTAAGGCCGCTTCTTTTTGGCGGGATTCGATGGCGGCGATGCGGCGTTCCACCGAGCGCACGCTATCCAGGTACTCATCCAGTTTCCGCTGATCGGTGACCGGCAATGTCCGCCGCAATTCCCGCGCGCCGCCCAAGACCAGGTCGAGCATGCGTTGGTCCAGCGAACTCAGCGAGCTCGTCGGGTTCGTCCCGCCGCCCTGGCCCGGTTGTTCTCTCTTGTTGAACAAGCGATTGAGCACATTGCGCGGATTGATCTCGGCGGGAACGGGCTGCGTGGGAGAGCGAAAACTGCAATGGGAATAGTACGCCTCATTCAGGCCTTCCTGGTTTTCCTTCCACGTTTGTGGCATCGTGGCGAGTTCCAGAGAAGGCAACGTGGTGTAGGCCCCCACGTAGTTCGCGGCAATCTGATCCGCGGAAATCGCGATGTTGACCTCATTCCGCTTGTCTGCGTTCGGCAAGGTCGCCGTCAGCCAAGTCGATAGCTCTAGTGCGTGAGGTGCGCCGTTGAAGGGAGAAATTGGAACTCCGGAGATTCCCTTCATGAGGAGACATTGGTCGAGCACGGGCCGCAGCGATGCCAGAGCCGGCGGCGGCGAGGATAGGAAACTCTCTGCATCGGCGGGCCAGAACTGATCCATGATCACGCCATGAGGCATATACATGAATCCCAGCCGGACTGGCGGCTTGTACGCCTGGCCATCCTTGGCTTCTGCTGAACCCATCGCCTCGAGCAGGGGCAAAGCCAGTGAGGCGCCCAACCCCTGCAGGCAGGTGCGACGGTTAATCAGCGTACTCTTAATCATTGGACGTTACCTTTTCCGGAATTCGGCGATGGGTGAATGGATAACTGGTCACGACCTTTTCGATCAGAGTCTGCGTGCGATACCCATCGGCGGCGATGTCTTTCATCAAACCATCCACCACAACTTCGTCATAACCTTCCAGCCTTCTGCATAAAGCATAAGCGAGCAGCCGCTCCACAAGGTTGCGCGAAAAATCGTCTCTGCGTTCGGCAATGATGGCTTTCAATTCCTTTGGACTTGAAAAACGCTTTCCCCGCGGCAGTTCACCCGACGCATCGATCAGCCCGCCGCTGGCTTCGTGATTCCGCCAGCGCCCGATGGCATCGAAGTTTTCCAGGCCAAACCCGATCGGGTCAAGCGTTTGATGACAATTCGCGCAGACAGGATTTGTCCGGTGCAGCTCTGTTCGCTCGCGCAAGGTCAGGTTGGCAACCTTTCCCTGGTCCTGTTTTTCCAAGGCCGGAACATCCGGCGGGGGCGGTGGGACATGATCTCCGAGCACTTGCTCCAGCACCCAGACACCGCGTTTGACGGGACTTGTACGATTGGGGAACGAAGTTGCCGCGAGAATGCCAGGCATCCCCAAGATCCCGCCGCGATTGGGATCGCTCAGTTGCACCCTCCGCATCGCAGGTCCAGCGACTTCGCCTTCCAGGCCGTATATCTTGGCCAAGGTCT
>Ga0184625_10000765_pt1 | contig 12743 bp, 13 predicted proteins | sample PLM3_30_b1_FD_133151 | JGI IMG/M metagenome (GOLD analysis project Ga0184625, IMG submission 133151) | Groundwater sediment microbial communities from an aquifer in East River, Colorado, USA - PLM3_30_b1 | ecosystem: Environmental > Terrestrial > Soil > Riparian zone | place: USA: East River... | reverse complement strand
GTGAGCTCCGGCGTCAGTCCGGTATTCAGTTCGATCCGGCGATCGTCCGCGCACTCGAGTGCCATCTCGATGAGGTCGGCTTGATCGGGTCGGATCTGGCGAAGGTCGTTCCTCTCAGGCGCCTCGTCGCCTGACGAGGCGGTCCTCGTGTCCCTGGCGTTTCCGGTAGTCGGCGCCCTCGCGCTCGGGCTCGTCCTGGGTGGGCGTCTCGGCAACCTCGCCGAGCTTCGGCTCCGCGCGAGCTGGCTGTTCTTCGTCGCGATCGCCCTTCAGGTCGTCGCGTTCCCGTTCGCCTTCCTCCCGTGGAGGATGGACGCGGGCGTCGCCTCGCTGCTCTGGCTGACGTCGTACGGGTTCCTGATCGTCGCCGCGTTCGTGAACCGTCGAATCATCGGTGTACCGATCGTCGCGCTCGGGATGTGCATGAACGTGGCAGCCATCGTGGCGAACGGCGGCACCATGCCAGTCAGCCCTTCGGCCATGCACGATGCTGGACGAACCGCCGTGACGCAGGCGAACAGCACGGCCATGGCGGAGCCCCGTCTCGAGTGGCTCGTCGATCGCTGGACCGCGCCAGAGTGGATTCCACTTGCGAATGTGTTCTCGATCGGCGACGTCGTCATTGCCGCCGGGGCCATTGTCATCGTGCTCTACGCGATGGGCGTGCGAATGCCGCGCCTGCTCGGCGAGCGCGATCTACAGGCTTAGCGTCCAGGAGAGCTTGGCGAAAGGCGCTGTGCCGCTGGGGGAGCGCTGGTCGCCGCGATGCGGCGTCCTCGGTCGCGCATATTCACCAATATGGGCGCGCTTTGCGTCCTTGCCTCGCGGCGACCAGCGGAGCCCCAGCGACGAGGCCCGTTCCGCCAAGCTCTCCTAGCTTCGCGCGTCGTGTGCGAGGCGCTCGGCGACGCCGGTCAGCACCTTGATCGCGATCGACGGCATGCTTTCGACGATGCGACGGAAGTTGCGGTCGACGATCACGAGCGTGTCGACCGCAGATGTCGCGGTCGCGGTCGCGGTCCGTGGGACCTTCGTCAGCAGCGCGATCTCGCCGAGCCAGTCGCCCCCGGATAGGTCGGCGAGGGTGCGCTGTCCCTTGGAGATGCGCACCGTGCCCTTGATCAGCACGAAGAACTCGTGCCCGATGCGACCCTCGCGCGTGAGGACGGTTCCTTCGCGAAGCTCGATCTCGTCGGCGATGGACGCGAGCTGTCGAAGCTCTCCTTTCGTGCACCCGGCGAACAAGGGCACCTTTTTCAAGAGTTCGATCTTTGCGTCGCGTCGCAGCGCCACGGCGGCATCCTAATTTGCGGTAGGCTCGAATGGAAGTCGAGCTTGGATCCGTCCCGTGGCATGCTACGCGTCCGGTCTGGGGAAACGAGGGGGAGATGCGCGAGAAGCGGCACATTATTTTGCTCGGAGTGTTGGCTGGAGCCGGGGCGGTTGCAATCGCTCTGGGAGCCGCCGAACGAAGTGCGGCCGACACGCCGGCCAGTTGCGCGGGTAAGCCACTCTGCGTGACCATCACCGCCACGCCGAATCCGGCGTCGCGCTCACCCGCTGGCACCGACATCGGTACCGACCATTACATCTCGTACTCGGTCACCGTTGCAAACGGCGGTGCCACCTCGAACCTCGTGAACCTCACCGTCACCGTCGCGTGGGCGGACGTGGGCGCTGCGACGACGTCGGAGTACCGGCCTGCATTCTCTGACTCGCGATGCAGCGTGACGGGAACCCAGACGCTGACCTGTACGACCCCGAAGAGTCTGGGGCCAGGCGCATCCGAGACGTACCCGCTCATCTTCCGGACCGCAACCGAGCTGGGCGCGCCGCTGTCGTCGGCCACTGACACGACACTCACCGTCACAGCCGGGGCAAAGGAGGGGAAGCCCAAAGGGAGCGGCAATACCGCCGTCGTGATCGTCCCGAGTCTGACGTCCTACGAGCCGAAGCCGGAGCTCGACGTCTCGACGGCCGGTGGGGGTCTTACCACGACGCTGGCCACCGCCGCGGGTTTCGGAGGGCAATCCAGCAAGCTGCGAGTGCCCGGTGACGACGCGCCGCGGGGTCTCTTCGAGCTGAGCGAAACGAGCGACTACAGCTGCCCGGCCGGGCTGAACTGCTTCGGTCAGCAGGTGGTCACGGTGGCCACCGGTCTCGCGCCGGTGAACGTGCAAACCACGTTCATCGGAAAACTGCCGAGCGGCAAGAACGAGGGCAACATCAAGGTCTTCCACGACCGCGACGGTGCGCCGGATGTCACGATCACCGCGACCTGCACCGGAGCGTTTGGCTCGGAGCCTCCGATGTCGGAGATGCCGTGCAGGCGAGTCGAGATTACGGACCACCTCCCCGGCGGCATGGAAATGGTCGAGATCGACGTGTGGGACACGATCAACGGCCGCTTCAACGGCGGCTAGCGCCTAGCCCGCGACCGACGGTTCGGCACGACCGGCGAGCATCTCGCGTAGCGATGCGACGAGCACCGGGCTGCCCTTGCGCTGCGCGATCTCCAGTGCCGCTTCGAGTGTCGCCGTCGCCTCTTGCTCGTTTCCCGAGAGACGCTGTACATGCGCGAGATCGAGCAGAGCGTCGTGATGGAAGAGCGCCGCGTCGGTCGCTTCGAGGAGCTCGACTGCCTGCTTGACCAAGAGCTCGGCCTCGTCGAACGATCCACGTCGAGCGAGAACCTTTCCCGAGATGCAGCGCCAGAGTGTCTGCGTGTCGATGTCGTCTCCCGGGGCCAATTCCTTCGCGGCTTCCCCGAGCTGCTCGGCTTCGTCGTATCGTCCCCGCGCATAGACGGTTTGGGCGAGTAGGCCGGCGACCGTGGAGAGGAAGTACTTCTCGCCTGCTTGCTCGAGCGCCTCGTACGCGCTTCGCAACCGCCTCTCGGCTGTAGCCAGGTCACCTGCCAGCATGTCGATCCTCCACGCTTCGAGCTCGGTCCACGCAGCCTCCATGCTGAGGCCCAACTCCTCGAGGATCGTCCGCGAGCTGGCGATGCGCTCGTGTGCGCGCTCGAACGACCCGCTCAGGGCGTCGAGGCTGGCCAGCGGAGCCAGGACCAGAGCCTCCGCGTGCCGATCCCGGCTCACTTGACCGAGAATCTCCTCGCAGCGCTCGATCGCCTCCACCACGGGCGTCGATCCGAACAGCGCGGCTTGCGGGTACGAGGTTGCGGCCCGCGTCTCCTGTCGTACGTCACCGGCCAAGCGCGCATGCTCGAGGGCATGCTCCGCCGAGTCGGCCGCGAGGCCGAACTGTAAGGCGGTGCCATGCGACCAGGTGAGCAGGCGCCACGCTCTGGCCAGCCCCGCGTGGTCGTCGGCCGCCTGGAAGATCGCCATGGCCTCGGCAATGGTCTCCGCGGCACGGTCTCGCCAACCCTCCGGGTCGCCGGCGCGAAGCAGAACGACCAGCCGGACCAGCGACGCGTGAGCGCCGATCGTGGGCAATCCTGCCGCCCTGGAGCGTTCGATCGCCTCGTCGAGGATTGACTCGGCCGCTTGGAAGTCGCCGACCTGGAGGAGCGCATCCCCGTACTCGGGGAGGAGCTCGAGTCTCCGAGCATCGTCATCCGGCATCAGGGTTGTCGCGCGACCAAGCAGGTTCGCGGCGGCCGGGACGTCGCCGCGCGCGAATGCGCGATGGCCGGCCGCCGCGAGACGGCGTGAGCCGTCGGCACCGAGAGCACGTCCGTGGTCGTCCAGCGGCCCGAGCTCGGAGAGGTAGCGGTACGCCTGCTCGAGGTGGTAGCCGAGGATCTCCTCGTACTCGGTTGCGCCCTCGCGGTTGACGCCGTCCGCCCACTCCACGAACTGCTCGTGGAAGGTCGCGCGAGCGCGTTTCAAGATTCCGTCGTACGCCGTGTCGCGGATGAGGACGTGATGGAACCGGAAGGCTTCTTCCTCGGCCGGGCGGCGGGGGTCTGGCTCGACGAGCTGCTTGCTCGTGAGCGAGTCGAGTCGAGCCGAGACGTCGTCACGGGTCTGGCGGGTCAGCTGGCACACAGCGTCCATGACGAAGGACTGTCCGATGACCGCGGCCGGCTCGATGACCAAGCGCTCATCGGTCGTAAGTCGGTCGAGCCTCGCGGCGAGGAGGGCCTGGATCGTCGGAGGGACGGCGATCTCCGGGACGTCCGGCGCCGCGTGCCAGCGCCCAGACTCGAAGCGAATCAACCCTTCGTCCACGAGCATCGACAGCAGCTGCTCGACGAAGAGCGGGTTCCCCTGCGCGGCATCGACGATCCGTGCTCGAAGCCGAGCATCGAGCCCGGTATCGCCGAGCAGGTGATCCGCCACGGCGCTCGTCTCCTCCGCCGTCAGCCGAGCGAGCTCGACACGTCTCGAGCCCGGCGCGATCGACCACTCGGGCAGCCGCTCGACGAGCTCCTGCCGGGTCGAGCACACCACCAGGATCGGCACTTCGTCGGCCTGAGTCCCGAGATGCTCGATCAGCTCGAGAAACGTCGCCTCGGCCCAGTGGATGTCCTCGAACAGCACGAGCAGCGGACGCGGGCTCGCGAGACTTTCGAGCAGCTTGCGAGCACCCCAGTTCAGCTCCTCCCCGGGGAACGACGCCGGTGAGAGCCCGATTGCGGCCGCGACGCGCTCTTCGACGTCGACGTCTCCCACGAGAGCAGCGAGCTTCCCCCGCGCCTCGTCGATCGTGTCACGTTCGAGGATCCCGGACGCCTGGCGCACGGCCTCCGCGAGCGGCCAGTACGTGATCCCCTCACCGTAGGGGAGGCAGCGGCCGCGGAGGAACGTGGCTTCGTCGCCAACCGATCGCACGAACTCGTCGATGAGGCGCGATTTGCCGACGCCTGCCTCGCCGATCACCGTGACGAGTCGGCACTGTCGCATCTCGATCGCCTCGACGAGCGCGCCCCGGAGCTGCTCGAGCTCGCGCTCGCGCCCCACCATGGGTGCGTCGAGACGGACGTGTCGCCCGGAGTGGCCGTGCACGTCGATCAGTCGATACGCCCGTACGGGCTCGGACTTCCCTTTGAGATCGAGCGGCTCCACCTCCTCGACGTCGACGAAGTCGCGAACGAGCCGGTACGTGAGATCGCCGAGGAGGACCTCCTGCTCGCCCGCGGCCTGCTCCAGGCGCGCCGCCACGTTCACGGCGTCGCCCGTGACGAGGCGCTGCCCGGCGGTGGGATCGCCCGCGACGACTTGCCCTGTGTTGACGCCGGTCCGAACGGTGAGCCGCACGCCCCAGTGGCGCTCGAGCTCGTCGTTCAGCACAGCCTGCGCCCGCTGCATCCCGGCCGCCGCCCGCACGGCACGCAACGCGTCGTCCTCGTGCAGCTTCGGGAGTCCGAAGACGGCCATGATCGCATCCCCGATGAACTTCTCGACGACGCCGCCGTGCCGTTCGAGCTCGAGGCGCATGGCGTCGAAGTAGCGCGTCATCACCTCGCGCAGCGATTCGGAGTCGAGCTTCTCGCCCATTGCCGTCGAGCCCTTGAGGTCGGAGAACACGATCGTCACGATCTTTCGGAACTCCTGCGGTGGAGGCGCCTCCGCGAGCGGCGAGCCGCAGGCGAGGCAGAACTTCGCGATGTCCGGGTTCTCGGTCGCGCACTTCGGGCAGAGGGGCATGCGACGAGTTTGCCTCAATCGAGTGCGCGGCGAGCGCTTCGCGCCTTTATCGAACCCTTACGGACTCTCAACCAAATCCCCCCAGAAAGGGGACGTCCGATACGTCGTACTGGACGAATACGCGAGTGACACCGATCCCCAAGGCGAAGGGCGGCGGAATGTCTGCGGCAGAACTCGAGACGATGTATTCGTCCGAGCTAGATCGAATCGAGCGGTGGCGTCACGAAGAGCTCGAACGCGCGGGCTACGACCCGGAAAGTGCGCTCGTGCTCGCTGCGAGCCACGACGTCGACCTCCACCAAGCGGTCAACCTGCTGAATCGGGGTTGCACGGTGGATCTCGCCCTCCAGATCCTGCTTTAGATCGGGGGCAACCAAGGGTTCCCCATACAGCCCGGCCCTCTTCGCCGGTAGGACGGTTCTCACACGAAGGAGCGCTGCGTGTGGGCAGAATGCCCGCCGATGCTTCCGCTCCTGTCCATCCCGTCGCCCGACTCGAGCACGATCGAGGTCGGGCCACTCTCGATTCACTTCTACGGGCTGACGCTCCTCGTCGCGATCGCCGCGGCGGTCGCGATCGCCGGGATTCGCTGGACGCGTCGCGGCGGCGACTGGGACCTGATCTTCCGGGTCGCCGTGTGGGGCGTTGCGTCGGGCATCGTCGGTGCGCGCCTGTACCACGTCGTGACGAGCTGGAACGAGCTGCCGGACGAGTGGTGGGGGCCGTTCGCGATCTGGAAGGGCGGTCTCGGAGTCTGGGGCGGCATCGGCCTCGGAGTGATCGTCGGAGCGATCGTCGCCAAGCGCTCCGGGGCCAATCTGGCGAGGCTCGCCGACTGCGTCGCGCCTGCGCTGCTGGTCGCCCAAGGCATCGGGCGCTTCGGCAACTGGTGGAACCAGGAGCTCTACGGCCGGCCGACCGACTTGCCGTGGGGACTCGAGATCTCACCCGAGCATCGAGACATCGACCACATCGAGAGCGAGACGTTCCATCCGACGTTCCTCTACGAGGCGCTGTGGAATTTCGCAGCCGCGGGGGTCCTGCTCGTCGTCGAGCGGCGGTTCCGTATCCGCCCCGGTGGCCTGTTCGCCCTCTACGTCTTCCTCTACAGCGTCGGCCGGCTCTGGATCGAGATGCTCCGGATCGATCCATCTCACGAGTGGGGCGGGATTCGCCTGAACGTCTACGTGGCGGGCGTGGCCATCGTCCTCTCCGGGGCGTTCTTCGTCTGGTGGCAGAAGGCCTGGAAGCGAGGAGCTGCGCCGCCCCCGAAGCCGGAGGCCATGGCGATCCCCAGGCAGCGGTAACCGGCTCGAGGACCCTTTCCGCCGTCCGCGGTGTATCACCGCAGAATCGAGGAAAGGAGTCGCAGTGCGCTACCCCGTCATCGTCTTCGCGCTCGCGCTTGCCGCTATCTGGGCAGGATCTGCGAGCGCCGGAGGCTGGGCAACCGTCGGTCTCGCTTCGATGCCCGAAGGCCTCAGCTCGGGCGAGACGTGGACGGCCGAGATCACGATTCTGCGACACGGTGTCACACCCACCGACGGCGCGGCGCCGAGTCTGACCATCCGCAACAAGACGACCGGGGCGTCCGAGACGTTCGACGCGGAGCCCGCCGGGGAGACGGGCGTCTATACCGCCCGGGTCGTCTTCCCCGATGCTGGAACGTGGCGCTTCGAGATCGACAACGGCCTCGCCGCGACGGGACATGGTGAGTCGGCGACGACCACCTACGCTCCGGTGAGAATCGAACAAGGCTCCGGTGGAGCTGGAATGTCTCCGGCGCTGCCGTTCGGCCTCCTCGCCGCAGCCATCGTGCTCCCGGTGGCCGGCGTTTTCGGTGTCAGGCGCTTTCGAAGAGGTACGCCCTAGGATCGCTAGGCGTGGGCGGATGGAACCTCCACCGCCCGATGGGTGTAGAACAGGGCGGTGGAGGGCCGGCCGCCAGACGACATCGCGCTCGCCGAGCGTGCGAGGCGGGGAGACGAGCGCGCTTTCGAGGAGCTCGTTCGCATGCACCAGGACATCGCCTTCCGGACTGCATACCTTCTGACGGGATCGGCCGCGGACGCCGAGGACGCCGCCCAGGCCGGCTTCGTCAAGGCATGGACTGCCCTGCCTCGATTCCGCAGAGGAGCGCCATTCAGGCCGTGGCTCCTCCGCATCGTGGCCAACGAGGCGCACAACCGCCGCCGCTCGGCGGGCAGGCAGGAGGCGCTCCGGCTGCGCTCGAGAGCGGCCCTTCCTCCGGACGACGCGGCCCCGTCTCCGGAGGGGGCCGCGCTCGGGCACGAGCAGCGTGAGGAGCTGCTCGCCGCCGTTTCCCGGCTCGACGATCGTGACCGCGACGCGCTCACGTGTCGCTACTTCCTGGAGCTCTCGGAGGACGAGACGGCCGCGGCCCTTGACGTACGTCGAGGTACGGTCAAGTCGCGGACGGCGCGTGCGCTCGTCCGCCTGAGGCGGGAGCTGGAACGGTGAACGGACTCGAGCGTGCTCTCGCCGAGCTCGGCCGCGAGCTCGAGGTCCCTCCGGCGCCCGACCTCGTACCGGTCGTGCTTGCGCGAATCGAGCCGCAACGGGCGCGCCGCCCTCGCCCGCGGCGATGGGTGCTCGTCGTTGCCGCCACCGTCCTCGCCGCGCTGGTAGCGACCCTCGCTATCCCGGACGCGCGATCGGCGCTGCTCCGCATCCTCCGCATCGGCGGCGAGCAGATCGAACTCGTCGACGCGCTCCCGGAGGTCACGCCCCCGCAGGCCGAGCTCGATCTCGAGCCGACGCTCGGAACGCGCATCACGATCGAGCAGGCGCGCCGCGACGCAGGTTTCGACGTCCGCGAGCTCGAGACGCCGCCGGATCGCGTCTACCTCGACGACCGCGGCACGGTGTGGTTCCTCTACGGCATGCCGAGCAGCGTGCGGCTCCTCGTTGCTCAGACGCCTCTCCACTCCGTCGACGAGTTCCTGTTCATGAAGAAGCTCGCAAGCCCCGAGACCAGGGTCGAGGAGGTGGACGTGGACGGGGCCCGCGGGTTCCTCCTGACCGGCGAACCTCACCTCGTTCTCCTCGTCGACGCTGCCGGCGAGGTCGTCGAGGAGACCGCGCGGCTCGCACGCGACGTTCTGGTCTGGGAGCGCGACGGAGTCGCGTATCGGCTGGAAGGTGACTTCACGCGCGACGAGGCGCTCGCGCTCGCGCGGTCGCTTCGCTGAAGACGCGGAGCGTCTTGTCCGCGAAGCGGACCAGTGGAGGGGGTCTGGGGGAAGACGCGGAGCGTCTTGTCCGCGAAGCGGACCAGTGGAGGGGGTCTGGGGGAACCGGGAGGTTCCCTCAGCGTCAACAGGAGGCTCCCCAGCGGGAGACGCTCCGCGAGGATCAGCGTCCGGTCGCATGGCTAGCCTCCGCCCGTGCGCGCGACCCCGGTGCGTGAGCTGGCGCTCGACCTCGACGCGTTCGAAGGCCCGTTCGATCTGCTCCTCACGCTTCTCCTGAAGGAGGAGCTCGAGCCTCGCGAGGTCGACGTTTCGGCGATCGTGCTCGCATTCGTCGAGCTCCTGGCGGAACGAAACGAGCTCGACCTCGAGGCCTGCGGCGAGTTCCTCGTCCTGATCTCCGCGTTGCTCGAGCTGAAGGCGCGAGCGCTCTTCCCGGACGAGGCCGCCGAGCTCGGCGAGCTCGAGCCCGAAGAGGCCGCTCGAGAGCTCGCGCGGCGGCTTGCGGAGTACCGGCGCATGAAGGAGGCTGCTTCCTGGCTCAGGGAGAGGCTCGCCGTCGAAGGCGATCGCTGGTTCCGGCTCGGGCCGGCGCCCCTGGGGCCGCAGCCCGAGCGAAGGCTGGCGCCGCAGGACCCCGAAGCGCTCGCAAGCGTGCTGCGCGCACTGGCCGAACCGCCCCCGACTGTCTCGCTGAGCCACATGGCGCTTCGCTTTCCACCGGTATCGCAGTTCCTGGAGCGCTTCCGCGCGCTGCTCGCACGCCGGCGGCGCTTCGACTTCGACGCCGAGGTCGGCGATCTGTCTCGCGTCGAGCAGGCGGTCGCGTTGCTGGCGCTGCTCGAACTGCGCAAGTCGGGTGAAATCGCTCTGAGCCAAGCTGCGCCCTTCGCCCCGATTAGGGTTTCCTCGCGCCCCTGGCCGGCGGCGGCGCACGCCGGGCACAGCCCGGCTCCGCCGTCGCCTGGCGCTGCTGGAGAGCCCATGCCTTCCGGGGCCGTGCAGAGAACTGTCCCCTCCGGCGTCGCCTCTCCAGCAGCGCCCCAGGAACGCGAGGAAGGTTTCGACCCACTCGACGACGAAAGGATCCTCGAATGGACAGCCCGCTCCGCCTGATCGCCTCCAATCCGGTCGATCGTCTCGCGCGGACGGTCGAGGCGCTGCTCGTCGTCGCGTCCGCGCCGCTCTCCGTCGGCGAACTCGCGGATGCCACCGAGGACGACCCGGAGCGCGTCGAAACCGCGCTGTCGCTCCTCCGCGAGCGCTACAGCGAAGCCCGGAGCGGCATCGTCCTCGAGCAGGTTGCCGGCGGCTTCGCCTTTCGCGCCAGCCGCGAGGCCGCGGCCGCCTGTGCACGGCTCTTCGAGCGACCCGTCGAGCGCGGATTGTCGCAGGCTGGTCTCGAGACTCTGGCGATCGTCGCCTACCTCGGTCCGTGCTCGCGGCCCGAGGTCGCTCGAATTCGTGGCGTCGCGGCCGATTCTGCGGTGGCGAGCCTCGTCGAGCGAGGCCTCATCACCGAGGCAGGACGGGAGATGGGTGCCGGGGGTGCGGTGCGCTACCGGACGACGCCGCTCTTCGAGCGCGTATTCGCGCTCGAGAGCCTCGCCGCGCTTCCGCGGCTCGACGATCTCGGCGAGGATGCGGGCGAGCTTCGCGAGCGGCTGCTCGACGTGGCACAGGCGCGAGCGTCCTAGCATGAGGGCGGCGAAGCGCCCACAGTTAGGCGTTTTTTCGCGCGACGGGAATCCGCGCTAGTGGATTCTGGTCTTGCGGAACGTGCAGCCTAGATCTGCCAGGCGCCGTCACGCATCACGGGGACGGTCTCCCCGTCGCGGGTGATCCCGTCGACCGCGAGCTCCGGGCTCCCGATCATGAAGTCGACGTGGATCTCGCTCCGGTTGATCCGCGCGCGCTCGGCAGGGTCTTCGACCGGATGCTCGTAGGCGCCGCCGAGCGCGATGTGCGAGGCGGCGTTCTCGTCGATCAGCGTGTCCAGGAAGACCGTCTCGAGCGTCCCGATTCGGCCCTCCCTGTCCACGAGAGCGATCTCCCCGAGCCTCCCGGCGCCCTCGTCTCGTGAAGCGACGGCGCGAAGCGCTTCCGCTCCCCGGTCGGCGTCGATCTTGACCGCCCTGCCGCCCTCGAACTCGATGCGAATGCCGGTGATGACCGATCCGGAGAGCTCGAGCGGCATCGTCGCCGACACATGTCCGTCGACCCGTCCCGGATCCGGCGTCGTGAATACCTCCTCGGTCGGGATGTTCGGAAAGTGGCGGCGCCCGTCGACGGTGACGTCATAGCCTCCCGCCCAGTGGGCCGACCGCAGTAGACCTATGGTGAGGTCCGTTCCAGCACCAAGGAGGTGGAGCGCATCGAATCTCCCCTCGCTCAGTCGGCCCGCGTTTGCCTTGAGCACCGCGGACTGCTCCGTCCAGGCCTCGGCGGGATCGTCCGCCTCGAGCCGGCAGACGTGTGCGATCGCGTCCCAGAGCGCTGCGTAGGCCTCTTCGCGCTCGAGCTCGGGATAGACCACCTCGGCCCACGATCGCGTCGGGGCCGGAACGATGCACCAGCTCGTCGTCATGCGGTTGACGACCTCCCCGGTTTCGGGCAGGTACGGGAGGATGTCGCGTCCTGCGCGTGCCGGATCGAGGCCGTCGAGCGCACGAGGCGCATGAGGTCCCGAGAGCGATATGCGCGCGGCGTGCTCGTCGGAGAGGTGGAACATGCGCTGCGACATCCAGGGCGGGATGTAGTCGAGCGTGTCGTCGGGTGCCAGCGCGATCCGCTCGCGCTTGACCCACTGGTCGAAGTAGAGGACGTCGACGTACTTCGCCCCACGCCGATACGCCTCGCGCGCGATCCTGCGGGTGAGGTCTTCCTTGCCGATGAAGCTCGTGATCGCGACGAGCTGGCCGGGCTGGACGTTCGCCCCGAAGACGGCGAGCTCGGCGAGCTTGTCCGTCCACTCGTCGATCTGCCGCACGCCAGCAGCCTAGCCTGGCTAAATGAAAGTGTGCGGTTGAATGCGTTCCTCGCCCGTGCGGGCGTCGCGTCGCGGCGGCGTGCGGACGAGCTGATCCTCGAAAGGCGGGTGCGTGTGAACGACGAGCCTGGCGAGCTGAACACCGTGGTCGGTGAAAACGACGTCGTCGAGGTCGACGGGCGGCGCGTCGAGAGGCAGCCGCTCCGCTACGTCCTCCTGAACAAGCCCGAAGGCGTCGTCACGACCGCAGACGACCCGCAGGGCCGACCGACGGTCGTCGATCTCGTCTCCCGCGAGACACGCGTCGTCCCGGTCGGCCGGCTCGATGTGGACACTACGGGCGCGCTTCTTCTCACCAACGACGGTGAGCTCGCGAACCGGCTGGCGCACCCGAGCTTCGGCGTCGCGAAGGTCTACGACGTCGACATCGACGGCTCACCGGCGCCGGACGCTCTCGAGGCACTGCGGAGAGGGATCGATCTCGAGGACGGCCGAACGGCGTCGGCCGAGGCTCGGATCGTACGGCGCGGAACGCGCGTCACCCGAATCGAGCTGACCCTGCACGAAGGGCGCAAGCACCAGGTGAAGCGCATGTGCGAGGCGGTCGGCCACTCCGTCCGGCACCTCCATCGGAGGCGGTATGCCGGGCTCCGCCTGGTCGGTCTCGAGCCCGGACAATGGCGAGATCTCACCGACGACGAGGTGGCGGAACTGCGGCGCTCGGTCGGTCTCTGACGCGTCCTCTAACGACCCCGCACGAAGCCCATGCGGTCGTACATCGCCTCGAGCGTCGGAGTCGACGCCTCGTGTGCCTTCTCGGCGCCGACGGCGAGAAGCCGCTGGAGCTCGCCTGGATCGTCCCGCAGCTCGCGAAACCGCTCCTGGAAAGGCTGCAAGAGCGTCACCACCGACTCCGCCACGTCG
>Ga0184625_10000764_pt1 | contig 12749 bp, 8 predicted proteins | sample PLM3_30_b1_FD_133151 | JGI IMG/M metagenome (GOLD analysis project Ga0184625, IMG submission 133151) | Groundwater sediment microbial communities from an aquifer in East River, Colorado, USA - PLM3_30_b1 | ecosystem: Environmental > Terrestrial > Soil > Riparian zone | place: USA: East River... | reverse complement strand
TTGTTGCGCACAGCCACCATCGTTCAACTTCCCTGGAGCACGAACAAGGGATCAATCCGTCGGATCCGCAGGTAGGGCAGCACGGCCGCAATCCAGCAAATCAGGAACACCAGCCCTATGCTACCCGCCGTCAGCCAGAGGGGCGTCTCAATCGGCGCTCGCGGGGTGCTGACAAAATGCTGCACGAGCACGACGCCAGCCAAACCGACGAGCGATCCAACCTGCGCCAGAAACGTGGCTTGAGCGACGATTAGCGAGAACAGTTGCCACTCACTGCCTCCCATGGCCTTGAGAGCTGCAAATTCAGCCTGACGGTCCAGCACGATGCTGTGCAGCGTTTGGGCCACCATGATCAGGCCGACGATCAGCCCCATGAGCGTGGCCGCCCCGAAGCTGATTCCGATCCCCGTCCGAGTCATCCAGAAATCGCGCGAAATTCGGCTGTATTCTGCTGCGGGATAGGCATCAAGCTCCGGCACTCGGCTCATGATTTCGTGGCAGACGGCCTTTGGATCACTGTCCGGTTCCACTTTGACAAGGAAATAGGAAGAGCAGCGGGGGTCTTTGTGGAGCACTGTCGCGGCCCGAGTGTATGTAGTGAACAAATAGGGTGTAACGAGAAAGCTCAGGATTCCACGTGAATGATCCACAACCCGCACGCGGACATGCCCAATCTCTCGCAGTTCGCCAACGCTCGGCGCTTCCAATTTGTCGTCGTCCAAAGCATCGACAATGATCCCGTGGCACTGCTGGGTCGCCTGCCAGGAGTCACCGTCCAAGTTCCAGGGTTTGCCAAGTTCGGCGTCCGGCTCGATGCCGATGACCACGACGTTCTCAAAACCGCCACTGGGCAGCGTCATGTCCGAGAATCCAATCAGGTACGGCTCGACGCGCGTGATGCCAGGTACGGCCTTGATTCGGTGTAACCAGCGGCGCGGGATGTCGCGAGCAAAATCGACATTGTGCATCTGCTTGTGACCGACCCAGATATCCGCCTGGGAGTGGTCCACGAGCATTCCAGCCTTCTGCATCAGCCCCAGAAATAGCCCGATCTGAACGTTCACTAGAGTCACCGAGAACGCGACACCCACGACCGCGGCTAGCAGCTTGGTGCGGTCGGCGCATAACGTCTTGATGGCGATTTTCCACATGGCGCTACTGGATAATCTACCACAAACGCGCGACCCATCCGACTAGCCAGCCATCCTGACTGCCGAAGAGGAAAACTCTTCGCAATCCGAATTATCGGCATAACGTACCAAAAACGCGCTGTCGGCTGGGCTGATTCCTGGTCGACATAGTTCTTCCGGTGGGATTGGCGTCTCGAACCATGACAGCACGCTGCTGGCCACTCGCGAAAGCGAGCGTCCGTCCAGGTCAATGCGGCACGCGACCGCTAACGCGCCGCGCAGTTTTTCCTGGCTATAGACACTGCTCAGTGGGATAAGAGGGCAAATCCGCTGGTAAAAACGCACCTGTCGCGGATGAATGGTAATTGCCAAACCATCGTAGTGGCAATACTGAGCGTATTGAAAGAGAAACCGCGTCAAAGCAAAAAAAGCTGCCGGCCTCGAGCCGGAATCCCCATCGGCGCAAGCCATGCAGGTCACGCCTGCGAGGCGTCGTTGGGGATCAGCGGAACGAATTATTCGCCAAGGAATGACTGATTCGTCAGTGGCACACTCGGTCGCGGGTTCGGTCACGATGGTCGCTGTAGCCGTGACTTCTCCCGCGGGCGAAACTACGATCAAGGTTCTGCTGTCGCCCTGGGCAAACTCGGGGGAATAGACAATGTCGGACGACTTTTCGCTCAGGAAGCCAGACTCGGTGTAGCGGCGAAATACCAATCGATAAGCGGCCAATAATTCTTCACGGTGGGAGGCAATTCGGACACCCGGCACGGCGCTTTTGCCGAGGTTGGGAACTCGGTAACTCTCGGTGGGCTCAAGCAGTTTGAGACTGGTTCTGCTGCGCGGGCGCGCGACTGGCTCCTTGAGTGCAAGCAATTTACGATCTCCCTGAAGATGAGAACCGAACGAATGCACGAAAACACACCTGAGAACTGGGCATTCGCAAGCCGTCCGGGAGATGTAAATCAGGTGGCGCCTGCTGTGATCCGTCACGCGCAAAGCTTCTGCATCAGTGCAAACCGTGCTTAATTTCACCTCGACTTGCTTTACCACAGCTCGTAAGCGAAACCTACGGGAGTTGGGCTATATTTGTCAACAATTCTGCATCGGCAAAGTTTTACCGATGCGGAAAACCGCATCATCAGTAGCGGTCGATACGACGCGCGAGAATCGTCCTTGTCATGATGCTTGCTCAGCTTTACTATCCGGCGTCTTCATCGTCCGTGGTGCTGCCACGAACGTCAAAAAGTGATCGCAGAACGCCGTCCCAGCGTGCGAAGGATCATACACTATGCGGGTGGGGAGGCTCCTGAATTCGGTAATGAGCCTTCTGCTCCTTGTAGCGCTCATTGGTTGTCGAGTCGGACCAGAATATTCTCCGCCGGATGCTCCCTTCTCGGAAGCTTGGTCGCTGGCGGCTCCCCCCGATATCGGGTTAGGACAAGCCGTCGATGACGAGTGGTGGAATTCGTTTGGCGATCCTGTGCTGAGCGGACTGATTGAGCGCGTTCGAATTCAGAACTTCTCGCTCCAAGAAGCCGAGGCGCGAATCGCCGAATCTCGATTCCAGTTTGCGATTGCCCGCGGGGGGCTATTTCCCGAGGTTTTTCAGATCGACTCCTACACCAACCGGAAGTTCGGCCTGAATGGGACGCAGTTTGGAACCTTCCCGTTTCCTAGTTCTCCGTTCGACGTCTGGATGTACGGGCTCGATGCCGCCTGGGAACTCGATGTCGCCGGCAAGCAGAAACGTACGGTGGAAGCCGCTGATGCGGACTTTGCAGCTTCGGTCGCGCGGCGCGACGATTTGCTCGCGCGCTTGTTTGGCGAGGTGGCCCGCACGTACGTCGAGTTACGAACGGCTCAGGAGCGGATGGTCGTAGCCGAGGAAAACGTGCGGCTGCAGCGCGCTACGCTGCGATTGACTGAAGACCGCATGCGGGCCGGCGCCGTCGGTCCGCTCGACGTGGCCCAGGCCAAGACACAGTTGTCCCAAACCGAAGCCGCAGTGCCCGACCTTTTTAATCAGGCAAAGCTGGCAGAGAATCGCCTGTGCGTGCTGCAGGGCGAGCCGCCTCGGAGTCTTGAGTCCCAATTGCAAGGCACTCGATCAATTCCACAGCCACCCGCGCAGATTGGGCTCGGAATGCCGATTGACTTGTTGCGTCGCCGGCCCGATGTGCGGCGGGCGGAACGTGAGGTAGCGGCCCAGTGCGCGGCGATCGGAATTGCAGAAGCGGACCTCTACCCGCAATTGTCGCTGGCAGGAACTTTCGCCCCGATTGCTAACAACTTCTCAGCCGTCTTCGACTGGAGCAGCCTCTACTACTCAGTCGGTCCCTCTGTGCGCTGGAACATTCTGAATTTTGGGAGGGTGCGCAGCAATATCGCCGCGCAGCAGGCCCGCTGGGATCAAGCGGTGGCCAAGTATCGCCAGACAGTCATCCAGGCGGGCGAAGAGGTTGAAAGCGCCCTCTCGACTTTGATTCGGGAACGAGAGCGAGAGCGCCATTTGGCCGTTGCAGTGGCCGCGGCTGGCGACGCCGTCCAGTTCGCCCAAATGCAGTACCGGGAAGGGGCCGTTGGATTTCAGAGCGTACTCGATAGCGAGCGAGTTCTCGTTCAGGTTCAAGACCAGCACGTGGCTACTCGCGGCCGCGTCGCCGGCGCCGCGATCTTGCTGTTTAAGACACTCGGCGGCGGCTGGGAGCTGGAGGGCATTGAGATTCTGCCAACTCAGTTACCAAGCACACTCGTTTCCCCAATCGAGCCCCTGCCCGCACCCCTTGCACCCTGAACCGGTGCGGAAAGGTGTGCGGGCTAGCCGCCCGAACAGAATTGGGCCCAAGCAGGCTATTGAAACGCGTCAACCGAACGCACCGACGGCAGCGTTCTGAAAAATTCTGAGCTATGGTTTAGGTAATTCGCCAGCGTGGAGTATCCGCGGCTGTCCATGCTTACGGTGAGTTTGGCCAACCAACAATGGCATCCGCGTGTCCAGCAATTTCCAAGCTTTTGAACTGGACGCGACCGAGGATTTCCGGTGAGCACGCAACCGCTGGTGTCCGGGGCGCTGCGCAGAGAGCCGGCAGCGCTGCAATTAACCCCGACCGCATTCTCGCCGCACGGCGAATTGCTCAATGCCATCACCCACGGCATTGGCCTGCTCTTGAGCCTGGCAGGGGCGATTGTCCTGCTTCGACAGGTGAGCACGACGCTGGATGGTTGGCGGCTGGCGGGTTGTCTGGTGTTTGCAATCACTTTGGTCTCGGTATATGCGGCCTCGACGTTGTCGCATGCAGTTGTCCGTCCCAGCCTGCGGCGCTTGTTCCGTAAACTGGATCAAGGCTTCATCTATCTCCTGATTGTCAGCACTTACACACCGCTCGCACTGATGTTTCTCCGGAGCGGTTGGTGGTGGCTGTTTCTGGGGGCGCTGTGGACTGCGGCACTGGCCGGATTTGCGTCCAAAATTGTTTTCTCGCACCGCATCGACACTGTTCCCCCGTGGTCTTACTTGCTGCTGGCCTGGGCACCGATTCTCCCTGGCAGCGCGTACCTGGCGTTGGTCCCCAGTGGCGTTGTGTGGTTAGTGCTGGCGGGTGGACTGTGCTACACAGTCGGGGTCGTCTTTCTGATACTCGATTGCCGACGACTTCACTTCCACGCCATCTGGCATGTGTTCGTAATTTGCGGCAGTCTCTGTCACTATCTGGCGATCTTTCAGTATGTGGCATGCGGCGCTTTGCCCTAGCGCGCCGATGCAACTAGGTCGAGCTGCAGCTGCTCGCACGAAGTTGTCCCGTTGCAAGTTGAAATGAGAGCGGCGGCGGAAGCCTCTGATTCGGCGGATCTTCTGCTTGGCTCGGAGCAACTTCGCAGTGCACTAGGGCTGACGCTCATTTCCGGAATAGTCTGCCGGATTGAATAGCCGGCCCAAGCGCTCCCGGGCGGCCGGCTGCAGCTCTTGATCGTGCGCATTCAGCCTCTGGACAGCCGCGCGGTCAGCTCTGCCTGAGAGGTGGTCAGCTGAACGCTGAACGCCGGAAGGTCATCGTGGCGAATGAGCCGGACGTCAGGTTCCGGATAGGGAAGCGTCGTTCCCTTCCAATATTCGATCGCGCGGGTGCGAACGCCGGTGACGGCCTTGAACGCTGGATGCGCTGTATCAAGCAACTCCTTACGCGCCGTGACGTATTCTTCCTCAGCGCCAAAGGTGTCGGCCGCCTGGGAAGTCTGTTCCTGGGTCAGGGTCCTTCGCGTTCCAAACCAGGTGCAGGAGAGCCGCACTGCCGCCATCGTCGCGCGCAGCCACTGCGCTGGCGAGTTCACAGGCGGTGCGCGAGACGGCCGATCGATCAACTTGGGCATGGAATACTCCGAGTGAAGATAACCACAGAAAGTTGCGTGCAAATCGAGAACAGGACTCTCAAACGGCAGGAAACGAGTGACGGCTGGCGGGGCACCGCAGTCAGGGCCTGCGCGAGAGCCTCCTGGACGGGGCGCAGCGAAGTGGCGATCACTAGCGGCTCTCTAGCGGCGTTTGTCCGAATCCGGACCGTACCTCCTGGCGAAAAACGATACCCAGCTCCGGTCAGCATCGAGGGCACCCGTGCCAGGAGAAGTCAGGGCGTGCGGAGGCTGCGACGCTCGACAAAAGCCTCGCCGCCCGCACTTGGCATTCAAGTTGCACCTTTGGGTGGGGTTCCTTAGGAAGCGAGGTGTCATCGTGTTTGAAAAATCGGAATCACGCATCCGTTTTCAATGCAGCCCAACCAATCCGCTTGGCATTCACTTAGCTGAATTCGCTGATGAATTGGCGGGCATGGGCTGGGATCTTGAAACGCTCGGCGACGATGATCTGGGACTGTTGGAAATGGTCTACGGGCCAGAGTCTCAAATCGAGAATGCCTCTCAAATCAGGACGAATCGGTTGGAATTTAGCTTGAACTGACAGCCCGCCAGCCATGTTGTCGCAGCGATTTTGGCCGTGACTCGTAGGTCACGCGATGCTTCTCGCCACGCCACCCGCTCGGGCTAGCGAACGCTTAGCGCTCAACCTGACGCGGCGCAGCTCATTCTCCGGGGCCCATAGCCGCCGCTTCCGCGGCTGTTACGGTCCGAACGCCGTCCTGGCGGCTTGTTTCACGGTTTCGATACTCGCCCGCAGTCGAGCAATCTCCGCTTGCAGTTGCGCGATCAATGCGGCATTGGCTGTCTGCTGCGCCTGCAAATCTGCCATCTGCCGCCGCAGCGATTCATCAGCCCCAGGCGGCGGTGGAGCACCGGGAACAATCGCATCCCGGTCGTTCAAATCCTCAGAGTAAAACACGTACACCCGAAAGTCTGTATGCGGCTTCGCTGGCGTCGGCTCCGAGAGCCACAGGTCCATGACGCCCGTTGTGCTGCCGGGAATCCGCGGCTCGTGCTTGACCCACCACCAGCCGCCAGGAGCGTATTTGGGGTTCGCTTCTTCGCCGGCCCGGTCGCTCCATTTCCAATCCGTATCCCCACTGCCAGCCTTCACCTCAATGAACACGACCGGGTGCCGTAGTCCCTCCAAACGAATGTGATGGTCGAGCTTGCCGTCTGGTGTCTGGCTTCGTGAATTGCCCAAATGGTCGCCGTCGATGCCGAGATAGACGCCGCGCGGGGTGCGTGTCGGCGGTGGGGTAGCAGGGGGCGGGGGAGAAGGGGGCGGGTCGATAGTGCCAACTGCCGACCACTCCTCTCGGGTCGTGTTGCCGTGCCAGTCGGTGGCGACAAACACCGAATTAGCCGGGAAGTCGCTGGGATGAGTATAGATATGCGTCAGCGGGTCAATCAGCGCAGTCACGTTCACATTGTTGATCACTAACGACTTCAAGCCGGACTGGGGATCGAACGCCCCGACATGCCGGCCGCTAACAACCAGCGTGGGGTCCGCCGCGTCCTTGTCTGCCCCAGCACCTTCCAACATGCCGGTGTCGATCCAAGCCCGCACCTTCACGCGCTCCGCTTCGGTGACGGGCAGTTTTTCGTCCCAATCGGTCGCTGACGATGAAAAGCTCCATACCGGAGTAGCGAGCGACTTCCACACCAACGCTGGCACAGCGGCCGGCAGGTCTTTCTCCCGCGTGACGACCTTGAGCTTGTCGAGCGTGAACTTCGGGTATTCGGCGCTGGCCGCCAGAGTCTCCGAAAACTGGACTGCATCGGGAACGTGGTGATCGTGGCAGCCTTGGCAATTCGTACGTACCTCGCGAGACGTGAACTGCCGCCACGTTTCGGCCGTCGAGCCAACGATGGCCTCCTTCTTGGGGTTCAAGAGCTGGAAAGTAATGGGCTGATTCGCTGGGACGTAAGCCCGAAACGACGTGTCTGGTGTACCGTCCGCACGCATGATCGGCGTCGAATTCGCAGGCGGATTCGGGCCAAGATGCAAGCTGCCATCCGGCTTCCGGTATTTTTTGAGCGGGATCAACTGCTCGTAGTAGCCGATCCGCTCGTTGACCTGCGAGTGGAAACCCTGGTTGTTCGTGCCCGCCCGAAAGCCACCCTGAACCTCGTTGCGGACAACGGCATTGCCAGCCATGTTGTTGGGGTTCATGCCTAGCACCCGGAGCCACTCCGCATCGCCAGGGGTCCGAGTAAATCTTACGGATTCACCAATCGAGGTTCCCCCACGCACCCACTCGCCACGGCTTAAGTCCGAAGTGCCAATAACGGCGAAGGGAGAGCCGGGCGGCAGATCGTCAGCTTTGGGGCAGGTCGAAGCGGCCGGCTTGTCAATTCCAAACGTGTCGCCGTACCGGACGACTGGCTTACCGAACCACTCGTGCCGGCGCGGCTTATCGACGACTTTCGCCAAGTCGTCGATGTCGGCGACTTCCCTGGATACGTCCGGCACGGCGTACACGCCCAGGTCGGGGGCTTTGTCGCTGCCGCTGACTCGCGTGAGATAGATTCCGTTTCCAGGGATCGGGTACGGATGCGAAACCATGCCCACGTACTTGAGCACGCTTGGCGTCGTTTGCGAGAACATTTCCCAGTCGGCAGAACTGGTGTCGGGGATCAGGTTGAACAACCCGGTTCGCTGGAAGCCCTTCTGGGCAGTCTCCCGAAATCCCCCTTTCGTTGACCAGCCGAATTTGATCGGCGGATTGTTGTAGGCTTCCGGGAATCCAAACTTCAGTGGCTGGAATGGGCTTGCCGGGGTTGGTGGAACGCACAGGATATAGCCCATCGAGCGGTTGTCGTAGTATTGGGCGTACAGAAAATGCCCGCTCGACGTGACGCACGGCCAGTCCGTTGGGTCTTGAAACGTCCCTTTGTCCCGACCGCCGGTAACTTCAGGCTGCAAGTCGGAGCCATCTTCATTGATCGACCAGATCGACCACGACTGACCGCTCCCAAATGCGCCACGGAATCCGAGCACCTCACCGCTCGCAAAGTAGATTCGACCGTTCGGCGCGGCAAACAGGGCGAACACGCCGCCAAATCCGACGTGCCAGATGCGCCGCTTGTTCTTGCCGTCCTTGTCCATCCGATAAATCGTATAGGCGGGCCACCAGACCTTTTGGCCCTGCCAGCCATCCTCGTTACTCAAGTAGGCGATGCCGTTGCGGGTTTCAACAGCCTGGCACTTGGAGCCTGCTCCGGTGGTCAGCGGCGTCAAGCTGCGCGTTACCAAGTCGAGGCGGTTGATGTTCGTATCGACTACGACGATCCCCATGCCCGTCTCGGCCCTGCTCTTGTCAACGACCGTGACCAGCAACGACCTAGCGTCGAGAGCAACAGAGAAATCCTGCACAGCCTTGCCCGGCAACAACTCAATTTCTGAGCCATCGGCGTGGGCCAACATCAATTTGGCCTGCGGGATAGTTCGCAGCACGCCCATCTGAGGGTTGATGGCGGGGATATTTCTCCAGTCCACCGGGGCGGTGAAGTCGGCGGCCAGGAAGGCCGTGTCGTTTGCGGCCAGCGAAGTGCCGACGAGCAGGTATACCGCGACGGTCAACATCAGTTCTCTCCCGCCACTCCCGCGGCCGTTAAGACTCAACTCTCGCAATCCCTCTCCACCACGTTCAACGTCATCCCGCGCACTTCCTCTTGCAAGTATAACCGCTGCGGATCGGCCAGGTCGTACGATGCGAATTGGCCCCGTGCAGGGCAACTTGGCAAATCAGGGGGGCGGGGACTTGGCCGACTTCCGCTTGACGCGTAATGGCAGCCCGCTTTCGCTGACTGGCGTGAACTTGGCCGGCACGGCCAGTGATTACACGCTCGAACTTTCGGTATTGACCAGCAACCGCGGCGACTACGTGCTGAGCCTCGTCGCACCAACCAGCACAACTCCATGGGGAGCGGAGTGTACTCAGCGAAGAACGGAATCGCCCCGTCCGCTCACGCTGGCGGGGCTTTCTTATGCGCCTGCGCACCCGCTGGCGTACCGTGCTCTCCAGGTGCTTCGCTCACCATGCCCGCCTGGAGCTGTCGCCACGACGAAGGAATCGAAGAACACCCGACTGGGCTACAACTGGCAAACTGCAAATAGTGCGGCCCAATGGTCATTGTCGGCCCGCACTGGGAAACCACGCAAGCCCGTATTCAGCAAATAGCCGGTGGAGCTCGTCGAGCCGTACCATGTGAACCGTCGGTTGATCTTTCAGCAGCACGGCGAGCACCCGTGCGTCTTCACTGATCGCAAGCTTCTTGACGGATGTACTCCAGGCATTGATAGAAAAAATTGGTGTCAGTTTCAAATCGCGCAATTGCCAAAAGCAAATCGTTCCGTTACCCGCTCCGGAAACAAGGAGGCCCGTGTTAGCCTGCGCTAACGAGGTGACCACATCGCCATGAGCCAAGACAACCGCGGCCACCTGCCCGCGTTCAATATCAACCACGTGCAACTGTCCACTGCGATCGGCAACCACGGCTGATCTCTCGTCACTCGACAGCACCGCATCTTCCGGCATGACTTGATTGAGTCCAATATCTTTTTCTAAAACTCCGCTCGCGGCATCGAACACGCGCAGCCGATGATCTTCCGACGCCACGATCGCTCGCCTCTCGCCGACGCGCAAGCCCACCATCTTGCTGCGGCGGATCTCCACATTTGCTTGCCGGCTCACCCAGCGAAATCCAGGCAAGTCGAAAGACGAGATTGTTGTTTCATCTGAGACAGTCAAGTTCCCAGGCGTGAATGCTGCCAGGTCCATGGCCGCGATCATCCAGGGAACTCGCTCTCCATTCGCCCGCTCCGCTGCTGGCTCTTCGGCTACAAACCACAATCGTTTTCCGTCGCGGGAAAACTGGGGCCAGTCCACTTCACCAAGCGGCGCAACCTGCAATCGCTTCTCGAGGCCGCTTCGGCCGAGTACTCGCAGGGCAGCCGAACCGGCTTCCGCTACGGCGACGAGTTCCCCCGATGGCGAAATGTCAATACCGCCATTGCCGGGGTCGCGCTGGTTTCCCACGCTTCCGCCCTCCAAGGCGATTGGCCTTCCAATCCATGGCTCATCCAACAGATGGATGAGGCGGAATGATTTGGGCGGCGATTCGTTGTTATGATGATCATGGGACGTCGCTAGGGTAGCTCCGTTTCGCGACAAATCGATATTGTCAATTCTCTGAACTCCGACACTGCTGACTTGAAAGGGCGCAGCCTCAAAGACTTCGTACAGTTCCACGCGGTAATCGCCCAACACAGCCAATTCGGCCCGGTGCGGGTGAAAATGCCCGCTGATCATGGTCGCCCCGCCGACTGCTTGCATGGCCACGGGGCGACGTGCCGAGTAATCCCACAGCGTCAGCGCCTCAGTGTCCGAAGTGACAAGCCAGCGGCCATTTGCGCTAACATCAAAGTGACGATATGTGCTCCGCGCACTCGATCGTCGTGGATCGACAAACGCCTCATGGGCAACACCATATCGCGCGTCATGGACTGCCAATGCGCGGGAATAAAGCGCGATCACGCCATCGGCTGCTGGCGTCGCCACAAGCGCCACTGGTGATGAATCCGAACCAGGAAGCCCACTGTTCGCTGCAGGTTGTTTGAGAAGGTCCGAACGCCGCAGCCGGTCGGGACCATAAAACACCTGGTTGTTTATCGTCAGAATTCCAGGAATGGAACCATCGCAATCAATTCTCAACAACGGCTCACCATCAGGCAGGCGCCAATACCGCAGGGTCCGATCCTTGGATCCCGATATCAGCAGATCGTCGCGTGCCAGGCAAAGCGACAGCACGCGGTCATCGTGCGCCTGCCACTCGCCAATCCGCTCTCCCCGTTCCAAGTCCCAGACCTGGATCAGCCCCCGCCGACTTCCCACAAACAACTGTCTGCCGTCCGACGAAAACAGCAAAGACCGGATTCCCTCCGGTTCTGCGGAGGCTGTGCCCGCGGCCGCCGGTGCGGTAAAGATCAGCGTCTTCTCGTGGTCCAGCGGATCGCCCGCGAATAGATGAATCTCTACCTTGTCCGCTTTGGCGATGTTATTGCCGACTGCCAGCCGCTGCCCATCGGGGCTCCACTTGGCGCAATATGCATCGATGCCTTCCATCAGCACGCGCTTGCGCCGCAAATCATACGATGCCAGCGTCGTGGCCAGGTCGCTTCTCAGCCCTTGCTTGCTTTCATCGTTTGGCGCGTACGCCGCTACCGCCCGAATCTCGTCCAGATTCTCCCAAATCCAGCCCGGCGGACGGCGCAGGATCCGCTGCTGAATCCGCCCCACCACGGTGTAGAACGATTGCAGCTGCACCGCGGCCTTCTCGGCTGCCAGCGCTTGGTCCTTCAGCCGGTTTTCGCGGTCCGCCCGCGAAAGACGGCCCGCGTACCAAACGCTCATCGAGCCAATCACCAGTAACGCCGCCAGGGCAACGCCCACCAGCCCCGCCCACTGTGGATTTCGCTGGATCCAGCGGATCGACCGCTCCGTCATCCGCTGCGGCCGGGCGAGCGTCGGTCGTCCCCGGAGGTATCGCCGCACGTCCTCGGCTAATGCACCGGCCGTCGCGTACCGCCGCGCCGTCGATTTCTCCAGGCACTTGATGACGATCGCGTTGAGATCATCCGATATTCGTCCGACGAGTTGGTTCGGCGGCGGCGGCTCATCCACTAGGACTCGACGAAGCGTGTCCACAGATGTCGTTCCGCGAATTGGCGGCCGGTTGGTTAATAGCTCATATAGCACCGCGCCCAGACCATATACGTCGGCTGACGGACCGATCCGTTCCGAAATACCCGCTGCCTGCTCCGGGGACATGTATTGCGGTGTTCCCACCACCATCCCGCTGAATGCCGCCGCCCCCGGCTGCTCCTCCGTGAGTCGAGCAAGTCCAAAGTCGGTCAGCCTCGGGACAAATGGCAACTCCTCGGAAGTACCAGACACGGATCGTGTGGCGTCGATGCATACTGCCGAGTCTTGCTTAGCTCCGCTGCTCAACGTGTCAAGCAGTACATTGCCGGGCTTGATATCGAGGTGCAGAATACCCTCGCGGTGCGCATGCTCGGCTGCTTGAGCCAATGCCAGCACGATCAGGGCCGCAATGCGTGGCGCAATGGGACCTCCTTGTTCCCGCCGCCAGGCATCGAGCGTCGGGCCATCGCAATAGGCGACCGCCAAGAATGAGGTC
>Ga0184625_10000763_pt1 | contig 12752 bp, 13 predicted proteins | sample PLM3_30_b1_FD_133151 | JGI IMG/M metagenome (GOLD analysis project Ga0184625, IMG submission 133151) | Groundwater sediment microbial communities from an aquifer in East River, Colorado, USA - PLM3_30_b1 | ecosystem: Environmental > Terrestrial > Soil > Riparian zone | place: USA: East River... | reverse complement strand
TTTGTGAAAGGACGGCAAAGGTAAGGGTTTATGCCTTTAATTCTGGCTCAGAATGCAAATTATCTGCTAAGGTCAGTATGCACAGATTGGATGGCTTCTCCGTAAAAAAGGCTGGCATGCTGGTCAAAGTCCTCGGGCGCATCCGTGGTATAAAACGCCCTGCTTCCTCCCCTTGTACAGGCTTTTTCAATCTCAGGGTGGCGCTGCAGGTAATCTGCCAGGCTGTTGGCCACAATCTCGCCCTGGGAAAGTATCCTTACGCCTTCCGGGGTATATTTCTTAATTCGATCAATTAACAAGGGATAGTGGGTGCAGGCCAGTAAAAGGGTATCAATGGCCGGGTCTTCCGCAAATATCTGGTCGAGGTCTTTTTTAATAAAGTAGTCTACCCCACCACCGTTGTATTCATAATTCTCCACCAGGGGGACCCACATGGGACAGGCATGTTGAACAACCTTAACCTCCGGCGAGAATTTTTCTATTTCAATGGGATAGGATTGGGAAGTTACCGTACCCTTTGTACCAAGGATGCCTACGTGCTTAGTGGTTGATGCACTCCCAATCATTTCCGTGGTAGGGCGAATGACACCCAATACCCTTAAAGAGGGATCAATAGAAGGAAGATCATTTTGTTGGATGGTCCTCAGCGCCTTTGCCGAGGCAGTATTGCAGGCCAGGACAACGAGCTTGCACCCATGCCTGAAAAAATAACGTACACATTCAAGTGTATAATGATAGACCGTTTCAAACGATCGCGGTCCATATGGAGCTCTTGCATTGTCCCCAAGATAGAGATAATCGTATTGCGGTAGCTTATTTACGATTGACCTCAGTACGGTCAATCCTCCATATCCGGAATCAAAAACGCCAATCGGGCTCGAGCCTGTCATTGAGCAAAAATAAAAAACCGCCCCCATACTAAAGGGGCGGTTCAATATTTCTGGCCTGAATAATTATTTAAGGTTCAATTTCTTTTTCACAAGAGGCAAGAGGTCATCGCTTGGCGGAAACACCAACAATTGTTCTTTGGTGAACACATAGGCATACCCGCTTTCCTTGGCAACTTCCTGTATGGCCTTACGGGCCTTATCAAGAATAGGCTTCATTTGCTCTTCTTCTTTAGCCTGGTACATCTGCTGTGCTTTTTGATTCCAGCCTTGTAATTCAAGATATACCTTACCCAATTCATTACGCTTTACTTCCAGTTGAGCCCTGGTATATTTTGAAGTATCCTTTGAAGACAGAAGGCTATCTCTCATATTAAAATCCTGGACTTTCTCGGCGTATTGCTGATTCAAAGCATTTTGGTATTCCCCAAGCGCAGTATCAGCCTTTTTGTACTCTGGCATGGCCGTGATTAACTCTTGGGTACTGATGTAACCAATCTTAATCTGAGCATTAACCTGTGATGCAGCCAACAAGCAGGCTGATACGAAAACAATTGTAAATAACTTTTTCATCTTGCAATTTTTGTTTTGAGCATCCCCGCTCCCGGCGGGGGAGTTTTAGTTGATTTATAAGTTGAAAAATGCGGGAACTGCGTTGTTCCTGCTATTTCCTTTGGCTTTTATTTAACACCTAATTCCTTAAGCACATCTTCACTTCTGTCCAGTTTAGGGTCGGCAAAGATAACAGTAATTCCCTCACTTTTATCTAAAATAAAATCATAAGAACGCTGTACGGCTATTTTTTGAATGGCATTGTAAACCTTGTCCTGTATGGGTTTGATGAGCTCCTGTCTTTTCTTGAACAAATCACCCTCAAAACCAAAGCGTTTGCGCTGCAGATCCCTCAATTCCTTCTCCAGGTTAAAGAGTTGATCTTCCCGCTTCTTCTTCAATTCATCGGTTAGCATCACCTGCTCGGCTTCATACTCCTTATACATCCTCTCCAGGGTGGCCTGCTTGGCGTCTATTTCCTTCTGCCAGTCTTCGCTTACCTGGTCCAGTTTCTTCTGGGCATCCTTATAGTCCTGCATTTTTTCAAGGATGTATTTACTGTCCACTATCGCATAACGTTGTGCGTGAGCGGCAACGGCAAATAGCATAAGGCAGCAGGCTGCAAGCAATATTTTTTTCATAACTATAAATTGAGTGGTTTATAAAAATATTATTCAGGTTCAAACCCTAGCATGAAGGTGAAGCGGGCAGCATCTTTCAGGTTACTATTGGGTTTGATCCGGTCGATACCAACACCGTAGTCAAATCCAAGCAATCCAAACATGGGAAGGAAAAACCGCATACCAACACCCACGCTTCTACGCAATCGGAATGGATTGTAATCTTTGTAATTGTACCATCCATTGGCAGCCTCAAAGAACGTCAATCCATAGATAGTACTGCTAGGATTGGTACTGAAGGGATAGCGTAACTCCAGCGTGTACTTATTGAACATGATGAAGAACTGGCTTGCCTGTTGCTGATCAGGATTAACACTGGGATCCGAATTGTCGTAAACCGGATAACCCCTGTGCGCGATGATATCATATCCTAACAACCCGAAGTTATTGGTAAGCCCCGCATCACCCACCTGGAAACGCTCGAAGGGAGAGTAATCAAGTTTGTTATTGTACCTGCCCATAAAGCCGTATTTCACTGCGGCCTTCAACACAAATTGACGGCTCTTGTCTGCACCCATCGGCTTTCCAATGGGAATATAGGTTTCACCCGTAAACCGCCACTTGTGAAATTCAGGGGTTTTATAACTATCCTCAGAAGTAATGTCTTTATTGATCAGCGAATATGGTGGAGTTACTTGGGCACTCAACATGAAATTAGATCCACTCCTGGGGAAGATGGGTTGGTCCAGGGAGTACCTGCTCAGCGTCAATTTTAAACTCACGTTATGTGATGTTCCACTGTCAAAACCGAAATATGCTGCAGGATAATTATTCAGTTTGTACTGCGTATAGTTCAACGAATACGTGAGCGTGAAGTAATCATCAGGCCACTTCAATTGCTTGCCCAGCGCAACAGACACCCCAAAGTTTTTCAGCGATTGGCTATCGCTGTAAATGTATTTTCCGTTGTTATCGTATCCGCCTGTGCGGAAAATGCTCTTATATAAACTGATGGAGAATGAATTCCTCTTCTTCCCACCCAGCCATGGTTCGGTGAAGGAGAAATTGTAAGATTGATATGCCTTTCCGTTAGATTGAATACGCATGCTGAGCTTTTGACCGTCACCGGTAGGCAATGGTTGCCATGCTTCTCTCTTAAAAATGTTTTTTACCGAAAAATTATTGAATGAAACACCCAGCGTACCGGTAAGTCCGATACCGCCACCCCAACCTGCGGAAAGCTCGAGCTGGTCACTGGATTTTTCCTCAACCGAATAGTTAATATCCACTGTTCCATCATCAGGATTAGGAATAGGATTGATGCCAATTTTTTCCTGGTTGAAGTAACCAAGGTTGGCAATCTCCCGTTGTGAACGGATGAGGTCTGCGCGACTGAATTTTTCACCCGGCACCGTCCTCAATTCTCTCCTGATCACATGTTCCTTGGTTTTTTCATTCCCACTAATATTAACATTCTTAATGGTAGCCTGTGGGCCTTCCACTATTCTTATTTCGAAATCGATGGTATCGTTGTAGACAGCAGTTTCTGTTGGGTTTATCTGGAAGAAGAGATAACCGTCGTCCATATACAAGCCACTGATATCACCACCTTCAGGTGAAAGTTGCTTTCCCAGTTTCTTGTTCAGCACTTCAACGTTATAGATGTCCCCTTTCTTTATTCCAAGGATCATCGTTAATAGAGAATCGGAATATTTGGTGTTGCCTTTCCAGGCGATGTTTCCAAAATAATATTTCCTTCCTTCTCCTACCTTGATGTCAACATTGAGGTTTCCCTTCGTAGAATAGTATTGGGTATCTGCCACAATGTAGGCATCACGGAAACCGAGAGAATTGTAGTACTCCAGTACCTTCTCCTTATCATCCGAATACTTCTGTGCGTTGAATTTTGCAGAACTAAAAAGTTTGAAACGGAAATAAGGATCTAGAAATTCCTTGAATCCGGTCATCGACAAATAACCTCTCTTGTTCAGGAATTCACCAAACGACATAGGCTGATTCAATCCATACGGCCCCGGAACCCGGGAAGGGAAAAGCGTTATCTTGGTCATTTCCTTCGTTCCCTTCAATTGCTTCTTCAGTCTCGTATCACTTATAGATTCATTTCCGTAGAAATTGATTTCATTGATCCGAACTTTTTTGCCTTTGGTGATATGAAAAGTAAGGTTTTGAGAATTGGCCAGGTTCTTGTCAAATACCTCATCTATCACCACATCAACCGCTCGAAACCCTTTCTCCTGGAAATATTTTTGGATGGCTTCAATTGCGTTTCGTTTCTTGTTTTCCGTAATTACACCGCCTTTCACCAAGCCGGTTTTTCCCGCAAGATCTTCTTTTTCTGATTTTTTAACTCCTCTGTAATCTACATTGGACAGTCTTGGTCTTTCCGTTACGTTGATCTCAAGCCAAATATTATCACCCTGCACCTTTGTGATCAATATCCTTATGTTTGAAAAAAGATTTTGCTTCCAGAGATTTAATATCGCCTTGCTGAAATTGTCGCCGCCCGGTATCATTACCTTGTCTCCAATGCCGAGGGCTGAAATGGAAATAAGCAACTGTTGATCAAGATATTTGGTACCTGCAACAGTGACGCCTGCAATTGTATATTCGTGAGGGACTGAAGATCTTGCCAATTCTTCCAGAACCGGATCAATTGAAACGGGAGTGGTATCTTTTGGCACCTGTGCTTCGGTTAGCTTCGCGCTCAGTAAACATAGCACCACAAAACAGGTGAACAGGGTAATTCTTTGTAGCATTCAGTCTGGTTTAGGCTGATTTTTGGATGGGCAAATTAACGGGATTTGTTGAAAGTGTTTGTTAAAACGCTGAGGGGAGAAGGGATCTATATTACCTTATACCATTTCCAGCTGTTTCAGTCCTCAGTTGCTCACCTGTCTTTCCAAACCTCCGTTCCCGGTTTTGGAAATCTAAAATGGCCTCATACAGGTTTTCTTTCCGGAAATCGGGCCATCGAACATTCGTGAAATATAGCTCTGCATACGCCAATTGATACAACAAAAAGTTGCTGATCCTGTACTCGCCACTGGTTCGGATCATTAACTCAGGATCAGGGAAACCGCTGGTAGCAAGGTATCGCTGAAGAGTTCCCTGGTCAATCTCCTCCACTTTTATCTTTTCCTTCTTTACGTCATACGCAATATTTTTCACCGCGTTCAACAACTCCCACCTTCCACTATAGCTTAGGGCCATGATGAGGTTGAGACCGGTATTTTTCTCCGTTTGTCTTAATGCATCCTTCAATTCTTCCCTCGCATAGTCTGGCAGCATATTCATATCTCCAATCACATGCAGTTTTATATTATTCTTATTCAGGCTCTCCAATTCTTTCTGAATAGTATTGACCAATAACTCCATCAGTCCCACAACCTCGTATTCGGGGCGTTCCCAATTCTCAGTGGAAAATGCATAGAGCGTTAGATATTCAACCCCCAGCTCAGCACAACCTTCAACTATATTACGCACACTTTCCACGCCGTGGAAGTGACCATAGAGCCTGTCCTGCCCCTGCTCTTTTGCCCAACGACCATTCCCATCCATGATGATGGCAATATGCCTGGGAAGATGCTGGAGACTTATCTGCTCTTTCAACGAATCCATAGCTGCGGTTGCATTAGGCCGCGAAGGTAAGGAGTTCAATTGGCAGCTCAATAGGCAATTTGTACGTTTTTACGGTTCGGAACAGGCAACTCAGATTGTAGTCGCTAATTGAATGGTGGCTCGTTCTTATTTGATCAGCTTTTCTCGGGTCGCAAGTAATAATCATCAGTCTTTAGGTAGTATCAAAATAGTACACAACTAACAAGTTAGGTTGCCAATTGCTTGTTGCCAATTGCCAATTTCGGAGCGAAATCACTAAGAACTAACAAGTATGAACCGGTATCGAAATAGTGGGTTGCCTATTGCCTATTGCTTGTTGCTTATTTAGCCGTAGGACATCTATACGAAGTAAGATTAAACGAAACAGTAATCTCAGCCATCACGTACTGATCCTTCTGTTTTGGATAGCCACGCTGCCGGCCTTCGATACCAATTACATCGCCAGTTTCATATGAACGATCCTGGAGAAGATATCCGAGTGAGGGGCTGCCATCGGGTAAAGGTGGGAATTTGTCGGCCCCAACATATGTTTCACTCACATCATCCAGGTGATCTGTGTTGGTAAATCGATATCCAATTTCAAATCCTATGTTCATGCGGTCGTTCCAATTGTATTTTACCCCCACTCCAAAAGGAAAACAAATAGCCATTGTGCCATAAGCTTTTCTATCAGGATAAGCCGCAGTGCCCTGGCCCTCAGTTCCAAGTGGTCTTAGGAAAACCTTCTGTCCCTGGTAATAGGCATATGGGTCATAACTAAAGGCACCCACTCCTAAAGTGATATAGGGAGTAAACCCATAATAAGGGTCGCCGGGAACGAACTTGAAAAAATTGAAATCACCTTGTACAGCCAGTTCCCAGATATTCGAATTAAAGCTCAGGTTTCTGCGCTGCTGGTATTCATTATCCTTATTATAGATATCAGAATACCCCAGTTGGGCATAGTGGGCAGCCACCCTGATGGCTATATAATTGCCGAACTGCTTCCTGAAGAAGGCTCCCAGGGCTAATTTGGGGCGATTAAGACGAGCGTTGGTATTGAGGTCTCCAAAATAATGGGAAGCCCCGGCCGTCAATCCAAACTCACCTTCCTGCACCACACTTTCATATTGAGCATTTGTACGTTGTCCTGCTACAATAAACAAACCCGCTAGAAGTATAGGCAAATACCGCTTCATAAACGCAATATAATAAGTTTGAATGGGTGGCTAACGAAAAATAAATCAAATTATTTATCGACACAAGCCAATCATTACTTAATAATTTCTTGTGTCCAGGCCCCAGGATAATTTGCTGCGAAGGGTCTGCAGGAAATTGTTCTCATTCAATCTAATGAGCCCTATGGTAAATTTTTCCTTTTTTACCGCGAGCTGCACCTGCCTGTTCACTATTTCCTTCCTGCTGTCCATGGCGCAAAGAAATTGATCCGTTCTCCCCTCTACCTCAAAGGAGATAATATTATCATCCGGAACTACGATTGGCCGGATATTGAGGTTGTGTGGGGCCACCGGGGTAATCACAAAACTGCTGGAATCGGGGAAAATGACAGGGCCATTGCAACTCAGGGAATATCCGGTAGATCCGGTAGGGGTAGCCACAATCAAACCATCTGCCCAATAGGTATTGAGAAATTCACCATTGAGATAGGTGTGAATCTTGATCATGGGAGAGTTATCCGTTTTATGAATGGCGAATTCATTCAAGCCGTAAGGAACATCCCCAAACAAGGTTTCGCTGGCATCCAGGTGGATCAATGATCTTTTATCAATCAGGAATGTGCGGTGCCTTAGCGCGGACACGGCAGTGGAGAGATCTTCCTTACCAATGCTGGCCAGGAATCCAAGCCGTCCAAAGTTGATGCCCAGGATGGGAATGTTTTTATTCCGCACCAGTGTAACGGTGTCCAATAAAGTTCCGTCTCCACCCAGGCTAATCACGAAGTCAATGGATTCATCCAGGTCCTTTGATTCATTGAAGAGTTGCACATCGCCCGGAAGTTCGATGGTTTGCCTCACCTTTTCCGCAAAGGGTTTATACAATACAGGTTTGATCTTGTGGTTGGCCAGTTCCTTAAACAATTCGCCCATTTCCAATGGCCGTTCATAGTCTATAACCCGGCTGTAGATCGCCACTTGCATATTCAGGTATTGTTGATTGGTTGATTAGTTGATTTGTTGAATAGTAGAACCAGGGGAGCTAACAACACAAATCAACTAATCAACTATTCAACTTTTCAACCCTCCATTTAAAGGTAAGGCGCAAAGACTAGAAATCATTTTTTACGTGGAAAAAGAATCCATTCTCACCCTTTTGGTTGAAGCTATATTCGAAGCGGAGAATAATGTCGTAGATGGTCTTCATGTCAATGCCAAAACCAGCGGTATACATCATGCGATTCACCAGATAATTGGCGTCGGATGATTCATTATACGCGTAGCCAGCATCAGCATAGGTCTTTGCATAAAACTGGAATGGTATTTTTTGAATGGAAGTATTGAAGGGGGACATTAAGTTGAAGTGAAAGATTTCTCTTCTCAGTGTGTTTCTCACCAGGATTCCGGCTAATCCATCTGTCACGTAATTCTCTAATCCTCTCAAATAAAAATCGCCATATCCAAACATTCTCAGGTTCACATAGGGTTGATTAAAAGGGAACCGGAGCATTCCGTTGGATGCAAAACTATAGGAGGTCTTGGGTGATAATCTTACGTTCTGGCTTCCCCTGTATCCAATTTGCCACATGTTCATATCCTTATTGAACCCCCTTTTCAGGATAGTAAACTCCGCCATGAATCCCTTTTGCGGGTAGGGGATGTAGTCCACATTAACGTATTCAATTTTATAAGAGAGCTCAGGAAAGGAATTGCTGGTAGCACTATTTTTGAAATATTCCGGGTTCAGGTCCACAATTGCAGAATCTACTTGCTGATACACATATCCAATTCTCAGCGTATTCCTCGTTTTGATGTATGGCCTATACGTAAATTCGATTCCACCACTGTATATTTTGCTCAATGTCTTGTTGGATGCAGAGTCCTTATAAAACTGTTGTTGATCATCCAAAGTTGCGTAGTTCACTTCCTTGTTAGTGGAATAACTGAAATTGAAGCGAACACCGTGCTTGAGGGCTTTGTCGACATAAGGAAGATCATATTGGAACTGGATCTGTTTTGTATACCCGGTAATGAGCCATAATTTCAGCCTATCGTTCCTGCCGGTGAAATTATAGTAGCTGAACTTGAAACCATAATTCACCCGGTCAATCCCAAAGCCTTGTTTTACCCATTCAGAAAGGTTCCTGTCTACCGGCTTGAAATAAGGAATAGGAAATATGTACCATCTTTCTTTAACGTCGATGGATACATACACTTCATAACCCTGGAATTTTTGCAATGAGATCAATACTTCGTGAAAGAGCGCGGTATTCAGCAGTAATTCTTTGGATCGCTCAAATTTGCTCACCAGTTCAGAAAGGTTCACAGAGTCTCCTCTTGAGAAGAGTAATTCTCTTTCTATGATGTATGGCCTGGTCTTTTTGTTCCCGGTAATGACAATATCCTTGATGACAAAGGGTCTATATATAACAGTATCGCCAGCAGTTTGCTGTTCTTTTGTACTTACCGAGATCTCCTCGTTGAATTGGCAATATCCTTTAGAGCAAGTCAGGCAAAATAACGAGAGAAATAATGTGTATATCTGCACCTTCCACATAATCAAAAGCACTGCTAAAGTATCTATTTATAACTGAAGATTGTTCGGGGCCAGGAAATGAGGGCTCCAACCGCTGCAGCAAAAAACCCTTCCTACATATTTAAGTAATTCATTAGGTGGTCATAATTGGTGCGCAGTTCATTCTCGTAAAGTTCTTCACCGAAGTAATATTTAACTGTATAATCATACCGCTGGAAGGTGGCAACTATGTCTGAAATTTCGAACTTATTTATTTTAAGTGTGACGAAGAAGGTCTCTGAAGTATTATCGTAATAGGAATTCAGCTGGGTGATGTGCGCATCGTTTGTTTCTACCAGTTTACTGATCTCTGAGAATGCATAGCCCCTCTTCTCCAGTTCCAAAACAATAATGGCTCCGGGTTCATTTGTTCCTGTTAGTTTGGCCAATTGCTTGAAAAGATCTGCCTGCAATATCACGCCAATGAATTCATGCTCTGCTTCTATAACAGGGATTACCGTAAGTCCATATTCATTTACGAGTTGTACAGCCTCTATGAAATGAGTTTCAGCGTGAACAGCCAGCTTGGAGAATACGGGCTGGAGTTGGGCAATGGTGACGTTTTCGTCCGGGGCGTTCAGCAGGTCGGCTTCGTAAATCAGTCCTGCCAATTTATCGTCTGCAACCACAGCAAGGTGCTCCACATGGAATTCGGACATAAGTTGCAGGGCCTGCGCAACTGTGTCACTCGGGTTCAATGTGGGAATGGTGGACGATATTACGTCTTTGTTTAACACGGATCCAGGGTTTAATTAATCAAGACGACATTTACTTCAAAACTGCTGCCGGCTCTTCTAATTTTGTCAAAAATTTGTGCAGTATCTGGTTGAATTCTCCCGGCACTTCCATCATTGGGGCATGTCCGCATTTGTCTATAAAATGCAGTTCGCTATTGGGGATCAGTTTATGAAACTCACGCGCTACGAAGGGAGGCGTTATTGTATCATTATTTCCCCATATTAATAACGTAGGTTGTTTGATTTGATTGAGTTCTTCTCCAAGATTATTTCTGATGGCGCTCTTAGCCAGGGCAATGATTTTTATAGCCTTCAGGCGGTTATTCACAATTTCGTAAACCTCGTCAACCAACGCCTTTGAAGCCGTTTTGGGATCGTAGAAAGTTATTTCCGTCTTCTTTTTAATATATTCATAATCACCCCTCTTAGGGTAGCTATCCCCCATACCATTTTCAAAAAGGCCAGAACTTCCGGTGAGAATCAACGAATGGACCCTTTCAGGATGTTTCAGAACATATAACAAGGCTACGTGTCCTCCAAGGGAATTCCCCAGCATGTAGGCCGATTTGTAGTTGCGGGCTTCCATGAACTTGTAGAGGTATTTCTGCAAGCCTCCTACGCTGGTATGCAAGAGATCCAGGTCGAACAACGGCTGCATGGGCACCACAACCTTATAATGGTGGCGGAAATACTCGATCAGTTCCTCAAAATTGCTAAGTGCTCCAAACAATCCATGCAGCAGTATCAATGGTTTCCCATTCCCCTCTTCAATAAATTTGAATTTTTCCTGTTGTTTGATCTCGTATTGCATCAGCTGCGGTTCAATTTTACAACTACCAATTAATCGCTAAAATAGTTGATTTCAAGCAAATATTATAGTGAATGCAGGAATCACTCCAATTCATTAATGATGTGGGCGAGCCTCTAGAGTTTTTTTGAAAAACTTTCAAAGAAATCCGACAGGTCCGCGAACATATTGCTGAATATACTAAAGATCTTTCCGAACGCGTCCATCACAAACGGACCCCAGGGTTGTACGAAGTTGTAGGTTTTAGATGCCAGGATAGTATCCTGTTTCACCAGATTGATTTGCACTGCAAAAAACAACAGGATGCTGAATATGATGATATATAGTACTACATAAAATATTACGCCAAGCAGTCTGTTCAACCATCCCAGCCAAACAAACTCGATTGTTTTCTGAACCCATCTTGCTCCCAATCTTACCAGAAATGCAACCAGTAAGAATACAAGAAGAAACGAAACTATCGGTAACCAGAAACCAGTGAGATTGGTACTCTCTGAAAGATGAACCGCTACCACGGCTGAAAGTTTGAGCGCCGCTGCCAATCCAATGAAAAAAGCCAGGAGGGAAAATAAGGCCACAATCAATCCCTTGCTCATGCCTTTGAAAAGTGCCATCAACATCAGAACTACAAAAATGATGTCGATGATCATTTAATACTCAATAATTCCTTTACTACTACGCTGATTGATTTTCCATCGGCCTTGCCAGCAAGCTGCTTATTTGCGGCACCCATTACCTTTCCCATATCCGCTGGGGAGGAAGCACCGGTTTGCTGAATGATGTCCGCAATGATTCCTTTCAACTCTTCTCCCGACAATTGTTTTGGAAGGAATTGTTCGATCACCGCGATCTCATCCATTTCTTTTTGTGCAAGATCTTTCCTGTCTTGCTGCTGAAAAATTTCCAGCGAGTCTTTCCTCTGCTTCACCAATTTCTGCAACAATTTCACTTCATCGGCTTCGGTCAATTGGCCACCTGCACCTTCTGCAGTTTTTGCGAGAATGATGGCGGCCTTGATAGCCCGAAGGCCACGCAGGCTCTTTTCATCTTTTGATTTCATGGCATCCTTCAATTGAGCCATTACTTTTTCCTCTAGGTTCATGCAGATAGGTTTTATCGTGAGTGTGAACTTTTATCCCCTCCCTCCTTCACCTGTTTCTCCTGAGATTTCTTATAAAAACCTTGCGCAAACTTCTTTATGTCTTCGCTCACTTCCACGTTTCGGGTTGCGCGCTGGTAAGTATCGGCCATGCTCATAAAAGTCTGGAAGAAAAAATCTGCCATCTCATCCACCATCATGTTTTTGGTCCAAAGGTCTATCCGCAATGCGGCCTTGTCTTCTCCATCCCAGAAAGAGAGAAATAGTGCCTTTGCTTTCCGCTCGTCTTCGGATGAACTTCCGGATGCACTCCAACTGATCTGCTCTGGCATTTTTTGTTCATCCAGGGTAACATCTATCTTAATGGTTGATTTAGCCATGTATCCATATTAGGTGGACAAAGATAAGAGAGAAGGCACAAGGCACAAGGTACAAGGCACAAGGAAGACTCAAGATAAAAGATATAAGAAGAAAGAAAAGGCACAAGCAGGAAAGCGCTTGTGCCCTGTTGCATTTCAATTGCGACTCTTTTTCCCCTTTGACCTTGACTTTCTTCTTTCTCTTTCTTCACTCTTGGACCTTTCTTGTGCCTTGTTGCATTTCAATTGCGACTCTTTTTCCCACTTGACCTTCACTTTCTTCTTTCTCTTTCTTCACTCTTGGACCTTTCTTGTGCCTTGT
>Ga0184625_10000762_pt1 | contig 12753 bp, 8 predicted proteins | sample PLM3_30_b1_FD_133151 | JGI IMG/M metagenome (GOLD analysis project Ga0184625, IMG submission 133151) | Groundwater sediment microbial communities from an aquifer in East River, Colorado, USA - PLM3_30_b1 | ecosystem: Environmental > Terrestrial > Soil > Riparian zone | place: USA: East River... | reverse complement strand
TCACGGTGAAGCCCTCGTCCGGCTCAACGACCGTGTCGCCGTTGACGTTGATGGTCACCACCTGGCTGGTCTCGGTGGGCGAGAAGTTTACCGTCCCGCTGGGCAGCGTGCCGCCGGTGAAGTCCGCGGCATTGGCCGGGCTGCCGCTGCTGCCGGTCACCGCGTAATTCACGCTGCTGACGCCGCTGGTGTCGCCGCTGCGGGTGACCGTGAACGTGAAGGCCGTGCTCCCCGCGTTGCCTTCCAGCTTGGCGGCACCGGTCGCCGCGATCGACAGCGTCGTGGCGTCGTCGTTTTGGATGGTGCCGAGGGCCGTCGCGGTGCCCAACGTCCCACCCGTCGGGCCAGAAAGCGTTACGGTGAATCCCTCGTCCGGTTCCACCACGGTGTCACCATTGACGTTGATCGTCACGACCTGGCTGGTCTGAGTCGCCGTGAAGTTGACCGTCCCCGACGGCAGCACCGCGCCGGTGAAGTCCACCGCATTGGCCGGGCTGGCGCCGCTGCCGGTCACCGCGTAGTTCACGCTGCTCGCGCCGTTGGTGTCGCCGCTGCGGGTGACGGTGAACGTGAAGGCGGTGCTCGCGGAATTGCCCTCCGCCTTCACTGCGCTGGTGGCCGCGATCGATAGCGTCGCGTCGTCATTTTGGATCGTTCCTTGCGCCGTAGCCGTGCCCAGCGCGCCACCCGTCGCGCCCGAGAGCGTCACCGTGAAGCCCTCGTCCAACTCCACCGTTGTGTCGCCGTTGACGTCGATGGTCACGACCTGGCTGGTTTGGGTGGCCGTGAAATTGACCGTTCCGCTGGGCAGCGTGCCGCCCGTGAAGTCCGCCGCACTGGCCGGGTTGGCCCCGCTGCCGGTCACGGCATAATTCACGCTGCTAATGCCGCTGGTGTCGCCGCTGCGGGTGACCGTGAACGTGAAGGCCGTGCTCCCAGCGTTGCCTTCCGCCTTCACAGCGCCGGTGGTGGCAATCGACATCGTCGTGACGTCGTCGTTCTGGATCGTGCCCAGGGCGGCGGCCGTGCCCAGCGTCCCGCCGGTTGCGCCCGACAGTGTTACGGTGAAACCCTCGTCCGGCTCAACCGAAGTGTCGCCGCTGACGTCGATGGTCAATACCTGACTGGCTTGGGTGGCCGTGAAATTGACCGTCCCGCTGGGCAGCGTGCCTCCCGTGAAATCCACCGCATTGGCCGGGCTGGCCCCGCTGCCGGTCACCGCGTAATTCACGCTGCTAACGCCGCTGGTGTCGCCGCTGCGGGTGACCGTGAACGTGAAAGCCGTGCTCCCCGCGTTGCCCTCCGCCTTTACGGCGCTGGTGGCTGCAATCGAAAGCGTCGTGGCGTCGTCATTTTGAATGGCGCCTTGGGCCGTGGACGTGCCCAGCGTGCCGCCAATCGGGCTCGACAGGGTCACGGTGAATCCCTCGTCCGGCTCTACTACCGTGTCGCCGTTGACGTTGATCGTCACCACCTGGCTGGTTTGGGTGGCGGTAAAGTTGACTGTCCCGGACGGCAGCACGCCGCCGGTGAAATCCGCCGCATTGGCCGGGCTGCCCCCGCTGCCGGTCACTGCATAGCTCACGCTGCTAACGCCGCTCGTGTCGCCGCTCCGTGTGAAGGTAAATGTGAAGGCCGTGCTGCCCGCGCTGCCTTCCGCCTTCACGGCGCTGGTCGCTGCGATCGACAACGTCGTGGCGTCGTCGTTCTGGATCGTGCCTTGGGCTGTGGCAGTGCCAAGCGTGCCGCCGGTTGCGCCCGATAGAGTTACCGTAAAGCCCTCGTCCGGCTCCACCACGGTGTCGCCGTTGACGTTGATGGTCACGACCTGGCTGGTTTGGGTGGCGGCGAAGTTGACCGTCCCGCTGGGCAGCGTAGCACCGGTAAAGTCCGCAGCATTGGCCGGGCTGCCGCCGCTGCCGGTGACCGCGTAATTCACGCTGCTGACGCCGCTGGTGTCGCCGCTCCGCGTGACCGTGAACGTGAAGGCCGCGCTCCCGGCGTTGCCTTCCAGCTTGGCGGCATCCGTCGCGGCAATCGACAGCGTAGTGGCGTCGTCATTCTGAATCGTTCCCAGGGCAGTCGCCGTGCCCAGCGTGCCGCCCGTCGGGCTCGATAGGGTTACGGTGAAGCCCTCGTCTGGCTCCAGCACTGTGTCGCCATTGACGTTGATCGTCACGACCTGGCTGGTTTCGGTAGCCGCGAAGTTGACCGTCCCGCCAGGCAACGACGCGCCGGTGAAGTCCGCGGCGTTGGCTGGGCTGGCCCCGCTGCCGGTGACCGCGTAATTCGCGCTGCTGACGCCGCTCGTGTCGCCGCTGCGGGTGACCGTGAACGTGAAGGCCGTGCTCCCCGCGTTGCCTTCTGCCTTCACGGCGCTCGTGGCTGCGATCGACAGCGTTGTCGCATCGTCATTCTGGATCGTGCCTGCAGCGGTGGCTGTGCCCAACGTCGCGCCAGTCGCGCCCGACAGCGTCACGGTAAATCCATCATCCGGCTCCAAGGTCGTGTCGCCGTTGACGTTGATCGTCACCACCTGGCTGGTCTGTGTGGCGGCAAAGTTGACCGTCCCGCTGGGCAGCACGCCGCCCGTGAAGTCTGTCGCATTAGCCGGATTGGCGCCGCTGCCCGTCACCGCATAGTTGACGCTGCTGACCCCGCTGGTGCTGCCGCTGCGCGTGACCGTAAACGTGAAGGGGGTGCTCCCCGTGTTGCCCTCCGCCTTCACGGCGCTGGTGGCCGCGATCGACAGCGATGCGTCGTCGTTTTGGATCGTGCCCACGGCGGTGGCCGTGCCCACCGTCCCTCCGGTTGCTCCCGACAGCGTCACCGTAAAGCCATCGTCCGGCTCCACGGTCGTGTCGCCGCTGACGTTGATCGTCACGACCTGGCTGGCTTGAGTGGCGGCAAAGTTGACTGTCCCGCTCGGCAATACGCCGCCCGTGAAGTCCGCCGCATTGGCCGGGCTGCCTCCGCTGCCGGTCACCGCGTAGTTCACGCTGCTGATGCCGCTGGTGTCGCCGCTGCGGGTCACCGTGAACGTGAAGGCCGTGCTTCCCGCGTTGCCCTCTGCCTTCACGGCGCTCGTAGCAGCGATCGACATCGTGGCGCCCGCGCTGGCGGTGTAGTCGATCAGCAAACTCGGCCGGTTGGCTGCCTGCCCGCTCTGCCGGGAATCAAAACGCTTGGCAGTGCCGGGAGTCCCCTCATCAACCTGTTTCAGGAGCCAGCCAAACTGCGTTGCGGGACTGTTAACCCAGGCTTGAACGTCAGTCACCATCTGGCTGCCGCTCCACGTGTAAGCGCCAATGCCAGCAACGGAAGTCGTGGCGCTGGCAGCGGCATAGACTCCTCCCGGCGTGGCCCAGGCTGGCGACGAGGGCGGATCTGCCGCGTTATAGAAGGTGTATTGCCACGTCGCGTCATTCGGGGCAGCTGGAGCTCCTTTCCCTTCTTGCAGCGCCGCATCCGATGCGCCCTCTCCCCAATCGGCAAGCACGCGATGCACCGCGATGTCGCGACCTCCCGAGATCGTCTTCGACATGTTCAGCGTCAGCGTCACGCTGTTGATCTGAGCGCCGGCCGGAATGGAACCGGCCACGTTGAATTTCACCAGGGCGCGGCGGATCGAGGCGGGTGGATCCTGTGTGCCATTCGTCTTGCCTACGAAGAAATAAATGCCGTTGCCGTTGCTCTCATCGGCTGACTCTTCGTACAGCGTGTTGTCGGCACTGGCCCCAATGGTGATCGTTGTCAGCAGGCACCGCGGCTCGAACTGTTCCAGACGCAGCAGCCTCGTCCGAACGGCCGCCTGGATCAGGCGAGAACTGGGCCGTTTCCGCCGCACGCCCCTGAAATGGGGTTTTGACACTGGGCCTTGCATGATCTGCTCCAAGCGCGCGCCCCCTGCCAGAAGTGCAGGCGGGAGCTCTCTCGAGTCACGAACCCAAGCAGGGGAGCAGTCCGGCGCATACCCCGCCCGGTCGGTACTTCCGCGTGCAGCCGATTTGAATGCGGAATTATTAGAAAAAAGATGCGGAATGCGTCTCTGACGTGGAGACTCCCGCCGTCGGCCGAAATGCGGGCACTTTTTCTAGAGCGAAACCACCCACCGCACGCCGAACAGATCGACGTCGTCCCCAACACCGGGCTTCCACCGTTCGTGGTTGATCATGAGCAGGCTCCCGCCCGGAAGGCCGATATTGATGCCCGACGTCACCCGGGCCAGTGAGGCGTCGCCAAAGAGCGGGTGGCGGTTTTCGAGCGTGTCATACCGGATCAGCAGACTGATATTGGGGTGGTCCCAGAATTGCCACTCCAACTGGGTCACGATTCCGTAAGTGTTCTCCTCCGTGCCGGCGATGATCGTGACATCTTGTCGTCGCATGGCGTACTCGAAGTAAAACCGCAGCCTGTCCGTGATTTGACACGTCGCATCGGCGCCAGCCAGCGTGTAATAAGCCGGCGGCAAGTCCTGGTCTTGCTGGTTGCCTCCCAGGACCGACGCCCCCATGCGGAAGCAATCGCATCCCAGCGTAATTCGGGCTCCGCCCGAAGGCGCCTCGTTGTTGTCGAAATACGATCGGCTCCGCAGAAAGACAGTCGGGGGAGCGCCCTGCAGTCCGTTCACCGCATACAGGTCCAGCGTGAAGTTCAGCGCTTCACCCACGGGCGTGCGATACATGAAGTCGATGCCCTCGTCGGAAAATGGCATCGGCAGCACCGGCTGCTGCGGCGGCGACGAGCCGGGCACAAACACCCGCCGCCCCATGTTGAACATCAGCGGGCTGGTGACGGTGTGATTGATGCCGGGGTGGACCATCGAAGAATACGCGCCAAACGGCACAATGAATCGTCCCATCTTCAGGAGCATCTCCCGGCCGTCGTCGCAGGGGCAGCCGTGAATCAGATGCCGCAAGTCGAGCGTGGCCGAGCCTTCGACTAACTCGACGGGAGCGCCGTTGGTGGTATGGCAAGTCGTGCAGGCAGTGACCGAGCCCCGCCACGGTCCCGTGGATTGGTACGAAGCGGTCACCCAGACATCGGCGAAGAATCCTGGATTCTCAACCAGTGAGTCGCCGTTGGCGCTGCGGTGCAGCGTCGAAACGGTTGTGCCGAAACTCCAGCCGCCCGAGCCTTCATCGCCGCTGTCCATCTGGCCGGCGGTCGTCCCGGCGACAGACGCCAGGTAAGCGGCGATCGGTGCTATATCGCCGGAAGGAATATCGGCCCCATCCTTGCTGGCCATCCGCCGCACCGTCGCGAGCCAGCCCGCATAGCTCTTCGATTTTCCAAACGCCCGCCCGGCTTCATGACAGGCGGTGCAGGAGCGCTCAAACGCAGCTTGACCATAGCCGGTCACTTCCGGATCGAGCGAGCTTGCCGAGTCAGGCAAGGGGCCGGTCGGCTGCTGCTGAGCAGTGTCCAAGTCCTCGAGATAGGCAACCGCTGGCTTGACGGATGGAGCACCCCCTTGGTCTGGCTTGGGTTTGCTTGCGCCCGCCTGACCTTCTGCCACCGTCTGGAGCAACACACAAAGTGCAAGCCCCCAAAACGCCCATAATTCTCGAGCGTTTTTGCACATCATCCTTCGTCCATTGGCAGCCTATGAAGAAACGGACTGTATCAAGACTATCGGCTGCAACGGTTGTAGGGATGAGTTAAGAAAGGGGGCATCATTGGGTGATCATGCTAGCGGAGCAACTGGGCCAAGAGTGCCCGTTTAGGCGAGTTCACCCGAGGCGGCGACGGCGCTAGCGGAGGCGCTCGAGAGGCTGGAGGTCTACCGCTGTGAGGTGCTGTATGCCCAGGTGCAACTGGCAATCCAGAAGATCGCCCCGGCATGCCTCAGCACCGCTGGTGTGCTGCGCGTCTTCCGACGACTGCTGCGCGACTACCTGCATCCCCTGGAGCGCGGCCAATCCTTACCCGCCAGCCTGCGCCGCGCCGTGCGGGACGCCTATCCACGCCAGAACAAGACCAGCCGCAACTATCCCCGCAAGAAACGCCCCGACCCACCGGCTGGCCCACCCGAAGTCCTTCTCGCAACCCGCGCGCAAATCGCACGCGCCCACCGACTTCAAGCCAATCTTCAAAAAGGGTTAGCGGCGTAGGGTGCCACCCGGACGGCCTGAAAAGGCCGTCCTACCATACACTAACCCGCGACACGCTGATTGGCCGCGTGAGACAGGCCATCGCGGGATTGCGGCCACTGCGGAAAGCGAGAGCCCAGGAGCAGACTTTCCCACCAGCGGGCTGGGCGCAGGCGGGGGTCGGTCGCGGGGAGCACGCGCTCCTTGCCACGGCGGGTGACGATGGTCACCGCCCCGTCCGTTTGAACGTTCACGACTAGCCAGTATTTGCGAACCGCGTAGGTATAGCCCTCGCCATGAGGCTCAGGCTCCACATCTTCGGCCCGCGGGCCCGGATGATCGCTGTGTTTCGAGGCGGTGAAGACGACGCGGTCGCCGGGTTTGTACATGCCTGTTTGCTCGGAATCACTGCCGGAAACAGCCGGCCCTGCCCACACCACGCGCCTGGCGGACTCACTGTGCGGTGGACTCGCGGTGGAGCCATCCGCTCCCCCATAATGTTATTCGGACCCCGCCGGTTCATCAATACAATTGTGATTTGTCGGCCTCGCCAGTATTGCGACACTTGGGGCGCTGCAACATGTCGGCCACTTCCGCCAGCCTCCTGGACCTCCTGCGGGCCGACCCCAAGTCAGCGGCCTGGCAGAAGCTGGTCGAGCTTTACGAGCCGCTCATCCGGGTCTGGCTGCACCGGCAAGAGGGCTGGTCACAGGACTCCGACGACCTGGTGCAGGAAGTGATGACCGTCGTCGTCCGCAAACTGCCCGAGTTCCAGCACAACGGCCGAACCGGGGCCTTTCGGGCCTGGTTGCGAACGATCACGGTCAATTGCCTGCGGGACCACTGGCGGAGCAAAAAGCACCGGCCGACGGCGACCGGCGACAGCGACATGCAGCAACTCCTGGCCCAGCTTGCAGATCCGTCGAGCAGCACGAGTCGCACGTGGGATCAGGAACACGACCGCCACCTCACCCGCAAGCTGCTGGAAATGCTCCGCGGCGACTTCGAGCCGACGACCTGGAAAGCCTTCGAGCGAACCGCCCTCGACGGCCTGCCCGCCGCCGACGTGGCCGCCGAGTTGGGCCTGACCAGCAATGCCGTCTTCATCGCCCGCTCGCGGGTGCTAGCACGCCTGCGGCAGGAAGCGGCGGGGCTGATTGAGATGGAGGCCGGGGCGTGAGAGAACGAGGGAGTGACGGAGAGAATGAGCGACGGAGTGAAAGGTCTGCCGATGACGGGCCCTTTATGGTTGGACCGCCGCTTGAGGAGCAAGAGCAAGATTAAGAGGAAGAGTAGGACTAGGATTAAGATTACGAGCAAGATGAAGAGTAGGAGCAGGTAAGCGACCAGTGACTGACCTTCCGCCGACCGATCCTACTCTTACTCCTGCTCTTGCTCTTAATCCTCTTCCTACTCTTACTCTTTCTCTTAATCTTGCTCCTCTCCCGATTGCCGCCGGGTCGCAGTCCAAAGGGGCATTGAGACATGACGACGCAGCAGCTCGTTCATCCCTCGCCGCAGCAGCTTCGGGCATTTCTGGATGGCCGCCTCGCGCCGCGGGAAATGGCCGAGCTGGAGTCGCACGTGGCCGCTTGCGACTCCTGCTGCCGGCAGCTCGAGCAGGTGCCCGACGACACGCTCGTGCAACTGGCCCGCGCGGCGGCGACGGCGGGCTTTCGGGCGGCCGATAGCACGCTGCCCAGCGCGGCCCTGCCGCCGGGCATTCCTGCCGAGTTGGAGAATCACCCCCGGTATCGCGTGCTCGGCTTGATCGGCTTCGGCGGAATGGGCGCGGTCTATAAGGCCGAGCATCGGCTCATGGAACGGCTGGTGGCCCTCAAGGTGATCAGTCCGGCCCTGCTCGATAACGCCGCCGCCATCGACCGCTTTCGCCGCGAGTTTCGGGCAGCCGCCCGCCTTTCGCACCCCAACGTCGTGACCGCCTTCGACGCCGACCAGGCCGGCAACCTGCACTTCCTGGTGATGGAGTTCGTCGAGGGGCTGAGCCTCGACCGGCTGGTGACGCAGACCGGGCCGCTGTCGGTGACGCAAGCCTGCCACTTCGTCCGCCAGGCGGCCATCGGCCTGCAACACGTCCACGAGCAGGGCATGGTCCACCGCGACATCAAGCCGCAGAACCTGATGGTGATGCGGAAGGGTCAGGTAAAAATTCTCGACTGCGGGTTGGCGCGAATCGTCACGGCTGTTGCGGCCGAGCCGCGCGGCGCGGGCGGCAGTGGAGGACCCGAAGCGACGACCGCCGGCATGATCCTGGGCACACCCGACTACATCGCCCCTGAGCAAGTCAGCGATCCGCGGGCAGCCGACATCCGGGCCGACATTTACTCGCTGGGTTGCACGCTCTATTACCTGCTCGCCGGCCGGCCGCCGTTCCCGCAGGGCTCGATCACCGACAAGCTCGCAGCCCACGCCGCGGCCACGCCGCCGCCGCTGGCCCAGTTCCGCAAGGACGTGCCGGACGGTCTGTCGCGAGTGCTCAACCGGATGCTCGCCAAGGATCCGGCCGCCCGCTACGCCGCGCCAGGTGACCTGGCCCGCGATCTGGCCCCTTTCGCCGGCGAGCGGCCGGCCGAGACCGCACAGCCGGCTACATCGGGCGAACCGCCGCCACCGCCCTTGCCGCCGGCAGCCCCGACGCAGGCTGCTCACGACGCGCCGACCGTCAATCCGCTCGGCAGCTTTTCATTGACTGCCCGGCTGCCTGCGTCGAAGCGCGGGCCGGGCGGCGGAGTCCGCTTCAGCCCCCAAGCCATTGCCCTTGCCACGCTGGCCGTCGGCGTCGCCCTGGCGCTGATCATCCTGGCCTTTCCCCTTGCCGACTGGCTATTTCAGCCAGCCATGCAGCCGCTGCCGCGCAAGGCCCTGGTCGTCTTGCCGCCGGACGGCCTGTGGCTGCCGGACTTCAACAAGGTCAAGTATGCCTTGGAACAAAAAGGAATCCAGGTTGTTTCGGCCTCGACCTCGAAGGAGCCCGTCGAGCTCTTTCAGTTCCAACCCACCAAGTACCAGCCTCCTCAGCCTATTGCCGACGTCGTGCTCGACGACAACGTGCGGGCCCAGGACTACGGCGCCATTGTCTTTACCGGCTACACGATCGACCCCTACCTGCCACATGCATCGCACGGCAACGAAGTCCGCCGGCTGCTCGATGAAGCCAAGCAAAGCGGGCGGCTGCTGACGGCCGTATGCCGCGGGCAGATGGTCCTCCTGTTGCACGGGGAGCTGCGCGGCAAGCGCGTCGCACACTCGAATTATGCCGCCAATCAATACCTGCAGAACGGCGCAATCGACTGCCCTACGCCGCTGGAGCGGGCTGGCCAGTGCATTACCGCCGCCACCGACGGCGATGCCTTTGCATTGGCCGATGCCATCGATCAGGCGTTCCGCGCTGCTCCTAGCCGGGACTAAACCTGGTCCCGGTGAATCGCCGCAGGGCCAGATTCACAGCTCTTCGCGGCGCGCCGGGCCGACGAACTCCGCTGCACTCCGGGACCAGGTTTGGTCCCGGCTAGGTTATGCTTAGCGGCATGAGCGATGCCGAACTGGAGACTGAGCCGCCGCCTGGGATGAGCTGGGGCCTGGGCAGCTTTCTCTTCGAGAAGGCGTTCGCCGAATTGGCCGCTGGCCTCAAGCTCATGTTCTGGGGCCTCTTGCTCCAGATCGGCGGCGGAGCTGTCTTCCTGCTCGGTATGGCCTTGACCCGCCTGAAGATGCCGCCACACGGCTGGATGGTCCTTGGTCCTGTGGTCTTCGTCCTGTTTGGCATCGGAGCAATCGTCCTGATCTGGGGCGAGCAAAAATGCCTGCACCTCAAGCTGCCGCTGGGCATGACCAAATCGCTCCCCGGCCACCGCTGGCTGCGAGTCGCCTATGCCTGCCACCTGGCCGGCATCCTCGGCCGCCTTTTCCACCGGATGGTGCCCGGGCCGGCCCGCAAGTGGGTCACGCTGCTGACCTGGCCAGTCCAACTGCTGGGGTTCGTCTTTCTGCTGCTGTTCCTCCGCAAGCTGGCCGACGTGATGGCCCGCACCGACCTCAAACGGCTGATCGACGTGACCTTCGCCCTGATCGCCGCCGGCATCGTCTGCGTCGTCGTCATCGCGGCCGGCCGCGAGCTCGACCAGTTCGTCGCCAAACGGACCGCCCTGGCGATCCTGATCGGCTGCGGCGGCTTGTCTCGGCTCTCGGCCCTGGCCGTCCTCACCTCGTACCTCGTGCTCCTCTGGCGGATGTCCTCGGCAGTTGGCGACTTCTCGAAGTTCCTCGCCGCCGCCGCGCCGCCCGACCTTGCCGGCGACGAACTGAGCGAGATGTGATAAATTGCCCGCATTCCGGGCCGAACCACTTCAGGAGCCAGCGCATGAACAAGGAAGAGATTCTCAAGAAGCTGCAGGCCGGCGAGCTGTCGGTCGAGGAAGCTACGAAGCAGCTGAACGACATCGACGCGCCCAAGAAGGGCCTGTACTGCAAGGTCAGCGAGAAGGGCGCGATCTCCGTCTATGGCCTGCAGCGGATGCCCGTCACGCTCTACGTCGAGCAATGGACCCGCCTGCTCGACTTCGCCGACAACCTGAAGGAGTTCATGAAAGAGAACGACGCCAAGCTGAAGCGGAAGGAAAAGACGTAGCCTTCTTGGCAGCCGCCGGCAAATCGGTGGGGGCTTTCCGTGCCGCCAACCTCCGAATTTCTGTATTGCCTCGTCATCTTCGGCGTAACCGCGGCCGAATGCCTGATTGCCGTCTGGGCCGCAACCAGCGCCCGCCCGCGGCTGCTGCGGGCAATCGTGGTCTGGCTGGCGATCATCCCGCTGATTCCGATTCGGGCCTATGGGCCGGCACTGTTCTTTGCGGTGAATGCAGTCGCCACCTCAGCAATGATCGTACTGGTGGGCCGGATTCTGCGCGGACCATCGCCCGTTGGGCCAGCCCATTCCCGCGGAAAATTCGCCCTCGCCGACCTGTTCATCCTGACGCTCGTCGCAGGAACGGTGATCGCGCTTATCATGTATTGCCGGCTGAGCGTCAGGCAGATCCTGCTCGCGGCGCCATTCTGCGGGGTGTTGCCGGCGACTGTATGTGCGTGCGCTCACTATGCCGCCGGTGGCCCTTCCCGCGGCTGGGCGGCTGCCGCCGGCCTCGTCGCCGCAGCCCTTTCATCCACACTGCTCCTTTGGCTGAACCTTCGGCTGACGCTGGATATCCGGTTGCTGAGCGGCCCGCAGCCGCGCGACCGTTTGCTGGGGCACCTGTTATTGCTGGCGTGCATCGCCACCAGCGTCATCCTGGTTTTTTGGCTCGTGATTCAACTCCGCCGCCGGCCACCGCAAGCTTGGAGGCGCCTCCTCTATGTCCTGGCCATAGTTCTGTCCAGCTCGACAGGCATTCTGCTCGGCTGCCGCTACATCGATGATCTGTGGAACAGCGGACTGCCGATGGTCCGACACTACGGTGCGGACTGGCTGACATTTTTTGCCACGCTTGTTGGATTGGCGCTGGTCGTGGCCGTGACAAGCGGCACCCGGAGCGGACTACGTCAAAACCCCATTACAAGTTGGGCAGGGGACATTCGTTTCCTCAGCCCGTATCTCGCGGGCATACTAGCGATTCCCGCGGCCTGGATTTATTGGCAGATGCTCTGGCCGGCGCAGTTCCCGCCGCTAGCCGCAGGCGGCGCCAACCACTACGAGCGCTTGGCGGTCATCGGCAAAGAGATGCTGGAACAGGAGCGCCGCACTACGGGCCTGGCGTATGTCACTTCGGTTCCCTTGTTGGACGAAGCGGCACCGCTGCTGCTCGAAGGGTCCAATCATATCCCCGCGTCCGTGATCGAGGCAGAACTTCAAGACCAGCCGCAGTGGTATCACTACCGAGAGATGTTGGCGGTCGCGGGGCAACTGGACCACCAGCGCGGCCAAAGTCAAAACCTCGATCGCGGCGCTGACTATGCGCTCGCGCTAGTCCGGCTGGAAACAATGTTCCATCGCGGCGGCCTTCCCGCCCATGCAACCATGGCCACTGGCCTCGCCGCCAGCGCCGAGCAATGGCTGGCCGATCACTTGGAAGATTTCTCTCCCGACAAGGTGCGTGAGATCATCCAGGTTCTTGGCCGCTCGATGGCGGAACGCGACGACCCTGGCCTGATGTTCCAGCGCGTGCGCATCTTCCAGGAACGCCTGCAAGGATGGATCAGCAGACTGAAGGCGATTCTCAGCGCGGAGCCCGCTCCGGGCTTGCCGCGGTCAGCCAGCCTGGAGCGGATTCACGCCGCGAACTTGTCGCTGCGCGGGCTGGAGGTTCTCTACGCCGTGCGGCTGTTTCAGCACGATCACGGGCGAGTGCCCCACAACCTGGCTGAGCTGACGCCGCAGTACACCCAGACGGTCCCGATTGATCCCTACTCCGGTCAGCCGCTCGTCTATCGCTCCGGTGTAAGCTCGTACCAGCTCTACAGCGTCGGCCCCGACCGGCAGGACGATGGTGGGCGGTTCATCCCTCAGCAAGCCGCCGGCGAAACGGGGTACGATCTGGATCTCTCGTGGCAGAATCGAAAGCGGGCGGCGCAATAGGTGAAACCGCGCTGCAATGGGAAGTACCGCGTACTTGGTACTCAGTACCGAGTACACATTACCCAGTACTGAGAC